>Ga0194120_10011328_pt1 | contig 10733 bp, 9 predicted proteins | sample TA2MahCa65mmetaG_FD_148642 | JGI IMG/M metagenome (GOLD analysis project Ga0194120, IMG submission 148642) | Freshwater microbial communities from Lake Tanganyika, Tanzania - TA2015019 Mahale Deep Cast 65m | ecosystem: Environmental > Aquatic > Freshwater > Lake | place: Tanzania: Lake... | reverse complement strand
CCTCGATCGCCTCGCGATCCACCGACTTGGGCCAGCTCCAGTCGTAGTCGGCGATGGGCTTGAAGCGCCCGAGTCGGCTGTTCTTCAGCCGACGGTCCAGGCCGCGGTGTTGACGTTCCTCGTCCTGCCACTACGCTTCATACTGCACCTCGGAGGAGTGATCGGACAGAGTTGACGGCGGCCGGCGATCGGCCAGCTTCGAGTATCGCCCGGGCGCCCTGGCCGGCGGATTCGGGCCGGGGTCGGTGTACAGGAACGATCGCCCGTCGCAGGCGTGCTCCTCGACCAGGCCGGCGCGAGCCCAGTTGCGGAGCGAGGTGTTCCCGATCCCGAGGCGCTCCATCATCTCCTCCCGCGTCAGGTAGCCCCTCTCGCGGAGCCGGTCGAACCTCGGCTTCAGCTTGTGGTCGAGGGCGAGCCGCGCCACGGTCTCCGCGGTGAAGTGGTCGGTGCACCGGTGCGCGGCCCCGGGACGCAGGCCTCGTTTGTGGAGGATGGCCGCGATCTGCTCGTAGGTGTGGTCGTCGAGGAGCCGGTCGATCAGGGCGATCGCCTCGGGCTCGGTGACCGTCGTCTCCCAGCCGCCCTTCGGGCGCGGGACGGTGAGCGACTCGGTTCGCCCGCCGCGGAAGCGCAGGTGGACGTGGAGGGTGGTGCCGTCGTTGAGGAGGGTGACGTCCTCGACGAGGAGCGCGAGCATGCGCTTGCGCTCGCGGGCGGGCGTGGCCGGGTCGTTCCAGAGCCGAGGGAAGTCGCTCGCGAGCGCGAGGACGCGACGCCGGGCCTCGGCGTCCATCGCGAGGCGGTCCTGCTGGCGCAGGCGCTCGTACTCGTCGCGGGCCGCGGCGACCGCGCGGAGCTTGTCGTTCCAGTCGGACTCGAGCGAGTCGGCGACGAGGCGGTTGTCCGGGTCGACGCGCATGAAGCGCCGCTTCGCCGCGTCGGCCTCGTACTGCGCGCGCTGGACCGCCTTCAGCCGGATGCGGTCGGCCTCGTCGATCCGCGCCTGGAGCTCCTGCTGGACCTGGACGGCGACCTCGACGGCGGCGGGGGTGAAGACGTCGGCGAGGAGCTGGCTGACCGCTGCGTCCACGACGCGGCCGACGACGTGGTGACACGCCTTCTCCCCCTCGTAGACCTTGGCTCGGATGCAAACGTAGCTGGGCAAGGTGACACCCTTCCGCGTGTGGTATCGGACGGTGATCCGTTGCCCACAACGCCCGCAGATCGCGAGGCCCTGCAAGAGTGCGTTGCCCTCGCGCGGGACGCGGCGGCGCATGTCCTCGGTACCCCGCTCGATGTCGTTGTCGCGGAGGATGCGTTGGTTCTCCTCGAAGTCCTCCCAGGTGATGTAGGCGGGATGGGCGTTGGGGATGAGCGCCGTCCACTCCTTGGGGTCGAGCTTCTCGGTCAGTACCTTGCCCTCGACCGTCTTGCGACTGCGCGTCTTCCCGAAGAAGTAGGCGCCCGCGTAGCGCGGGTTGTGCAACGTCCGGATGACCGCGCCATGGGTGAGCAGGGTGAACGCCAGCTCGCCGTCGTGGTTGCGCACCGGGAAGGTCAGGCCCTCCTTGCGGAACAGCTTGAGCGTCGCGTAGCCGGAGCCGGTGCGCCGGAACGTCTCGAAGAGGTGGCGGATGCTGGTCTGGACCTGCTGGTCTGGGTCGAGGATCACGTTCCCGTCGTCGTCGTAGACGAGGCCGACGGGCAGCGGCCCGCGGTACTCTCCACGCCGGGCCTTGTTGATGATCCCTCCGCGTAGGCGCGCCTTGATGACGTGCAGCTCGGCCTCGCTCATCGTCCCCTTCAGGCCGAGCAGGAGGCGGTCGTTGAAGTACGCGGGGTCGTAGACGCCGTCCTCGTCGAGGATGAGCGTGTCGGTGAGCGCGCAGATCTCGAGCAGGCGGTGCCAGTCGGCCGAGTTGCGTGCCAACCGCGACACCTCCAGGCCCATCACGATGCCGGCGCGGCCCATGCCCACCTCGGTGACGAGCCGCTGGAAGCCCTCTCGGCCCACGGTGCTCGCGCCCGACTCGCCGAGGTCGGAGTCGATGACGACGATCTGCTCGTCGGGCCAGCCGAAGGCGAGGGCGCGCTGGCGGAGCGCGTACTGGCGCTTGGTGCTCTCGGTGTTCTCCAGCACCTGGCGAAGCGTGGACTGCCGCACGTAGAGGTAGGCCGTGCGGCGGAGGTGGCGGGGCTGGACCTTGATCGACGGGGCGGTGCTCATGGTGGGGGACTCGTGGTGGGGGTGTGGGCCAGCGCCATGCCGGCGAGGAGCCGGGCGAGGTGGGGGCGCCGGTCGGGGGGAAGCAGAGAGCCAGCTGGCAGGCGGGGCGGCTCGACGGGCGCGGCTGCGAGCGCGCGGGCCCAGGCCCACAGACCGCGCCGGAGCAACAGCGTCAGCCCGGCACGCCACGCGGGTTCGACCGCGTCGCCGAGGGCGGCGCGGCGGAGTTGCTCGTAGCGGGCGGCCCCGTCGCCGAGGGCGACGACAGGCGCGATCACCGCCGTTTTTTTTCCCGGCGCAGCGCGCGTTCGATGGTGCGCGGGTGTACCGAGACGCCGAAGCGATCCTGCACGCGCCGTGCGAGTTCGGCAGCGCGCAGCGGCCCCGTCGGCGGCGCCTCCGCGCGCACGAAGGCGAGAACGTCGTCCGCCAGCTTGTGCGGCCCTCGGGGGCCCCGCTTCTTCGGCACCAGCGCGGCGATCCCGCCAGCGTCGAAGGCGGACAGCGCCTCGTAGTAGGTCGGCCGCGACACCCCGAAGTCCGCGGCGGTCTTCCCTACCGCCTGACCGTCCACCCGCACGCGCCGGAGCATCTCGTACTTCACCTGCACGACGTCCTCGGGGTCGAAGAACTCGCCCTCGCGGAACAGCGGGTCGTTCACCGCCTCCGGGTGGGGGTTGAGCGTCCCCTCCTCGCGGAGGGAGTCGGTCTTCGAGGGGGACATCGACACGGCGTGGAAGGAAAACTACGCCGAACTGTGAGGCGTTGTCAAGCCCCACTTCGGCATGACCGCGATGCTTCTGCGACCAGACTGCGCGTGAACGAAGAACTTCTGGCGAGAGCCGGAGACATGGGTGCGGCAGAATTCGCCTTACATGTGCGGCGTCATTTCTCTTACAGATCGGCTGCCCGCGCCCCGCCCTCACCGGCGCATCCGGGCCACCATCTCGGCCAGCCGGACGAGGTCGTCGGCGCGGAACCAGGAGCGTCCCGCGGCCACCTCTTCCAGCGGATCCACGGCCGCGAGGCTGGTCCAGGACTTCGGGATCCCCACGACGTGGCCGCGATCGTTGCGGTACTGCACCCGCCGCTCGCCGATGCGACTCCACCGCTCGTCCACCCACTCGAACTCGCGCCCGAAGAGCGGGTGGAACGGATGCGTCACCCGCAGAACTCTGCAGGGTTGCTCACCGCGCGGTGCGGTGCGGACTCGTCGGTTCGATCTGCATGACACGCGCCAGCCACGGCTCGTCGCGGAGTTCGTCGAGGCGTGCGGCGAGGCCGAGAAGGTTCAGTGCGCGGAGCCGCTTCTGGAGGTCATCCACGGTCGCCTCCCTTCTTCGTCTTGAGCTGGTCGTAGGCGCCCAGCGGCCGGGGGCGGACGGCCACCGTTCGCAGGCGCGGGTCGTCGGGGAGGGCGACCGCGACGGGAGGCGGCTGGTCGGCCTCGCGGCGCCGGCGGTCGAGGACCTGGCGGACGGCGCCGACGTGCGGGGCATCCGCGGCGATGGCCTCGACGACGCCGATCTCCAGCTCGTCGGCGCCGAAGGCGTCGAGGAGTTCGCCGAGCCGCGCGACCGTGCTGCCGATGTTCCCCCCGCGCTCGGCCTGCAACTCCAGCAGGCGCCGGGCGGTGGGGGCTGCCGTGACGACGCGGTTGGTGCCGCGGGACTCCCGGGCGCGGGCCTTCTCCGCCGCGAGGGCGGCGACGAGCGCGGGATCCTCGACCTGGCGGCCCTTGCCCCAGGAGCGCGGCAGGCGCGACACCTCGACGGCGCCGTCGAGTACGCGCACGGTGTCGGTCGTCGCGACCACGGTGAGGCTACGCCGGACGCGGTCGTGCGGGACCATGTAGTCGTTGCCGTCGAAGCGGACGTAGGGGGTCTTGCCGACCTTGACCTCGACGCGGTCGGCCACCGCAAATCGGTCGTCCGGGAGCGTGCGGAGCTTCGCCCGCTCCTCGGCGAACGCGTCGGCGACGGTGCGCGTTCGGTCGTCGGGGTTCTTTCGCGCACCGCGGACCTCGCGACACCATCGCTCGGCCTGGCGGTTGAGGTCGTCGAGGTCGGTCCAGGTGCGGGCCGGCCAGAAGGAGGTACGGACATCTCGAATTCCGCGTTCCACACGTCCCTTTTCGTTTCCCCGGAAAGGGGCGCAGGGGCGCGGTTCGTAGCGCCAGTGCGAGGCGAACTGGAGCAGGGTCTCGTTGAAGACGACGGCGTCGCCGATGCGCTGGGTGACGGCTGACTTCAGGTTGTCGTACAGGAGTACACGGGGCACGCCCCCCAGCGCCTCGAAGGCGGCCTCGTGGTGCCCGAGGAAGCTGCCCATCCGCATGTCCACGCCGAAGCGGAGCACCATCCAGCGGGACCACGACAGCACCATCACGAACGCGACCAGCGGGCGCCGGGCGCCCTCGACCTCCACGTGGCCGAAGTGGCCCCAGTCCACCTGGGCCTGCTCCGCCGGCAGGGTGGAGAGCCGTAGGAAGGCCTCGGCGGCCTTGCGCGGGCGGTGACGCCCGACGATGGCGCGGAAGTAGTCCGGTCCGCCGTCATAGCCGCGCTCCTTCACCATCTCGTAGAGCCGGCTGGCGTGCAGCCCGGGGTAGTCCTCGAGCGTCTTGACGATGAACGGGACGAAGGGGTCGGCCTTCGACCGGCGCGTCGGCAGGGCGGCCAGCGGGACGCCATCGTGGAGCAGGGCCCGACGCACGGTCTGGTGGTGGACCCCGCACTGGCGGGCGATCGTGCCCACGGGCCAGTGCTCGGCGTGGAAGAGGCGTCGGATCTTCGCCGCGAGCTCTGCCGGGATCATGCGTGCCTCCGGTGCTGCAGGCGGAGCTGGCGGAAGTCACCGACGCCCGGGATCGTCCGGCGCCGGCGCGGGGGCGGGAGGAGGTCGAAGCGCACCAGGGCGCTGTCGATGGGGAACAGCCCATCGCCGAAGAGGGCGTCCGCGCCGCGCCGGTCCACCGGCGGCGCCGCAGAAATGGCAGCAGCGAGCGGGCTTCCCAGCCAGAGCGACAGCGCCTCCAGGAGCGTGATCAGCGCGCGCGGGTGCTGCGGGAACGGCGGCAGCGCCGCCTTGAGGACCTCGTTGCCCTCCGGGTCCGTCAGCAGGATCCGTAGGCGGCTCCGGGACGGGTGAATCGTCGTCTTCCAGGTGTGCATCTTCGACCTCGGCCGCGACGGGGAGTTGATCCGTCGTCGGTGCCGAGGAAGCTGACGTGGACGCGCTGTCCGGGGAACCGTGATCGCCCACGGTTGGGGCAAGGCCCGCGCGCCGACGGCGACGCCAGCGTTCGGCGCGGAGGTGGGCGACCCGGCCCGCCTCGGTCCGCCGGTAGGCCCGGCGTGCGCGCCTGCGCGACGCCACGCGTCGCTTCGGCCCGCACGCCGGGCAGTAGATGTTTCCCCGGTCGCACCGCGGGCAGATCTCCACGAGGATGCCGCAGGCAGCGCAGGAGTAGAGGCGGTGCGTAGGAAGTGGCGCCGGGGATCCACCACGGCGGAGTGGCCGAGCGGCCCCCCGCGGGCCACGTTCACGCGGGGCGCGTCAACCAGGCGCTGGGGGACCGCCCCAGGGGTGCGGGTGCTCGAACACCCGCACCCCACCACCGGGGCCTACGCCACTACCGCGCCGAGCCGGTCACCGGCGACGATGGTGGCGCCGCGCGCTACGCGCCGAGATCACGCGGTTCCTGGCAGCCGTTGACATCGGACTTCCGGATGTTGGCGCCCGACCACGTGGTGAGGCCCATGTTGGGCTCGTCCGCGTTCGCGCGGGCGTGGACGATTTCGGCGGCGGTGTGGCCATGTGCGGCCCAGTGCATCTTGTTCTGCACCGTCTGAAAGAAGCGCTGGGACGCCTCGGCCCTCGGGTCGTAATCGATGCTGGTCGCGTAGATGTCGAGCACCTTCCGCCAGAACACCCGCTCGGATGAGCGAATGTCCCGGATGCGCGAGAGCAGCTCGTCGAAGTAGTCGTCGCGCCCGGTGGCCTTGAGGCGCTGGTCATGCATCGCGAAGCCCTTCACGGCGTACTCGGCGAGCACCTGCGTGGCCCACTGCCGGAACCGGGTGCCGACGGGAGAGCGCACGCGAAACCCGACAGCGAGGATCACCGCGAGGTTGTAGTGCCTGACGCTCCGCTGCACCTCGCGCGACCCCTCGCGGCGAACCTGTAAGTATGGCTTACAGGTTGATTCGGGGGCCTGCTCACCCTCGGCGTAGATCCCTCGGATGTGCTGGGTGATGTTCTGCGGTGTCGTTCCGTAGAGCTCGGCCATCTGCGCCTGGCTGAGCCACACTGATCCGCCCTGGACGCGAACCCGAACGCGGGAGACGCCTACAGGGTCGGCGTAGACGAGGAACTCGCCCGACGGGTCGCTCACGAGTCCACGAGCGCCGCCCGAGCAGCGGAACAGTAGCCTGGAGCGCGGGCGGAATGAGGGTGGGGCACGACCGTCCTCTTATCGCGGCCATGACCCGTTCGCCCGCCCATACGCGCCGCCGTTCAGGGGCCTACGACGGGCATCAAACCTTGCTTTCGGTTCACCATGATCCGTTCGGCCCCCCGTAGATCCCCATGTCATTCCGCGACCCATCGGTGTCGTTGTAGGCGCTGTCCGGGTCGCCGCCGTTGTAGCCGGGGCTCTTCACGTAGATGTGGAAGTCGCCGTTGCTGGCGTCGTAGAAATAGGGCAGCGCCGAGGTGTTGCCGCTGGTGCCCACCGGGTCGGACATGCCGCTGAAGTTTCCGACGCTGCTGAGGTACATGTTGTTGTACTCCCACCCCAGCGTGCCGCTCGCGACGGTCACCGCGTAGCCGGTGGCCTGCTTGTAGAACTGGCTGTTCTTCACGCCGTCGCCGGTGAGCGCCGACGCGTAGATGCCCGCGCCCGACGGCGCGCCGTTCCGGTAGAACACCGCGTTCACCACCACCGTCTCGCCCGAGGCCGCGTAGAGGCCGCCGCCGGCCGACGACGCGGTGTTCCAGTGGAACAGCGTGTTTTCCAGGTCCAGCTCGCTCTGGTCGGCGTACACCCCCGCCCCGTAGGCCGCCGTGTTGCCGTCGAACTCCACCCGCGTGGTGTGTACGCCATAGGGCGAGAGCGACACGGCCAGTCCACCCCCGTACGACGAGGCGACGTTGTCGACGAAGCTCGAGTCCGAGATCTCGGTGGTCCGCCATCCCGACGACTGGTACATCCCGCCGCCCACGGCGGCGCTGTTGCCCTCGAAGGTGCAGCCTTCCACCACGGAGGTGTCCTCGTCGAGGTGCAGGCCGCCACCGGTGGTCACCGCCACGTTGTCGAGCAGCACGTTGCCGGTGAAGGTGCCGTACTTGTGGGAGATCTTCACCGCGCCGGCGGTGTCGCCCGCGGTGTTGGCCTCGAAGTAGTTGTCCTCGATTGTCGCGAAACTCGACAGTGCCCGTAGCGCGCCGGCATCGTCGAAGGCGTCGTTGCCGACGAAGTCGTTGTCGGCGATGTAGGCGTAGGAGGTGTTGATGTAGAGGCCGCCGCCGTCCTCGCCCGCGTAGTTGTCGGTGAAGCTGTTGCCGGTGTAGTCGCCGTCGCCCGACTCCGAGTAGATCCCGCCGCCGTGGTAGGTGACGGTGTTGCCGCTGAAGCTGTTGTTGGTCACGTCGTTGTCGGCCTCGAGGTACACGGCGCCGCCGCTCGAACCGGTGTTGGTGGTGAAGGTGTTGCCCGTCACCGTCACCGTGCCGCCGATCAGCGCCACCGCGCCGCCCTTCGACGACGACTTGTTCGAGGTGAAGGTGGAGCTGCCGATCGTCCCCGAGCTGCTCGTGCCGTAGATGGCCCCGCCCTTGCCGGAGGTCGAGTTGCTGCTGAAGCTCGACCCCGCCACCGTCAACGCGCAGCTGCTCGCGTAGATCCCGCCGCCGTTACTGCTCGCCTTGTTCGAGGAGAACGTGACACTCGACACCGACAGCGTGCTGCTGGAGCAACTGATGCCCGCCGTGCGCGCGTTCTTGATGGTCATGTCTTTGACGGTGAGCGTGGCGCCCCCGGTCAGGGTGATCGCCGAGCCGCTCTTGTTGGCGTCGAGGATGGTGGTGGCGCCGGCACCGTCGAGGGTGAGCGACTTGCTGATGGTGAGCCGCTCCTTGAAGGTGCCCGCGCAGATGGTGATGGTGGAGCCGGCCGCCGCCGCGTTGATCGCGCTCTGCACCGTGGTGTAGCTCCCGCCGGTGGCGCACACCGTGTCGGCCTTCTCGGCGCTGTTCCAGTCTTCTCCCGGCAAGAGGCCCAGGTCGGCCTCGTCGACCGCGTGACCGCAACCCAGGAGCGCGAGGAACAGGCTCGAACGAGGCGACATCCAGGACTCCGAGGGCATGCGACGATACCGCAATACGGCACGTAGAGGGCACACTTTATGCGAAAAAATAATACGCAAAACTCAAAATCGTGGCCCATTGACCGAGTGCAACGCGCGCTCCCGCCCCGCAGATCGGCTACCCTAGCGCCGTGCTCCTCGCCCTCCTCCTGCGCGCTCAAGCCGCCGACCTCACCGTCCTCGACGAGGACTTCGACGCCTACACCACCACCAGCTTCAGCGGCAGCGCCGGCTGGACCACGGGCTACTCGAGCGACACGTGGTCGACCTACCTCTACGGTGGGGTGTACGCCAAGACCGACGACTCCTCGAGCAGCGGCTCGTGGGGCAGCGGATACGCGCAGGACAACCACCTGACGTACCGCTCCGACAGCTTCTCCGACTTCACCTACTACGCCGACGTGTTCCAGAACGACGACGACGGCATCGGCCTCGTCGTTCGTTTCACGACGGCCGCCAACTACTACCTGATCCTCTTCTGCGGGGGCGACGATTGCCCGGCCTCGTCCAACGGCCGTAGCTCCAGCAGCATCTCGGAGGGCACCTACCTCTACAGCATCTCCGGCGGCACCGGCACCCTGGTGGCCTCCGGCTCGGCCCTCGACACCGGCGAGGTGGTGGGTGTCAAGGTGGTGGCGAGCGGCAGCGACATCGACGTGTGGGCCGACAACGACAACGACGGCAGCTACGAGACCACCGAGCACCTCATCGACGCGACGACGAGCACCCACACCAGCGGCTACATCGGCTTCTATTGTTACGACAACGGGAATCGCACGGGCGGCTGCTACTTCGACAACGCGGTCGTCACCGTGCCCGACACCGACAGCGACGGCGTGGCCGACGAGGACGACAACTGCCCGTCCACGAGCAACGCCACGCAGGTCGACAGCGACGGCGACGGCACCGGTGACGCCTGCGACACCGACGCCGACGGCGACGGCTACACCAGCACCGCCAGCGGGGGCACCGACTGCGACGACGCCAACGCCAGCGTGAGCCCGGCCGCCACGGAGAGCTGCGCCACCACCGGCGACGACGATTGCGACGGCTCCGCCAACGACGCCGGCGCCACCGGCTGCACCACCTTCTACAACGACGCCGACAGCGACGGCTACGGCAGCACCAGCAGCACCTGCCGCTGCAGCGCCACTGCAGCCTACACCGCCAGCAACGACGACGATTGCGACGACGCCGACAGTGGCGACTACCCCGGCGCGACCGAGTACTGTAACGGTGACGACGAGGACTGCGACGGTACCGCCGACAACAGCGCGGTCGATACCACCGAGTTCTACCTCGACAGCGACGGCGACGGCTTCGGCGACGCCTCCTTCGACACCGAGGACTGCTCGGCGCCCACCGGCTACGTGGCCGACGCCACCGACTGCGACGACCGCGACCGCGAAGTGTACCCCGGTGCAGCCGAGACCTGCGACGGCGTCGACGAGGACTGCGACGGCAGCGCCGACGAGAAAGCGATCGACGCGACCATCTGGTACGCCGATGCCGACGGCGACCTCTTCGGCAACGCCGCCAAGAGCGTGTCCGACTGCAGCGCGCCCAGCGGCTACGTGAGCGACGACAGCGACTGCGACGATGCCGACGGCAGCAGCTACCCCGGCGGCCTCGAGGTGTGCGACGGCGCCGACAACGACTGCAACGGCAGCGCCGACGACGACGCCGTCGACGCCAGCGCCTGGTACGCCGACGACGACCGCGACACCTGGGGCGACGACGGCGACGTGACCTATGCCTGCAGCCAGCCCGTCGACAAGGTCGACGCGGCCGGCGACTGCAACGACCTCGACCCCGACATCAATCCTGGCGCCCCCGAGCACTGCGACGAGGTCGACGAGGACTGCGACGGCGAGATCGACGAGGACGCGGTCGACGCGGAAACCCTCTACGCCGACGCCGACGGCGACGGCCACGGAGACGCCGCCAGCCCGGTGCTCGCCTGCGGCACCAGCGACGGCGTGGTTGACAACGACGACGACTGTGACGACGAAGACGCCAACAACTTCCCCGGCAACGCCGAGAGCGCCGACGGCCTCGACAACGACTGCGACGACATGGCCGACGAGGGCCTCGACAGCGACGGCGACGGCCTCGAAGACCGCGCCGAGCGCGAG
>Ga0194120_10011326_pt1 | contig 10734 bp, 8 predicted proteins | sample TA2MahCa65mmetaG_FD_148642 | JGI IMG/M metagenome (GOLD analysis project Ga0194120, IMG submission 148642) | Freshwater microbial communities from Lake Tanganyika, Tanzania - TA2015019 Mahale Deep Cast 65m | ecosystem: Environmental > Aquatic > Freshwater > Lake | place: Tanzania: Lake... | reverse complement strand
CAGGGGCATTCCGTCGCCATTCACTGGACGGCCCTCGCGGCAGAAACCATCAACCTCGACATGCTGGGCCTGGACGAAACCACCACCCTGGCCGCTGCCGTTCCCCTGTTCAACCGGGCCGGGGCACCGCCGCAAAACGTGGTGCTGGCCGATGACCGGGGCCACATCGCCTGGACTTACACGGGCTATATTCCGGTGCGTACCGGTTTCGATGGCCGGGTAAGCGTATCCTGGAGTGATGGCCACACGGGGTGGCGGGGTTATATTCCGCCGACGGAGTTACCTCGCCTGTTCGATCCGTCCGAGGGGTATCTGGTGACAGCCAACAATCGCACCCTGGGCAAGGACTACCCCTACGTCGTTTCCCATGCCTTTTCTCACAGTTACCGGGCCCGCCGCATCCGTTCGGTGCTGGAGAGCCAGCCCGTGGTTTCCGAAGCCGATCTGCTGAAGCTGCAACTGGATACGGTCAGCGGGTTTTATGAGTACTACCGGACACTGGCCCGGCAGATGGTGAGGGCCGACAGGCCTGCCCTGGCCGATGCCCTGCAGGCCATCGAGGCCTGGAACGGGCGCATGGATGCCGACAGCGTGGGCGTGGGTTTGCTGGTGACCTGGCGGCAGATTCTGGCCGAAAAACTGTTTGCTTCCCTGATCGCTCCGGCCCGGGCGGCGGCTTCCGGATTCGTCTATGCCTGGCGTGAACAGGAAACGCCGCTCAGGGCCCTGATCGATGCCCGGATCACGCTGCCGGGTCAGGGCGATGACCCGGCACGGTTTTGGGGTGATAGCCTGCTCGAAGCCGTAGACCGGTTAGCCAAAGCCCACCCGGACACCACGCCGGCCCGACTGACCTGGGCCGCTGTCAACCGGGTTGAGGTCAGCCATCCCTTTTCCGCTTCGCTGCCGGTGTTGGCCCCCTGGCTGGACATGGATACCCGCTCGGTAGGAGGCTGCAATACCTTTTGTGTCAAGGTGTTGAATGACCGTCACGGTGCCAGTGAGCGGCTGGTCATTTCGCCCAACCACCTGGAAGAGGGGCTGTTCCAGATGCCGGGCGGGCAGTCAGGCCATCCCCTTTCACCACATTACCGTGACCAGCAAACCGCCTGGCTGCAAGGAATACCGGCGGCATTCCTGCCCGGCCCGCCTGAACATCATCTGCATTTCACCCATGACGACCCGTGACGACCTGAAACGACTGGCCCGTTGCCTCCCGACCGGTGCCCTGTTGACGAGCGTGGAGGAGATGAGGCCTTATGAGTGTGACGGGTTTTCTCCCTGTCGCCGATTGCCCCGGGCAGTGGCCCTGCCGGAAAACGAACAGCAGGTGCAAGCCGTCCTGAAGTTCTGCCACCAGGCCCGCATCCCGGTCGTTCCCCGCGGGGCCGGTACCGGCCTGTCGGGGGGTGCCTTGCCGGTGGAAGAGGGCATCGTCCTCAGTCTGGCCCGGTTGAACCGCATCATCGCGATCGATCCAGTCGATCGCTGTGCCCGGGTGCAGCCGGGGGTGCGTAATCTGGCCATCTCCGAAGCCGCTGCCCCTTATGGTCTGCATTACGCGCCGGATCCTTCTTCCCAGTTGGCCTGTACCATCGGCGGCAATGTGGCCGAAAATTCAGGCGGGGTACATTGCCTCAAATACGGTTTGACCACCCACAACCTGCTGGAACTGCGCTGGATCAGTGCGGATGGCGAGGTCATGACGGTGGGCGGAACCGGTCTGGAGGGGCCGGGTTACGATGTGCTGGCCCTGCTGACCGGTTCCGAGGGGCTGTTGGGTGTGATCGTCGAGATCGTCGTGCGCTTGCTGCCCATTCCTCCTCATGCCCGCGTCCTGCTGGCCAGTTTCGAAACCATCGAAACCGCCGGTGCTGCCGTGGCCGGGATCATTGCCGCAGGTATCGTACCGGCCGGTCTGGAACTGATGGACAATGCCAGCATTCGGGCGACCGAAGCCTTTGTCGGGGCCGGGTATCCGGTCGATGCGGCGGCCATCATTCTTTGCGAACTCGATGGTCTGACCGAACAGGTGGAGACCGACCTTGAACGGGTGCGTGCGGTTCTCGCTGCCCAGGGTGCGCTTTCGGTACGGGTTTCGCACGATGAAGCCGAGCGCAGGCGGTTCTGGGCCGGTCGCAAGGCGGCCTTTCCGGCGGTCGGGCGGATTGCTCCCGATTACTACTGTATGGATGGCACGATTCCCCGTCGTCACCTCGCGGTCGTGCTAAGGCGTATCGGTGAGTTGGCCGCGGCGCATGGCCTGGCGGTTGCCAATGTCTTTCATGCCGGAGACGGCAACCTGCATCCCCTGATCCTGTTCGATGCCAACCAGCCCGGTCAACTGGAACAGGCCGAAGCCCTGGGGGGCCGAATCCTCGAAACCTGCATTGCCGTTGGGGGAACCATTACCGGCGAACACGGGGTGGGGGTGGAGAAAATCAATTCGATGTGCCTGCAATTTGGTCATGATGAGTTGCTGCAGTTTCATGCCGTCAGGCAGGCCTTCGACCCGGACGGCCTGCTCAATCCGGGCAAGGCCATCCCGACTCTCAACCGTTGTGCCGAGTTTGGTGCGATGCACGTCCATGGCGGCCAGACGCTTTACCCGGACCTGGAGCATTTCTGATGCGAACGGAAGATCAGGGTCTGTGGCTTCAGGAACAGGTACGGGAGGCCTTGTCCCGTGCCGAATCGCTTTACATCAGCGGCTCCGGCAGCAAGGCCTTTTTGCAGACCGCACCCGAAGCCCCCTGCCGACGCTTGTCTGTCGAGGGGCATTGTGGTCTGGTGGAGTACGAACCCGGCGAACTGGTCATCACCGTGCGGGCCGGTACTCCGTTGGCCCGGGTCGAAGCCCTGCTGGCAGAACACGGCCAGATGCTGGCCTTCGAGCCACCGGCCTTTGGGCCAACCGCCACGATCGGGGGAACCCTGGCCTGTGGTTTGTCCGGTCCCCGTAGGCCTTACACCGGATCGGCCCGCGATTTCGTGCTGGGCTGCCGCATGCTGAACGGTCAGGGACAGAGACTGTCCTTCGGTGGCCGGGTCATCAAGAATGTGGCCGGTTTCGACGTTTCCCGTTTGATGGTTGGTTCAGCCGGCACGCTGGGCGTGTTGCTCGAGCTTTCGCTCAAGGTGTTACCCCGACCCGAGTGCGAATTGACCCTGTCATTCGACGGGACGGCAGAGGAGGCCTTGTTACGCATGAGCGAGTGGGGCCGGGCGGCCTGGCCGCTGTCGGCACTGGTTCATGATGGGGAACGCATCCTGATGCGGTTGTCCGGTTCCGAACGGGCCTTGCAGGCGGCCCACCGGCAACTGGGCGGTGAGGCGTTGCCCATGGCCTCGACGTTCTGGCACGACTGGCGGGAACAGCGACTGGCCTGGTTTCAGGATGAAACGCCGCTGTGGCGTTTGTCGCTGGCCCCGACCTGCCCGCTGCCGGCCTTGCCCGGAACCTGGCGGATAGACTGGGGCGGCAGCCTGCGCTGGTTCAAAACCCACGCTTCGCCGGAGGATATTTTCCTGGCCATGGCCCGGGTTGGCGGGCATGCCCGGCATTTTCGGGGCGGGTCGGTGAGTCTGCGTCACCAGCCCTTGCCGGTTCCCTTGCAAGCCCTGCAGCAACGGTTGCGAACCGCCTTCGACCCCTATGGGGTTTTTCGCGTGAATCCTGCCCTTAACCAAATACTGACATGAAAATACTGAGAGACACCCTTCTGATTACGCTGGCGGCCTGGTTGTCCGCCTGCGCCCCGTTTCAGGCCATTGCCCAAAAGCAGCTCGAAGCCCTGCAGCAGCCCCGGGTGGCCGTCAAGCGGGTGAAGCTGGCACCTTCGCGCCTGACCGAACAGAAATTTCTGGTCGACCTGGCCATAGAAAATCCCAATGATCAGGGAGTCAGTGCCAACGAGATCGCGCTGGCACTGGCAATCAACGGCAAGGATATTGCGCAGGGAATCAATACCCACCCGGTGAACATCGAAGCCCACGGTACCAGTCAGGTGCAGGTGGCCGTAGTGGCCAATACGCTGGAATTGTTGCAGCAGGGGTTGTCGCTGAGCCAGTCGCAACAGAAGACCGTGCCTTACGAGATCAACGGGCATATCGGTTTGCTGGGCGGGCTGTTGCAGGGGCTGAAACTTCCCGTTCGCTACAGTGGCCAGATCGATGCGAATGAACTGCTCAAGCGGTTTTGATTGCTTTTGATATAGGGCATCACAAGGATGCCCCGATTTTCCTTGCTCTTCCTTGCAGTGAACACGGCCCTTCATTCAGGGCCACAGCCTCGACACAACCATCCATGAACATCGACGCACTCGCACGCCCGGCCATCCGGGCACTGACACCCTATCAACCCGGCAAGCCGGTCAGTGAACTGGCTCGCGAACGGGGCCTGCCGGACATCATCAAGCTGGCCTCCAACGAAAATCCATTGGGGCCGGGCCCGCAGGCCCTGGCAGCGGCCCGCGCCGCCCTGTCCGACAGCCATTTTTATCCTGATGGCAGCGGGTTTGAACTGAAAGCCGCCCTGGCCCGGCATCTGGCGGTGACACCGGCCCAGATTACCCTCGGCAACGGATCGAACGATGTGCTGGAACTCATCGCCCGGGTATTTCTGGAACCGGGGGTGGAGGCCGTGTTTTCAGAACATGCCTTTGCCGTCTATCCGTTGGCAACCCAGGCTGCTGGGGCGACGGCCCGGGTGGCATCGGCCCACGCTGGCCAGCACGGGCCGCGATACGGACATGATCTGACCGCCTTGCGCGAGCAGGTCACGCCGCTGACCCGGGTGGTGTTCATCGCCAATCCCAACAATCCTACCGGAACCACCCTGCCCGCTGCCGGGTTGCGTTCGTTCCTGGCCAGTCTGCCCGATACCACCGTGGTTGTGATCGATGAGGCCTATTTCGAATATGTCGAGGCCAGCGATTACCCCAACACCGTGCAATGGCTGGCGGATTTTCCCCGGCTCATCGTCACCCGCACCTTTTCCAAGGCCTATGGCCTGGCCGGTCTGCGTATCGGCTATGCCGTCTCGAGTGCGGAGATGGCCGACTGGCTCAACCGGGTGCGGCTGCCTTTCAATGTCAGCATGGCGGCCATGGCCGCCGCACAGGCGGCGTTGGACGATACCGATTACCTGCGTCGCTCGGTGGCCTTGAACCGGGAGGGTCTGGCGTACCTGACACAGGGCTTTGGTGCCAGAGGTCTGGATTACATTCCTTCGATGGGCAATTTTGTAGCCGTGGATGTCGGTCGACTGGCCGCACCGGTCTATACGGCCCTGCTACAGGAAGGTGTCATCGTGCGTCCGGTAGCCAATTACGGGTTACCCCGCCATCTGCGGGTCACGGTAGGTTTGCCGGAACAGAATCGCTTGTTTCTCGAGGCCCTCGACAGGGTGCTGGCCGCATGAGTCGGCTGGGGATCATCGGGGTGGGTTTGCTGGGCAGTTCAGTGGCCCGGGCCGCCCGGTTTTACGGTGTGGCCGACACCATTGCCGGCTTCGACCGCGACAGCGACAACCTGACCCGGGCGGAGGAACTGGGTGTGGTGGATATCGCCTGCGCAACCCTGGCCGAGGCGGTAGAGGGAGCTGACCGGGTGGTGCTGGCCATCCCGGTCGGGGGGGTGGCTGGCGTACTAACGGCCCTTGCACCACACTGGAACCCGGCGACCCGGTATACCGATACCGGCAGCACCAAGCAGGACGTGATCGCGGTTCTCCGGGCGGTGTTTGGTGAGGTACCGTCCAATTTCGTGCCCGGTCATCCGATTGCCGGAGCCGAGCAAAGCGGGGTGGCGGCCGGCAGGGCAGATTTATTCGTCGGCAAGCGGGTGATTCTGACCCCCTGCCCGGAAACCTCGGCGGTCGCACTGGCTGACATCACCGCCTTTTGGCAGCAGTTGGGGGCGACGGTCGCCTGCATGGACGCGCACCGGCACGACCGGATACTCGCCGCCACCAGTCACCTGCCGCATGTACTCGCCTTTGTCCTCACCGAACTGCTGGGCCGCCGGGACGAACAGGAGGCCATCTTTCAGTACGCCGCCGGTGGCTTTCGTGATTTTTCCCGGATCGCTTCCAGCGACCCGGTCATGTGGCGGGATATCTGCGTAGCCAATCAGGCCCATCTGGTTCCCCTGATCGACGAGTACTGTGCCGCCCTGACGGCAACCAGAAACCTGATTGCCCACGCCAGCGCAGATGAGCTGCACGACCGCTTCGAACGGGCCCGTCTGGCCCGGCAACGTTTTCTGAATCTGACCTGAGTCATTCAGACCCTGACAACCCCTACCGTTGAAGAGACTTGACATCATGCAAAACCCAAACATCCACTTTCTGGCCTACCCCGGCGGCACCTTGCAGGGCGAGGTGCGTGTGCCGGGCGATAAATCCATTTCCCACCGCGCCATCATGCTGGGTGCCCTGGCGGAAGGCACGACCCGGATCAGTGGTTTTCTGGAAGCGGAAGACTGCCTGGCTACCCTGAAGGCCTTCCGGGCCATGGGGGTTCGGATCGAAGGACCAACCGAGGGCGATGTGGTGATACACGGGGTCGGGTTGCACGGCCTGCAACCGTCGCCAGAGCCACTCGATCTGGGTAATTCGGGTACGTCCATGCGTTTGTTGAGCGGTTTGCTGGCCGGGCAGGCGTTCGACAGCGTACTCACCGGGGATGCCTCGCTCTCGCGTCGTCCCATGAAACGGGTCACCGTGCCGCTGGCCCGTATGGGAGCCGCTATCACCACGACCGAAGCCGGCACTGCGCCGCTGCACATCCAGGGGGGGACTGCCCTTCAGGGCATCCCCTATGACATGCCCATGGCCAGTGCCCAGGTGAAATCCTGTCTACTGCTGGCGGGTCTTTATGCACAGGGCGAAACCCGGGTCAAGGAACCGGCCGCCACCCGGGATCATACCGAGCGAATGCTGCGGGGTTTCGGTTATGCGGTGGAGGTTGAAGGCGATACCGTTCGTTTGCAGGGCGGTGGAACACTGACGGCCACCCCGATCGATGTCCCCAGCGATATTTCCTCGGCGGCTTTTTTCATGGTGGGGGCGGCCATCACCGAGAACGGTGATGTCACCCTGCGGCATGTCGGGGTCAATCCGACCCGCACCGGAGTGATCGACATCCTGCGCCTGATGGGAGCCGACATTGAAATCAGCCAGCAACGATCGATCGGCGGCGAACCGGTGGCCGACATCCGGGTTCGGGGCAGTCATCTTCGGGGAATCGATATTCCGGAGGCACTGGTCCCCCTGGCCATCGACGAATTTCCGGCCCTGTTCATCGCGGCCGCCTGTGCCGAGGGAACGACCCGATTGAGCGGAGCCGAAGAATTGCGGGTCAAGGAAAGTGACCGCATCCAGGTCATGGCCGATGGACTTCAGGCACTCGGCATAATCGCCACGCCGACCCCCGACGGCATCGTGATCGAGGGCGGTACACTGACGGACGGCTGCATCGATTCGCACGGTGATCATCGCATTGCCATGGCCTTTGCCATTGCGGCATTGCGAACGGCAGGCCCGGTGGAAATCCGTGATTGCGCCAACGTCAATACCTCCTTTCCCGGTTTTGTTTCGCTGGCGACCCGACTGGGTTTGAAACTGGAGGTACAGTGAATCTGCGGTGCGAAATCCCCGTTCTGGCCATCGACGGCCCCGGCGGTGCCGGCAAGGGTACCGTCAGTCGTGCCGTGGCCCGTCACCTGGGTTGGCATTTTCTGGACAGTGGTGCCATTTACCGGGCACTGGCCCTGGCGGTCATCGATCGGGGACTGGCTGTCGATGAGGCCGATGCCATCGCCGCTGTCGCCCGGGACATGGCACTCAGCTTCGAAGCCGGAGAACCCCCGGTGGTCTTTTTGTATGGTGAGGAGGTCAGCGAGCGTCTGACCGCCGGGGACACCGGGGTGGTGGCTTCGCAAATAGCCACCCATGCACCGGTACGGCAGGCCTTGCTGCAAAAGCAACGGGATTTCAGGCAACCCCCGGGATTGGTGGCCGATGGCCGTGATATGGGGAGTGTCGTATTTACCGATGCCGCGTGGAAAATTTTCCTTACCGCCAGCGTAGAAATCAGGGCGGAGAGACGCTACAGGCAGTTGAAACAGAAGGGTCTCGATGTTAACCTTGCCCGCTTGAAAATGGAGCTGGAAGACCGTGACCGACGTGATCGTGAGCGGGCCGAAGCCCCATTGATACAGGCTCCGGATGCGGTTCTGATCGATACCTCGGCACTGGACATTGCGGAGGCCATCAGCCGGTGTCTCCAGGTGGTCAGGCCCGTTGCCTGAATCCGCGTACCGGTCGTCGATGCCTTGCATCGACATTTTTTTTTCATTCAACCCACAGACAACTGGCACGAAATACTTCGTCCGGTTCTGAATCAACCTTTTTTATGACCGATAGCTTTGCAGAATTATTTGAAGAGAGCCTGGCCAAGGCCGAGATGCGGCCTGGCAGTATCATCAGCGGAATCGTCGTTGACATCGGTAATGATGTCGTCATGGTCAATGCAGGTCTCAAATCAGAGGGTGTCATCCCCAAATGGCAGTTTCTCAATGCGGATGGCGAAATCGAAGTCGCCATCGGTGATACGGTGGATGTCGCGCTGGACATGCTCGAAGACGGCCTGGGTGCGACCCTGTTGTCCCGCGACAAGGCCAAGCGGCTGCGGGCGTGGCTGGATCTCGAACAGGCCCATGACAAGAACGAAACCGTAGCCGGTCGCATCACCGGCAAGGTCAGGGGCGGCTTCACCGTAGCCATTGGAGCCTTGCGTGCATTCCTGCCCGGTTCGCTGGTCGATGTACGACCGGTACGTGATACCGCGTACCTCGAGGGGCGTGATCTGGACTTCAAGGTCATCAAGATTGATCAGAAACGAAATAACGTCGTGTTGTCGCGTCGTGCCGTGGTTGAGTCCGAGTACAGTGCCGAGAAGGAAGCCTTGCTGGAAAATCTCAGGGAAGGGGCTATCGTCACCGGTGTGGTCAAAAATCTCACCGATTACGGTGCCTTCATCGACCTGGGTGGAATCGATGGCCTGTTGCACATCACCGATATGGCCTGGAAGCGGGTCAGACACCCGTCCGAGGCGGTGGAAATCGGCCAGGAACTGCAAGTCAAGGTACTCAAGTTCGACCAGGAAAAGAACCGTGTCTCCCTGGGTCTCAAGCAACTGGGTGAAGACCCGTGGCTCAATATCGCCCGTCGCTACCCCTCGGGCACCCGTTTGTTCGGCAAGGTCAGCAACCTGACCGATTACGGTTGTTTCGTCGAACTGGAAGAAGGAGTCGAAGGACTGGTTCACGTCTCCGAAATGGACTGGACCAACAAGAACGTCAACCCGGCCAAGGTTGTGCAACTGGGCGATGAAGTCGAAGTCATGGTACTCGACATCGACGAAGACCGCAGGCGCATCTCCCTGGGCATGAAGCAGTGCCGCATGAACCCCTGGGAAGAGTTTGCCAGTAACCACAAGAAGAATGACAAAATCCGGGGCAACATCAAGTCCATCACCGATTTTGGCATCTTCATCGGTCTGGAAGGTGGTATCGACGGTCTGGTGCATCTGTCCGATATTTCCTGGACGGCCTCGGGCGAAGAGTCCATTCGCCAGTACAAACGCGGTGATGAAGTCGAAACCGTCATCCTGGCCATCGACCCGGAACGCGAGCGTATTTCACTGGGCATCAAGCAACTGGAGCAGGATCCCTTCCAGAATTATCTGGCCTCCCATGAAAAGGGTTCTGCCGTGAAGGGGGTCGTCAAGGAAGTCGATGCCAAGGGCGCGGTCATCACGCTGGCCGACAGTGTTGAAGGCTATCTCAGAGCTTCCGAGATTTCGCGTGACCGGGTAGAAGATGCCCGCACCCATCTCAAGCCGGGTGATGCGGTTGAAGCCAAGTTTGTGGGTGTCGACAAGAAAAGCAAAACCATCTCACTGTCGATCAAGGCCCGGGATCAGGAAGAAGAAGCGGCTGTCATCAAGGGATATACCCAGCAGGCATCGGGTAATCCGACCCTGGGCGATATCTTCAAGGGACAAATGGAAAACAAGTAATCCTTATTCAGGATCATACCCCCTTATTGATCGCCTCCGGTTCGTTTCGGACTGGGGGCGATTTTGTGTCTGGCCCCCATCCCCTGACCGGATTGATAGTATCCAATTATTGGTAATTTGAAACGATGCTGGAGTTATTGGCCCTGTTGTTACCCCTGGCGGCTGCATCGGGTTGGTATGTTGCCCATCGACAACATGGGCAACTGGCTCAATCCCGACCAACCTATTCCTATTATCGTGATCTGGATCAACTCCTTACCCAGCGGACGGATAAAGCCATTCCTATCGTGGAGGAGTTGCTGAGGCAGTATCCCGATGCCATAGAGACCCAGATCGCACTGGGCGTTTTCTTCCGCAAACAGGGTGAAGGGCACAAGGCCATATCCCTGCACGAAAAACTGCTCGACAATCCCAATCTTCAGGAGAGTCAGCGCAATGATGCCTATCTGGAACTGGGTATGGACTACATGAAGGCGGGTTTGCTGGATCGTGCCGAATCCATTTTCAAGGCACTCACTGCGACGACGCACCGTATCCAGGCATTGCATCAGTTGCTGCACATCTATCAACAGGAGAAAGACTGGTCCGGTGCCATGAGTTGTACGCTTGAAATCCGGCGCCTTCTTGGTGTGCCACTCCGGGGTGAGAC
>Ga0194120_10011322_pt1 | contig 10736 bp, 8 predicted proteins | sample TA2MahCa65mmetaG_FD_148642 | JGI IMG/M metagenome (GOLD analysis project Ga0194120, IMG submission 148642) | Freshwater microbial communities from Lake Tanganyika, Tanzania - TA2015019 Mahale Deep Cast 65m | ecosystem: Environmental > Aquatic > Freshwater > Lake | place: Tanzania: Lake... | reverse complement strand
CTACCGTCACTCAATCATGTCGATCATTCGTTTTCTGCTGCGTTGGGCGGGTTTGAGTCCTGCCAGTGGTTTGCTGGTTCTGGTACTCGGATTATTCTGGTACGTTTACGAGGCAGTATTTGCCAGACCAACAATGGCCTACCTGGGCTTGCCGACCGCCACAGACTGGAAGCAACCCTTGACCTGGACCCGGGTGTTCCGTAACGAGGGCTTCATCGTGGGTTACTCCGAATTGAGGGGCAATCCACTGTGGGTGACCTATCTGCTCTCTCCACCGCCCGTCAATCCCCCCCATTTACCGCGACCAGCACGCTTCACCCTGGACTGGCGCAGCCTGACCCGGATCAATCATGAGGACTTTAGCAACAGTGGTTATGACAGGGGGCATCTTGCCCCAAATCATGCCATCAGTGTGCTATATGGTCGCAGTGCCCAGTTTGAAACATTCCTGATGACCAATATCAGTCCACAGCGTCCGGATCTCAATCGCAAGGTATGGGAGCGACTCGAAGAAGTCGAACTGGATCGACTGGCTTCCCGTTTTGGCAAGCTGTGGGTGATCACGGGTCCCGTGTTCGACCACAAAATGGAGCGGTTATCTTCGGCTTTCAGGGTTGAAATACCGGATAGTTTCTACAAGATTTACGCAATACCCAACAGTAACACCGGCAAAACCCGGGTACTCGCCTTTATGATCCCGCAATCGGTACGCGGCCACGAATCGTTGAGTCAATACCTGACCACGGTAGATCAGATCGAGGCGCGAACAGGCCTTGATTTTTTTATCGATCTCGACGATGCGGTTGAAAACCAGCTTGAAGCCGGGCAGGATACCCGAGAATGGCAGGTGGAAGCCTGGTCGGCTTTGCCGGGCCGTTACAGTGAGAAAGCCACAAACCGCCGCTCGCACGACTGAGTTTGCAGCCTGAAAGAACTGCCCGCCTAACAGGAAAAAGGAGCGCGGCTCTGGTTCCCGGGACCAGGTAGAAAGCCTGTCTTCTGCCAGTAGTTGATATAGGCTTCAACCATGGTTTCATCAAGTGCGGGACATCTGAAATCAGACGCTGAAAAAAGCCTGAACAATTCACCGTTATCAAATCGGGGACGCGAATGAAACAGGTAATGCAAGCCTGTAAAAGCCAGCAGGATGCCTGCAAAAAACTCACGTTCCGGCATGCCCTGGCCCGCACGATTTCTGACTTCCCGACGCCATTGATCATACGTGGTACATTCCACATCGTAACCATACCGGGAAAAACAGGCCATGAGCTTTAACCAGGGTATGGGTTTGGGATTGAACAAATGAACGGACTTACCCAGGGCATCCGGGTTTCTGGAAAGGCTGAACACCGTCCTGCTCACGTAGTCGACTGGTACCCAGGTGACTTCAAGATCCCAATCCGGATAACACCCCATGAGAATACAACAGCGTATCAACTGGGGCAGTATTTCACTGGTATCGTTCAGGGCTCCTGTCTGGCTGTGGCCCATGATGCGGGTGGGTCGATAGATAACGGCGGGTAGTCCACGATCCTGGGCCTTGCCCACCAGACGATCAGCAACCCACTTGCTTTTACCATAATCGCCCTTGATGCTGGGATGAAACCCGGGTGTCTCCTTTTCGTAGAGGGTTTTTCCTGCCGGGTGGGCATCACTGTAGAACACGGCGATACTGGAGATGAAATGCAGGGGTTTGGTGCTGCCGATCGAGGCCATCCGGATGGCTTCCACCACGCCGTTTACATTAACCGGTCTCAGTTTCACATAGGGGTGACCCATGTTGATGGAGCCTGCACTGTGGCAGATCAGGTCAACCTGTTCAGCACAGTCTATAAACCGTTTTTCACCCAGTCCATAATGCGGTTGCGAGACATCACCGGCCAGTGCAATTACTCGTTCAGACCAGGACTCGTTCCACAACCCGTACGCCTTGAGATGCCCGGTAATACGCTTTTTGGCCTCTTCCTCATCCCGTCCCCTGATCAGGCAGATAACGTGGGCTTCACTGTTTTTCAACCACTCCACCAACAGGAATACACCCAATAAGCCCGTGGAGCCAGTGAGAAACACTTTCCGGGGATTCAGGGCATGGACATTGAGTGCCTCGGAAAATCGTATGTCCTCACCCAGAAGGGTCTCACGTTCAAAATCGGGTTGCTCGAAGTGATCCAGCGTGGCCAGTGATTCGCTCATGCAGGTAACCGGTATCCAGTAGCCAGGGAACACTCGACTTCTCGTCGAGCGATGACTTGCGCCAGCGCATCGAGGCTGGCAAATGAGTCGAGGGAAAGATCATCCTCGGCAAAATGAAAGGAAAACTGTTGTTCGACTGCCATGATCAAATCGACAATCATGATGGAATCGAGTCCCAAGCCCCATCAAGCAACGGAATGGTGGTTTCCAGGTTTTGAGCTTCGAGGCCCGGTTTGATTTTTTCGGCGATGATATTTTTCAATATCGCGATGATTTCTGGTTTACTGATCGAATCTGACATATATAACAATACCGCAAGTTGGAAAGGTACGTTATCCAGGCTCATGTCCCGGGTAGCCCGGAAAATGACATCACACATGAGGCCTTGATCATCGGACAACCCACTCGTAGCCTCGATGTAGCGAAGCGCAATCGAGGAATTACGGTGGGGAGCCAGACTGGCCATTAACCAGCGCGTGTTTTTGGGCTGAAGGATAACCAAGGCCACAGATGAATCATGACGTTTTTACCATGACGGTACTCAGCTTTTTCAGCATGGGGGTGACTACCGGCATGGTCAGCATGGTACTGCCTACAGCCATGAGCAGCAGGGCCGTGAAAGTTTCACTGGTAATGATACCCTTATCCAGCAGGATATTGGCGAAAATAATCATGATGAGTGCCTTGGTTTGCAACAACCAGCCGATCAGGGTCGCTTCACCTCGCTGCCACCCCAACAGGAGTCCCGCCATTTTGATGCCCAGCAATTTGCCCGACACTGAAGCGACCAAAAGGCCGGCGGCTACCAAAAAGACAGCATAGCCGCCCATTTCCCAGTTGGTTCTCAGGCCGGTGCTCAGGAAGAAGACCGGCATGATCAGCATCAGGACATTATGCCGGAAGAAATCCATCTGCCTCTGATCAAACCACTCATGATCCAGCACGGCACCGGCAATAAAGGCACCGACCATGAAATGCAGGCCCGCCCAGTCGGCAGCAAACCCACAAACCGCCAGCCAGATCAAACCGGCATACCAGCGGTCACGCGAGGGCAATTTGACCATCAGCTTACGAACGCCAAAAGCCGTTACGGCATAAGCCAGCAGGAAATAAAACTGATGTTCGAGGCGATCCCAGTCCATCATGATAATCGCCAGTACGGCCCAGATGGCAATATCATCCAGGCTGGCGTAGCGCAGGATGCGCTGACCCATGGGGCGACGTAATATCTCCAGTTTTTCCATGAACAACATGAGTATGGGAAGTGCAGTAACGGCACAGGACATACCCACCCCGAAAACGAACTGCCAGTTCTGGGCTTTAGGCCCCATCCAGCCGGGATACATCACCAGACCGCCAGCCACCAAACTTCCCAGAATCAGGGGTGAGCCCAGTGCCAGTCCGGCGGTAATGCCGGTTTCGCGACGATTTTTCCAGGCCTGCTTGATATCCAGTTCAATGCCGGCAATCCAGACAAATGCCATGACTGCCCACCAGGCGATACCGTTCAGGGACTGTATGACCTGGGGATTGAAAATGAATTTATAGGCTTCGGGATAGTGGTTACCCAGTACGCCAGGTCCCAACAGAATACCACAAATAATCTGGACTACGACCAGTGGCGCATAATAATCAGTGTTGCCCACTCGCCAGATCAAATACGGTACCGTAAAAATGATTGACATTGCAATGAGGAAAATTTCACTGGTTGACATGATACAGACCTTCTTTGTTTATATTATATTGATCTGGATTGAATGGAGTTTAGCCATGCAGCCAGATATTCAAAAAGACGGTGCAGGATGGCTCCCACAACAAGCCCGCCACTGTATTCTCCATATAATGCCAGGCTGGCCAGTGCCATTTCCATATTATGCTGCTGCAGATGGTATCCTGTCATGATACAGGCCGGCAACAAACTCGCCAGCCCGGCACTGGCGACAACCACATTGATTCGGATGGGATGATTCCAGAGTATACTCAATGCAAGCCCCAAACCGGTTGCCAGATATAAATCCATCCACTGTGGAATATATCTATCAATAATATTCAAAGGCAGGATGACAGCAGGATTATACAGGAAATAAAAATATCCTGTGTTACACAGTAAAACGGTGTAGTAAAGCAGTGATAAAAACTGTTTCCAGTGAATGGAGATCGCGCACACCGCCACAGCCATGGGAAATCCTACCTTGCTGGCCAGAACCAGCAGCGGGGCATCGTTGACAAACCCCCAGCAACAGGTTAACCCGCACAGTACCAGCAGACTGGTACGAAGTACAAAACCCAAATCATCAATCACCCCAAACCGGTGTGCCGTGTGGCTCATGTCCTGATTGCAGGGCGTTGTTTCGACATGACAACCAGAACCAGTAAAAAAGCCGGTATACCCGACAGGGCCGTCAGGGTAAAAAATGTCGGGTAGCCGTGTTGTTCTACCACCACACCGGAAAAGCCACCGATGGCCTGGGCAGGCAACGTCATCAGTGAACTGAAAAGGGAATATTGAGTGGCGGTATAAGCCGTACTGGTCAGGGCAGACAAATAGGCAATCAGGGCCGAGGTGGCCATGCCGGCGCAAAAATTATCCATGCTGACGGCCAGAGCCAACCAGTGATAATCTCCCGGATGGAATGAAAGGCTTATGAACAGCAGATTGGTCAGTGCTGTCAGCAAGGCACCAACCAGCAAGGGACGAAAAACACCAAATTTCAGGACAAAGGTTCCGCCCAGTGTGGCACCGCTCACCGCCATGACGAAACTGAAATACTGATTGACCTCGGCGATCTGGGATTTGGTATAACCCAGGCTCAGATAATAAGGATTGGCCATCACACTGGCCGTAATATCACAAACCTTGTAAGCACCAATCAATAACAGGATAACCCAGGCCAATCGGCCCATCCGCTGGAAAAATTCATGGAACGGACTGATCACCGCTTCAATCAGACCGGCGCGAAAGCCATTCTTCCTTTGGCCTGATCCGGCAACACCCGATCGGGTTGGCAGAACCCGTTCGACTTGTTTTTCCTGAAGATTCGGGGTGTGACGGGGTTCTTTCAGAAATAACACGGTGAGAGGGCCTGTCAGCATGATACCGGCCATGACCAGATAAGAGAGTTGCCATCCGGAGTATTCTGCCAGATAAAAAGCGGCTACCGTGCCGGTCAACATCGAGATACGAAAGCCCATGACGTAGGCGGCTGCCATGGCACCCTGGTATTCAGGGCTCAGTGTCTCCACCCGGTAAGCATCAATGGCTACATCCTGGGTCGCCGAGCAAAACGCAACCCAGAGGGTCAGTGCAAGCAGAAGCATGATGTCCCGTTCCGGTGCAATCAGGCTCATACCGGCCAATCCCGCTACAACCCCCCATTGCGCCAAAAAAATCCAGCTACGCCGGTGTCCCAGTCGTGTTCCCAACAAGGGCAATTCAAGCCGGTCAATCAGTATGGACCACACTATCCGGAGTGAATAAGTCAGGCCGACCCAACTGAAATACCCTATGACCGATTTCTCTATACCGGCTTCCGTGAGCCAGGCCGACAGGGTAGAAAACAGCAATATATAGGGCAATCCTGAACTGAAACCCAATAGAATGATGGTGAGTACCGCAGGTCGGGTATAGACGGAAAAAACCTGCAACCAGCCATGATTTTCAGCGGATTCAGAAACCGCTTTTCTGGTTTGACGAACACCGTGCGATCTGGCCATGGGAGCGTGTCAAACAAGGGTATGGGTAGCAAACTCGAGTTCCATTCCCAGGGTTTGATGAATGATTTTGGTATGGTAGGAATTGTCGTGTCGATTCACCACCGGTTTGGTATAGGCCAGACGGTAATCACTCCGCCCAAGGGTTAACTCAATAAATCGCTCGTGAATTTCATCTACCCGACTTTTGGATTCCAGATCAATGGCATAATGCCAGATGAGATCATGGTTGAACGAATCCGGAGCCGCCAGGTTGTGATACCGAATGGCTTCAGGAACAGGCCTGGCAATATCGAACAGTTCCATCATGAGTGTTTCCTGATTGATCTGCAACCAGACACACAGGATTTCCACGCCGGCACCAACCCGGTTTTGCAAGGCTTGTGACGAAGGGAACCGGGTTGTGCGCAGTAACGTGACGGGGTGATTGATCCGTTGGCTCAATTCAGCCATCCAGTGATCTGCCTGATCTAACCATAAGTCAAGTGGGGTATAGCTTTCCATTCCCAGATGATTCAGCCGGTGCGGGCCATTATTCTGCATGAACCCCGGTAAATTGCCGAAATCCTGACCGAAAAACCTTTGCAGTGCCTGATCCACATCAAATGTCAAAAGTTGTGTCAGCGCGTAATGCATCCTGGACAAATCACACTCACGAACTGTCTTAAGCAAGGCAGGGTCACTGATATCTTTATAGGTCAGAGCCTTTCTGCAGGCCCCATCAGAAAGAGCTGATGGCCATACGGCCAGTTCGTTGTCTGCCGTCGACAAATACGTTGTCGCAGCAGGTATTTTATGATCCGGATTATACATGGTCTTTACTCCACGACGAGTGCCAATAAGGTTTGACGGTCTATTTTTCCACTGGGTAACAAGGGCAAGGTATCAAGAATATGCATCTGATCCGGAATCGCGTGGCGTGGCATGATTTGCAACAAGGCGCGGCGTATCCACTCGACATCAAGCGTGACACCCTTTTCCGGTTGACAGAAAGCCACGATTTGCTGCCCCTGGATTCGTTCCTGTCGTTGGGTGGCCAATACCGTGACCGCTGCAATACCGGCAAGCGTGGCCATCAGTCGTTCTATGTCGGCCAGCAATACCAGATACCCGCTACGGTTGATGCTGTCATCTGCCCGACCCAGTACCTCAATCAAATCCTTGCCGTGCCTGCGACCAATATCGCCGGTGCGATGCCATTCGCTGGCACGACTAATCCAGACACCCTCCTCATTCATATAACCCAGATACCCGAAGGGGTGACGGCAATATAATTCAGCAATATCGTCATCCTGCGCATCCAGGCGTAATTCAACACCCGGCATGGGGTGGCCGAGGGTTGACAGGCGCAGCTCAAATTCGTCATCCGGATTACAGGCAGCGACAGCACCCATTTCCGAACTCCCATACTGGTTAACCAGACGGCCACCACACAAGGGATCGAAAGCCCGGAATAAATCATCCCGGAACCGCTGTCCGGAAACCACCATGATTTTATAATCCGTGCTGGTACGCTTACCTTGTAACAGCATTTCGACCAGATTGGGTGTGACAAAGGCAATGGTCGGCTTGAAACGGCGTTCGCGATCCAGATACTTGAGCAGATTGGTATTATGCTGCAAATCAATCGAGGCACCCGCCAGTATTGCAGGTAAAAACTCGGCTCCCAGTCCGTACAGATGAAAAACGGGAACCGGAATGGTCGCCCTGTCATCAGCAGTGAATCCATATTTACAGCGCACGTTGTCCGCATTGCCCAACAGGTGTTCATGGGAATGAACCACCAGTTTTGCGGTTCCCATACTGCCGGAGGTTCGCAAGAACAACCGTCCCTGAATCTCATCCGCCGGTAGTTGCGACTTGTCTGCCTGTGATGAAAAATCCTCGACAGTCAAATACAGGGAAGGATCATCTGCCCAGTGCGGCAGGTTTTCGCGGGCAACCGGTAGTATCCGGAGGCGACGGGTACAAAACCGGGGTATGGGTTTGAGTTGTGAGACCTCTTCCCCCTTTTCTGAGGGAGGCAGTAATACAAAACCCTGTCGTCTTTGTAACATCAGTAGCAAGGCAAGGGCACCCGGAACCGAGTTATTGCACTCCAGGGCAATACACTCACTGGTTGAAACCCCGAGGCCGGATAGATGCTGATTGAGTCTTTCCAGCAGGTGCAGGATATCCGGGTATTGGCAGGTTATCATGCCATCGGTCAGGTAGTGATCCGACAAGGCAGGATCAGAAGCGATTTGATGGATCAGGCTGGAAAAATTCATGGTCGTATTACCAATAGGGCAGCATGGAATTGAACAGGGGGGGCCTCGATCATCGAACAACCCACTCGTAGCCTCGATGTAGCGAAGCGAAATCGAGGAATTACGGTGCAAAGCCAGACTGGCTGCTCACCAGTGCGTATTTTTGGGCTGAGTGACGACCAAGGCCGCCCCGGGCATCAAGTCGTCGCCTTCATGCGCTGATCAGGAACAATATCCTCCAATCTGCGTTTGCAGGTCTCTACCCCGAACAGGGCTACCAGAATGACAGCCAGCGTCATGGGTATGGCTCCGATCAGGGCCACCGTGGTGATGGACGGGGTGGCCATGCCAAACGAGACCAGGGCAATCACCAGAACGCCTCCGGCCTTGCTGGCACCTGCTGCAAATCCGGTACCCCGGGCACGAATTCGGGTCGTATATATTTCAGAACTGTAGACCGAGAGTACTGCTACGACCGAACTGATACCCCAGATGGGTACGATCAGCAAGGCATACAACAAAGTACGATTTTGCGCGATGGCATCACCGGCGGCGACGAAGCCGAACAGGGCGATTGCCGTCAGCAAACCCAAAATGATGATGGTTTTCTTGCTGCTCCAGAAGCCGTACATCCAGGCAATAACAAATGTCAAGGGAAACCCCATCAAGGCAGCATTCCGGAGAATGGCATCGGCTTCGGCAAAACCCATCTTCCTGAGATTGGTCGGTATCCAGAGATTAAAACCAAACATGACCAGACCGGAACCAATTGCCAAGGTGCCGACCAGCAAGGTAAAACCCAGATTCTCACGGGTGAAGAGTTGTTGCCACTTGCCCTTGTCTTGCGTTTGAACGGGGGCTTCTTCCGGCAGTTTGATGATGGAAGCACCATACCGTCCCATAACGGCATAGGCTTCGTCTTCGTGGCCGTGTACCAGCAGGAAACGGGGTGATTCCGGTATCCAGCGGTTCATCAGAATGAATAATACCCCTGTCGGCATGCCGATCAGCCAGAGTATGCGCCAACTGTATACAGGAACCAGTTCCGCAGAGAGCCAACTCGTTAATATGTACGCACCGGCAATATCAGCACCTACCAGGATCATCAACCAGCCCCGATGTCGGGCCGGGATGGTTTCAGCCAGCAAGGCATAGCAAATGGGCAACATGCCGCCGACGGCCAGACCCATGATGAAACACATCACCAGGTTGCCCTCGAAACTCGGCATGGCCCCGCAAATGGAAGTGGCGATGAAACCAATCCCGGCATAGAGAATTGATGCACGACGTCCAATGATGTCTCCCAACCAACCCCAGACGAATGATCCCAGTACTGTGCCAGTAATACCGGTCAGTGCAACCCATACGGCGGGCATGGAACCGGTTGGATTCAGCGGCGATTTAAGGCCATACTCCACAGTCATTCCGGGCATGACAAACGCCAGTGAGGTGGGTTTCATGATGTCGATGGTTACTGCCAGTGCCATGGCCAGTAATAAACTGACATGGGTCATGTTGAGGCGGGCATCATCCATCGTGCTGATGCGTATTCTGGCAGCCGCACTGGCCTTTTCAGCACCCTGGCGGGGATACAGGCCGTAAAGGCTGGCTATCATCCCGATCACAATAGCCACCATACCGGCAATCATGGTGTCATCCATGGGCATGCCGACCATTTTGAAACCGATATCGCGTGCCATCCAGTACATCGGTAAATGTGCAGCAACCCCTCCTGTGACCAAAACAACACCCAGCCAGAAAGCGAACGGATGGTAAAAAGATACTCCCCCCAGAGTAGCGGGTTTTGAGGTTTTTTCTGTGTTTTGTTTTCGAGCCATAAATAAAAACCTTTGTGCAATCATGTTTGAAAAAATACCCTGCAAGAAAGTAAAGACTTGCAGCCATCACTAACGACCATTTTCCCTGTACACGTCCCTGCAACCCGGCTTACCCACGGACCGAAAGGGGTATGTGAACAGTTAAGATGGAGCGAGGTGAAATCGAGGGCTTACCTGCAAAACCAAGCCATGCATCAGCGTATAGCCTTGAACCGAGGCACAACCAGGATCACTTTCAGAAAGTCGCATTCTGGTAGGCATGCTACCCTATATCGACAAATTGAATTCAAGAAAGCCAAAATCTGCGTCGTTTTTTAGCGAATAGGCATTGCGTGTGACCTCATCGCCAAAGGCATGAGCGTAATAAAGGCTCCAGGAGAATGATTGGGTCAGGTTATGGGTAAAGCTCAAATCCACCATTTCACCGACGCTGCTTTTCCCCCCCGAAGCACGACCAAAGTAACCCCAACTACCCACCCGCGAGGTCGCTCCCGCACCACCATACAACAGGTCTTGCTGGTTGGTCAGTGCCAGATAATGAAAGTCCACACCCACTTTGGTGGTCGCTGTGGGCGAGACATTCAGTTGCATGAAGGCATCCTGAATGTTCATCATGTTGAAATAGGGGAATTTGGCGTAAGCACGCACGGTAGGCAGAATCTGGAAAAAAGTTTCATGGGTGTTGTCCCCGCTATTGGAGTCGCCGGAACCCCGATAGTATATGGCTCTTATCCAGGGTTTCAGG
>Ga0194120_10011307_pt1 | contig 10748 bp, 10 predicted proteins | sample TA2MahCa65mmetaG_FD_148642 | JGI IMG/M metagenome (GOLD analysis project Ga0194120, IMG submission 148642) | Freshwater microbial communities from Lake Tanganyika, Tanzania - TA2015019 Mahale Deep Cast 65m | ecosystem: Environmental > Aquatic > Freshwater > Lake | place: Tanzania: Lake... | reverse complement strand
TCATCGGTGAGGGTGACATCGATCCGCGCCCGACAGCCCTCGGGGGTCAGCGCCTCGAGGCGGGCGAGCGCCCCGCCGGTGAGCACCAGCGTCGGCCGCCCCCCCGGGGCGTTGACCACCCCCATGTCGCGCCAAAAGACGCCCTTGCGAAAACCGGTGCCCAGGGCCTTGGAACACGCTTCCTTGGCGGCGAAGCGCCTGGCGAGGGTGGCGGCGGGCGTGGCGCGGGAGAGCGCCTTGCGCCGCTCCGCCTCGGTGAAGATCCGATCGAGAAAGCGATCGCCGAAGCGCGCGAGCGACTTCTCGATGCGCCGGATGTCGACGACGTCGCTGCCGAGGCCGATGACCGTCATTTCGCGGCGGGACCGCGGGCGGCGTCCATGCGTCGGCGCATCTCGCCGACGGCGTGGGCGAGACCGGTGAACACCGCCTCGCCAATCAGGAAATGGCCGATGTTGAGCTCGACCACTTCGGGCATGGCGGCGACGGGCCCGACATTCTCCAAATCGAGGCCGTGGCCGACATGGCATTCGAGGCCGAAGCGGGCGGCGTCCCGCGCCCCCTGGCGCAGGCGCTCGAGCTCGCGGCCCCGGGCGGGACCCTGGGCCTCGGCATAGGCCCCGGCATGGAGCTCGACCACCGGCGCGCCGATCCGGACCGCCGCCTCGAGCTGACGGGCCTCCGCCTCGATGAAAAGCGAGACCCGGACGCCCGCGTCGCGCAAGCGCGCGACATAGGGTCGCAAATGGTTCTGGCCGCCGGCGGCGTCGAGGCCACCCTCGGTGGTCCGTTCCTCGCGCTTTTCCGGCACCAGGCAGCAGGCATGGGGCCGAAGCTTGAGAGCCAGCGCCGCCATCTCCTCGGTCGCCGCCATCTCGAAATTGAGGGGAACACCGATCTCCTTGCGCAGGCGTTCCATGTCGTCGTCGCGGATGTGTCGCCGATCCTCGCGCAGATGGGCGGTGATGCCGTCAGCCCCGGCGGCGACGGCGATGCGCGCCGCCCGCAGGGGATCGGGATGGGCGCCGCCCCGGGCGTTGCGCAGGGTGGCGACGTGATCGACGTTGACGCCGAGGCGGATCGGGCGCAACGCCGCCGCCTATTTGAGGCCGCGACTGCCCGGCTTGGTCGCCGGGATGGCCGCGAGCTCCGGCGGCAATTGATCCGCCGGATAGGTCGGGATCTTGATGGCGGCGAGGGTGATGAAGGGCGCCGACAATTGGATCTTCTCGATGGTGCGGTCCATGATGGCGCCGAAGACCACGACCGAGCCGCCCTCGGCCTCGACCACCTCGGCGCATTCGCGCGAGGATTTGCCGGTGGTGACCACGTCCTCGATGATGGCGACACGGGCGCCGCGCGGCACCTCGAAGCCCCGGCGCAGGACGAACTTGCCGTCGACCCGCTCGGTGAAGACGTGGGGAACCCGCAGGCGCTTGGCGGTCTCCTGGCCGATGATCAAGCCGCCCATCGCCGGCGAGACCACGAGGTCGACGCCGCCCGCCCCGAGGCGGGCCTGGATCTCGTCGCCCAACGCCTCGCCCATGGCCTGGGCCCGCGCCGGATGCATCAGCACCCTGGCGCATTGCAGGTATTGCGGACTGCGCAGGCCGGAGGAGAGAATGAAATGGCCGTTGAGCAGGGCCCCGGTCGCCTCGAAATGCTCGAAGACCTCGTCGAAGGTCATGCTGTTTCCCCTCCGCCTCTCAGCTCCGCGTGCGCTCGACCGAGGAGACCGTCTTGGTCGCCCGGAGCGCGGCGATGATGTTGGCCAGATGTTTCAGGTCCCGGACCTCGATGTCCACCACCATTTCGAAGAAATCCTGGCTGCGGGTGATGATCCGCAGGTTGGAGATATTGCCCCGATTCTTGGCGATCACGGTGGTGAGTTCGGAAAGCGCCCCCGGTTCGTTGGCGAGCACGGTGCGGATGCGCCCGACATGGACGCCGGGGGTCTCGCCGCCCTCGCTCCAGGAGACGTCGAGCCAGCGTTCCGGCGCGTCGGAGAAGCGCTCGAGCTGCTCGCAGTCGATGGTGTGGATGGTGACGCCCTTGCCGGTGGTGACGATGCCGACGATGCGATCCCCGGGCAGGGGATGACAGCAGCCGGCGAAATTGATCGCCATGCCGGGAATCAGGCCGCGAATGGCGACGGCGCCCTCGCCCTCGGGCTTCTTGCCCTTGCCCTTGGCGAGGGCGGGGAGCGGGGCGGGGGTTTCGGCCTCGGATTTGAGGCCGGGGATGGCCGCCTCGACCACCTGACGGACGGTGATCTCGCCCCGCCCGACCGCAACATGAAGCTCCTCGACGGTCTTGATCTTGAGCACGGGGAGCGCCGCGGCGAGGGCCTTGTCGGAGGCCTCGTGGCCCTTGTCGCGGAAGCCCTTGACCACCATCGCCTTGCCGAGATCGAGATACTGCTCCTGCTCCTTCTGGCGGACGTAGCGGCGCAGCGCCGAACGCGCCCTTCCGGTGATCACGAAGCTGTCCCAGAGGGGCGAGGGATGGCCGCTCTTGGAGCGCAGGATCTCGACCTGGTCGCCGTTCTCGAGCTTGGAACGCAGCGGCGCGAGACGGCCGTTGATCTTGCAGCCGACGCAGGTGTTGCCGACCTCGGAGTGAACGGCGTAGGCGAAGTCGACCGGCGTCGCCCCGCGCGGCAGGGCGATGAGGTCGCCCTTGGGCGAGAAGCAGAAGACCTGGTCCTGGAACATCTCGAGCTTGGTGTGCTCGAGGAATTCCTCGGGGTCGGAGGCGTGCTCGAGGATCTCGAGAAGCTCGCGGATCCAGCGGTACTGCGCGCCGTCGGCGGGATCGCCCGGGCGCTTGTAGCGCCAATGGGCGGCGACGCCGAGTTCCGCGATCTCGTGCATCTCGCGGGTGCGGATCTGGATCTCGATGCGCTGCTGCTCCGGCCCGATCACCGTGGTGTGGATCGAGCGATAGCCGTTGCGCTTGGGGGTCGAGACGTAGTCCTTGAAGCGGCCGGGGACCATCGGCCAGCGGGAATGGACGACGCCGACCGCGTTGTAGCAGGCGGGCACGTCGGCGACGACGATGCGGAAGGCCATGATGTCGGAGAGCTGCTCGAAGGCGACGCTCTTCTGCTCCATCTTGCGCCAGATCGAATAGGCCTGCTTCTCGCGGCCCGAGACCCAGGCCTCGATCCCGGCCTCGGCCAGCGCCCGCTTGATCTGGTCGAGGATGCGCCCGACCATGTCGGCGCCGCCCTTGGAACGCAGGTAATCGAGGCGGGTGGCGATCGAGGTCCGCGCGTCGGGATTGACCTCGGCGAAGGCGAGGTCCTCGAGCTCCTCCTTCCAGGCGTGGATGCCGATGCGCTCGGCGAGGGGGGCGTAGATCTCGAGGGTCTCGAGGGCGATGCGCCGGCGCTTCTCGGCATCGCGGATGAAGCCGAGGGTGCGCATGTTGTGCAGGCGGTCGGCGAGCTTGACCAGGAGGACGCGGATGTCGTCCGACATGGCGAGCAGGAGCTTGCGGAAATTCTCGGCCTGGCGGGTGGCGTCGGTCTGCAGCTCGATGCGCGAGAGCTTGGTGACGCCGTCGACCAGGCGGGCGATCTTGTCGCCGAAGCGCTCCTCGATCTCCTCGAGGGAGACCTTGGTGTCCTCGACCACGTCATGAAGGAGCGCGGTGACGATCGAGGCGGTGTCGAGCTTCATCCCGGTGAGGATGCCGGCGACCTCGAGCGGGTGGGAGAAATAGGGATCGCCGCTGGCCCGCGTCTGCGCGCCATGGGCCTGCATGGAATAGACATAGGCACGGTTGAGGAGGTCCTCGTCGGCGTCGGGATCGTAGCCGCGGACCCGGTCGACCAGTTCGTATTGGCGGATCACGGCCGCGCCCCTTTGCGCTGGCCGGCCCGGCCCGGGCTCAGCCCTCGGCGCCGTCCTTGGGCGCCGCCTCGCCCTCGGTCGCGCCTTCCTCGATCTCCTCCTCCTGGGCGACGCCGACGGCGGCCGACGCCATGCCCTGGGCGAGCATCTCGGGTCCGGTCGGCATGGCCGAGAGGTCGTCCTCGACCGGCTCGTCGCGCTCGACCTGCTTCTGCAGTCCGCGGATCATGGTGTCGCGCAGCGTCTCGACCGGGACGGTGCCGTCGGCGATCTCACGCAAGGCGACCACCGGGTTCTTGTCGTTGTCGCGATCAAGGGTGATCTCGGCGCCCTTGGTGATCGCGCGGGCGCGATGGGCCGAGAGCATCACCAACTCGAAGCGGTTGGGAATCTTGAGGACGCAGTCCTCGACCGTAACGCGCGCCATGGCGGGCAGTTCTCCAGCAGACCGGGGGATTTCCCGGGTTTATAGGGGCTGCCCCCGCCCGGCGCAAGGGTGGGCACGGCCTCTCGGCTTTTTGCTTTCCACCAGCCCATGGCCGCGCTAGAGTCCATCTGACATCGAATTTTTCATTTGTTTTCAAGCCCATAGACCCAAGGACATTGACATGCCCTTCTATCCGAGCGAGCGCATGGCGCTCTTCATCGATGGCTCCAATCTCTTCGCGGCGGCGCGCGGCCTCGGTTTCGACATCGATTACCGCCGCCTGCTCGACGAATTCACCAACAAGGGGCGCCTCTTGCGCGCCTTCTATTACACCGCCCTGGTCGACGAACAGGAGTATTCGCCGATCCGCCCCCTGGTCGATTGGCTCGACTACAACGGCTATACCGTGGTCACCAAGCCGGCCAAGGAATTCACCGACGCCACCGGCCGGCGCAAGGTCAAGGGCAACATGGACATCGAGCTCGCCATCGACGTGATGGAGCTCTCGCCCCGGCTCGACCACGCCGTGATCTTCTCGGGCGACGGCGATTTCCGCCGCTTGGTCGAGGCGGTGCAACGCCGGGGGGTGCGGGTGACGGTGGTCTCGACCCTGAGGACGGCGCCGCCCATGGTCGCCGACGAGCTGCGCCGCCAGGCCGACAATTTCATCGAGCTCGCCGACATCGCCCCGCGCATCGCCCGCGAGCCCCGCGCCGGCGGCCCGCCCCAGGGTCAAGGTCCGGGACCCGCAACCGGCCCGGCTCCGACGCCGCAATGACCGCGTCCACCGCGGCGCCGGCCGCGGATTGCGCGCGCTGCCCCCGTCTCGCCGGATTTCGCGCGGCCAACCGGAACGCCTATCCCGATTTCTTCAATGCCCCGGTGCCCTCGTTCGGCGCCTTGGACGCGCGTCTCCTCGTCCTCGGCCTGGCGCCCGGATTGAAGGGGGCCAACCGCACCGGCCGCCCCTTCACCGGCGATTTTGCCGGCGACCTGCTCTACGCGACGCTCCTGAAATTCGGCTTGGCGGAGGGCGAGTATCGCGCCGATCCCCAGGACGGCCTGCGTCTGATCGATTGCCGCATCGCCAACGCCGTCCGATGCGTGCCGCCGGAGAACAAGCCGATCGGCAAGGAGATCGCCGCCTGCCGCGGTTTTCTCGAGGCCGAGATCGCCGCCATGCCGAGATTGCGGGCGATCATCGCCCTCGGCCGCATCGCCCACGACCAGGCGGTCAAGGTCCTCGCCCTCGGCAAGGGCGCGCCGCGTTTCGCCCATGGCGCCGTCGCCGAGACCGGAAAAGGCCTCCTTCTCGCCGCGAGCTATCATTGCTCGCGCTACAACACCAACACCGGGCGCCTGACGGCGCCGATGTTCGAGGCGGTGTTCGCGGAAGTGACGCGGCGCCTGGGCGGGCCCGCGGGCTAGCGAACGGCGGGGCCGCTCGCGCCGGCGGTCGGGCGATAGAGGCCGCGCTGATTGGCGACCGGCTGGAAGGCGTTGGTGACGCCCAGCACCGTCTCGGCGCCACCGAGATAGAGCGTGCCGTCGGGCGGCATCAGCTTGGCCATGCCGTCGAGGATCTTGCCCTTGGTCTCCTGGTCGAAATAGATCAGCACGTTGCGGCAGAAGATGATGTCGAACTGGCCGAGGCCGGCGAAACTGTGCAGCAGATTGAGCGGCCGGAAGGTGATCATCCTCTTGAGGACGTCGTTGATCGCCCAGGTGTCCTTCTGCTGGGTGAAGTACTTGACCAGGAGCTGGACCGGCAGGCCACGCTGGACCTCGAATTGCGAATAGACGCCCTTCTTGGCTCGCTCGAGCACGTCGAGGGCGAGGTCGGTGGCGATGATCTCGATCTTCCACCCCGCGATCTTGGCCTCCATCTCCTTGAGGATCATGGCGATGGTGTAGGGCTCCTGCCCGGTCGAGCAGGCCGCCGACCAGATGCGAAGCTGGCGCTTGGTCGCCCGCGAGGTCAGGACCTCGGGCATGGAGACGGTCTTGAACTGGTCGAAGGGCCGCACATCGCGGAAGAAGAAGGTCTCGTTGGTGGTCATGGCGTCGACCACCGCCTTGACCAGGTTGGCATCGCGCCCGGTCATCAGCGCCTGGATCACGTCGGAGAGGCCAGCCATGCCGCGCTCGCGGGCGAGCGGCACCAGGCGGCTCTCCAGCAGGTAGACCTTGTCGCGACCGATGACCAGTCCGGATTCGCGCTTCAAGAGCGCCGAGACATAGTCGAATTCCTCGGGCTTCACGGCAGGATCCCCTGCAGGCCCTTGAGCACGGCGCCCCCCATATCCTTGATCGGCAGCACGGCGCTGCAGATGCCGGCGGTGGCGACGGCGCCGGGCATGCCCCAGACCACCGAGCTCGCCTCGTCCTGGGCGAGCATGGTGCCGCCGGCCTCGATGATCTTCTTGCCGCCGAGCAGCCCGTCCTGGCCCATGCCGGTGAGAACGACCGACAGAACCTTCGGACCGTAGGCCGCGCAGATGGAGCGGAACATGGGATCGACCGCGGGACGACAGAAATTCTCGGGCGGATCCTGGTTGAGGCGGATCACCTTCTTGCCGCCCTCGACCGCGACGACCATGTGCCAGTCGCCCGGCGCGACGTAGATCTTGCCGCCCTCGACGACCTCGCCATCCTTGCCCTCGGCGCAGGGCGCGCCCGAGGCCTTGGCGATATGCTCGGCGAGGATCGCGGTGAAGGTCCCCGGCATGTGCTGGGTGATGAGGATCGGCACCTTGACCTGGTTCTTGAGCACCTCGAACACGGCGAAAAGGGCCTGTGGCCCGCCGGTCGAGGACCCGATCGCCAGGACATCCGGCTTCGGCATGACCGGCGGACGGGGACGCAGCACCACCTGCCCCGGCATGTATCGGGCGGCCGGACTCGCCGCCGGCGCGGCGGCCCCAGGGGCGGACGCGGAGGGACGCGCCACCGGCGAGGGCTGCGGCTGGCCGGCGCGGCGGCGCTTCTGGGCGCCATGGGCCTTGACCTTCTCGCGCAGCTCGTTGCGGAAGAAGTCGGAGCCGTGCAGATCCTTCTGCGAGGACGGCTTGGGGATATAGTCGGCGGCGCCCTTGGCCAGCGCCTCCATCGAGATCTGGGCGTTCCGCGCCGTGAGCGTCGAGGCCATGATCACGCGGACATCGGGCACGGCGCGCACGAGTTGCGGCAGCGCCGTCATGCCGTCCATTTCCGGCATTTCGATGTCGAGGACCATGACCTCGGGCGGCGTGCGGGCGACCTGCTGCAGGGCCTGGACGCCATTGCCGACCGCCGCGATCACCTGGATCTCGGGGTCTTCCTCCAGCCAACGGCGAATGAGACCGCGGATCACCGCGGAATCATCGACCACCATAACCTTGTAGGGGCCGGAGCCCGGAGCGCCGGGCGCGCCGGGGCCTGGGGAGGGAGAGGACACTAGATCAGACCCAACTGCGTGAATTTCGACTCGATGATCTCATTGTCGAACGGCTTCATGATGTATTCATTGGCCCCGGCGGCGAGGCCCTCGCGGATGTGCGTGATGTCGTTCTCGGTGGTGCAGAAGACCACGATCGGCTGGTCTCCGCCCGGCAATTTGCGCATCTCGCGCAGGAAATCGATGCCGTTCATCACCGGCATGTTCCAGTCGAGCAGCACCGCGTCCGGCATCTTGCGCTTGCAAGCGTCGAGCGCTTCCTGCCCGTCGACCGCTTCCTCGGTCGCGAAATTGAGGTTGGAAAGGATCCGCTTGGCGACGATGCGGATCACCTTGGAATCGTCGACGATCAGGCAAGTTTTCATCGCGGCCCCTCCGGTCGGGCGGCGTACGGGTTTGCGCTAGTCGGCGGGCCTAGGCCGCGACGGCGGCACGGCCGATGTTCAAGACACGGTCCACTTCCAGGACGACGAGCAATTGCCCGTCGAGGCGGTAGATCCCGCCCGAGACCTCGGCCCAACGCGGGTCGAGGGTGGCAAGGGTACGTTCATAGGCCTCCGGGGGCAAGGACAGAACCTCGCCCACCGAATCGATGATCAGGCTGTAGAGCTCGCCCCCATGCTCGACCACGATGCTCATGCCGGTCTTGTCGGCGGGGAGCGGCGGCAGGCCGAGACGGGTGCGCACGTCGATGGCGGTGACGATGCGCCCGCGCAGGTTGAGGGCGCCGGCCACCTCCTTGGGCGCGAGGGGGATGCGGGTGATCTTCTGCGGACCGAGCACGTCCTGGACAGAGAGCACCGGCACGCCGAAGAGCTGCTCGGCGATGGTCATGGTGACGTAGAGGCCGGCCGCCGAGCCGTTGGCTCCGCCGGTGGACTTGTTGGCGCTCACGACGCACCTCCCGCGCGGGTATCGATGACCTGCCTGAGGGCGCCGAGCAGGCCCTCGCGGTCGAATTTGGCGATGTAGTCGTCGAAGCCCGCCTCGCGGCCGCGCTCCATGTCCTTGGGCGTGTGGTAGGAGGAGAGCGCCACCATCGGCATCTCCTTCCAGGCGCCGCCCTTGCGCACGGTCTCGACGAACTGGAAGCCGTTGATGTTGGGCATCTCGATGTCGCTGATGATGGCGTCGAACTCCTGCCCGGCGTCGCGCATCTTGAGGGCGATGTCGGCGCCTTCCGCCGCGACCACGTCATAGCCCGCGACCCGCAGCACCGGCTCGAGCATGTTGCGGAAGAAGGGGCTGTCGTCGACGATGAGGACGCGCTTGGGCTTCTCCATTTCGCCGAAGGGCTTGTCGCTGCCCGCGAACCAGGCCGCGTTGGCCTGGGTGAGGAGGAAGGCCGCGTCGATCACCTCGGTCGCCTTTCCGGCGATCACCGCCGAGCCCAGCATGCCGGAGCGCTGCGAGGCGATCTCGACCTTGAGGGGCGATTCGACGATGTCGACGATCTCGTCGACGATCAAGCCCATCGAATGATCGCGGTCGGTGAAGACCACCACCGCCTGGCGGCCGGCCTCCTGGGCCCGTTGGCCGGGGTCCATGGAGATCAGCGGCATCAACTGGCCGCGGTATTGGACCAGCTTCTGGCCGTCGGTGTGCTCGATCTTCTCGACCTCGATGTCCTCGAGGCGGGCGACCAGGGCCAGCGGCACCGCTTTCGGCTCCTTGGAGCCGGCGCGGAAGACCAGGAGCGCGACGCGATCGCCGTCGCTCCATTCGCGGCGCCCGCCCTCGCCCTCTTCCTTGGCGTCGCGCTCGCGGATCGCGCTCTCGCCCATGGCGGCGGCGACGCCGTTGAGGTCGAGGATCATGATCACGCTACCGTCGCCGAGGATGGTGTTGCCCGAGAACATCTCGATGTCGCGCAGGAGCGGCGCCACCGGCTTGACCACGATTTCCTCGGTGTCGAAGACCCGGTCGACGATGATGCCGAACTTCTGGTTGCCGACCTGGGAGACGACGATGAAGGCTTCGTCGGCGACCGCCTTGGCCTCGCCGGGAGCGTCGAGGCCGAGGGCCTCGCGCAACGAGATCAGCGGCAAGAGGCGGTTGCGCAGCCGCAAGACCGGGGTCTTCTTGATCCGCTCGATGCGCTGCTCGCCGTCCTTGGAGGCGCGCACCAGCTCGACCACGCCGATCTGCGGGATGGCGAAGCGCTCGCCGCCGGATTCGACGATCAGCGCCGAGACGATGGCGAGGGTGAGCGGGATCTTGATGGTGAAGACCGAGCCCTTGCCCGGGGTCGAGGAGAGCTCGACGGTGCCGCCGATCTTCTCGATGTTGGTCCGCACCACGTCCATGCCGACGCCGCGTCCGGAAACCGAGGTCACCTTGGTCGCGGTCGAGAAGCCGGCCTTGAAGATGTACTGGTAGATCTGCTGCTCGGTCATGCCGGCGAGCTGCTGCGGCGTCGCCAGGTTGTTCTGCAGGATCTTCTGCTTGATCTTGTCGAGCGGCAGGCCCTTGCCGTCGTCGGAGATCAGGATCACGATGTGGCCGCCCTCGTGATAGGCCTTGAGGACGATCTTGCCGATCTCGGGCTTGCCGGCGGCGCGCCGTTCCCCGGGCACTTCGAGGCCGTGGTCGCCCGAGTTGCGCACCATATGGGTGAGCGGGTCCTTGATCAGCTCGAGCACCTGGCGGTCGAGCTCGGTTTCGGCGCCGATCATCACCAGCTCGATCTTCTTGTGCAGTTCGTTGCCGAGATCGCGGACGATGCGGGGAAGCTTGGCCCAAGCGTTGCCGATCGGCTGCATGCGCGTCTTCATGACGCCTTCCTGCAACTCGGTCGTCACCTGGGAGAGGCGCTGCAACGGCACGGCGAAGGCCGAATCATGCTGGTTGCGGATGAGCTGCATGAGCTGATTGCGGGTCAGCACCAGCTCGCTCACCATGGTCATCAGATTCTCGAGGAGATCGACCGAGACGCGGATCGATTGCGCCGCGACCGAGCTTTCGGCCGGGGCCTTGGCCTCGCCACCGGAGGCGGCGGGCGCGGCGGCCGGGGCGGCGGCGGGTTCGG
>Ga0194120_10011305_pt1 | contig 10749 bp, 18 predicted proteins | sample TA2MahCa65mmetaG_FD_148642 | JGI IMG/M metagenome (GOLD analysis project Ga0194120, IMG submission 148642) | Freshwater microbial communities from Lake Tanganyika, Tanzania - TA2015019 Mahale Deep Cast 65m | ecosystem: Environmental > Aquatic > Freshwater > Lake | place: Tanzania: Lake... | reverse complement strand
TTATCGCCCATTTACTTAAGAATTTTTAGAAGCTTGTTTTATTTCTTTTATTAAATTAGATGCTTCTCCTTCATGAATTATTGCTACGCTTGCAGTAGGCAAATTCAATCCAGCTGCAGTTCCTAATTCTTCTCTGCTTGAAACTTCAATAAAAGGAGTATCTTTTTCTTGGCACAATACAGGCAAGTGCATTATTATTTCCGGAGGATTAACATCTTTAGCAATTAAAACTAATTTTGCTATTCCTCTTTCAACAGCTTTTGTAACTTCATTAACGCCTTTTTTTAATTTGCCTGTTTTTCTTGCTATTTCAACAGCTTCATAGGCTTTCTCTTGCAATTCCTTTGGTACCTCTGCCATAAACAAAATGTTAAAGAAAGTATTTATAAAGCTTTTGTTAATTTTTTATTAAATTTATTTATGCGTAAACCAGAATATCAATTTATCTTTTTCTTTTTTATCAAGACGGGCGAAAAATAATCTTTCAAATTGCACAACTTCATTTACTTTAACTTTTTTCAAATCTTTCTCGCCAAATCCTTTAATCATTTCTCCATTATCCATTAAAACTTCAACATTAACAAAATCATCTGCAGGAACCCAGTGGATTAACTGCGCGTTTAATTCTTTATCATAATCTTTTGAAACAAATTTATTATCTTTGAAATTAAATAAATGCATTAATCTGTAATATTTTCCTTTTTCTAGATTATCTTGAATATAAAATTCATTCTTAACATTAAGCGTTCTAAATCCTTTATTTAACGAAGGATGCAATGGAGCCTTTACCTTTCCATTTTTAAAATCTGAAATCTTTATTTTTTTTGGATTAAAAACAGTAAAATACCTCTTTGCTTTTTTATCAATTATTTTTCTATTTATGCTTGCTAAAACCCTTATATCAATATTTGTCTCTGACTTGCTTAAACCAGCTTCTTTTGCTAATTCATAAAATGATTCTGGAACAAAACCTCTTCTTCTTAAAGCTTTTATTGTAACTAATCTTGGATCATCCCAGCCAAAAACTTTCTTTTCCTCAATTAATTTTCTTATTTCTCTCCCTTGTGTTGTGCTTCCTATGATGTTGAATCTCCCAATCTCGATTATTTCCTGTTTTTTCAAATTTAAATAGTCTTTAATCAAATTCTGCAATTCTGCCCTTAATTCAAACTCCTTGCTTCTCACAACATGAGTTATATTTTCTATAGAATCCTCTATTGAATTTTCAAAATCGTATAATGGCCAGACATAATATTTATTTTTTTGCAAGTAATGTTTTATGTTTGTTATCTTGAATATTATTGGATCTCTTAATACTCCATTATCAGAGTCCATTATTCCAAATAATCTTAAATTAGCTTTTCCCGGGGAATATTTCTTTTTTAGCATGTTTTTCCATTCTTTTAAGTTTTTATTTATATCTTTATTATAGCAAGAACATCTTATTTTCTTCATTCTTAACTCTTTTATTTTATCCCTTGAGCAGAAACAAACATATGCTTTATTCATATTAATTAATTTTTCAGCATAATCATAATATATTTTTAATCTTTTAGAGCATATTATTTTTTTATCATATTTTATTTTAAGCCATTTCAAATCTTGATAAACAGATTTAACAATCTCATTTGTTGATTTTTCTGGATTCGTATCTTCCAACCTTAATATGCACTCTCCGTTGTATTTTTTTGCATATTCATAATTTATAATAAAAACTAATGCGTGTCCTAGGTGTAAAAATTTGCTTGGTTCCGGTGCAATTCTTGTTATAACCTTTCCTTTTACATTTTTTAATTCTTTAAAGTTAACATCTTTTGATTTTTCTTCAAATTCATATTTTAAAATTTCTTTTTTTATATCATCTTGAGACATTAAATTTACTTTTTTTATGACTTCATTTATTTCCCTGCTCAATTCCTTGATGTTATTTTTTAATTCTGGATTTTCATGGAGAACTTTTCCTATAACCGAGCCTAAATTAGCTTTTCCAAAATCTAAGGCATTTTTCAATGAATATTTTAAAATTAAATCTTTCATAGAAATAAAGTAATTTTTGTATATTTAAAGATTGTTACTTCTTCTTATTTAAATTTTTTCTGAAAAATAACAAATAAATTATTTCTAGAATTCCTAAAGTATTAATTATAGATATAAAAACAAACCATGTTATCTGGTTATTTCTTCCGCATTTCCATAAAGCAATATACTTCCATATTAAAGACCAAATAATTAACAAAATTATCCAAGGATTGTTTAATAAATTAATTAAATCCATTTACTCCGCCATATAATCAACTTCTTTAAGTAGTTGAGAAGCATTTTGTTTTCTTTGAACGCTGTAATCTTTACCGCACATAGGACAATTTTTATCACCGGAGCCATAAGGCTTTGTAAAGCTGAACTTGCATGAGTTGCATAAATATCTTATTTTATCATCATCTTTTACAATTGTTTGGGGTTTATTCTGTTGTACTGGTTTTCTTAGTTCATTTACTCTTAAATCTTGCTCATAATAACTATGACTCAAGCATGTGCTACAAACATAAACTCCATCTTTATTCTTTCTTAAATCACTTACAGAAATCTTTGTTTTGCATATTTTGCATGGAACCAATACTAAACTACTTGTCATGTTAATTTAAGTATACTATGTTATATAAATAATTTTCCTTTTTTTGGAAATTTTAAAAATAAAAGAAAAAGTTAAATATTATTCACCATCATCCCACATATCATCTTCTTCTTCATCTTCTTCATCTTGACTATCTGTTCCCGGACTCTCATCATCTGATTCTTCCCATCTCTTTGGCATTTTATTCCTCCCGAGTATTAAAATTCATTAAACTTTAATACTTATTTTTTTCTGAAAAATAAACATTTAATATATAAATTTATCTATTTTTCTGGAAAATATAGTTAAAATAAGCAAAATATTTATATACAAGAAGTATATCTAAAATAATATGGAAAACGTGAAAAACAATATAAAAAACTTAATGGAAGAAAATGAAGGTGCAAGTTCTTTTGCTAAAATTGTTCCAAGCATTGTAAAAAAAGGCATTGATAATGTTAATTTAAATATGTTTGACGATAATACAAGAGAAGGATTATTAAATGCTGCTGGAGATGAATTTGTCAAGAGAGGAGATTTTGTTCAGGCCGTTAAATCATTTTTATTAACAAAAAATGTAAATAAATTAAATGAAATAGGAGATATTTTTTCTTCAAGGGGGCAGTATAACCAGGCAATTGAAATTTATAATTTAGGTTATAATTTTTCTCAGGATAAAAATAAGTTAATTAAATGCGGAGAGAAATGTTTGGTTGAAGCACATTTATCAGATGCTTTAAGGGCATTTTCAATTTTGAAAGATGAACCAAGATTAATTAAATTAGGCGAAGTTTGTTTGGAAAAAGAAAAGTTAGATGTTGCTATAGAAGTATTTGCAATACTAAAAAATAATGACAAATTAATCAGATTAGGGGATAAGTGCATGAATGAGAATAAACTAAGTTATGCTGCTCGTGCTTATGAATTAGCAGGAGAAAAAGATAAATTAAGCAACTTAGGAGATGTACTGCTTAAATCCGGATTAATTGGAACAGCTTTAAGAATTTATGAATTAGCAAGCAATCAAATGATGGTTCAGTTTATAAAAGAGAATTTTTCAGAAGATCAGTTTAGCAAGTTCTACGCTTAAGGATTAAAATGTTTGAAAGAGAAAAAACTTCAGAGGTGTTAAAGAGATTAAAGGCTCAGGAAGCTACACCAAAGCCAAAATTAGAATCTTTTTCTAATGCTAAACCTGTAAAAAAAGAAGAGCCTGTTCAGATAATTAATCTGCCCCAGAGAAATGTAGAGAATCTGATGCATAAAATAGATGAAATTGAGAAAAGAATGAAAAATGGAACAGGAAGTTATTTTAATTTTTATTATGACTTGAAAAATGCAGAAGATAATTTCATGAAGGAAGTTGACAAGGTTAAAAAGAATAATTTTCAAATTCCAGAAACAACAATGAAAAGGGTAAATGAAAAAGTTTCTTTGATTGAGAGAAAAAGGATGATGGGTAAAAAATGAGCTTTTTTTTATGGATAAAGAATTTGTTTGTAGAAGATGATATTACAGAAGAAGTCAAGGAAGAAATCAAAGAAGAATTAAAAAACTCAGATTATAAATTAAGAATATTTGACTTGCAGAAAAGAGATGAATTAAATGAAGTTACAAGCTTTATTGTCCAGGATAAAACAATTGCCTTGATTAAGATGTACAAGTTTACAGGAGATCATTCCGGGTTAAAGGAAGTATTAAGCGAGTTAAAGCAGACTTGTGATAATTGCAATTCAAAAGTTGTCGGTGTAAATAACAATTTGTTTCTAGTTGTAAAGAATTCTGTTGAACTTTTAAAAGATTAAATTCATAAAAACGAAAGCTTTATATATGCTTGTTGTTACTTGATAGTTATAATAAGGAGAAAATAAAATGGCAAATGAAGAATTATTAAGGAAAAAGCAAGGCATTCACTTAAACGCAAGAGGTTTGGATTTATATTTTGATGAATCTCTTGGACCTGAAATTGAGAGATTACATGAAAAAACAGAAGATATAACTGGATTAATATATTTACTTTCAATAACAGAACATTATGGGGATAAAAGAATACCTATAAAATTATTAATTAACTCAACACCCAGACCTGGATGCGGAAAAAAAATTTCAAAAAAGATGGCAGAAGAATTTTATGAACGGCAGAAATTTTGGTATGCTGCAGAGAAAAAAGGCTTAATATCTAAGGGGGGTGTTGAAGATGCTATAAGGGCTTTTTTTGATAAAAGTTCTTTGTGGGATCGAACTTTTACAAGAAGCGAAAAACCAAACTTAGACTATTATGATAAAAAAAATTATTAATATAAGAGCAATAGGGAAGTAATAAAATGACAAATGAAGAACAAATCGGATTTCACAAAGGAAGCTTAACTACATTAATAAAAGAAAGAGAAGAATTAGCAAGATTACTGCAGATAGTTAATACATTAATGCAGGCACATTTAAAAGCTTTAAAAGATTTGGGAATAGATATAGAAAAAGAATTTAAAGAAAAAAAATCTTTAGATGAAAAAATAGCTTAAAATGAGCAAATTTATCCTGGATTTAGTATGCAAGCATGAAAATAATGAAGGATTTCTTGAGATAGCTTTAAAATCATTGATTAAAGACGGCATTGCAAGCGAAGGAATTGACGGGGATAATAGAAAATTAATTGAAATATTGCAGGATGAGCACGATAATTTCTATTTATTTTACAAAAAAGAAGATTATGATTTAGTCCAGAATGAAATATTAAAAAGAAATATACTTTCCGAATTTTATCTGGAGAATGATCCTATAACGCTCGTTAGATGGGTTGATAAAGGAAATTTACATGAACAAATGCAGGAACAATATCCTAGAAATCCTTACTTAGTTGTTAATTATAATTAAATGGAAAACTATAGAATATTAAACAAAAAAGAAAGTGATAAAATTTTGAACATAATTAAAGAGAATTATGGAATTAAAGAACTAAATCTTGATTGTACAATTTTAATAAACAAAGAAGGAAAGGTTTTTTTTATAAGTAAAGATATAAATAAAATTGATTTAAACAAGCTAAGGATAAATGAGCTTGGGTTATATGTTGCAAGATTAGACAAGGAATTAAGGTTAACTATTGAGGGGAGTTATATATTTGGAAAATACGCAACTAAAAACATTCTTGAATTAAATGAAGATGAGATGAACGCGTGGATGAAGGGAGAAGAGATTTACACTGATAAAGAATTTAAATCTTTTGTCATATTAAAGCATAATGATGATTATCTTGGAACGGGAAAATACAAGGAAGGAAAAATATTGAATTATGTGCCAAAAGAAAGATGGATAAAACCTTACTTAAACCAAGATACAGTTGTAATATAGAAAAAGATTTTGATTTAATTTATATCTCAAAATTAGAAAGATTAAACTTAGATATTTATTTAAAGAAAATAGAGAGATCTTTAAGATATGCAGATAAAACATTTTTTGATACAAATATTTATCAAATGCTTACAATTGGAGCTTTTAGACATCTTTTAAACAAAAATGATTCTGAAGAAACCATCTCTAAATTATTAAATAAATGCCATAACTATGCATCAAGCATAAATGAATTTGTTAATAATAATAATGTTTATTCTTCATTTAGTGTTATTATCGAATTATCTTCATTATCTGTTCTTGTTAATAAATCATTAGAATGTTATTCAGAAATTATACCTAATAAAAGAATAATGGGTTTACTTAAAGAGAAATTTAGAGATTTGTCTGCAATAAATAAGTCTAATGCCGAGATATTAATCAAAAGATTATCATCATTAAAAGAGAAAAATAAAAGATTAAATGAAAATCTTTATGATCTATTTTTTGATGCAAAAGGAAGCAATGTTGACAAAGAATTAGTTAATGTTTTTTTAAATGAAAGCCTTCATGGAAGATGCTTAATGATATCAAGGGATAAAGATGTAAAATCTCTGGTTGATTTAGTCATAGATGATGATTACTCCTTGAAAAAAAAGTTAGTTATAAGCGAGAAACAGTTAGATTTTTTAACAAAAACATTCAGTTTTTTATCTTATCCATCTTCCCATGATAAACAATTAATGAATGAAATTCCTTATATAAATTAACATTTTTTGTTGTATATCGGCCACCAACCTTGATGATTATGTTCCATTAATAATTTATTATAAATTTCAATCATTATAATAAAATATGAGAAATTATTTAAATAACTGACTATTCTATTTATTCAATGGAAAATAAGATAAATGAGGCAATCAAGGCTTATGATTTAATTGCTAGCATTTATGCTGATTATAATTTCCCGAAATTACTGCAGTTTCAGCTAAACAAATTTATTTCTTTATTACTTGGAAAAAAGATTTTGGATGCTGGATGTGGTCCCGGAAGAGACTTATTGTATTTTAAGGAAGAGGGCTTTGATGTTGCTGGAATTGATACGAGCAAGGGAATGATGAGGGAATGCAAGAGAAGAACTGGAATAATGCCTTTATTTATGGATATGAGAAAAATGGATTTTGAGAATGAAGCCTTTAATGGAATATGGTGCATGGCATCTTTTTCAGATATTTCAAAGGAAGATTCTTTAAAAGTTGTAAATGAATTTTATCGAGTTTTAAAAAGAGGGGGGATAATTTATATTGCTGTTAAAGAAGGGGAGGGAATAAAAGTTGTTAAAAAGAAAAAATATAATGATATGCCTAGAGTGTATGTTTATTACAAGCAGAGAGAATTGGAAGAAATATTGAAGAAGAAATTTATTATATTAAATTCCTTGAAATCAGATGATAATGGAACTTCATGGATTGAGATATTTGCAAAAAAAATATGATAACTGAAGAAGATGCAATTAAATTACTTGAAGAGTTGCTTAGTTTTAATGATTATTCTAGAATAACCAACGAGATAAAGAGGATTAAATCAGATATATTCAAAAATAACAATATTAAAAATTATTTCAATGAACTTCTTGCTAATATGTATAATTATCAAAATGCTGAATATCTAAAAAACTTGTTAAGAGAATTTTTATCTAAAGTTGAAGAAGAGAAGAATAAAATAATATTTAAGAAATGCTCTTTCTCTGATGTTTTTGTAGCTAAACTTAGAAATTGTCAAGAAATTATCAGAGACAAGGTTTTAAATAAAATTGAAATTATAGATTCTGGAAATGGCAAAAAACAATCTAAGGAAATCGGAAAAAGCGGGATTTATGAAATTCCTCATAAGGTTCATTATCCGATAAGAGTTTTTTGGTATGAAAAAGAGGGAATATACTATGTTGTTGATTTTTATCATAAAAATGAGGTAGATCCTTATTATGATAAACTAAGTAAAAGAATTGTTACAAGAGAGAGTTATGGAAATTGGAAATATTTATGAAATTTTATCACTGTTCAATTTTTTTGCCATATAATAAGCTAAATCTTCTAAATTTTTTTGATCATTGGGAATAATTTTTGTGATTATTGCCTGGGTTTTGCTATTAGCAAATTCATCATAAACCTTAAAAATATCATTTAAAAATTCATTTTCACTTTTAAACGGCTTAAATGTTTCTTTAAAGAAGTTTATATTGCTGTACATATAAGAAACCTTCAATTCTTCAATATAGTTTTTATTTTCTATGCGGAATCTTTCAAAACCCAAATCATTAAATTTTAATAAGCTTAATCCTTCAATTAAACTATCATTTTCGTATATTAAGCTTAAATCCCCATTGCTTTTTTCGTTAATGCCTTCTATAAGCAAAGGAATATCAAAATCATTTGAGATTCTACTTGCTAAATCGTACAGATCTATTTTATTTTTTGTTTTCATGTTCCCTCTAAAAGCCTTAATACTCTTTCTTCTATGCTTAATTCATAACCCATTTTCTTTCTAACTGCAGGAAAACCACCATAATAATTTTTAATAGCATAACGTAAACTAGAATAACAGTTTTCTTCTAAATATTTTTGTGTAGGAAATTCTCCATTATTTTCTTCAATTACTATTTTTAATTCTTTTTCGAAATTATCCCAATTTTTCAAATAATTAGATGGTTTTTTGTCATAGATATAACCTATTTTCTCAGCAGCGATATAAAAACCACCCTGTCTAGAAATTGCAAACCCTAAACTAGAATAACCATTTTTTACTAAATATGTAGATGTAGGAAATTTACCATTATTTTTCTCAATTACTATTTTTAATTCTCTCTCAAAATTACTCCAATCTTTCCAATAATTATTTGGTTTTTTCATGTTTCCTCTAAAAGTCTTAATACTCTTTCTTCTATGCTTAATTCATAACCCATCTTTTGTCTTACTTTAGGAAAACCACCATGCATCTGAATTGCTCTACCAATTCTAGAATAACCATTTTTCATTAAATATCTAAATGTAGGAAACTCTCCATTATTTTCTTCAATTACTATTTTTAATTCTTTTTCAAAATTACTCCAATCATTCCAATAACCTTCAGGTTTTCTATTTTCTTCATAACCCATTTTTTGTCTAACTGCAGGAAAACCACCATGCATCTGAATTGCATTATTAATACTAGAATAACCATTTTCTTTTAAATAATTTGATGTAGGAAATTCTCCATTATTTTCTTCAATTGCTATCTTTAATTCTTTTTCGAAATTATCCCAATTTTCCCAGTATCCATCTGGTTTTATATTTAATTCATAACCCATTTTCCCTCTAACTGCAGAAAAACCCCCGTGCATTTGAATTGCACTTCTTAAACTAGAATAACCATTTTCACTTAAGTATTCATATGTTGGAAATTCTCCATTATTTTCTTTAATTACTATTTTTAATTCTCTCTCAAAATTACTTTCATCTTTCCAATAACCATTAGGTTTATTCTCTTCTTCATAACCCATTTTTTGTCTTACTTTAGGAAGACCGCCGTGATACTGTTGAATCGCGTAACGTAAACTAGAATAACAGTTTTCTTCTAAATATGTACTTGTTGGAAATTCTCCATTATTTTTCTCAATTATTGGTTCTAATCCTTTTTTTATATTATCAAAATCTTTCCAGTATCCATCTGGTTTTATATTTAATTCATAACCCATTTTTTGTCTAACTGCAGGAAAACCACCATGCATTCGAATTGCATTATTTAAACTAGAATAATCATTTTCAATTAAATATCCTTGTGTGGGAAACTCTCCATTATTTTTTTTAATTATTGGTTCCAATTCTTTCTTTAAATTATTTTCATCCTTCCAATAATTATTTGGTTTTTTCATTTTATTTTCCTTGAAACAGTTCTACTTCCATCTTCATGAACATTCAGCAATTTTCCTCTATGGCCTGCAACCCTTCCAATTATTTCATTTTTTTTAGATGAATTTTTTTTGTTATTTTCTCTTTCTTCATAATCAATATGCTCAAACCAGAAATCTTCAGAATTTACATTTCCCGGATTGTCAATTTTTCTCGCAAGCATAAAATATGTGTTAATTAATTTATTTGCATAAGCTTCACTGTAATCTAAACCATATTTTTCTCTTAATTCCCTCTGAAATTTAGGGCTTACAGAAAACCCTTCATTTTTTTTGCTTAATATTTCAAAACCAAGATTTTCCATTCCAGAATAAAAGCTATCAACAAATTTCTTCCCCTGCAAAACTAATTCAATCAATCCTTTTGGTTTTAATATTCTGCTAGCCTCTAATAATGAAGATTTAACTTCATTCCTATTTTTTAATAAAGAAATAGAGCCATTATCAATCATATCAAATTCATTTTCTTTGAATATGCTGTTCTCTCCAGTCATATTGCCAAGAATTTTATTTGGATTTTTTCCTCTGCTTAGCATTTCTTGAGATAAATCCCTATCAACTATTATTGGCATGTTGATATTATATCTTCCCAATAAATAATTTAATTCTTGATATGTATCATACAATATTGACGGACCAGATCCTTCAGCCAATATTTTTTCAGGAAATTCAATTTGTTTTTTTATATTTCTCTTTATTAAATCTGAAATTCTTGCCTTATGAACTATTGGAACAGATAAGTTATTTAATGTTTCAACATAAAGTTTAACAAATTCAGGATTATTCCAGCAGTTAACAGGATCCTGGCCAATCCATCTCATTATTTTTTGTGCATTGCTCATTTCATACTCTGGGTTTACATTAA
>Ga0194120_10011304_pt1 | contig 10749 bp, 10 predicted proteins | sample TA2MahCa65mmetaG_FD_148642 | JGI IMG/M metagenome (GOLD analysis project Ga0194120, IMG submission 148642) | Freshwater microbial communities from Lake Tanganyika, Tanzania - TA2015019 Mahale Deep Cast 65m | ecosystem: Environmental > Aquatic > Freshwater > Lake | place: Tanzania: Lake... | reverse complement strand
AGGCGCAAGCCAAGTACAAGCCAGGCGCAAGCCAAGTACAAGCCATGCGCAAGCCAAGTTCAAGCCAGGCGCACCCGTTAGGATCGAGCGATGTCCACAATGCCCCTGCCGAGCGATCACGACGCAACGCTCCAACCTCGGATGTCGGTGTGCGCCGTCGCGTCCCTTGTGCTTGGACTCGTGCTCTGCTGCCCGCTCACGACCATCGCCGCGATCGTGCTGGGCGCGGTCGGCATCAGCGCCACCAAGCGACGCGCGGCATCAGGGCGCGGATTGGCGATTGCGGGACTTGGACTTGGGCTGGTGGGCACCGCCCTGCAAGTCGCGTTCGGAGCATGGTCGTACTCGACGATTTACGCGCCGTTGATGGCGGGCCCAGCACCTGCACTTCGGGTCGGACTCGATCAGGGTGCAACGGCGATGCTGGAGCATTTCTCGATCCCAGAGGACGCGAATCTTGATGCAGAGGCGGCGGCCTTCATCGGAGCGATCCAGAGCCGATACGGCAATGTGGTGTCCTGCGAACTCGACCGAACCTCGCAGCCTCCGACGCCGGATTCCAAGCGCCCAGTGTTCGAGGCTGACTTCGAGCTTCGATTCGAGCGCAGCACGATCAAGGGAAGGTCCTGCACCGAGATTGTGACGCCTGACGGACACCTTTCGATGAAGCTTCGCTGGGTCGAACTCATCGATCCAGCGCAGGGCGATCTGCGATTCCCACCTGAGGAGCCGAAGCATCCATGACCAAGGAGCTCGCCGGGCGGCGCGTCACGGTGATGGGGCTTGGCCTCTTCGGTGGCGGTCTGGGCGTGGCGAAATGGCTTCATGCACAGGGTGCAATCGTGCGGATCACCGATCGGCGCGATGCCGCGGTCCTTGCGGATGCGATCGCTGCACTCGAACCGCTGCGAGAGCGCGGACGACTTGAGATCGAGTGTGGCACGCACACCAAGACTTGGTTCACCCAGACGGATCTTCTGGTCGCCAACGCAGCCGTGCCCACGCCGTGGAGCCATCCGCTGCTCTGTTCGGCGCGCGATGCAGGGGTTCCGGTGACCACCGAGATCAGGCTCTCGATCGAGGCGATCGCAGCGCGACGCACCATTGGCATCACTGGAAGCGCCGGCAAGAGCACGACCAGCGCGATGACGCTTGCAGCCCTTCGCGCCAGCGGACGGCGTGCCGAGATCGGTGGAAACTACGGCGGGTCCTTGCTTGGCAGCTCAGACGCTGAGAGGGCTGATTGGCTCGTGCTTGAGTTGAGCAGCGCGCAACTCTGGTGGCTCTCGGATGCCGCGGCCGATTGGTCTGGGCAGTCCCGACTGGGTTGGCGACCCACCATCGGCGCGCTGACGAACCTTGCGCCGAACCATGTGGATTGGCACGGCTCGGTCGAGCACTACCTGATGTCAAAGCAAGGCATCGTGCCGAACACGGGGCACTTGGTGACCTGGTTTGCCGACGACGACGCTGATGCAGAGCGCGCTGCTGCAGCCGCGGCCGGAGCAGAGCGCGTGTGGTGGAGAACGACCCCGCCCGCTGTCGCGTTGGAGGGTCTGGCGCTTGCCGTCCCGGGCGCGCACATGGTGCAGAACGCGCGGACTGCTCTGGCGCTCTTGGACCACGCGTGTGCGATCGATGGACAACCGATCGATCGCATCGCGGCGACACAGGCCATCAGTTCCTTCCAAGGATTGCCGCACCGCATGCAACGGATCGGCGAGTGGAACGGTGTGGCTTGCTTCAACGACTCCAAGAGCACCACGCCAGCAGCGACGATGCGCGCACTGGAGTCGTTCGCTGACCTGTCCCGCGTGCACTTGATCGCCGGGGGATACGACAAGCACATCGACCTGTCTGGAATCGCTGGATTGGCTCCGCGGCTTGCGGGCCTTTACGCGGTCGGCCAGGTGCAGGAGCAGTTGGCGACGGCGGGCGGCACGCGGTGCGGGACGCTCGACACGGCGGTGCGTGCGGCCTTCGCCCGCGCTCGCACGGGCGATTCGATCCTGCTGTCACCCGCGTGCGCGAGCCTGGACCAGTACCCGAACTTCGAACACCGGGGTGAGCACTTCATCGATCTGGTTCGCACGGCGGCCACTGCTGAGAGCCGATAGAGTCCTACTATGGCCATGACCAATGTCCTTCTTCGCGCTGCGATGCTGTGCCCGGTCGTCGTGCTGAGCTCGTGCTACACACCAGGCGGCGGCCTGATGCCGACAAGCGGCCGTGGGTTCACCTACATCAGCACGCCGACCCAGCCGCTCACGATCAAGATCGTGAATGTCTGCAAACTCGACCCCGCTGGTGAGCCCGAGGTCTTCCGTGAGTGGCGGTTGGCTCCGGGACGCCAACTCACCTTCAAGTTCATTGCTGGGAAGGGCGACCACGCAAGCGAACGCCCCGACCAGTTGCTCTGGGAGGACTGGGAAGCGGGCACAACCGTCGGCACGCTTCGAAACCAAATGCCTTGCCCGCCTTCGGTGTGCCGCAGGATCGATGTCGAGATCCGCTCACCCGAACCATGGCCGGTCGAGGACGCATCGAAGGAAGTGGACACGAAGGCAGGCGGGACAGACCGCCAGCCCGACAAGGATCCGCGCGAGATTTACGACCCGTGACCCGCGCGCGGATTGGCCACGGCTACGACCTGCATCGGCTTGAACCGGTCGCGCCGCAGGGCGCTGGCCGGCCGTTCGTGCTCGGTGGTCTTCGGATCGAACACGACCGCGGGCCCGTGGGTCACTCCGATGGCGATGCGTTGCTGCACGCGGTCACCGATGCGATCCTCGGAGCGCTGGCAGAGCCCGACATCGGACAGCTCTTTTGTGACCGAGATCCGCAGTGGGACGGCGCCGACAGCGCAGTCTTTCTGGCCGAGGCCGTGCGACGCATGCAGGCGCGCGGGCTTCGCCTTGGCAATCTGGATGCGACGGTGATTTGCGAACGGCCGAAGATCGGGCCCGTCAAGGATGCCATGCGCGCACGGCTCGCCGAACTGCTCCACGCGGATGTGAGCGCGATCAACATCAAGGGCAAGACGCACGAGAAGGTCGATGCAGTGGGCGAGGGTCGCGCCATCGAGGTGCACGCGGTCGCCTTGCTCGTGCCCTAAGCGCGACGCCCCATCTTGATCGACTCGCGGGGCGCCCATGACGCGATCAAGGATTGCGGGGTCGATCGTGTAGCCTTGGCGCCATGCGAGCCATCGTCACCGGCCAGATCGGCGTGGACAAGAAGCCTTACCTGCAAGATGTCGAACGACAGGCGGGCGAGCGGGGAGATCGCATGCAGGTCTTCCACATCGGCGACATGATGTACGCCGAGGCACCCGATGTGCGCCCGGGCCGGATCTTGGACCTACCCATCAGCCGGCTGAACAGTCTTCGTCGCGCAGCCTTTAAGGATGTGATTTCCCACACCATGCCGCGCGAGGATCACCCGAACATCGTGGTGAACACGCACGCCACCTTCCGCTGGCGGCACGGGCTCTTCAGCGCGTTCGACTTTGACCAACTCCGTCGGCTCGAGCCGAACATGTTCATCTGCTTGGTGGACAACGTCGAGACCGTGCACCACCGATTGCACGCCGAGCACGACATCGATGCCACGCTGAAGGACTGCATGGTCTGGCGCGAGGAGGAGATCCTGGCCACCGAACTCATGGCGCAGGCGCTCGACTGTCGCGATCAGTTCTACATCCTCAGCCGCGGACGCCACAAGGACACGGTCGAAACATGCTTGCGGCTGGTCACGCGACCCGACATGCGCAAGGTCTACCCGAGCTTCCCCATGAGCCACGTGGTCGACATGCCCGATGTGCTCGAGGAGATCGAGCGGTTCCGCGCGGCGCTGGCGCGATTCTTCATCACCTTCGATCCGGCGGATGTGGACGAGAAACTGCTGCTTGACCGCGGCTTGGCCGCAGCGCGCGAAGGCAAGGACTTCATCGAGGTGGCGGCGCACGCGTTTGGTGGTCGTGCCGACGCCCCGCCGATGAAAGTCAGTGTGCGCGAGATCTTGGATATTGCCGGCGATGTCGACGGCCAGATCTACATGCGCGACTTCAAACTCATCGACCAGAGCGACATGATCGTGTCGCTGGTTCCCGAGCTCCCAGGCGGCGTGCCGGGTTTGTCGAGCGGCGTGGAACGCGAACTACACCACGCATGGGAGCACACCAAGGAGGTCTATGTGGTGTGGAAGCCCCGCAAGGCACCGTCGCCGTTCATCACGGAGACCGCCACGAAGATCTTCCGCAGCGTGGACGAGGCGCTTTCTTACTTCGAGTCCAAGGGGATGATGGCCCCCGTGACCCTGTTCGGCCACTGAGCCCGAGGGCGCATGCGCCGCTGGAAACTCACGGTCGCGTACGACGGTACGAACTTCCACGGCTGGCAACGCCAGGAGGTCCCGGGCGGTGAGCCGCTGCGCACCGTCCAGGGCGTGCTCGAGTCGACCATTCGATCGACCTTCTCGATCGATGCTCGCGTGGTCGGTGCCAGTCGCACTGATGCTGGCGTGCACGCTCGCGCGCAGATCGCAGCGTTCAATTGCGGCATCGAGATTGATGGTGAGCGCTTGGCCCGGGCCATCAGCGCGCGGCTGCCGGATGATGTGGCGGTGGTGGCAGCCCAACCCGTCCACGCGGGATTCGATCCCATCAGTGACTGCGTGAGCAAGGGCTACCGATACACCTTTCGCGATGCGTGTCCCAACGCTCATCGTGCAGGCGTCTTCGAGCGGCTCTGGGTTGCCGCGACGCCGCACGCCGTGGACACGCAACGCATGCAGGCCGCCGCAGCACTGCTTGTCGGAACACACGATTTCGCAGGGCTGGCGCACAGCATCGAGGAACGCGCGACCACCGTGCGCACCATCCACGGCTGTTCGGTCCGCCGCTTGCCCGACGGGACCGTCGCGATCGATGTGAGCGGAACCGGGTTCCTGCACAACATGGTCCGGATCCTGGCCGGCACGCTGCTCGAGGTCGGTCGTGGGCACCGTGAGCCCGCGCACATCCGGACGATTCTTGCGTCGCGTGATCGCAGCCTTGCGGGTCCAACGATGCCGGCACAGGGATTGTGCCTGCAGTGGATCCTCTATCCCACGAGCGGGAGCCAACCATGAGGGTGGCGCCTTGGTCGGCCTCGATCCTCATTGCGCTGACGCTGGTCATCCGTGGACACGCCGCGGATCCGCCGCGGGGACCTGGCAGCGTCGTCGACGCCACCATGACACGGCTCAGTGCGGAGTCGTCTGCCATGACGGCTCCGGCCGACGAGATCGGCCGCGAGCTCATCGCCGTGCAACGAACTTGGCGCGCCGTGTCGATCGAGCTCTTGCGCGCCTCGTCGACTGAGCCGTGGACTTCGCAGGCAGCGTTCGTGACCGGCATGCGCATGGCCGATGCACGAGTCACCATCGACGCAACACTGGGTCGCGCGCTGGCACGCCCCCGCAGCGACGCTGAAGTGGTGCGCCTGGCCGAAGCAGCGCGCGCGTTCACCGAACGAGGCTCCGCGGCGGTGCACGCGCTTGCTGCAGACGACCCATCGCGCATCGATGCATCCGTGTCGGCGTGTTTGGCCGGACTCGCGGACGCGCTCGCTCCCTTCGCCGGTGACGGACCCCGTGCGCCGCAGGTCGATGCAGATCTCTGGCCATCGGCAGCGTTCGGCGCGGGCTCGACGACCGCGCTTGAACGACTGGTGGTGGCCCTTGGGCACTTCCCACCGAAGGAACCGTGGGTCATCCGAGCCACAGCCGGAGCATCGATGCTGCGTCAGGCGGCGGCGATCGCCGCGTTCCGTCCGCACATTCAGTCCTTGGCGGATCACGCGGTCGGGTCGATCCAACTCCTTCGTGCACTCGACACCGTGAGTTGGCTCGATGAGGACACGAAGGCGTCGTTGCGCGCGTCGTGCGAATCTGCATTGGCTGGCCTCGATCGCACGAATGATCGCGATCGACTCGCCGTGGAGTTTGAGCGACTCGACGCGATCAGCGACCTCCTGGACGATCTCTCGACGCTGTGCGCGGGTCGCGGTGGGCGGCCGCCCATGGGCGTCGACGGAGCGGCGCGGTGTGTTGGGCTCGTCATGCATGGCGATCGGCCTGCCGAGCGCTTTCGCGCCGCAGCGGCGCTGGCCGCGGGCATGCGCGTGCACGCGGATGCCCTGCCGGGGTCGATGCCGGCACTGATGGGTTCGATCCTCCGACGCAGCAACAAGGAACGATCCGCGCTCGTGCAGTGGCTGGCTGATGGTGTCGGCGTGGAACCGCCGGATGGATCCGTGGTGGCAGCCGAACGCTCGGCCCAAGACTTGGCGTTGCTTGAGCGATCGGCCACGACCATCGGTCGTTCGGCCGCGCTTGGGAACCGTGCGCAACAGGCTGTCCTTCGATCGATCGAGCGCGCGGGCGACGGACTCAGGCTTGATCGCACACGCGATGGGGCGCGGAGCGCCTTGTCGGCGCTCACTCAACGCCTGATCCAGTGGATCGAACTCCCGGGCGAGCGGGAACTGCGGGCACCAGAGTCGGCCATGGCGAACACGGTCGGACCACTGGCGAACCGACTTGCCGCGCGCATCGATCGAACGCGGTCCCTGTGGTCTGCATCGCTCGGACGGCCTGAGCCCGCATCGATCCGGGAGATGGAGTTGCTTGAGCGCGTCATGACCCAAGCTGCTCGGCTTGCCCATCTGGGGCTCGCTGATGCCGAGATTCTTGCGGCGAGCGCATCGGTTGCCCGCTGGGCTGCGTGGTCGCCATCGGCCGACGGAGTCGCCGTCACGCTCGCACCGCTGCGACCTCGAATCGTGCTCGCGTGTTCTGCGGCAGCAGAGGGCGAGTGGGATGAATGCGAGCGAACGCTCGAAGCCGTGGAGCGTGAACTGCCGCTGGCGGAGTTCGTGATCATCGTCCAGGACCGGATCGGGCCTGCGCTGCCCCATCATGATCCTGATGCCTGCGCGCTGATCCGCTCGCTCGGCTCGCCGACGCACGAGGGCTCATGGCTCGCGGCCGATCGCGCTCGACTGGCCACGCTCGCCCGCGCGTGGCGTGAACTTCGCCACGCCACCGTCACGGGCACCGAGGACCAAGCTCGAGCGTGCGCCGCCGTCACGACGCAGGTGGCGCGTGATCTTCTTGATTCGCTCGCCGCGATCGGACCGGATACGGTGGCGCCATGAAGGTCTTGGTCTTTGCCCCGCACCCGGATGACGCTGAACTCGCCATGGGTGGCACGATCGCCAAGCTCGTTGCGTCGGGCCACAGCGTGACGGTCTGCGACATGACCGACGGCGAGCCTACGCCCTTCGGCACGAGCGAGATTCGTGCGCGCGAGACGGAAGCGGCAACGGCCGTGCTTGGCGTGCGACGACTGAATGCTGGACTCGTGAATCGGGAGTTGCGCGACGATCTGGCCTCGCGGCGCGTGCTTGCCGCGATCATCCGTGCAGAACACCCGGACGCCATCTTTTCGCCCTCTCCACGCGATGCGCATCCTGACCACATCGCGGCGTCGGCGCTCGTTCGCGATGCGCGCTTTGAAGCCAAGTATGTGAAGACCGATCTGCCCGGGTCCCCCTGCTACCCGCGCTGGCACATGCACTTCTTCGCCACGCACTTGCGGATCGTTCCGCAGCCAAACTTCATTGTGAACACGACCGGCTTTGCAGCAGTGAAGCAGCGTGCGATCGCGTGCTACGCGAGTCAGTTCAGTGCGAACCCTGCGAATCATCGGGTGCCAATCTGGATCGCGGCCGCCGACACCTACTTCGGCAGCCGCATCGGGGCCGAATCTGGTGAACCGTTCGCGTGCGACGAACCGCTCGACCTGTCGAGCCTTGGGTGGCTGTGACGAGCGGCTGGTTGATGGTTGGCGCGTGACTACGATCCCGACATGAACCTGCCAGTGCGCATTGAGTGGAAGCGGCTTTCACCGCTCGCACGAATTCCCGCCTATCAGACGAGCCTTGCCGCAGGCATGGATGTGCACGCGGCGATCACAGAGCCGATGCTGCTCGAACCCAATCGTGTGGTGCTCGTCCCGACTGGGTTTGCGCTGGCGATCCCCGAGGGATTCGAAGCGCAAGTCCGCCCGCGAAGTGGACTGAGCACCAAGCACGGCGTGACGGTTCCCAACGCTCCTGGCACCATCGATGCTGACTACCGCGGTGAAGTGATGGTGGCGCTCATCAACCTTGGGCGGGCGAACTTCACGATCGAACCTGGGATGCGCGTGGCGCAACTGGTCTTCGCGCCGGTCGCGCGTGCCGACATCACGGAGGTCAGCGAGCTCTCGTCCACGGAGCGCGGCGCTGGTGGCTTCGGCAGCACTGGTCACTGAAGCAGGCGGAGGTCGCGAACCGCTGAGCGCGCGCCGCGCTTTCGAAGCGTGGCGAATCGTGACGAATCTCACTTCGCGCGGAGCGAGCTCATCAGCGCACTACGCGGGCGCGATGCGCGGCGGGCGGCTTGGGTGCCGAGCCACGTCGGGCGTGCGCCAGCAGCCGACCCAGCGATTGGGGCTGACTTCGACGAGCGCATAGGGCTTGTTCGGATCGTCGAGCTTGGGACGCTGCGACTCGTCCATGAACGGCCACCACGGCACGACCGGTCCGGCTTCGCCGCGAAGGCCTTCGTACTCACGCGGATCAGCCACCACTTCCTCGACCGTCACGAGTCGGTTACGCAACTCCGACAGACCTGGAATGCAGCGGAAGAGCCCGCGCGTATACGGGTGGAGCGGGCGATCAAAGAGCTCGGTCACTGGTGCGTACTCGACCACGCGGCCCGCATACATGCAGCACACCACATCAGCGTTTTCGGCGACCACGCCAAGGTTGTGGGTGATGAGCATCATGCCCATGTCGCTCGACTGCTGCAGCCCGCGGAGGAGCTCGAGGATCTGCTTCTGAATCGTGACATCAAGTGCCGTCGTCGGTTCATCCGCCAGAAGCAGGCTCGGACGGCACGCCAGCGCCATCGCGATCATGACGCGTTGGCGCATGCCCCCCGAGAACTGGTGCGGGTACGCGCGCATTCGTCCTTCAGGATCGCGAATGCCCACATCAGCCATTGCTTGGATCGCGATGCCCGCCGCTTGGTCAGGTGAAACGGCCTGATGCAACAGGACCGCCTCCATGATCTGGTCACCGATCGTGTAGACCGGATTCAGACTCGTCATCGGCTCCTGGAAGATCATGGCGATCTTGCCGCCGCGAACCTTGAGCATGTCGCGTTCGGGGAGTTCGAGCAGATTGCGGCCCTCGAACATGATGCGACCTGCGTCGAAGCGCCCCGGTGGGCGCGGGATGAGTTGCATGGAACTCATCGCAGTCACGCTCTTGCCGCAGCCCGACTCACCGACCACAGCAAGCGTCTGACGCGGGTAGACGCTCATGCTCACACCCGCCACAGCCTGAATGCGCGGGCCCGAACCATTGTCGAAGCTGACGGCAAGGTCTTCGACGCTCATCAGGGGTTCCGATGGCTTCGGCGACGAGGTGATCGCGTCGTGGTTGGCCATCAGTGGGCCGCCTTCCTGAGCTTGGGATCGATCGCATCGCGCATGGCTTCGCCGAGCATGTTGTACGAGAGCACCGAGAAGAAGATGGCCAGGCCTGGGAACACCGCCAGCCACCACACGAAGGTGCCCGTCGCTGCGGTTGCACTCGACAGGAGCTTGCCCCAACTGGCTTGTCCGTCCGGACCGAGTCCGAGGAAGGACAGCGTGGCCTCGATCGTGATGGCGGCCGCGATCGCAAAGCTCGCGTCGACGAGCACCGGGGTGATGCCGTTGGGAAGCATGTGTCGGAAGAGGACGGCGCGCACAGGAAGCCCAGCGGCCTGCGCAGCCTGCACGAAGTCCATCTTGCGCAACTTGAGAAACTCGGCGCGCGTGAATCGGGCGGCGCCCGTCCAGCTGAAGACACCGATGATCGCCATCATGACATAGGTGTTGCGAGGCAGCACGCCAGCCGCAACGATGAGCACGAACAGCGTGGGCACGCTCATGAAGATCTCGACCACTCGATAGAGCAGGAGATCGATCCAACCGCCGAAGAAGCCCATCAGCGCTCCGATCGTGACGCCGAGCACCACGCTGATGCCCGTCGACACCAGGCCGATCGAGATCGACAATCGACACGCCCAGAGCATTTGCCCAAGCACATCGCCGCCGATTGCATCCGTGCCCAGCAGGACGCGGCGGTCACCGAACGGCGTGCCCTTGAAGGACGCTGTCTTCTCCCAATCGGCCACGCGCGTGCCAGGCGGGATGCCCACCATGTCGCTGCGCGTGTACTGGCTCGACCAGGGAATCAGCGTCCAGGTTGCGCGGACCTTGCCCGCTGCCTCGTCAAGGATGACCTGCTCATGATTGACCAGCGACTGTCCGCCGGCGAGCCACGAGAGCGCGAAGCCCAGCATGGCTGCACCCAGGATCGGACCCATGCGGCGCGAGAGCGGTGCTGCGATCGGCACAGCCAATGCGACGACCGCCACGATGACGGCCGAGACCAAGACGATTGGCCAAGGTCCCGCATCGAGTCGCGTGAGCCGCTCGAGCGATTCGACGCCGGAGCCCTCGGCGATCCAGTTGAGAAGCGCGGCGAGCACGATCGTCGCGCCAGCCTGCATGGACAGCCCGATCAAGACGCCGATGCGACCTGAGCGGCCCAGTGCCCCGGTGCCGAAGAAGATCCACGGCACACCCAACGCCGTCGCGATCATCAG
>Ga0194120_10011303_pt1 | contig 10749 bp, 13 predicted proteins | sample TA2MahCa65mmetaG_FD_148642 | JGI IMG/M metagenome (GOLD analysis project Ga0194120, IMG submission 148642) | Freshwater microbial communities from Lake Tanganyika, Tanzania - TA2015019 Mahale Deep Cast 65m | ecosystem: Environmental > Aquatic > Freshwater > Lake | place: Tanzania: Lake... | reverse complement strand
GGATAGGACTTGTTGTATCGCTTGGCCTCGCGTTTCAGGCGTTCCTGGATGGCCTGCTCGACCTTGGCCAGACGCTTCAAACCATACTGGATCATCTTGAAGCGCTGGTTGGTGCTGTCGCGGGGGGCAAATTCTTGCAGCCTTGCCCGTTTCAGCACCTCGTAGAGGGTCGGCCTTGAGACCCGGAAACGTTCCGCCAACTGCGTCACCTTCCAGGTTCGGGTTTGGTAAAGCCGCCAGATTTCTTGGCGGTCTAGCAATGTGAGTCGAGTTCGTTTATGGATGTTCATTTACAGTATTCTCCAAAATACTGTAAACAACGCTAGAAATTTTTACACTTTAATCTTTCTGAAATGATTCGGCTGTTACTTTCAAGCCATCCACCATGGCTACCGGCGGCTTCCAACCCAAATAACGCCAGGATTTATTAATATCGACCTGAAAAGAACCGCACAACCGTTGCGCCACCTCACCTTTACCGAGCAGCTTTGCTCCTGTGACAAGTACAGCAGTCGGGACTGGCAGCACTCTTGTCTTGACGCTAAGCGCCGCAGCACAGGAAATCAATAATTCCGTAGTCGATACATCACATCCGTCCGAAGCGAAAAACACCTGATTGGCCGCTTGCGGATGATTAATGCAATGAACGATTAAATCCGTTAAATTTCCAAGATAGAGCAGGCTGCGTTTATTATTAATCAAGCCTAATGGCAGTAGTCTATTGCTTTGTAAGGCATTCAGCATGGCGGCAAAATTAGCTTTTACCCCTGGTCCGTACACCAATGGCGGACGGACGATCACCGCCTCCATATTTGTTCTGCTGGCAATCGTTAACAAGCCTTCCTCTGCCTGGTATTTTGAGAAGCTATAAAAATCCTGCGGATTGACCGCATCTTCCTCGCGAAACGGGTTGCCTAACCCAGACGCTTCGCCGTTCACTTTAGCGGTACTCAAAAAAATGAACCGTTTAACGCCGCTACCGGCGGCAGCCTGCGCCAGATTTAATGTCGCCAGGGTATTGGCTTTGTAATAGGTGTCTCCGGACGTCAAGCCGTTGTCATTCATTGATGCACACGTGCGGCAGTATGGACGACACAATCGACTCCAGACAAATAGGAAGGCCAATACACCGGCATTTCCAAATCCGGAATGCGCACTGTTTTAGCGCCTTCTAACTGAAACTCCCTGCGTATCGCACAGATAACTGCATAACCTTGGCGAATTAATTCAACGGCCAAAGCGTGGCCGACAAAGCCGTTAGCCCCGGTTATTAATACTGTTTTCAACGCCAGAACCGCCTTCTATTAATCGGCAACACGATCAAACATTCAAACAAAACACCTCCTTTTCAAGCAAGTACATTCAACTATCGTTCTTAGCTATTATTAATAACGGCTGCAAAATTATTAAGCATTAATTGCGTTTTTGCGGCAAAGCGGTCTTTTCATTGGCATTACGGGCAAACAGTCTGGAAAACAACAAGCCGATTTCAAACAACAGCCACATGGGAATCGCCAGCATCGTTTGCGATACCACGTCGGGCGGCGTTAAGAACATGCCGATGATAAATACCCCGACGATAACATAAGGCCGCTGTTCCGCCAGCGTTGCTGGCGTAACTATACCGGTCAACACCAGCACCACGGTAAAAATAGGCACCTCAAAGCAGATGCCGAAGGCAAAAAACATGGCGATGACAAAATCGAGATAGTTGCCGATGTCGGTCATCATGGTAACACCGCTGGGCGCGGCGGCGCTTAAAAACCCGAAAACCATCGGGAAAACCACATAATACGCAAAAGCCACACCGGCAAAAAACAGTAAAGTGCTGGCGATTAATAATGGTAGTATCAAGCGCTGTTCATGCCTGTACAAACCGGGTGCAATAAAAGCCCAAAAATGGTAAAGAATATAGGGAACACACAAAAACACCGCCGCAACCAACGCCAGTTTAAACGGCGTAAAAAACGGCGAAGCCACTTCGGTGGCGATCATCGTGGCGTTTTTGGGCAAATGTTTCAGTAAGGGATCGGCGACGAAGGTATAAATATTTTCCTTAATTAACGATAACGCAATAAACACCAACAGGACAAAAACGATGACTTTTATCAGCCGGTTGCGCAGCTCGACCAAATGGCTGATAAAGGCCTGCTCTTCACCTTCGTCAAGATTTTCTTGGCTCATCCCGTCCTGTCGTTTGTTGGGCCGATTTAAGTTCTTCCGCCTGTTGGTTCAAGGTGTTTTGAAAGCTATGCAAATCAGTTGCGGTTTCATTAATGATTTGCTTAATCTCTTTGATTCCGCTTTGATTTTTCAAGGATTGCCGCAGTTCTTCGGCTTGAAATTCTTCGTGTATTTCCTGTTTAACGGACGCCAGGATGCGTCTCGATTTGCCGATCCAAAAACCTGTCATCCTGGCGACTTTCGGCAGCTTTTCCGGCCCGATAACCAGCAAAGCGACTAAGGCAACCATGCAAATTTCGGAAAAACCGACTTCAAACATCAGTTGTCGTCTGTTTTATCGACAGTATCCGTTTTGGCGGGCGTCTCTTCATCCTTGACGGCCTTTTTAAAGCTTTTTATTGCTTCTCCCAAATCGCCACCCACATCCTTCAGCCGCTTCGTGCCGAAAATAACAATAATAATTGCCAATACGATCAATAACTTGGTAACGCTGATACCCATTTTAACTCCTTAACTTGTCAAACGGTCACATCGTGCGGCATAGTTGCCGGGTTCAAGCAGATTTACAACAACATCAATGCGATTGTATTAATGGTAGCTTGGAATTATAAACGCATTTGCCGTTGAAAGCGTGTTTGTCTCAGCAAGGGCGCATAAATTCGTCAGAAATCTCATCGCATGTCGATTAATTATCTCTTTGCGCCTTTTCAACATGGCCTGATAAACCGAAGCGGCGTTGCAGTTCCATTAATACATCGTCCGGGCCGAGTCCTTCGTTAGCCAGCAGCACCATGCTGTGAAACCACAAATCCGCCGTTTCATAGATAATTTTCTGCTTATCGCCGCTTTTACCGGCAATAATGGTTTCGGCGGCTTCTTCGCCGATTTTTTTCAGAATATTATCCAGGCCTTTAGCGTACAAACTGGCAACATACGATTTATCCGCCGATTCCTGTTTACGCTGCTCTAAAACGGCTGCTAATTGCTGCAAGATATCACTCATGATTCTTATAAATATTTTTCGGATTTTTAAGGACAGGCGCGACAGTTAACCATTTGCCGTCCAGCAATTGCCGGTAAAAACAGCTTTCCCGTCCGGTGTGGCAGGCTATGCCGCCTTCTTGCTCGACCATTAATAAAATGACGTCTTCGTCGCAATCCAGGAAAATACCGGCGACTTTTTGCCGGTGCCCGGATTCTTCGCCTTTGCGCCACAGCTTGCTGCGCGACCTCGACCAATATACCGCATAACCTTCCTGCTCGGTTAAACGGAGAGATTCCCGGTTCATCCAGGCAAACATCAGGATTTTGCCCGTTTCCGCATCCTGGGCAATCGCGGGAATCAATCCGTCGTCAGTCCAGCGGATTTCATCTAACCATCTGCTCATAAGCGCACCTCGATGCTGCGTTCCGCCATCCGTTGTTTGGCTTCGCCGACGGTATGCTCGGCAAAATGGAAGATGCTGGCTGCCAGCACCGCATCGGCTTTGCCTTCAAGAACGCCGTCGGCCAGATCGTCCAGACAACCGACGCCGCCCGATGCAATCACCGGCACATTAACGGCTTCGCTAATGGCGCGGGTTAATGGTAAATCGAAACCGGAGCGGGTGCCGTCTTTGTCCATACTGGTTAATAAAATTTCGCCCGCGCCGTAACCGACCATCTTCTTAGCCCATTCGATTGCGTCGATGCCGGTCGGTTTGCGCCCGCCGTGGGTGAATATCTCCCATTTATCGGGTTCGCCGGGCTGGCTGACTTTTTTGGCGTCGATGGCGACGACAATGCATTGCGAACCGAAGCGCTCCGCCGCTTCTTTCACAAACTCCGGTCTGAATACCGCAGCACTATTAATGCTGACCTTATCCGCACCAGCATTCAGCATACGGCGGATATCATCCAATGTCCGAATACCGCCGCCAACAGTTAATGGAATGAACACTTCCCCGGCAACCTGTTCGACCACATGCACCATGGTTTCGCGGTCTTCGTGGCTGGCGGTAATGTCCAAAAAGGTTAATTCGTCCGCGCCTTCCTTGTCGTAACGGCGGGCAATTTCTACCGGATCGCCGGCGTCGCGGATATCGACAAATTTGACACCCTTAACCACCCGCCCATTATCGACGTCCAGACAAGGTATGATGCGTTTAGCCAAGCCCATTAATCGAAAGACTCGGCAAGCTTAGCGCCTTCGGCAAAATCCAGTGTGCCTTCATAAATGGCCCTACCGGTAATAGCACCCATAACACCGTCACCGGTAATAGCACCCAACGCTTTAATGTCATTAATGGTGGTAATCCCGCCTGATGCTATCACCGGAATGCGGATGGCGCGCGCCAGTTTTGCTGTGGCTTCAATATTGACGCCTTGCATCATGCCGTCTTTAGAAATATCGGTGTAGATAATGGCTTCGACGCCATCTTCTTCAAAATGTTGCGCCATGTCGATAACATCATGCCGTGACAACTTAGACCAGCCGTCGATAGCCACTTTGCCGTTTTTGGCGTCCAGGCCGACAATAATACGCCGCGGATATTCAATCGCCATATCCTTAACAAAGTGCGGTTCGACCACGGCTTTCGTACCGATAATGACATATTCCACGCCGGCATCCAGATAACCCTGGATGGTTTCTTCGTCGCGAATGCCGCCGCCGATTTGTACGGGAATGTCGGGATAAGCTTCCACAATCGCATGAATCACGTCGGCGTTGCGCGGCTTACCGGCAAAAGCGCCGTCCAGATCAACCAGATGGATGCGTTTAGCGCCTGCGGCAACCCATTTGCCGGCAACGGCAACCGGGTCTTCCGAGAAAACCGTATCGTCTTCCATTCGTCCCTGCCGTAAGCGAACGCACTTGCCCTCTTTCAGATCAATGGCGGGTATTAACAGCATAACAGTGAGTCCTCTACAACAATCTATTGATGAATTATTAATGGATTAATGGAAATTCAGGCTTATCCGTCCCAATGCAGAAAATTTTTCAACAGTTGCAAACCGGCTGTCTGGCTTTTTTCGGGATGAAATTGCACGGCAAAAATATTGTTAGCGGCCAGCGCACAGGTAAATGCTTTCGGGTAATCGGTTATACCGGCAATCGTTGCCTGATCGTCGGGTCTGGCATAGTAGCTGTGTACAAAATAAAAACGGCTGTCTTGCGGGATGTTTTCCCATAATGGATGTTGCATCTGGCGCACTTGATTCCAGCCCATGTGCGGAATTTTCAGGGTTGCGCCGCTTTGGTCCTGTAATGGTTCGGTAAAGCGTACAACATGGCCTGGAATGATATTTAACGTTTGAGTATGCCCGTTTTCTTCGTGATCGGTTAATAATGCCTGCATACCCAGACAGATACCCAAAAAGGGTTTGGCTTTTGCGGCTTCCTTAATAATCTGGATTAAACCCGATTGTTTTAATGAGTACATACAATCACGGATAGCGCCTACCCCTGGAAAAACAACGCGATCGGCACTCAGAATGTCATCGCCATCTGCTGTGACGAAAACATTAACACTAGAATCTGCGTATTGAAGCGCCTTTGCAATGGAATGGAGATTACCCATACCGTAATCGATAACAGCGACGGAAGACATTCTGGAATTAAAAAATCAGAAAGGAGTTTTAATTATTAAAGGCTACCTTTGGTTGAAGGTATAATGTCGGTCATTCTCGGATCCAAGGTTAAGGCCATGCGCAATGCGCGACCCGTGGCCTTAAAGATGGTTTCCGCAATATGATGGGCATTAACCCCTTTTAAGTTATCTATGTGCAGAGTAATGCCTGCATGATTAACCAGTCCTTGAAAGAATTCGCGAAATAAATCAACATCGAAATTGCCGATCGCCGCGCGCGGAAAAGTAACGTCATATACCAGCCCCGGCCTGCCGGAAAAGTCTACCACAACGCGTGATAAGGCTTCATCTAACGGAATGTAGGCGTGTCCGTATCTGACCATGCCTTTTTTGTCGCCGACTGCTTTGGCGATTGCCTGACCTAAAGTAATGCCGATGTCTTCCACAGTATGATGCGCATCGATTTCCAAATCGCCTTTTGCCGTAACGTCGATATCTATCAAGCCGTGACGGGCAATCTGGTCGAGCATGTGATCCAGGAACGGAACGCCGGTCGAAAACGAAGAGACGCCGGCGCCATCAAGGTTAATATTGACTTTAATCTGGGTTTCGAGGGTGTTCCGCTCAACCTGTGCAGTGCGCTTATCCATTAGTAACGGGGATTAATTGAAATAACTCTTATCCTAAAGATGGAATAATTTTAGACCGGATACGATTAATTTACAGCACTTTTTACTTAAGAAACGACCGCTTTACCGGTCAATTTGTTAATTTAGTTAAAATAATCACAAAACTTGCTTGTTTTTCCAGCTATTAATAACTATACAGCCCTTTTTATAATCCCTGGCTTACAACAAGATAAGCATTCACTTGCTTAAATTCAGCTTAAATTTTGAGAGAATCGCACTATCGCCAATGCATTAAGCCATCCTTAACGGTAGTTATTAAGCACATGTATAGCCCTAATGCCGGCGATAATATGGCCCTTTCGTGCAACGCGTCAGGGCTTTTTTTATGGTGAGCAAATCCAGTTAAACATCGGCAACGGCTTTCGCCGCCCGCTTGCGTTCGTGTTCCAGCAGTAATTTCTTCCGCAAGCGGATGGATTTGGGCGTGACTTCCACCAATTCGTCATCGGCGATAAACTCCAGCGCCTGCTCCAAAGACATCTTTTGCACCGGCACCAATATCAGATTTTCATCCGAACCCGCCGCTCGAATATTCGTTAACTGTTTTGCCTTGGTCGGATTAACCACCAAGTCGTTAGCGCGCGAATGGATACCGACCAACATGCCTTCGTACACCTCATCGGCATGGACGACGAACAATTCGCCGCGCTCCTGCAAGGCAAATAAGGCGTAAGCCAGACATTTGCCTTGCACCATCGATACCAGCACACCGCGTTTGCGGATGCCAAGCTCGCCTTTTTTCATCGACCCATAGTGGTCGAAAACATGGTAAAACAGGCCGGAACCGGAAGTTGACGTCATGAATTCAGTCTGAAAGCCGATTAATCCGCGCGACGGCACCATGTACTCAAGGCGCACCCGGCCTTTACCGTCCGGCTGCATGTTGAGTAAATCGCCTTTGCGGTCGCCCAGTTTTTCCATGATTGCACCTTGGTGCGTTTCCTCGACTTCAATCGTCACCATTTCATAAGGCTCGTGTTTTTCGCCGTCTATTTCCTTGAGGATCACTTCTGGCCTGGATACGCCCAGTTCATATCCTTCCCGGCGCATATTTTCGATTAATACCGATAAATGTAATTCGCCGCGACCGCTGACCTTGAATTTATCCGGATCGGCAGTGTCTTCCACGCGCAAAGCCACATTGTGCTGCAATTCTTTTTCCAACCTGTCCTTAATCTGGCGGGATGTCAAAAATTTACCTTCTTTGCCAGCAAACGGCGAGTTATTAACCTGAAAGGTCATGGTTACCGTCGGTTCGTCCACTTTCAGCGGCGGCAACATTTCCACGGTATCGGGATGGCATAAGGTATCGGAGATTTCCAGCTTTTCGATACCGATAAAAGCAATAATGTCGCCCGCGCGCGCTTCCGGCACTTCCACCCGCTCCAGGCCGTGAAAACCAAACAATTGCAGAATCCGGCCCTTCCGCTCGACACCTTCGCGACTGATGATGGTCAACGGCATGTTAGGCTTGACCGTACCGCGCTGAATTCGGCCGATACCGATTACGCCGACATACGTGTTGTAATCCAGGCTTGAAACCTGCATCTGGAACGGGCCGTCGATATCCACTGGTGGCGGACTGACTTTATCGACGATAGTTTGAAACAGCGGCGTCATGTCGCCGCCTGTCACGTCCGAATCAAAACCGGCATAGCCGTTCAAGGCCGAGGCGTAGACGATAGGGAAATCGAGCTGCTCATCGGTTGCACCCAAACGATCGAATAAATCAAAAGTTTGGTCAACCACCCAGTCCGCCCGCGCGCCGGGACGGTCGATTTTATTAATAACTACAATCGGCTTTAATCCCAGCGCAAACGCCTTTTGGGTGACGAAACGGGTCTGCGGCATGGGACCGTCGACCGCATCGACCAGCAAGAGCACCGAATCGACCATCGACAACACCCGCTCCACCTCGCCGCCGAAATCAGCGTGGCCGGGCGTATCGACGATATTAATGTGGTAGCCGTTCCATTCCAGTGCGGTATTTTTCGCCAGAATGGTAATGCCGCGCTCTTTTTCCAGGTCGTTGGAATCCATGACCCGCTCGCCGACTTTGGTGTGCGCGGCGAACGTGCCGGATTGTTGTAAAAGCTTGTCGACAAGGGTGGTCTTACCATGATCGACGTGGGCGATGATGGCGATGTTGCGGAGTTTTTCGATCACTTTGTTGAGATGGGTAGGTCTGGTGAATAGAAATATCAGGCAAAAAGACAGCCTGAACAATTATTAATAAATGAGATTAAATTACGTTAAAAATGGAATGGAGAAGTCGAGTTATTAATGACGATGTACGATTAACCCTGCTCCCACGGCAAGCCGCAAAACCGCCAGCCGCTGAGGGTGTTGCGGTGTTTGTTCCCATCCAGCGCACCTTCAAAGCCATCAACAATATTGATTAATCGGGTGTAACCTACTTGCTCCAGTGCTTGTGCGGCGGCTAATGAACGCTGCCCGCTACGGCAGAGCAGCAGTATCGGCCGGTCTTTTTCCGGAACCAGCCTAGTTACCTGCGCGACAAAATTAGGGTTGGTTTCCCAACTGGGCGCTTCTTTCCAGGGGATATGCACCGCGCCGATAGGATGGCCGACATAAGCATGTTCCATCTGGGTGCGCACATCCACCATCACGGCGACAGGGTTTTGCTGCATTAATTCCCAGGATTCTTGCGGAGAAAGATTTTCAATCATGTGAACTCAAAGCACAGCGCGGATACGTAACACGCTATTATCTCATCAAAACCCCGGTATCGCTATGGTTATTAATAATGTCCGGTTCCTTGTCAGGTTTTACCTTTAGTTTCATTAACTGATGGTTTTGCTTCAACGATAACCGGTTTTTTATACCATAACCCGCCTGCCGAATAGCAAGTCCAGCCCCATTTCAGCCAGTTCAACAGGGAAGAGTCCAGCCAGAACGACCACAACAGCATTAATAACCGGTGGCGCGGATAAGACGGTTGCTTTGGGTAAATCCGCCGGGCTTCTGTTCTGGTACCAGTTCAAATTGTAAGCAGTGGACTGGTTGCCGATGATCTGCATATCTGGCGAACCGCCCAGCAGGCCTTGCTCTACGGCGAAAAGCAGGATGGACAAAGACAATAGCGTCAGAATCCCGATGATGACTTGCATCGCATTAAAATATTTTTCATTGATGTCGATTCGCTGCGCCCGCAAACCTAGCATGAACAGCCAAGCAACCACCAAAAAGCCGGCGGTCAGCGGTACTTGACTTAAACCAAGCAACAATAACAACCAGTGCCAGTGTTTAAGCGGCATTAATGTAACCTTACCCAAGCCCAGCGCCAGCAGCATAATCACCGCCAGCACACCCCAGAACAGCACTGCCGGACCGAGTTTCGGCCCCCAAAGCCATAATACCCAGCGATCCTGGCCTAAGCCAATACTCAGTCTGGTATTGACGCTGGGCAGCCCTAAATTAACGTCCGGCGTTTTGGTAATGGCGCCGATCTCGTCCGGAGCCTGCCAATTAATTTTAATATCCTGCTTGCCGGGATTTACCGGCAGCGTCAATTTTTGACCGCCCTGCCGCAAAGGTAAGGTCTGGCCATTAATGGATACAGTTTGGAGTTCCGCTTGCTCGGGCAATGTGATCGTGTGTTGCGCGCCTTGCGAGCTGCGCAAGCTGAAGTTAAGTTCCGCGGCCGTCATCCGCTTTCCCGGTTGTATGACTAAGCGGCTGCTATCGATGGTTAGGGTTTGTCCGTCCAGTGTTTTAGGCCTGCTAATGTCCACTGCCAGTTATTCGCCCGGCCAGGGATGCCATTCCGGCAGCCATTGTCCTTCGGAATTCAGATGCATCATCCTTAAAAGAGCATCTTAAGGTTGCAAAAAAATTGTTAACTGTTTGTAATTAAGCGGCAAGAAGGCGCTTATGGCAGAACAGATCATTCACCCTTTGGGTGAACCCGAACCGAAGGCATTAATTCCGTATGCTGAACCTGTCAGGGTAGAAACATTTGGCGGCAGGATCCATGTGGAATGGGATCCACAAGCATCGGTGACGGCGATGGGGCAATTGCCCTTTTTCATAGAATTTTTGCACATCAGCGGATTGTTGGGAGATTGGGTGTCACGATGCCCTTTACGCTGGGTTAGCCCCAACGCCCCGAGAAAACGCAATGTGCTGGGGACGCTATTGCTTTCAGTGTTGTCAGGGCACAAACGCTATGCCCATATCAATGGCTTGCGTGGAGACGGTGTCAACCCGGGCTTGCTGGGGATGAACAAGGTTGTCAGCGAGGACTCAGTCCGGCGTTCGTTGCAACAGATGGATGAAGTAGAAGG
>Ga0194120_10011302_pt1 | contig 10750 bp, 6 predicted proteins | sample TA2MahCa65mmetaG_FD_148642 | JGI IMG/M metagenome (GOLD analysis project Ga0194120, IMG submission 148642) | Freshwater microbial communities from Lake Tanganyika, Tanzania - TA2015019 Mahale Deep Cast 65m | ecosystem: Environmental > Aquatic > Freshwater > Lake | place: Tanzania: Lake... | reverse complement strand
TACTATGGTTTCGGCAAGTTCGGCAGCAAGAGCGGCCTGTACATCGCCGTGCAGCACAACTTCGATCTGAGCATGGCGAACGGCGGTTTGGCTTTGTATTTGAGCAGTAAGCACATCGTCAACGCGGCGACCGGCGATGTGACTGAGGAGCCGGCGACGCAGACGTCGCGCTTCAATGACGCGCTGGGTTTCAAGAGCAGCGGTGCGGCGCGCGAGCTGTGGGTCAGCCTGCAAGGTGGCAAGGCGACTACGGAATTGCGCAAGTGGACCAAAACGGCGACGAATTGGACGGGCCTGTCGACCAGCACTTTTAGCGGCGTGGTGGCAGGGCCGGTCAAGAACGGAAAATTGCTCGAGATCTTTGTGCCTTACACGGACATCGGCATCGTCGAGGGCGATCCGGCTTTGTATTTGAGCAGTAAGCACATCGTCAACGCGGCGACCGGCGATGTGACTGAGGAGCCGGCGACGCAGACGTCGCGCTTCAATGACGGGATAGCCGCTACAAACGGCCTGTTCATCGCGAAAGTTACCAGAACAATACCTATCGGCGGTTCAGAGCCCGCCGATCGATGCTACCAGCACCGCGCGACAGCAACGAGTGGCGGCCGCGAACACCGCGAGAGCGGCAGCGCCGAACAGCCGGATCGGGCTGAGGACGTGGGAACGGGCGACGTCGCCGAAGCGCGTCCCGGGGGTTCGACGCGCTGGCGTGCACGGTGGCGGCGAGTGGTCTTGACGTCGAAGGTCGATGGAGTTCCTATCCGCCCACACTGCCGCGATCGCCACCCTCAGGCTGGTATGTTCGGCGCTGTCGGTCGCATCGATCTCCACAAGCGCCACGTGCGTTCGTTCGTGTTGCTCAGAACACAGGAAAGAACGCCACCCACGACGATGCAGCTCTTCAGCTACCACCTGATCCAGGCGCCGCTCTGGGGCGTGGCCGCGCTGCTCCTGAGCTCAAGCGCGGATTCCGGTCGCTCCGGCTGCGGCCATCGCGAGCCCGCTCATCCGTCCGTCCGCGGGCGATCACGCGCACGCGCGCGCGAGGTCGGCGGCCAGGGCCCGCCACTGCGCTGGATCGAGGCTCCAGCCGGCGCGGGGATCGAAGTCCGCCAGCGCGCGCGCGACATAGTCCTGGACCAGCGCGCGCGCCTCCGGCCGGTGGGCGACCGCCCAGGCGTGGGTCGCCGCGGCCACCATCGCGGCGTTGCCGTTCCGATCGGCGCGGATCGCGCGCGCGACCGCGGCGCAGGCGTCGACGAGGCCACCGGCGCCGATCAGGTCGACGAGGACCGCTCGTTCGGCCTCGCCCCAGGTGTGGCGGTGGCCGAGGGCGATGAGCGCCTGGGCCGGTGGCGCGACCTGGGCGGCGATCGCGGCCACCGCGTCGAGGTGCCAGGTCTGGCAGTAGACCGGCTCGATCGCGACCACCGCCTTGCCGGCCGAGACCGCGTCGGAGAACGACTGGTCGCCCGACACCATCACCGGCGCCTCGCACGCGACCAGCAGCCTCCTCATGTCGGCATGGTCGATCGGGTGGTGCCCGAACAACCTCAGCCGCTTGCCGGCGCCGAGGTCGTGCGCGGTGCGGCCGCCCTTGCCGTCGTCGATCTCGACCCGGCCGATCCCCGCCGCCGCCAACGCGGCCAGGCGAGCGGGATCGAACAGGGCCAGGGCGAGATCGCCCATCGGCCGCGCCCCCGGCGCGATGAGGTCAATCGGGCGCGCGCGACCGCGCTCCAACCCGGCGACGATCTCGGCGAAGCGCTCGATCCCGGAGTGCGCGTAGCCAAGGTAGGCGCCGGCGCTGGGGTCGATCGCCGCCCGCAGCGCTGTGTGGCCGAGGTCGCGCCACGCCGCCGCGCGGCCTTGGGGAGCGTCTCCGTCGCGCGCGAGCTCGACGTCGATGTGGATGCCGATCTCGCCCGCTTCGAGGCCACACGAGCGCGCGCCGAGCGCGGGCTGTAGCGCCCAGCCGCCGATCGGCGATCCGGCGCCGGCGAGGACGTCAGAGACGAGCTGGCCGATCACCTCGCCGCGCCCGGCGGCGACGATCTCACCGGTCGAGGCGCGGTGCCCGACCGCGTCGGGGTCGACCGCGGCGCGGGCGGCGGCGGCGTCGAGGCGTGCGTCGACGAAGGCGTCGAAGGCAGGCATCGCCGCCTTGAACGCGTCGTCTCGGAGCTGGCGGATCGATCCGTACTCGGCGAGGTACAAAAACGGCGTGTCCGCGCCGGCGCCGATCGCGCGGCGGACCGCTGCCCCGTCGCGGCAGTGGTCGAAGATGCCGGGCGCCGACACGACGAGGTCGGCGTGCGCGGCCTTCTCACCCGCGGCGGCGACGTCGCAAACCTCGACCCCGGCCGGCAGCGTGAACCGCTCCTGCTTGGCGCGATCGGTGGTCGCGAGGTGGATGGCCGCGCCCGGCCACGCCGCCCGCCACAGCCGCACCAGCTTGGTCGCGAACGCGACGTCACCGTAGCCGGCGTCGGTCTCGTTGAAGAGCCAGATGTGCGCGCCCGCTGGGATGGCGATCCCGGCAAAGGCCGCCGACACCGCCGCTTCGAGTTGCTGCCGGACGACGAAGGCGCGGTGCAGCCACCCGCCCGACATCGGCGGACCGGCGCGCAGGGGCGGATCGGACGGCGTCACGGCGTGTCGGGGATCGCCCATGGCGTCATGCGGCTGCTTTGGACCGTCTTGAGCCCGCCCTCGACCAGGCGGTCCATCTGCTCGTACAGCCGCTCGACATCGGGGGGCGTTCCGCGCGCGTCGACGCGCTGGTAGTGGCTCCACGAGTCGTAGCCGTGCAGCTCGGTGATGAGGCCCGGGTCGTCGTCGTCGCGGAACACCTCGAACGACGCGAGGCCGAGGGCGCCGACGTAATCGCGAAACACCGCCAGCAACGCCAGGTAGGCGTCGTGGTGGACCGGATCGACCCGGTAGCGAAAGGTCACCACGAAGCCAGCGGAAGAGAGGGACATCGGCACCCCGGCGCGCGGCGCCCCGCCGCGACCGCGGCAGACTCGGCGAGAGGGGCGCAAAGGTCAAGCAGCCCGGGGGACTGGGGGCGAGGATCGAATTCAGGGGTGTACCGAATTGTGGATCCACCATTTGTTCAAGTCCATGAGATGACATGGAACTCTTGGAACCGCGTGCCCGCACACCGGCACAGCGACCAAGGGCTGGCCCTGGCCAGCGTCCACCTCTCCTCCACAGGCGACACGGGAGCGGACAGATCCACCATTTGTTCAAGTCCATGAAATCACGTGAAGCGACTGCCGCGAGCGCCGGGCCATGGCGGCAGCCACCCGACCCCTGACCGCTGACCCGTGTTTCGGAACCGCGCCCCGTTCTGGCCGCCGGACTTGCAAGTCGATCTGAACTAGACTATACATCCAGTCCAGTCGATCTGGACCGCCGCCATGCCCTCCCAGCCCGCCGCCACCGTGACCCACCCCGCCGTGTTCGCCGACCGCACCGCGCCGGTCGCGATCGGCCTCGACGTCGGATCGACGACCGTCAAGGCGGTCGTCGTCGACCCGGCGACCGAGCAGGTCCTGTGGCACGACTACGCCCGCCACCACACGCGCCAGCCCGAGACGGTGCTCGAGTTCCTCGGTCGGATCGCGGCGGCCTTCCCCTCGGTCGAGTGGGGCCGCAGCCGCGTGTTCGCGACCGGCTCGGGCGCCGGCCCGATCGCCGGCCCGCTCGGCGCCCGCTTCGTCCAGGAGGTCAACGCGGTCGCCCTCGCCGTCGAGGCGCTCCATCCTGACGTGCGCGCGGTGGTCGAGCTCGGCGGTCAGGATGCCAAGATCTTGATCTTTCGAGAGAACGAGGCGAACGGCGACAAGCAGACCTGGGCCTCGATGAACGACAAGTGCGCGTCCGGGACGGGCGCGACCATCGACAAGTGCTTCGTCAAGGCCGGCGTGCCGGCCGACGTCGCAGCGACGATCCGCTTCGACCCTGGGCGCCTGCACCACGTCGCCGCCAAGTGCGGCGTGTTCGCCGAGACCGACATCGTCAACCTCGTCAAGACCGGCGTTCCGGGCGACGAGATCCTGAACTCGCTCGCCGACGCGATCGTCTTGCAGAACCTGTCGGTGCTCACGCGCGGCAACACGCTGTTGCCCAAGATCCTGTTGCTCGGCGGCCCCCACACCTTCCTGCCCTTCCTGGTCGAGGCATGGAGGCTGCGCATCCCGGAGCTGTGGGCCGAGCGCGGCGTGGCGGTGCCCGATCTGCCGGTCGATCAGCTGATCTTCGTCCCCGATCGCGCCGAGCTCTACGCCGCCATGGGCGCGGTGCGCTACGGTCTGCACGAGCCCGGCCAGCAGGGGCTGTACCGCGGCACCGACGCGCTCGCCGACTACGCCCAACAGGGTCGCAAGGCGCGGCTGGCCGGCAAGGCCGGGCCTCCCCTCGCCCACGGCGCCGGCGAGGTCGCGCGCTTCGCCGACCGCTACCAGGTCCATCGCTTCGTCCCGCCCGACCTGCCGCCGGGATCGGTCGTGCGCGGCGCGCTCGGTCTCGACGGCGGCTCGACGTCGAGCAAGTGCGCGTTGGTCGCCGCCGACGGATCGGTGCTGTGGAAGGAGTACCAGCTGTCGCAGGGCAACCCGATCGCCGACTGCAAGCAGATGCTGGCGCGGATGCGCGAAGGGGCGTCCCGGCGCGGCTGGATCCTCGACATCGTCGGCTTCGGCGTCACCGGCTACGCCGGGCCGGTGCTCGATCAGGCCCTGTGCGCCGACGCCCACGTGGTCGAGACCGTCGCCCACATGCAGAGCGCAGTCGGTACCTTCGGCCGCGACGTCGACGTGATCTGCGACATCGGCGGCCAGGACATCAAGGTCCTGTTCCTCAAGAACGGCGACGTCGACCACTTCAAGCTGTCGAACCAGTGCTCGGCCGGCAACGGCATGCTGCTGCAGGCGATGGCCGACCAGTTCGGCGTGCCAGTGACCGAGTACGCCCAGGCCGCCTTCCAGGCCGAGTTGAGTCCAGAATTCTCTTATGGATGCGCGGTTTTTCTCGACGCCGACCGCGTCAACTTCCAGAAGGAGGGCTACGCCAAGGAGGAGATGCTCGCCGGGCTCGCGCTGGTCCTGCCCAAGAACGTCTGGCAGTACGTCGTCCAAGTGCCGCGGATGGCCGAGCTCGGCCGCACCTTCGTCCTGCAGGGAGGCACCCAGCACAACCTCGCCGCGGTCAAGGCCCAGGTCGACTACATCTGCGCCCGCGTCCCCGGCGCGGTCGTCCACGTCCATCCCCACCCGGGCGAGGCCGGCGCGATCGGCGCCGCGCTCGAGGTGTGGCGCCGCTTCCGCCGCACGGGCGAGACCCGCTGGGTCGGCCTCGACGCCGCCATCGACGTCGCCTACACCAGCCGGACCGACGAGGGTACCCGCTGCCACTTCTGCCCCAACCTGTGCAGCCGGACGTTCATCGACACCCGCACGCCCGGTGGCACCACCGCGCGCTACATCGCCGGGTTCTCGTGCGAGAAGGGCACGGTCGAGGACGAGGTGGCGCTCAAGGCGCTGACCCGCGAGCGCGCCCGCTTGCGCAAGGCCTACCCCAACCTGGTCGAGTGGGAGGCCAAGGCGCTGTTCTCGTCGCGCCAGCCGCCCCGGCCGATGCCGGCGGCCGGATCGCCCGTGGTGGTCGACGAGGTCCACGTCGACGGGCTGCTGCGCGAACACCGCAGGACGGTCGCGCGCGGCTTCGAGCGGTCGGACGGTCTTGCGGTCGAACGGCGGCGGCGGTTCCGGGTCGGCATCCCGCGGGTGCTGAACATCTGGTCGATCGCGCCCTTCCTGCGCGGCTACCTCGAGGCAGCCGGGGTCGAGCGCCAAAACGTGGTGTTCTCCGAGCCCACCTCGGAGGAGATGTGGGCCAAGGGCGGCAAGTACGGATCGATCGATCCGTGCTTCCCGTCCAAGGTCGTCCAGGCCCACATCCACCACCTGCTGTTCGACGTCCACCCCGAGCGCGCCCTCGACGCGATCTGGCTGCCGGCGATCACCCACGTGCCGTCGCCGCTCACGGGGACGATGGACCACGCCAGCTGCCCGATCGTGCAGGGCGCCGCCGACGTCGCCCGCGCCGCTTTCACCAAGGAGCGCGACTGGTTCGCCGACAAGGGCCTCGCGCTCGTGGCCGGCGCGATGACGTTCACCGAGCGCTTCCTGCTCAAGGACCAGCTGTGGAATGCCTGGGGCGACCACCTCGGCCTGACCCGCGACGAGCACCGCTTCGCCTGTGACCAGGCGTGGTCGGCGCTCGACGAATTCCAAGCCGAGCGCGAGCGCAAGGGGCGCGAGCTGCTCGAGTGGGCCGAGCGCGAGGATCGGGTGGTGGTCCTGCTGCTCGCGCGCCCCTACCACAGCGACCCCGGGCTCCACCACAACATCCCGGAGGAGTTCCAGGCCCTCGGCTACCCGGTGCTGTCGAGTGGAGCGATCCCGCGCGATCGGGCCTGGCTCTCACGCTACTTCCGCGCCGATCTCACCGCCGGCCTGCCCGACGTGTTCAACATCAACGATGTGTGGCCTGAGAACTACAGCGCCAACAGCGCGTTCAAGGTCTGGTGCGCCAAGTTCGCCGCCCGCCACCCCAACGTCGCGGTGCTCGACCTGTCGAGCTTCAAGTGCGGCCACGACGCGCCGGTGTACGCCACCATCGACAAGATCCTCGCCGCCACCCACACGCCGGCGTCGTCGCTGCACGACCTCGACGCCAACAAGCCTGGAGGATCGTTGGGTATTCGCGTTCGGACCTACGCCTACACGCTCGACCGCCAGCGCGAGCGCCTGCAGGATCTCGCCCACCGCAAGCGCGAGCTCGAGGAGCGAATCGAGGCCAAGCGGGCCGAGATCGCCCACCGCCTCGCCGCCGAGCGCGCCGCAGTCGCGGTCGCTCCCCCTGTGGCGGCGCCTCCTCCTGCCGCCGTCGGCGCGCGCGTCGCCTTGCAGCACCTGTGGCAGCGCGCAGCGCGGCTGGTCGCCGACCGCACCCGCCCTCCCGGCGGCTGATTTTTCCGATCCCCCTTCTTCAGCGAGCGGAGTCCGCCATGGCCGACGGCAGCAACAGCACCATCCACGTCCCGATCGAGCGGCTCGCCGGGCGCGCCCGCGTCCAGCCGATCGAGATCCCCTCGATCGACCCGCCGGTGGAGCGCACGCCCGCCGCGCTGCCTGAGCTCGATCCGGCCTGGCAGGCCCGCCTGCAAGCCGAGCTGGCGGCGTTCGAGGCCGACGAGCGTGCCCGCCTCGGCCTGCCCGAGCCGTCGCACTTCAAGGACGCCGTCCACGACCGATTCACCGCGGCCCAGCGCGCCTACACGACGATCCTCGTCAGCGGCCTGACCATCGCCCACGACGCGCTCGTGTGCGCCGGACTGCGCGGGCTCGGCTACCGCGTCCAGGCGCTCGACTGCCCGGATTACGCGTCGCTCGCCAACGGCAAGGAGTTCGGCAACCGCGGCCAGTGCAACCCGACCTACTTCACCGTCGGCAACCTGGTGAAGTTCCTGTCCAAGCTGCGCGACGGCGGCATGGACACGCGCCAAATCATCGACGGATACATTTTCCTCACCGCCGGCGCCTGCGGGCCGTGCCGCTTCGGCAGCTACGTCACCGAGTACCGCAAGGCGTTGCGCGACGCCGGCTTCGACGGCTTTCGCGTCGCCCTGTTCCAGCAGAAGGGCGGCCTCGATCAGGCCGGCGAGGGCGAGGTCGGCCTCGTCATGAACGGGCCGTTCTTCGTCCGGATCCTCACGGCGCTGATGGTCGGCGACGCGCTCAACGCGCTCATGTACCGCATCCGCCCCTACGAGATCGAGGCCGGGGCGACCGATCGCGCCGTCGCCCTGTGCCGCGCCGACCTGGTCCAGGTCCTCGAGACGCCCGGTCGCCTCAAGGAGCTTCCGCTCGCCCTCGTCCGCGTCCGCCGCCGGCTCGCCGCGGTGGCGGTCGACCGCACCCGCGTCAAGCCCAAGGTCGGCATCATCGGCGAGTTCTGGGCGATGACGACCGAGGGCGACGGCAACTACCGCATGCCGGCCTTCCTCGAGAGCGAAGGGGCCGAGGTCGACGTCCAGCTCGTCACCGCTTGGCTGCTCTACAACCTGTGGGAGGTGCGCTGGGACACGCGCCGCCGGATGGGCCTCGAAGGCCACGACGGCGGGCTGTGGGGGCTCAAAGGCAAGGGCGCGCCGGGCCGGAAGATCTGGGCGATGCACGCCGCCGACAAGGTGCTGCGCGCGGTGTTCCAGTCGATCGCCCACACCATGGGGCTGCACGGCTACACCCTGCCCGACATGGAGGAGCTCGCCCGGGTCGTCCAGGGGCTCTACCACGAGGAGGTCCGCGGCGGCGAGGGTCACATGGAGGTCGCCAAGCTCTTGCTCAACACCCGCCACCGCAAGGTCAACCTGACCTTGTCGGTCAAGCCGTTCGGCTGCATGCCGAGCTCGGGCGTGTCCGACGGCGTCCAGACCGTCGTCCAGGCCATTCACCCGGACGCCCTCTACCTGCCGGTCGAGACCACCGGCGACGGCGCGGTCAACGTCTACAGCCGCGTGCAGATGATGCTGTACAAGGCGCGCAAGCAGGCCGAGGCCGAGGTGAAGGCCCAGCTCGACCGCCACGGCGTCTCGGGCGACCGGGCCCGCGCCGTGATCGCGCGCCACCCGTGGCTCGGGCGCACGCTCTACAAGGCGCCCCACGGCGCGGCCTGCGCGGCGGCCGACCTGATCGCCCAGGCCGGCAAGTGGGCGAATTGGGCCGACAGGGTCGGCGTCTGGATCGCAGCGCCTTGGTGACGGGCGGCCGGGAGCGGTCGTCAGGATCCGTCACATCTGAAGCAATACTCAGTGGTTGCGGTCTGCCTGACCCCTCTGCCGCGCCGGCTGCGGTCGCAGCGAACCTTCGGGGGTGAGGACCGCGGGCGACTCGCGTCGAAAGCCGCGTCCGAGGTGGACCCCGACCGCCGAACCGGTCTCGTATGGTTCCGCGGCCAGCGTCTGCCGGGCGTGTGTCCAACGGCTCTTGTCGCTGTCAGGCCACAGCTGCGGAGCAAAAAAACGGCGGCCCATCGGCCGGTCGCGCGGGCCCTCAGCTGTCGACGACGTGCACCGACACGCGCTGGCCGTGGGCCTGGGCCGCCGCGGTCACGAGGTTGCGCACCGCGCGCGCGGTGCGGCCTTGCTTGCCGATCACCTTGCCGATGTCCTCGCGGCGCACCGTCAGGCGCAGCACGGTGCCTTCGGCGCCGGCGACCTCCTCGACCCGGATGTCGTCGGGGTGGTCGACCAGGAGGGTCGCGATGTAGCGGAGCAATTCGGCCACGGCGCCCTCCGGGTTGCGCTGGCACCACCGCGCCCAAGCGCACCTGGGGTCGCGGGTGGCGTTTCGGCGCGGGTACTGGCAGCCGCGGTGGCGGTCGCCGGCATGGGCTTTGACGGCCCCTGCGCTGTCGAACTCGACCGCCCGGCCGGCGGTCGAACGGGGGCTGCGCGCCCCCTTGTCCAGTGGAACCAGGTCAGCAGCCCAAGCCCGAACGGCCCCTGGCCCGGCGCGGATCTCGGGCCCCTGCGACTAGCCGGCGGCGGCGAGCTTGCGGACGAGCGAAGCGACCGTCTCGCTCGGCTGGGCGCCGACGCTCACCCAGTGGTCGAAGCGGCCGCGATCGAGCGTGACCTGGTCGCCAGCCTTGCGCGGATCGTAGGTGCCGAGCAGCTCGAGAAAGCGCCCGTCGCGGCGGGCCTCGCCCGGCGCGGCGACGATGCGGTAGTACGGGGTCTTCTTGGCGCCGTAGCGCGCCAACCGAATGCGAACCGCCATGATGCTCCAGGTGGGACTGCCGAGGGGGAGGTGGGTGCGCCAGCGCGCGTCGCCGGACAGTCGCGTGATCCCGCCGGGCGGGAGGGGACCCTGGCGGCCGAACGACCGCACAGGGGGGCAAAATTCTACGCCCACGCCGTGCGGGCGTCAAGACGGATTTTGCCCTCTGGTTGGCCCTCAGGGCGCGGTTCCGAAACTGGGGTAGGGGTCGGGTGGCTGCAGCCGCCGCCCACCGCTCGCGGCGGTCGCGGCGGTCGTTTGACGTAATTCCATGGACTTGAACAAATGGTGGATCTGTCGTCCAACGGTCGGCCCCCAACTGTCGCTGTCGCCTCCCGCAGCAGCAGGGCCCTGGCCGGGGCCAGCCCCTTGGCGTCGCGCCGGCCCGCCGGCCCGCCCGACCCAGGGTTCAGTGTGATCCCATGGAGTTGAACAAATGGTGGATCCGCAGTCGGTGCTCACGGGCGAACCGGGGGCCGGGCCGCCCTTCGTGCGACCGTCCTCTGAGGGTGAGCGCAATTCGGGCCGCGGCGAGGGCCGCGACGTGCGACGCCGCCCGCTGGTGCGCATCGTGGACCGCCATGGGCGCGGTCTCGCCCACGCCCGCCGAGACGCAGCGGCGGTCTTCTTGCGTTGTCGGGCGGCTGTGCTACACCGCCCGTGGCCCGCGTGGCCGTGTGCCGAGAGCCTTGACTGCCCAAGTCGCCCTGGTTGGGTTCGGCCCGTGGGGCCGCAACATTGCCCGCAACCTCGATCGCCTCGGCGCGCTCGCGTGCGTGTGCGAGCCGGATCCGGCCGGCCGCGCCGACGCCGCCAAGGCCTTCCCGCGCGCGACGGTGGTCGCCAGCGCCGACGACGTGCCGCGCGATCTCGCCGTCGCGATCGCCGCGCCGGCG
>Ga0194120_10011293_pt1 | contig 10760 bp, 4 predicted proteins | sample TA2MahCa65mmetaG_FD_148642 | JGI IMG/M metagenome (GOLD analysis project Ga0194120, IMG submission 148642) | Freshwater microbial communities from Lake Tanganyika, Tanzania - TA2015019 Mahale Deep Cast 65m | ecosystem: Environmental > Aquatic > Freshwater > Lake | place: Tanzania: Lake... | reverse complement strand
CGCTCGCGGCGCCGGGTGGTGGCGCGTAGCCCCGGGGCGCCGCCGGCCACGCCGCGCCCTGGTGCCGCACGCGCAATCCAGCGAGCTTCACGCGGCCGCCGGTATCGACGAGCACCTCCTGCGGGGTGGCTCCAGGGTGGCCCACCCGTCGCTCGTCGTCACCGATCTTGAGGGCTTCTTCCAGGGCAATGCCCACGGTGGCGGCCACTTCCGCCGCCACGCGCGCCGGGAGCACTTGCCCGCGCGCGCGCAGGGCTTCGAGCACCTTGTCCATCGCGACGCAGTCGAAGTTCTCGTGGACCACGGCGAGCTTGCCGCCCACGCCGCTGGTCTGCTCCACCCGGAGCACGTTCTCGTGTTGCAGGCGACCGAGCAGGCGCCCGTCTTCACGCAGCGCCGCGAGCGCGGGCTCGTCGGCCGTGGTGCCGTCGAGCACCCGCACCAGCACCGGCACCTCGCTCCCGTTGGCGCGCCCGAGCCGCCCGGCGCGAGCAAAGGGCGCCCACGCCTCGAAGGTACCCGTCAGTCGCAGCGTGGCCTTGCCCATGTGGTCTCAACCCGGGGGTTTATCACGGGCGTCCGCAGGCAGGGTCATGGGGAGGCGGGCGTGAGGTCGATCAGGCGTGTCTGTGTCGCGATGTCACGTCTTGTTAGTCACCCATGCCGCGCGTCGCGACTCCCCGGGGATTGAAACGGCAGCGGCAGGGGTGACTGCGGAGGAGGGGGGAGGGCCACGGCGAGCGGGCTGGCGGCACGCTCGCCGCCGCAGCCCGGAGGCCACGCCGGAGGGCGGAGGGCATGGCCCGGTAGGGGAGGAGGCCGGCGACTCACCATTCGTCAGATCGTGGTTCCCACTCGTTGACGCGACGCATCGTGCGCACTGCGATGGCGATGGCTTCGACGCGCGTCCCGAGGCTGGCCCGAGCACGTACCTTATCGCGACACGTCATGCTCAGAAGCCGGAACCAAGTCCGCCCCTCGACCGCGAGCCTCCGACCTGGTTCCGCCGCTCACCCCGAGTTCGGAACCAGGTGCCACCCTCGACCCTCGAGCCTTCCACCTGGTTCCGAATGCTGCCGGTTGGGCGGAACCAACTCCGCCCCTCGACCGCGAGCCTCCGACCTGGTTCCGCGGCGCGGTCGCGAGCCGGGGCGGCCGCGACCCCGTCGATGCCGTCGAGCCGGTTCCCGTCGCCGTACTCCAGCTCGATCTCGGTCGCGCCGTCCTGCACCGTGGACAGGCGGTTCCCGGCGAGGTCGTAGGTGTGTACCCGCTCGGAGACGACGGCCCAGCCCGAGCCGGTGGGGCCACGCCAGGTCTCGCTCTGAAGCCACCCCTCGTCGCTGTAGGCGTACTCGGCCTCGCCGGACAGCACGCTGCCGTCGCCCACGGAGAGCGACTCCAGGCGACCGGCCCAGTCCCAGCCGTAGCTCCGCTCCTCGGTGCCGAGCGTCGCGTGCTGCACGCGCAGGCTCTCCACCCGCCCGAGCCCGTCGTAGGCGCGCTCGGCGTCCACGCGGGAAGGCCCGCCGCCCGCCCAGGTGGCCGACACCCGCCCGGCGAGGTCGCGCGCGCTCACCCCGGCGACCGGGGCGCCGCCGTGGCGGATCGAGGCCACGCGACGGTAGCCGTCGCGACTGTACCGCGTCTCCACCGGGCCCCCGGCCCCGGCGGTCACCGTCACCGCGTCGACGAGGCCGTCGTCGCCGAGCTCGTACTCGGCCTCGGCAACGACGGAACCCGCCACGCGCAGCGTGACGGCGTCGACCCGGCCGCGGGCGTCGGTGGACAGCCAGTAGCTCGACTCCTCCCAGCCTCCCGACTCGCGCGCCAGCGCGCGGGCCGTGCCCCGGGCGTCGAAGTCGGAGAAGCTGGTCTCCAGCAGGTCGCTGCCCTGCTCGTGGCGCTCCAGAGTCACCCGGCCGAGCGCGTCGCGCTCCCAGGTGGTCAGTCGCGACCCGAGCGAGCGCGTCTCGGGCAGCCCGTGCGCGTCGTAGGTGAAGCTGCTCGCGCTCAGCGCCGAGGGGCTGGCCGTGCTCCCCACCAGCTCGCCGTCGAGCAGGCCGCCCGACCACGACCACGTCGTCAGCTCGCCGAGGGGGCCGGTGCGCGTCTCCGGGCGGCCAGCCGCCGTGTAGGCGTAGGCGAAAGCCGTGGATGGCGTCGGCCACCGGGTCGGGCGCGGTGGAGAAGCTGGCGACGGTGCCCACCGGCACGGGCCCGGCGCGGGCCTCCAGCCGTCCCGCCGCGTCGTGCCAGTAGCCCCACTCCAGCGCGTCGCCCGCCGGGCCCTCCACCTCCACCCGGTGCAGGTCGGGGCCGTCGTACTCGCGGGTGGTGGTGGTGCCGAGGGGGTCGATCTCGGAGGCGACGCGGCCCGCCCACTCCGCCGAGTAGGTGGTCCAGGTGGCGCCGTCGGGCATCGTCACGTCGTGGCGCGCGAGGCCGCCGGGCTGGGCCCGGGCGTAGGCGTGCGCGATCCCCGTCGCGAGGCCGGGCACGCTCTCCGACGACAGCCGCCCCCAGCCGTCGTGACTCCACGTGCGCTCCACCCCCTCCTCGTCCACGTGCCGCGCGAGGTGGCCCGCGCGGTCGTGGCCCCAGGCCTCGGTGGAACCATCGGGGTGGGTGGCCGAGATCACGCGGCCGAGGTCGTCGCGAACCAGGGTGGTGTCGCGCCAGCCGGACGCGCTCCAGCGAAGCGAGGCCCTGCTCACCCGGTCGGCGTCGTCGTAGGCCCAGGCCTGCTCCTGGCCGCCGCCCGACCAGCAGGTGGCGAGCGCGGCGCCGGTGCAGGCGCCGGTGGCCCGCCCGAGCGCGTCGTGCTCGAACGCCGTCGCGACGCCTGCCACCTCGTGTACCGACACCAGCCCGTCGTCGAGGTAGGTCCAGCTCTCCACGTCGTAGCCGCCGGCCCAGCGCTGCACCGGGCTGCCGTCGTACGCCCGCTCCACCGTCTCGGTCACGCCGTCGGCGTCGGTGGACGACGACAGACGCCCCGCGCCGTCGTGCTCCAGGGTGGTCACCGCGCCCGAGGGACCCTCCACCGAGGCCACCAGCCCGTCTACCGTGTACTCCCGGGTGGTCGTGCCGCCGCGCCAGTCGAGCGTGGTCGCGACGCGGCCCCGGTCGTCGTAGGTGGTGGCGAGCACCGAGAGGTCCGGCAAGATCCGCCCCGTCTCGCGGCCGAGGCCGTCGCGGTACACGTACGCCGTGTTGCCGTCGAGGTCGGTCACGCTGCTCCAGGTGCCGGTGGTGCCCGCCCCGTGCGCCTCGTCGGCGACGATGCCGGTGCCGCTGCCGTCGGCGGCGGCGTATGTTGTCGTGTCGCGACGACCGGCGCTGTCGTAGGCGTAAGTGGTGACGTTGCCGCTCTCGTCGGTGACGGTGTATGGCCGGCCGCCATCGGTCCACGACCACGTGGTGCGCATCGTGGCGGGACCATCCTCCGTGGGCACCGGGACCTCGATCTGTCGCGACTCCATGCGCCCGAGGCCGTCGTAGCTGGTCACCCAGGTGGTGCCGGCGGGGTCGGTCTCCGCCACGGTGCGGCCGAGCGCGTCGCGCTCCACGCTGCCGCGGCTGTAGCCCTCGCAGGACCACTCGGTGCGCAGCGTGTCGTGCTCGGCGCGGCAGGAGCGGCCGGTGGGGCCCTCCTCCTCCGTCCAGCCTGGACCGAAGGAGCGCGTGGTAGTCACCCAGTCGGCCGTCGCGACGGCCTCGGGCACCGGGGACAGGATGGTCTCGGCGCGGCCTCGCTCGTCGGCGAAGGTCCAAGTCGACGCGGGCAGCTCGCCGGCCAGCCAGGTGAGCCCGGAGAGCGACCACGCGAGGTAGGGAGCGGTCACCACGCGGAGGCTACCGTCCCCGGCGTAACCCCGGCGCGACTCGACCACGCGGATACCGGCCCCGGCGCCGCCGGTGGCCGGGCAGGCCACGCTGTCGATGTCGCTGGCGGTGGTGGCGCCGGGCACGGCGCAGGTGCGCGTCAGCACCTCGCGGCCCCAGCCGTCGAGCCAGGAGAGCACCACGGTGCCATCCGCGTGCACGATCGCGCTGTCGGGACGTGCATCGTCGGCGATGTCGTCGGCGTCGTCCTCGCGGAGCGCCAGCGTCCACTGGATGTCGCTGGTGGCCACGCCACCGTCCGTGGTGACGGTGGCCACGCGGCCCATCGGGTCGTAGGTCCACGCCGTCAGCGCACCGAGGTAGGCGCGCGCCTCGGGACGGCAACCGGCAATCGTCGTGATCTCCTGCTGCATCGCGGAGTCGGTGCGCGTGGTGACGACGCCGCAGTCGTCGCGGGCGTAGGACTGCTCCACGCCGTCGGGATCGCGCTCCATCGACAGGTCGCCGCGGGTGTACTCGCGCGTCCAGGTCCGGGAGCCGGTTGGCCCCCACTGGGTGATCGTGCCCGGCAGGTCGAAGCTGCCCGCGGCCGTGGTGTAGGCGAAGGCCTCGAGGAACGTGCCGCCGCCGAGGTACCGGGTTTCCATGGCGAGGGCGCTGCCGAAGGCCGACCAGTCCCAGGCCTCGTACTCGCGCTCGGTGTACACGTCGTCGCCCGTGAGCGAGGCGTCGGCGTAGTCGCGGTGCCACTCCACGCGGTGATAGGCGTCGTAGGTCCATGACTCGCCATGCATCACCGAGGAAGTCGCGACGACGTCGCGCGACGGCGGCGTTGGCTCCGCCGGGAGGTCGGCGGGGCCGATGCCGGTGACGAGGTCGGGGTAGTCGCGGGTGGACGGGTAGGTGGCCTCGACGGTCCAGTCGCCGCTCGCGCCCGAGCCGCCGCCGGTGGCGGGCACGCGCACCTCGGGGTCGTCGAGCGACCAGGCGTGCAGCCCGTGCTGCCCGCCCATGTCCTCCTCGCCGTCCCAGCCGAGCAGGGCGGACATCGCACCCGCGGTCGCGACCTGGGCGCCCCCCGCGCTGTCGCAGTCGAGGGCGTAGTCGGCCTCGCCGTCGGCGGGCGGGCCGAGGGTGCCCGGGGTGCTCGCATGCACCTCGCAGTGGCGCCGCGGCGGGTTCCAGAAGGGGGCCTCGCCATCCACTTCCACCCAGCCGCCGCTGGCCTCCAGGTAGGAGGTGTAGGAGAATCGCTCCAGCGAGCCGTCGGAGCGCCGGTCGGCCTGCGATACGAGCGCCCCGCTGGCCCACGGCGCCACCACGAAGCGAAGCTGGGAGCTGTCGCCCAGCTCGCGCTGCACCAGCGCGTCGCGGAAGCCGAGGAAGCGCCGCTCCCGGCCCCAGTACACGCCGCCCTCGAAGGTGAAGGTGGAGAGGCCCGCCGCCCCGTCGACCGACTCGATCACCTCCACCGGCCACGGGAGGTCGTCGCTGTCGCCCCGGAGCGTGGACGTGGAGTAGGCCAGTGCGATCTCGCCGCCCGCGGCGTCGTGGATGGCCGTCACCCGGTGGCGGGCCGAGGCCCGGGCGTTCCGCGAGAGGTAGGGGTCGCCGGGGCTCCCGGCCACCGCATCGCGCAGGTGGTCGCGCAGCACGAGCTGGTCTACGAAGCCGTCGCCGTCGAAGTCGGCGAGCAGGCGGTCCTGCTCGGTGCCGGTCACGTCGGGGTCGTCGAGGTAGAGCGCCGCGCCCGGCATCGTGCCGTTGTCGAGCGAGAAGCCCAGCTCGACACCAGCGTCGCCGAGCACCGCCAGCTCGCTGCCCATCCACTCGCCGGCGTTTGCGTCCCAGGCGGAGCCGATGGCCGCCACCACGTCGACCTGGCCGCTCCGGTCGACGTCGAGCACCGCGTAGGCCTCCAGGGGCACGGGCACCACGTCGCAGGACTGGAGGTAGATGGAACAGTCTTCCCAGGGCGCCATCTCGCCCGATCCACCACCCACGCCACCGCCTCCTCCCGCGCCGGAGAAACACATGGAAACCTCGGAGGCGTCGGCACACTCCATCTCCAGCGCCACGGCGTCGAAGCGGCCCACGGGGTCGAGTCCGGTGTCGACGAAGGAGCCGCTACCGTCGCCGAGGTAGATGGTGGCAACGAGGCCCGCGCCCTCCCAGAGCTCGAAGGTACGCAGGCCGTCGTCGCCCGGGTCGAGCAGCTCGCCGGTGTCGTACCAGCAGGAATGCACGGAGTACGCGACGTCGCCGATGCCGTCGCCGTTGAAGTCGGCGTGGTGCGCCCAGGTGGCCCGCCACTGCCAGTCCTCGGCGTAGTAGTGCGCGGGCGGCGCGGGCTGCGCGCCCTCGATGGCCGCGTCGCACTCGGCGAAGGCCTCGTCGAGCAGCGCGAAGGCGCCGTCCTCGAAGGGGATGTCGAGCGGCGCGAGGTCGACGGTGGAGAAGAAGGGTGCGCTGCCGCTGTTGGGGATCCAGTGCGAGACCCCCGGCGTGTAGCCCGCCAGCGAGCTGGCATCGGGATCGTCGTCGAGCAGCGGGTTGGCAGGGAGCACGAGGTCGACGAGGCCGTCGCCGTTGACGTCGGACCACTGCGCGGAGCGGAGCAGGCGCGCCGCCGCGCTGTCGAGGTCGAGCATCGCGGAGATCGTGGCCGCGCCGCCGGGGTCGAGTTCCATCGCCCGCCCGCCCGGGTACTCCCCCGGCGCGGCGAGCAGGAGGTCGGTGGCGCCGTCGGCGTCGATGTCCACCAGCGCGTGGGCCCCGCCCTCGTCGAGCATCGCCTCGGTGATCGCCCCTTCCACCAGCGCCAGCTCGGGCGCGGTGTCGTCGGGATCGAGCCCGCCGGGCGCGCCGCGCAGGAAGCGAAAGCCGGGTGCCTCGCAGTCCTCCGGCACGTCGGTGCCCGAGGGCGGCTCGTCGCAGTCCATGGCGATCGCCAGGACGTCGGGCCAGGGGTCGCCGTCGAACGAAACCACCTGTCCCCGGGTGTAGGCGTGCTCCATGTCCTCGGTGAAGCTGCCCGCCTCCGACCACTCGCCCACGGTGAAGCTCTCGTCGTCGGTCCAGCTCGACAGCGCCTCGTCGGTCTCCATGCACCTGAGCTGTCGCGACGAGTCGTCGGAACCCACGCGGTACACGCGCTTGAGCACCGTCGTGGCGTCGTCGAAACCGGCGTGCGCGGTGTCGTCCTCGTCGCAACCCCTGGTGGCCTCGTCGAGGTATTCCAGCTCGTAGCGGGCGTAGAGCTCGCCCCCGGCGGTGGCCTCGATGGCGGCCACACGCCCGGGGAGCACCCGCGCCCGGCCGCCGCGGGCGTCGGCCAGCACGTCGGGACGGGTGGACCACTCGATCGCCACCGCCGAGTGCTCGTTGCCGCCGTACACCACCTCGGTGAGCACGTGGGCGTAGGCAAAGTCGCCGGCGAGCGGGCCGCCGCCGGTGGCGAGGGAAGGCTCGGCGACGCCGGCAGGGAGCGTGTCGTAGCGGTACTCGATGCGGTTGCCGTTGCCGTCTTGCACGCGGGACAACAACCAGGCCGAGGTGTCGTCGGGGCAGCCGGTATCGACCAGCGCCCAGGCCCCCGGGAGGGTGCAGCCCATGGCCCCGCCCTCGCCCCGCCACTCCGTCGCGCCCTCGCCCACGAGCCCGCCATCGACGTGCTCGCCGTAGGTCCACGTCCAGCCGCCGCCGGAGGCGGTCCAGGTGTTGCTCACCTCGTCGTAGGCGAACACGCGGCCATCTTGCTGCTCGGGCATCCAGAGGGTTGCCGCCCAGCCCGCCATGAGCGGGCTCATCACGCCCCAGCTCGCCAGCTCGTCGGCCGCCGGCCACAGGCGCTGGCCGTCGACGAGGAAGGTGTCGGCGCTCCACGCCGGCTCGAGGTCGAAGCTCGGCACCCCGCTGCCGAGGGGGCCGTGCCGCTCGATGCGCGAGACGCCCGCGAGCGACCAGTTCGGGCCGAGCCAGCCGTCGGGGACGCGGTGGTCGGCGACGAGCGACAGGGAGGGCACCATCCCGCCCGGTGCCGGGGGCAGTTCCAGCGGGACGGCGTGTGTCCACGCGCCCTGCTGCAGCGAGCTGCCGCCCGCGCTGGCGATGCCCGGCATCTCGGCCGGGGCCACGCGCGAGGGCTCGGCAAGGGCCGGCGAGGAGAGGAGGGCAGCCGCGAGCGCGGCTAGGCTAGCGGGCAGGGGGGGGGTAAAATGCAGGATAAAGCTGGCGCATGGACCACTCTCCTCGCGGGACCTGGGGTGTTCGTGCGGAGGATCGCACGCGACACCGCGGAGTGTCAATCTGTCGCGCGAGAAAAAAGTGATCGCGACCGGAGGAGGTTTGGCACTTAGGGCCGGTCGCCTTTTCGTTGCGACGGGCACGTCGCCTGTCGAGGAGCCTGGCGAGGCGCCCCGAGCGCCTCCCGCGCGGGCCCGAAATCGCGACATCAGCGCTCGGGAGCGGCCCGAAGTGCCCAACCTCCGGCGAGGTTGCCGACCTGGGGCCGGTCGGCGTGTCGCTTGCGACGGCCCCCGGCTCCCCGCAGCCTCCCGCGCGGGCCCGAGAGGGAGACATCGGCGCCCCCGAGCGGCCCGAAGTGCCCAACCTCCGGCGAGGTTGCCGACCTGGGGCCGGTCGGCATGCCGCTTGCGACGGCCCCCGGGCCCACCGCGCCGCCCGCGCGGGCCCGAGAGGGCGACATCAGCGCTCCCGTGCGGCCCGAAGTGGCAAACCTCTCGCGAGGTTGCCGACCTAGGGCCGGTCGGCGTGTCACTTGCGACGGCCCCGCCCCGGTCGCGCGGTCGCTCGCGGGGGCACCTCCCCCGGTCGGCACCTCTCCCGAAGCCGGGGCCGACGGCATCGACACCCCGCAGGCTCCGACGACGACGCCTCCTCGCGTCGCGACAGGGAGGCTGGCGGACCCGCCTTCGCGATCGCACCCGCCCCGCACGCGGATACGCTCGCGCCCCGCATGCCTCCCCCGCGCCACGCCCTCCTCCGCGAGATGCTCTCCACCGCCGGTCGCGACGCCGCCGCGGCGTGGAGTCCCTCCATGTGGGTCGACCAGAAAGGCGACGGCACGCCCGTTACCCGCGCCGACGTCGCCGCCGACCGGACCATCCGCGCCTTTCTCGCCGAGCACTACCCGGGCGAGGCCATCGCCAGCGAGGAGCTCGGCGGCCAACTGGGGACGGGTCCGACCTGGCTGGTGGATCCCATCGACGGCACCTCTTGCTTCGTGGAGGGACTCGCCCACTGGGGGCCCACCGTGGCGCGGGTCGTCCCCGGGCGCGAGGGCTGGGTGGTGGACTGCGCCGGGCTCTACCTGCCCCGCGTCGACGAGTACTACTTCTTCGAGGCCGGCACCGGCTGGTTCGGCGACGAGGTCCTGCCCCAGCTCTCGTCGCGACAAGCACCGCGTAGCCTCTACCTGCCCTCGCGCTTCCACGCCTACGCGGAGCTGCAGTCCCGCAACAAGGGACGCAACGTGGGTGGCACCGCCGCGCACCTTGCCCTCGTGGCGCGCGGGGCGGCCGAGGCGGCGATCGTCGCCCCGGGCTGGCACCCCTGGGATACCGCGGCAGGCCTCGCCCTGATAGACGCCGTGGGCGGCACGGCAGCCTGCCTTCCCGGCGGCGCCATGCCCGACATCGTCGGCGGCGCGGGTGAACCCTTCATCGCCGGCACTCCCGCGGCCGTGGCCTCGCTGCTGGCCCCGGGAATCATCCGGCCCCGGCGCCGCGAGGACCCCCGATGAACCCCGATCCCGACGAGAACGACGAGCAAGACGGCGAGGCCGACGAGAGCGACGTTCTCGACGAGAGCGGCGAGATCGTCGACCCGCTCGGCAACGAGGCGAGGCGCCCCCTCCCCCGCATGCCCGGCCTCGGCGGCACGCTGGCCGTGGCGTCGCGCGGAACGGGACACACCCTGGCCGGCGGGGGCGACCTGCTCACCCACTACCTCCAGGAGATCCGGCGCTACGCGCTTTTGGACCCCGAGGAAGAGCGTAAGGTGGCGGCCGAGTACTACGAGCAGGGCGACCCGGCCGCCGCGGAACGGCTCGTCACTGCCAACCTGCGCCTGGTGGTGAAGATCGCCTTCCAGTACCACCGGCAGTGGGCCAACGTGCTCGACCTCATCCAGGAGGGCAACGTGGGGCTGGTGGAGGCCCTCTCTCGCTTCGATCCCACCCGCGGCATCCGCTTCAGCTCCTACGCCCAGTACTGGATCCGGGCGATGATCTTGCGCTTCCTGATGGACAACTTCCGCCTCGTGCGGCTCGGTTCCACGCGCAACGGGCGCAAGCTGTTCTTCCAGCTCCAGAAGGAGCGCCAGCGCTTGCTCGCCGAGGGCCACGCCGCCACGCCGCGCGAGCTGGCGGAGCGGCTCGAGGTGCCGGAGAGCGAGGTGATCGCGGTCGACCAGCACATGCGGGCCCCGGCGATGTCGCTCAACGCGCCGGTGGCCAGCGAGGAGGGGCGACCGCTCCACGACGTGGTGGCCGACGAAGACCAGGTGGGCCCCGAGGAGCGCGTGGCAGGCACCCAGCTCGGCGAGCTGGTGCAGGCCCGGCTCCGGCAGTTCGAGGCCACCCTGGAAGACGAGCGCGAGCGCGCGATCTGGCGGGAACGCTTGATGGCGCACGAGCCGGCCAGCCTCTCCGACATCGGCGACCGCTACCAGGTGAGCAAGGAGCGCATCCGGCAGATCGAGGCGCGCATCAAGTCGCGACTGAAGTCCTTCATGCAGAAGGAGCTTGGCGAGGAGATGGACTTCGAGTTCGAGGTTCCCGGTGAGTGAGTCGGGGGAATGAGCCTCATCGACGAGCTGCGCGGGCGGGCGCGCGGCTGGCTGGAATCGCGGGTGCGGGGCACGCCCCCGTCGTCGGCGCACCCCGCCGA
>Ga0194120_10011291_pt1 | contig 10761 bp, 7 predicted proteins | sample TA2MahCa65mmetaG_FD_148642 | JGI IMG/M metagenome (GOLD analysis project Ga0194120, IMG submission 148642) | Freshwater microbial communities from Lake Tanganyika, Tanzania - TA2015019 Mahale Deep Cast 65m | ecosystem: Environmental > Aquatic > Freshwater > Lake | place: Tanzania: Lake... | reverse complement strand
AATGACCCCCGAAAACCTTGTAGCCATCCCGCAAGCCTATGAGGAATGGCGTAAAAAACCAGAGGTAATCGCCGCTTATGGTAAAGAAGGAACAGAGTTTCCTGCAAGTGTATGGAACTCACAGGCTGAAACCTCTGGTTGAAGTGAGCTTGCCAGGCGGCCATTTCAGTCCAACGCAGAAGGGCTTGGCGAAGTTTTAAAAAAGGGGGAATACGAAGCACAACCGTTGACGCAAAAAATGCGAACAAATAGATAAAGTTTCTGCCATAAAGTAGTTCGCGTGCTACTCTCGCCACGAAGGTGTTTTGTTCTCATGCAATCTCCTCTGGAATAGAAGCGATGTCCTGCAATTCTAATGCACCAAGTAAGTCAATCATTGGTACAACGATTGGAGAAATTGCTTTAGTTGTCCGTGCAATAATGTCAAAGATGCTTTCTTCTTCTCGTTCATCGCTGCCGTTTGTTTTTTGTTCCTGGTTGTTGTCATTCAGAAGTGCAAGCCCGATAAGAACAAGTCCGAATTTATACTTTGCTTGTATCGCTTGAATGTCGGTATTCTTTGCTGGCTTGAGTTCAGACAGTAAATGAATGTTGTCAATGTTTACAAAGAAGTCGTATCCATCTTCTTCACTTCCTTTTACTTTCAAAGCAGATTGGTCGTTAAAACTTTGTTGCTCCCATGAGTGTCCTGTTCTGCCGTCTTTAGAAACCTCAATGATTTTTGGTAAAGCATAACCGTCTGGCTAGTGAAAAGGTTTCGGCAATCAAGGTGACACCACCTCGAAGTTTAGAAGGGTTAAACTCCTCTTCAAGCTTCAATTCATATTCAAAAAAGTCTGCCTTACAGTTTTGCGCCATGAGTAATTTGCCTTCGTCCCAAAACTCATCCTGAAAATCGTCAGCTTCATCATCATTTTCAAACTGTTCCTCCAGCCAGTTTTCTGAACTTTGAAAGATCATATTTTCATCATTATCGTAAACACAGACGTTATACGAACCCGGACTATCATTAGGTCCAAATAAACTCTTGTCGGCATCGAAATAATCAATGTCGTTTTCAAGAAATTTCTTTCCGGTTATTTCACAGATAGCGTTCATTGTATCTTCATCTAAAGCATCTTCCATATCGCCGGAAAACTCAGAGAGTTGTTCAAGCTGATCCTCAGAAAGAGGAAATACTTTGCAGTCAAAACCACGTCCCGAGACAATAATTTTGTAACTAGGCATAAAATGAATTTTGATTGTTTGAATTTTTATTTAAAACCTTCTTAGATCACCACCAATGAGGTCTAGGGCCCACCCAAATATAATCGCCGCTCCCGACCTTACTTTTTATATAAGATCTTAAATCGGTATCCTGAAATACCGATTCAGAAATACTAAACCGATATCCGGCATCTTTGATATTTTGAATAGCTTCCGAAGGTGAAGATGCCTCGGTAACGGCGTATGTGGCGGATAAAGTCCCATTGCTAATAAGACCTCGATAAATTTGCTCCATAATATTATTTTTAAGCATAAAGAGATAGTTAAAAATATTAACCAATTAAATCACTTAGTCTTTTTCCAAACTCATCTTCCGAGATCTTACCCTTACTTACTTGTTTAGCCCATAATTTAATTTGTTCCATATCATCTTCGTCTGTAATTTGATTTAACCAGACATCTAGATTTGTTGATAATCGCTGAGTTAAAGGTTTTTCATTAAACCTATCAGCCAATTCTACTGCCCACTGAAGATTCATGTGTTCGACAAGGCGTTGATCAATGTGAGCCAACGAGGGCTTGAGCAATATTGAATTTAACGCGTATTTAATTATTATATTTTGCAAACAGATCAAATCGCAATCAACTAACGAAACCATTTTAAGGAACATGGCGCCATTGACATCAAACAAATCAACTGATTCAGTTATTCCTTGTAAATATAATAATCTACTTTCCCTATCTGCCAAATTACCAACAGTAGCTATAACTTTTTGAAGGTCATTAGATTCAAGTAGCTGTTCAGCAACCGCATTCCAGCATTCCTTCATTTCGTCAACGTCAGATAATTGTTTGCTGCATAATAGAGCATGGTGCCAAGCGCCTATATCAGCATACCCCTTAGCAATTAATTTAAATAGGTAATTTAGTAAAGCCAAGTCAAAACCCGATTCAACCAATTCAACTTTTTCCAGCGAGCCATATATTTCGTCTAAAAGCCGCCTCCTATCCTCAACACCCTTTTGCTCTTTAATAATATCACATATAATAAGCAATAAACAAAACTTCCACCATCCATCCGCAGACCTTGCACATTCCATAGCATTTGAGAGATATTCTTCCGACTTATTTAACTTATTTTCCGAATGATAACGTTTTGACAGAAACACATACGGTATTGCTCTAATTGGGGGAGGGATGTCGACTGTAAGAGCACCTATTTGATCTTCGGATAAAATTTCCGAACAACATAAGAATACTTCTGTACAAGAGAAATCTCTAAAAAAATCGCTTCTTTGATATTTTGTCTCTGTTAAGGATTGATTAACAAGCTCGAGCGATTTTTGTTTTAATCCCAGCCTGTAGTATAAAACAGCTAATTGAGATAAGGACTCATGCTTAGATTCCCCGGCAGGACAGTCGCCCGTTCTTTCAAGTACATCTTCTATCATTTTGGACAGAACAAGCGAGTCCGTATCTTTTAAGCAGCTATCAATAACAAGCAGGAGAGCTTTTAATTTTATTGGCAAATCATCAATTAAGCCAATTAAGTTAATAGCTTTTCTATATTGACTGGTTTTTAGTAGATGTTTTGTAAAATCTATTACTGTTGCATGCTTAATTTTTTTATTCAAATTAATTTTTTGCTGTTGTATATTTTTTATTAAAATACTTTTTGCCTCTGAAGGCTTGCCTTGGGCAAAAAGATAATTCGCTAATAAACTATAGACCTCATCTCTATTAAAAAAACTATTCCTGTTTAACCTAACACTATAGATATCTATAATTTCAAGCACTTTTGATATATCGCCTTTGGCTACATAAAAATCAATTAAAATTTTTGCCGCATACTCCTGCTCATGCTCCGTTGAAAGTTCACCAATAAGTTCATAAGACTCCTTAGCTCTTCCACAACGAATGAGCCCAGTATAGATATCTTGCTGAAAGACTACTCTAAACCATGGATCATCAATGAGCATCATCAGTTTATTGGCCTCTTTAAAAGAAACTGAGGCCATATCATATAATTCTAGAGAAATGAATCGATTTCCTAGCTCATTGAGTGCCCAACATTTTTCATTAAGCTCCTCAACCAAGTAAATTGAATTATTCGCTTCTTGCAAAATAGATTTAGCCTTTTCAACAAGACCTAGATCAAAAAATAATCCTGCAACTTCGATCAGAGCAGAACTCCTGCTATATTTATTTGATGTCAAATTAGCAGCAGAGTACGCGGTTTCCGCATAGTATAAAGCACGCTCAGAAGAATTAGAGTTTAAAAGCTTAAACCCGGCGATGGTGAGAATTTTAGCTCTGGTACTGGGTTCCTCAATCGAATTTGCCAGTTCCGATGCATTTGTAAGTATAGTATGATACTCGCTGATATCGCCATGTTCATAGCATATTCCGGCAATCTCCATCAAGGCCTTGCACTGAAATAAGGTATCGTCAATTTTAGCGGCAACCCTGATCGCTTCATCATATTTTTGCTGCTTTGAAAACTGAAATGCAATCGCCTTCAGTCCGGTATTTTTATCAAATTCATCATCAAGTTCGCTGCAAAGAATAAAAGCCTCGTATAAAGAATCACAAGCTTTTTCATTAATAGAATATTTGTATAATTCTTCAGCAAAATGGACTTTTGTAATGATCTTTATTTTAAGATCGTTGATTTCAGATATTAGCGTGACTGCCACATCAATCATTCTGTCTTTAGCATATGCAATGGCAATACCTGACCTAATTTTATCATTTGATGGCGCCTGATTCAGTAATTCAGAAAGAACCTCATATTCATATTCGCTGTAGGGTCCTTTTTCTTTGATCCAGACGAGATCCCAGTTTTTCCCGCTTGAAATAAGCCTCGAATAGTCCAACCCCATTTCAGACAGCACAGCAAGAATTCTAAACATCAGATAACCTGGTATTATATCATCAAAAATCACTGAGCCGTAATGCTCCGCCATATTTTCGTCCATGTTAAGGAGGAGCTTTTGGATCGCCTCTCTCCGAAAATCAGTTTTCGGAGGAACCAAAAGTGTCAATTCCATCAGACAAAGCATATATAACAGAAACCTGTACCTTAAGCCTTCCTCATCATCCTGACCAAATCGAATTATTCGCTTTAGTGCCATATCAATCTCACCCCGGGAAACCATTTCAACGATACGTGGAGCATCATTGGCTTCTTCGTACTTCAGGTCTATCAAGGATAGTGCCGCCTCCAACACATTCTCCTCTCTTTCCTTTTCGCAGGCCCTGCTTAAGGCCAGTCGCAATAAGTGATTACTCGCATCGAAACTTCTAAGCACTTTTTTTTGCTCTTCTATATAAGAGTGGTCATGTATCAAGTTGATCAACAAATCTGAATGCTCCTCCTTCTGACTTTCGCTCAGATGCACTGCATAATATTCCAGCGCATAGCGCTGTTCCCAGCTGCCCTGATAGTCTTTCCAGTTACGACAGAAGTCAATGAGCCTGTAAGCAGCATCAGCTACTTGCCTGGGCTTTTGCTTTATCAGGTATTCCCTAAAGCTCTCATGAAAGAGTTGATAGTCTAGTACATCTTCGGTCAAAGGATTTTCGTAAAGGATCTCCTTCAGTGTACTGCCGATCCGCTGGAGTGTTGCCTCGCTCAGCTTATTGATTAGCCCCACTTGGGACAATGTCAGGTAATCTTTTGCAGCTGCAAAAACGTATAGACCATTAAGCAGTGCATCCCCATCTGAAGTATTTCTTGCATAACGATCTAGTATAGCCTTATAATATTCCTCGATCTTTTCTGGCAAACCATTTATGTCGTTGAGTGCAATGCTCCCGTTTGCAATAGCATCGCAGAGCAGCTTAAGGTAGAGTGGATTGCCCTCTGAGCGCTGCTGTACGGCATCTATCCAGGCACTTTCTCGTTCAAGTTCATATTTGTTCGACACTTCATAAATCATGGCCCTTATGTCTTCCCGGCTCAAACCTGAAAGTTCAATTTTGATGTGATTTTCAACCGGAAGTTGACTCCATAATGCCTCTAGAGAAGGGTGGCCCCCTATTCGGGAGCCATAAATGAACAAAACCTGTTCAAAGTTCTCACGGGGCAAATAAGTCACAATATCATTTTCGACAGCCTCATCCAAGCCATCTATCAGGAAAAGCAGTTTCCTACCCTGACTTTCCACACCCCAACGCCTCCACTTGCTGAAAAGCTGGTTTTGAAGATCCCAGATGAGTTTCCCCTCTGAATGGATTTCCTTGCCAGCTGGGAAAATCTCGTCTGTCTTTCGAATCAAATAATTGAATAAACATTCGACCTGCGCCTGTTGTGTACCGCGGCGTATGAAATACTCTACCACCTGTACATTGCTGATTTCCTTATTCGCTTGAATATCCTTGAAAAACCGGGCGATCAATGCTGATTTACCAATGCCAGGATTGCCCAGAATGGAAAAAAAACCTTTATTTTGGTTTATGACAAAGTCAATAAGCTGACGACGCTCCTTGTTCCGGCCTTTGAAGGATTCGGTAAGTTCATCTATGCGCTGGGAAAACTCATTATTACCTGATTTTTTCCATTCCTGAAGGGGTAAGAAATCGTGAAACTCTCTATAAAAATCCTTTTCCCGGTAAAGCTTGCTGAGCGGGTAATTGATTAAACCAACCTTATCGTTTTTAAGGTCATTGAAGAAGGCAAAAGATGCTTCTGCATTCTCTTCACGGTAGACCAGAAGAGGATGCAGGCAGCGTTCACCCAATGAACAGGTAAGATATACTCGCCCCTCCCGCACTTCCAGGGCTGAATTTTGGAGCCATATTGATTGCATCAACTGGTTCAGGAAAGGCTCAAACTTTTTGATATCAGCCTCGCATTGCTGGTCGCCAGGCGTTGCACCATGAGCATAGCCATTACGAAAAGCGATTACATTTGTTTTTTCGGCATTAAGCGCCTTATCGAGTTCTGCAAAAGCTGTAACAAATTCCGGCAACAGCCATTGGCAATGATCAGCTTGCAATTCTTCAAATAACACCCTACTGAATAATTGCCAGCTGCCCAATGAAGGTGTTCGAAGACCCTGTGCAAGCATTCCTTTAGCGGTATCGCTGAGTTTGTTATGTTTGACATACTCCGAAAGAATGACAACCGTATGCATCTTGATGATGCTCTCAAACAGATCGATCAAACGGTGAACTTTGCGAAAGGGCTGAGATTCCCTAAGAAATAAGTCGTGTAAGTCACTTATATGTACATGACGCATGATCTAAATTTGGCTAAAAAAAATGAACCGCTGTGTAATCTATTTACAAAAGAGTTTAAATTGTAATAGGGTTGTGGCTGGCTTTTAATAAAATCTTGGCGTAGGTGGATATGGCACCCATGATTCGAATACCAGTCCGAGGCCATTTTTTACAGCCATAGTTATAACAATAATAATAATCCCCGTAAGTAAGGCAACAGCCAGATTGTTTTCGCGTATCGCTTTCCATTCATTCACCTCACGGGTAAGACCCGTAAACAATAATACTCCTGTTAGCACGACAAGTATACCACAGAGCAATGCCGTACCCAGGTAAATAAACATAACCTTTAAAAGCCGGAGAAATAGCACCTGATAAGATATCTCCTGTGTAATCAGTAGCCGGTAAGCATTCATGACTGGTTCGGCAGCTTGTTGAATGAGCATACCCATACTTAGTAGAATGCTGCCCATTAAAATGGCGGCAGACAGATTTCCGGTATCGCTCACAGACCTCCTAAAAACAAGGCGGTGTACTACACGGTAGCTTACCCATACTACAAAAACAGTAAAAAGCATAGAAACGAAAATGTCCAGTAATCCGGCATAAAGCACTTTTGTATTCATAAAAAGATATTTTAATGATTAACCATGACAATATTCCAATTATTCATATCAGAAACCTGCGGCGGTAGAAGCCCTGGCTGCCAACCCATCGCGGTGAGCTCCCAGGTATAATATCTCACACCGCCGTATGATTTGTAAAGCCTACTGTACGGAAGGCCTATTCCCAAAATGGCGTGGCCATAGGCGTTACTGGTAAATACGGCCACATCATAGCCAAAATGATCGAGTAGCGTAAATAGGAACAGAGCCCGAGTATCACAGTCTCCTTTCAGGTTATAAGTGAACTCCACTGGTGCCTGAATACCAAATTTGCAATTTTGAAGGCATTGCTTCCCATCCCGGTGATACTGCTGTATAAATTCGTCATTATATGCCATCCTAAGCAATTCGCGGCACGAATAATCATGAACCAACAAATAGGGGATACGCTGCACAAAGGAACCTGCCATTTCAGCAAAAGACTTGGTATCAAGTTTTTTCTCGCTTTTGATCTTTTCAAACATCGGTATGATCCCCGTCAATAATCGTTTGTCAAACCGGTACATAGGAGGATATGAATCCTCGACTCCATTTGAAATCTCGATTGAATTCCGATTATTTTCTGATCTGGAATAATCGGCTGAAGCGGTGCCAAAAGTTCCTACATATTGCCTTTCGAGATAGTCATTCCATTTTAAGGTAAACTGATTTTTTGTCTTCCCTGTGCTGTCGGGTTTATCCGGAATAAGTTGTTCATCCTGATCATCTTTCACCACCGGTAAGGGAGAGGGCCTGCCGCCACTACCACTACCCATGGTTCGCAATAGGCCGAAAAAGAACAAAAACAAAGCAACTCCCTGAAATAGCCTTCGGAATGAAAATAAAAAAACAGAGCTATTGCACAATAGTTGAAGCAACAAGAGTAAACCTGCTAAAAAAGCAAATAGAAACAATTTCTTATAAAGAAAATAAATGCCAATAATCAGCAGACCTATAACGTAAACTATTCTGATTAACTGTCGGCTACTGCTGATATTGGAAAATGAATTGGTCGTTAGACGTGTTGTAGTGGAAGGAGCTAGAATCCTTGTGAACGAATCTCCGGTTTTTACTAAAAGGAATATCAACAGCAGCCAGAAGATGGGATGCACAAGTAACCCTGATAATACCAGGAAAAGAATGGCTAGTAATTTTAGCAGCATGCCTCCTGATTCGGTTGCCCATCTTTTCTTCCAATTATTCCACGCTATGCCGGAAATACCGAAATTATTGAGGAATTCATCCGGCTCCCATGGCTTTTTAAACACCTCGGGTAGCACCTCCCTTCCATCTTCATCAAAATTCCCTTCCGTAGCACCCTCTGCAGCATCAGTTGAACTCCCCAAACCTGGACTAGCAGTTTTTTTGAGATCCCCCTTCTTTTTTATAACTGTAACTGCCGGGTCAGGCACAATTACCTGAAGCGTGCCGTAAAAATCACCCGCCAAAATGCCGGGCTGGTTTCCAAATGGCTTTCGGACTACCTCTAGCTGATTGATCACAACTTCTCGAAGATCTTCCTGAAAGAAAACACCACTTTTCGCGCCCTTCCACGATACATACAGATCCTTCATCTCAGGCAGAACCAGGTAAGGTTCATAGGTTAATACCCGCTTATCATAGGGAACCGTTTCTGTGGCATCCAAGAGCCACTTTTCGCTGAATTGCAAGTCATAGCTGATCGTAGAGCGCTCGGTCATGTTACCCGGATTTACACCCAGAAAATAACCCTTGAATTTGCCTTTTATGTAAACTTCCCGAATCATTTATAAACGAGCGTTAATCGCCTTATTTCGTTTGATTGAAGGTTCAGTATTTCATTACAGAGAAAATTCCGGTCAGAAAATCCAGCACAGGCCACCGTATTACTTCCTTTTTGAACATTTATTGCATCAATCCGCAGATAATTTTCGCCATATTTCAACGCCTTGACCATAAGGGTCTGCGGCTTTTTTAGAAGTCTGATATGGGCGCCAATGAGCTTCTCGTTCAAATAAACATTTACAGAATCACCGTCTTCACGATCCCAATCCCAGAGATACAGCAGCAGATAACCCTTTTTTACCTGAGCCAACTGGGAGCTATCCGGAATAAATGCAGTGGAGTCCGTTATGGGCCTCAGTGTATCTCGAATAACTGGTTTCACTGGAACATAATCCGGTAACATTGCACTGTCTGCTACAGGGTCACCGTCCCACACAGGAGGTGGTATTCGTGAGTCATCCCGGTCTTTTTTGATTGTCTCCACCAGTGGCTTGACTGAATTCAAGTGACCACAGGAACGAAAAAGACTAAACAATAACAAGAGCAAAAAAAGCAGCGGCAGAAGAAACCCCATACCTAGATTTGGAAAACAACCTGCACCAGTTGGGGTAGAAAAACAACCCTGCGGATTACCATAGTTCCCAAAACAACCTGCAGGACCCACAGGACCACCTGAAAGTCCAAAACAGCCCCCGGTTTGATTGGACCCATCATTTAATCGAAAACATCCATTTTGACCTATAAAAGCATTCTTCCCAAAACATCCTTGATCAAAGCAGCCCTTAGACTTTGGCTGTAAAGGGGTTTTGGGCTGTAATGTAGGCCCGTTTAGCGCTTCCTTGGCCTCGGGCTGTTCCGTCATAATCTCTTTCCTGTCCTCAACCAGCTTTATCAACACACGGCCGCTTATACTACCGTAGGTCTGAGAATGAGCATCCTTTTTAATAATACGATCGATCGATGGCCTTTCAACATATACTTCCAGAGGGAGGAAGCGTAAAAAGCTAAAGTCATTAAAAAAGGGCGCCGTAAAATATATAGCGGATTCTGCCGTATGATCGATCTTCCACCAGTTATCTGGATCTCCCTTCACCTGTAGATAACGTTCTTCAGTTACGACTATAGCATCCGCTATTTTTACATCTTTATATAATCTTATCGAATACTTCCATGCTTTGCCATAATTATATCCTTTATTCCAAAACTTATGCCTTCCTTCGTAACCACCTTTATATTGGGCCTGAAGAACTCCTTCAACATATGGTGGTACAACCAGTTTCATTAGTAGCCGAGGTATTTGCCTAGATTTCCTTTTTCGATAAACAGACGCTCATCCTCTTTAGGATTTACCCGAAATGCCGGATCCAAATAATTTTTGTCCTTGGCTTCACAAGAATCAAGTGCTGCCTGATAAAATTGTTTCTGCTGCTCATCAAGGTTAGGATCAGCAAGTTTTTGAAGCCATATCTCTTTTAATTTCAATATATGTGCAGTATGGGACTGTTCAATCATTTGACGATACTTTTCTTCCAGAGGGCGGTCTATAAGATCGGGCTCATAAATTATCAGTGCATAACGTCTCACAAAAGGGAAAACAAGCAAAAAAAGAAAAAGAAGAATTGACAACGTAAAGCTTACGGGATAATTTTTCCAAATTATTCGCGCTCGCAGAATAAAGAAGTCTGCATTCGAAAAATAAGCGTTCAAAACACTAACCTTAGTTTGAAGATTGATTGAGTCTTCAAAATTTCGCTTTTGAAGTTGTTTGATTTTAGGGGCATAAACATCTTTAAACAACTGAAGCTTTTCAATGGCCCATTGACGATCTTCCTCGTCCGAAATCGTAGGATTAGGAAGCATATCCAGGGAATCAATCTGAGTAAGCAACTGCTCTCTAATAAAAACCAAAGAATCCAATTCCCTT
>Ga0194120_10011289_pt1 | contig 10761 bp, 10 predicted proteins | sample TA2MahCa65mmetaG_FD_148642 | JGI IMG/M metagenome (GOLD analysis project Ga0194120, IMG submission 148642) | Freshwater microbial communities from Lake Tanganyika, Tanzania - TA2015019 Mahale Deep Cast 65m | ecosystem: Environmental > Aquatic > Freshwater > Lake | place: Tanzania: Lake... | reverse complement strand
ATTGCATCCCGACCAAACAATGTTCGCGCCGCATTGTTTGAATGTTTCCACAAGTACTGCGGTTTCTTTTGTTACGTGCAAACATCCAGCAATCGTATAACCTTTGAACGGTTTTGTTTTTGAAAATGTGTTGCGAATGTTCATCAAAACGGGCATGCGTGATTCTGCCCATTCAATTTTTTTTCTTCCTTCCGATGCAAGTTTAATATCGGCGACTTTGAATGTTTTTGTTTGTGTCATTAAGTAGTTGAGTATGTGAGTAGTTTAGTATGTAGTATGTTTTAAAATTTTTTGGGTGAACTTTTCATTCTGAATGAAGTGAAGAATCTACTACGAGATATATTCATTGAACGTTCTTACTCGTGTTGTTCTTTTTTTCTTGTATGTATTCCAAACCTTTGTCAATGCTTTTTAGAAATTCTTCTTTATAGATTTCTTTCGGGTCTATGTATTCAAAGAGTAATTCAGAAAAAGTATAATACGCATTTAGAAGTTGAATTGTTTGCTTTTTAGTTAATGTCTTTTTTGTTTTCATATTGATGTCTTTAGAAAAAATTGTATCACTTAATTGTTATTCCAAATTTCATCATCAATTTTATTATCCCAAAATTTCAAACTTGTTTCTGAACTATGAATTAAACACGCAAGCAAATCTTCTTTTTCTAAATCGGGATAATCGTTGAGAATTTCTTCATTTGTCATTCCCGATGTAAGAAGTTCAAGCATATTTTCTACGGGATAACGCATTCCACGAATTGTTGGTTTGCCGTGACAAATGTCAGGAACGATTGTAATGCGTTGTAATAAAGTTGAATTCATAAAATATTATTTATAACGCCTTCTTCAATTCCTTCACATAATCCAATTTTTCCCAAGGAAACATTTCTCTTCCGAAATGTCCATACGCGGCAGTGTCGCGGTATTTCCATCCTTTGGGTTTTGTAAGACTGAATCTGTCAATAATTGCGGCGGGACGTAAATCAAAAACCGTTTCAACCTTCGATTGAAGTTGTGCATCAGAAATTCCATTCATCCCCGTTCCGTGTGTTTCCACGCGAATCGAAGTCGGTCGCGCAATTCCAATTGCATAGGAAACTTGCACGGTGCATTTTTCTGCAAGTCCGGCGCCGACAACATTTTTCGCAATATGTCGAGCAGCATACGCGGCGCTTCTGTCAACTTTCGATGGGTCTTTTCCGGAAAATGCGCCACCACCGTGAGGAGCCGCGCCACCATACGTATCAACAATAATTTTTCTTCCCGTTAAACCCGTATCTCCGTGTGGTCCGCCGATTACAAATTTTCCCGTGGGATTGACGTGAAGAATAAGTTTATTATCAAGCAACGATTTCGGAATAACATTCGGAATCACATATTGACGAACATCATCAGCAATTTTTTTCTGCATTCGTTCATCGCTATCAAATTCATCGTGCTGTGTGGAAACGACAATTGTATTCACACGCAAAACTTTGTTTCCATCGTATTCCAAACTCACCTGGCTCTTTGCATCGGGACGAAGATACTTCATCACTTTTCCTTCGCGGCGAATATCGGCAAGTTTTTTTACAAGTTGATGCGCAAACATAATCGCTGCGGGCATGAGTTCCGGAGTTTCTCTACACGCATAACCGAACATCATTCCTTGGTCGCCCGCGCCGATGTTTTCATATTTGTCTTTCGATTTTTGTTTTTTATCCACACCGCGATTGATATCGGCAGATTGCGAATGAATTGCCGAAAGTATGCCGCACGAATTTGCTTCGAACATATATTCGCCTTTTGTGTAGCCAATATCTTTAATAACGCCGCGAACTAAATCGGGAATTTCGACATACGCATTTGTTCGCACTTCACCGCCAACAACTACTTGTCCCGTTGTTACAAACGTTTCGCACGCAACACGCGAAGTAGAATCTTGTTCAAGAATTGCATCGAGAACTGAATCGGAAATTTGGTCAGCGACTTTATCGGGATGTCCTTCGCTGACGGATTCTGAGGTAAAAGTATATTTCATTTATGATTGAGTTTGAAAATAAACGTCATCCCGAACTTGTTACGGGATCTTTCCAGATGCTGAGACGAGTTCAGCATGACGAAGTTGTTTGTGTTAATTAAAATCTACTTCAGAAGAATCGCCAAGGTTGATACGCTTATATCCGCCTTTGATAACTGCATTGTTTCCGATTATAGAATTATCAAGCATCTCGCGTTCTACTTTTGCATCTTCGCTGATAATGGAATTGCGGATAATGGATTCTTCTATTTTCACGCCATCGGCAATTGTGGTGTACGGACCGATGATTGAATTGGTAATTTTTGCTTTCGGGGAAATGGAAACTGGTGGAATAATCAAATTCCCTTCTAGCGTTGTTGCAATTCCGTAACGACGCAACAAGTAACGATTTGTCGAAAGCAGTGTTTCCGGTTTTCCGCAATCGTACCAACCTTCAACATTGAATGCTGTCATCTTCTCTCCTTTTTGCACCATCAATTGCAAACTATCGGTGAGTTGATATTCACCTTTCGTTTTTATATCAAGCGAAATAAGTTCTTCGATGCACTCAATTAACAAAAGCGGATGCTTAATAAAATAAAGACCGACTATTGCATTGTTACTCATAGGAACTTCCGGTTTTTCTATCATCGAAGAAATAAATCCATCATTCATTTCAACAACGCCAAATCTTCGCGGGTCATCAACACGTTTCACTCCGATTGAAGAATAATTTCCGTGAATGACGTCGGATAAGTTTACATCATAAATTGTATCGCCGAGAATGATGAGTATTGGTTCATCCCGAAATGTATGTCGCGAAATATAAATTGAATGTGCTAATCCCTTTCGTTCGTGCTGTTCAATGTATGTAACATCAAGCGAATAATTAGCATCAACAAATTCACGGACTTTCTCTCCCATATCACCGATAATAATTGACGCCTCAGTAAAACCATCACTTATTATTTTATCTAAGATATGACCAAGTATCGGTTTCCCAGCGACATTGAGTAAAACTTTAGGAAGCGTATATGTGTGTGGTCGAAGACGGCTGCCAACACCAGCGACAGGAATAACTGCTCGCATCAATATATATGTGAGATGTAAGTTTGAAAATTTTGGAGAAAAAAACGGGTAAAAGTTACAAAAAAGACACAATCTAAAATCGAATCACGCCTCGATTTTTTTCTTTAAGTATCTTTGAAGTATGAACATCACAACTTTCCGGCAAATATTTTTCGTTAAAAACTTCTTCATAGACTTCCGGGCAAAACTCCAAAGCAAGTTTTTTTGTCTCTGTACATATTTCTTTTTTTACAATTCCATCTGGCATCTGAAAATAGGCAAGTGGCAAATTTATTTCGCTGTCTTCATACACGTATTGAGCAAATCTCCCAAAAATAGGCGCCGCGGCTCTTCCTCCTTGTCCATCTGAGGAAATAAAATGAACTGCTTTGTTGTCAAATCCTACCCAAACACCAACAGTTAATTGCGGTGTAAATCCCATAAACCACGCATCGGCATATTCTTGTGTTGTTCCCGTTTTTCCCGCGCACGGACGATGAAAGAAATTTCTTACGCGTGTTCCTGTTCCTCCATTAACAGCATCTTCCATCATTGTTGTTAAAATATACGCCGTTTGTTTGCCTAATACTTCGTGCAACTTCGGTTTATTTTCTTCAATAATGTTTCCATCTTTGTCAACAATTTTTAAAATCGAAAACGGTTCCGCATAAATTCCTTCGTTTGCAAACACATTAAACGCTGAGGTAATTTCAAGCGGATGCACTTCTCCAGTTCCAAGCGCAAGCGATGGATACGGCGGAAGTTCTTCATTGATTCCCATGCGATGCGCGTAATCAATGACTTGATTTACCGGTGCCAATTCAATAATTGCTCTGATTGCAACAAGATTAATTGACCATTTAATTCCTTCACGCAATGTTGTTAATCCACCGAATGTTCCGTCAAAGTTTGCCGGTGTCCATCGCGTCCCATCGGGATTATCGAGTGAAATCGGTTGATTTTGAATTTCAAAACTTGGCGGATAACCATTATCAATTGCAACAGTATACACGAATGGCTTAAATATAGAACCCGCTTGTCGCTTAATTTGTGTTACATGATTCAATCCATATTTAAATGTTTTAAAATCTGAACCGCCAATCATTGCGCGTATTTCTCCCGTCTTCGCATCGAGTGCAACAAATCCCACTTCAATCGTTTGATTCATTTTTTTGACAGAGTCAATAAAACGCCTGTCATTTTTCAATTTTTTCAGAATGTTATTTTTCTGCTCTTTGGAAGCAAGACGGTATTCTTCTTTTTCTTTCGCCGATTTATCCAACGCTCTCAGCAAAATACCTTTTTGTTTTGACCATTGCCAAGATGAATTGAACTTTGTTTGATATTCTGTTAAATGTTCTTCAACAGAACGATTCGCGTGCCGCTGCATTCTGCTGTCAATCGTTGTATAAATTGAAAGTCCGTCTCGATAAATATCAAAACCATATTGCTTCGCTTTTTCTGAAAGTTGCTGACGAACGGATTCGACAAAATGCGGAGCGATTCCAACAGGTGAATTATCTTCAAACGAGCGAACTCGTAATTCCGATACTTTCAATTCTTCAAACAATGAATCGGAAATAACTTCATCTTCATTCATTTCATTCAAAACAATATCACGCCGAGCAAGCAATCGTTCGGGATGATTATACGGGTCATAAAATGCAGGACCTTTTAATAATGCAATGAGAATTGCACACTCGTCAACGGATAAATCCTGTATTTTTTTCCTGAAAAAAACCTGAGCCGCCGCAGAAACACCATAGCCGCTTCTTCCAAAATATGCAACGTTCAAATACATTTCAAGAATTTCATCTTTTGTGTACGTACGCTCGATTTGAATCGCCGTTATCGCTTCGCGCAATTTTCTTGTTATCGAAACTTCCCGATTCAGATATAAATTTCTTGCGAGTTGCTGAGTAATTGTGCTTGCGCCTTCTCGTGCCAAACTGAATCGCAATACATTTTTAACAACCGCTTTCAAGATTCGCATTACGTCCAATCCCCAATGGTTGTAAAAATTTTTGTCTTCTGTTGCAACTAAACCTTGTACGAATGTTGGTGGAATTTGTGCCAACGTAACATACGTACGATTTTTGATAAAAAACTGGTCGAGTATTTCTCCATCAATCGAATATACTTTCGTTGCAAGTTCCGGTTTGGGATTTTCCAATTCTTCCAGTGATGGCAATCCAGAAATCAAAAATTGCCAATACCAAATGCTGAAAGCAGTAACACACACACACACAACGATGGAAAACAAAAGGATGTTGCGCTTAGTGAATATTTTTTTTATTGCTATCATCATTAAAATGCATCACCCCATTTTTTCAATTCGAACAATCCGTTTTCAAATTCACCGTAGGTAAAGTGCGTCATCCAATCGCCTAAATTCACGTATAATTTTTTTTCAAGTTCAATTTTTTTCGGCAAATGACAATGTCCCATTACAACTATTTCAATTCCTTCGGAAAATTTTTTTTGTGCAAATTGAAACATACTGTCTTGTTCACCGTAATTTTTCTGAGAAGTATAATTTCTACTTTTGTGAGATGACAATGTTGCAAGTGTTATTCCTAAATCAGGGTGAATAATATTTTTATAAAGTGAAATAGTCAATGGATTTCGTAAAATTTTTTTTAAGATTCTATAACCGATATCATTCATCGCAAGTCCATCACCGTGATGAAAATAAAATCGCATTCCATCAATGGATTTCTCAAACGGTTCCCGGTACATTTTTACACCAAGTTCTTTTTCAAAATAATCTTCGTTCCAAAAATCATGATTGCCGAGAAGATAATGGATAGTAATATTACAACGAATTACGTCTTCTAACTTCGTTAAGATGCGATGATGCCCTTTTGGAATTACACGCTTGTATTCAAACCACACATCGAACAAATCCCCTAGGATAAAAAGTTCATTGCCTTCTCTCGAAACATAGTCAAGAAAAGAACAGAGCAATTGTTGCTTCACTTGCTCTTCTTGTCTTTTTCCTAAACCGAGGTGAACATCGGAAATAAAAAACGCTCGTGCCATACGTAATTTATTGTGCAATCTCCAGCGATACTTCGAATGGTTGTACAAAACGATTGCACCATCCTTCGTCTTCGGAACAAAACATATAAATGAATGTTCCTCTGATAATATGTTTTCCTTTCAACGCATTGGTTTTTACCAAAAATTCTTGACGATATGGTTTTTTCGTGTTGACAAATGTCGTGTCTTTTACTAATACGATTTCCACTGAATCGGTAATTTCAACAGGAGCAGAAGTATCAACGATTGTTTCAAACGGTGCCATTGCGTTGACGTGAATGCCTTTTTTCAATGTCTTGAACTTTACCTGAAAAAATCCCCTCTCCCCTTTCTTTAAGGTTTTTTTGTTCAAGGAAAATTCTGTTGTAACAAATGTATTGACTTTTGGTTTCAAGTGAACATTTTTTTGTTTTTCTATTTGCGAAAAAAGATTGTTAGAAAAAAAACATATCAAAAACAACTGAATGATAATGTTAGTCATAATAAATTCCTTTTTTATTTTACGTTTATTTCGCTCAACAAACTATTCATTCCAGCAAATTTATCAAGCACCCACAACACATAACGAATATCCACTGCAATGGAACGGCTGTACGATTCACTCCACGCATAATCGTTAATCGTTGCATCAAATGTTCTGTCAAAATTCACTCCAACAAGTTCGCCGCGTTCATTCATTAATGGACTTCCGGAATTGCCTCCGCTTGTATCTAAATTGTACAGCAACGCAACGGGAACGTCATCAAGTTTTTTATGTTTGTATGTTCCAAAATTTTTTTCCGAATATAAATCGAGTAATTTTTGCGGAGCAGAATACCATTCTTCACCAGAACTGTTTTTTTCAACAATCCCTTTCATTGTTGTTATCGGCGATGTATACAACGCATCCGCAGGAGTATATCCTTTTATTTTTCCAAACGTTAGGCGCAACGTACTGTTTGCGTCGGGAATAAAATCTGTTTGTAAAAATTCTTTTTTTACATCAACCAACTGTGCAAAAAGTTTATTCAACGCACCTTCGCGACGCTGCCGTGTTTCTTTCAATTCCTTAAACGTTGGATACAAATCCATTGCAAATACGTATAGAGGTTCGTTCATCAGTTCTGAGCGAATTGTTGTATCCGAAAATGCAGTTATAACGAATTTCCCATCATCAAGTTTTGTTTTCTGAAACGCGCGTTCGATAAAATGCTCTATCGCTTCCTTCGTATTTCCATTGTTGACTATCCTATCAATAGCAGAAATACGAACATCAACGGGAAGTTTTGCTGCGTTCGTGATAAATTCTTTCAAAAATATTTTATCTGTTTCTGAATAATAATTTTGTACGTTCAAAATAAGCGATTCTGTTGTTCGCTTTAGGTTTCGTTCCATAAATTGCGATTCACGTTCGATATCCGTCTTTTGCAATTCGATGCTTGCTTCGTATAATGTGTATGCAGTATTCAGTAATGTTGAACTTAGTCGCAAATAATCCAGCAACAATTCTTTATCGGCATTGGCGCGTATTTCATCATAGATTTTTCCGATATCCCTAAGCAATGTTCCGTACAATCGCTTTCGCTGTTCATCGGAGTTAATAAATTGCTGGAGTTGTTCTTCCTCGTTCTTTTTCTTTTCGACAAGACGAAGACGTTTTAAACCTTTCAACTTTCCTCGGTAATTTTTTTCGACATTAGCAAGCGATTTTATTCGCGCATCGTGCTTGATTGCAATTTCTCGGTTATCTTTGCCAAGATTTTCCATCGTTTCAATTTCCCATTGATATAACTCCGCAACAAATTTCAAACGTATATCTTCTTCAAACGAAAGATAATGCGACGTGCGATGACGAAACGTTCTCCCAGGATAACCAAGGATAAATACGTTATCGCTTTCTTCGACACCTTGGCGATTCACGACGAGATATTTTCGTGGATGATAGGGAACATTTTTTTCAGAATACTCTCCCGGAGAACCATCGGGAGCAACGTACGCGCGAAGAAAGGAAAAATCTCCCGTGTGTCGTGGCCAAATCCAATTATCTTCCTCTCCTCCAAATTCACCGATGGAACGCGGGGGAACATAAACTAATCGAACATCTTTCAGATATGTATAAATGAACAACATGTAATTTTTTCCGGAAAACATTTCCGACACTTCTGCGCGTTTTCCTTCATTCTTTTTTTCCGTTTCAGCAACGATTTCTTTCATTTTCTTTTCAACGGCTTTTGAACGCGAAGCAAAATCCATTGTATCATTCACAACAGATAAAATTTCACTCGAAACATCACGATACGATTCTGTAATCCGAACCGTTAATCCTTTCGCTTGCAATTCTTCCGATTTGTTTTTGGCAATAAATCCGTCTGTTACATAATCATTTTTCTCAGAACTTATCGCTTGAACTGAACCGAACGCGCAATGATGATTCGTAATTATCAATCCTTCAGAAGAAATAAACGAACCCGTGCATCCGCCAACATTGACTATTGCATCAATGATTCCAACGCCATTGGGATTGTATATATCCTCGGGTGAAATTTTCAATCCTTTTGATTTCAAATTCAGTTGTCGAATTTCACTGAGTGGATACATTCCTTCGTCTGCATACGAAAATTTTGGCAACGCAAGAATGAATGCAATAATGAAGATAGGTTTATAATATTGTGCCATTGAGGTTATGAAATTAAAGTGAGAAATTTGTTGAAAAGATTCTTTTATGCATTTCAAAACGCCTTCCTACAAAAGAAGACAACCCATTTTGCTTTGTTTTACCAGCATTGCAATTGTTTTCTCAATGTGTGTTACCCGTGTTTCTGGTTTCTTCCCTTCGTTCACATACTCGAGATAAGCACGTTTATGAGAAGCAGATAATTTTTCAAAATATAAGTTTGCAGTTTTATCTTTTTTCAATGCTTGTTGAAAATCGTTTGGTATTTCTACCGATGTAGTTTTCTTTTTGGAAATCATTCGCATAAACAATGTATACAATGGAAAATTTTTTCGTGCAAATATACGAGAAGAAAATCTCTTGAAGTACGTTGCGATTCAAACGAATTTCTCCAATAAACTATCGCTTTCCTTGCACAAATTCTTCCGCAAGTTTCACATCTTCATCACTGCCAATGAAAAGAGGAACGCGTTGATGCAGCGCTTTTGGCTCCACCTCCAACACGCGCTGAAATCCAGTGCTCCCTTTCCCTCCCGCGTGTTCTACGAGCATGGACATCGGATTTCCCTCATACATCAAACGCAACTTTCCTTCAGGATTTTTTTGGTCTCCAGGATAACAGAATATTCCACCGTACAATAATGTTCGGTGAAAATCGCCAACGAGTGTGCCGATATATCGTAGCGAGTACGGACGTTGTGTCGCTTTATCTTCTTGCTTCAAATATTCAATGTAGCGTTTCATTCTATCGTCCCACTTTGCATAATTGCCTTCATTGATGCTGTAAATTTTTCCTTTTTTTGGAATAGTAATATTTTCGTGTGAAAGTAAAAATTCACCAACGGTCGGGTCAAGTGTAAATCCGTGAACGCCGTTTCCCGTTGTATACACGAACATTGTACTTGTTCCGTAAATAACATATCCCGCAGCGACTTGATAAATTCCTTTTTGTAAACAATCTTCACGCGTGCCATTTCCACTTGGCGAAACGCGTTTGAAAATACTGAAAATAGAACCGAGCGTAATGTTCGCATCAATATTGGAAGAGCCATCGAGCGGATCAAATAGTAAAACATATTTTCCTTTTTTGTAGTTATCGGGAATTTGCAAAATGTCTTCGTTCTCTTCCGACGCCATTACGCAAAGATGCCCGCCATGGTCCATCGCTTTGTAAATAGTTTCGTCTGCGTACTCATCGAGTTTTTTCACTTCATCACCGCTTGCATTAGTTGTTCCTGATGCGCCAAGGATATTGACGAGTCCTGCTTTACTCACTTCACGCCACACAAGTTTTGCCGCGAGCGATAAATCGTGAAGTATTGCAGAAAATTCTCCCGATGCAGTTGGATGTTGCGCTTCTTGTTCATTGATGAAGCGTTCGAGTGTGATAAATTTTTTCATAATGACTTTTAAAATAATTCTATAAAAAATTTTGCGGAAAAAATTAGAAAATGATTGTGAAAGAAACAAGTGAGGAATAAATTTTTATTGCTATTGTTCTCCTTTCTCTTGTGTTCTATTGTACTTATTACTTGAATCTGATTTTTAAAAAAACCTTTGAAAAGAAAATATTTTCCTCTTAAAATTTAATTCGAAATTTTGTAATTTTTTCCTGCTTTTACAAAAAATAATGCGAAACAATGTTCCGTTGCAATATAATTTGACGAAATAATTTTTAGCCACGAATTTCACGAATTAGCACTAATATATATTTGTGTCAATTCGTGTAATTAGTGGCAGAAAGAAATGAAAACTAAAACTTAGTGAACCTTTGTGTTCTCCGTGTCTTTGTGATAAAAAATTAAACCACAAAGAAACAAAGGCACTGAGAAACACAAAGAAAATGATTTTGAAGAATTGAGTTATGAAACAATGAGCACTACTTTCCCCCACGAATCCGCGCAACTTCACGTTTCCGGTGAAGCGCAATATATTGATGATAAACTTGTCAATGAGTTATTGCTTGTTGGTCGCGTTGTGTATTCGCCGCACGCGTATGCAA
>Ga0194120_10011287_pt1 | contig 10762 bp, 9 predicted proteins | sample TA2MahCa65mmetaG_FD_148642 | JGI IMG/M metagenome (GOLD analysis project Ga0194120, IMG submission 148642) | Freshwater microbial communities from Lake Tanganyika, Tanzania - TA2015019 Mahale Deep Cast 65m | ecosystem: Environmental > Aquatic > Freshwater > Lake | place: Tanzania: Lake... | reverse complement strand
CGCCTTCCGCCGCGTCCGCCGCAGCGCCTTCCGCTGGAGCGCCTTCCGCGACTCCCTGACGATCACCAGCCGCCGGCGGGACGCGCCTTCTTCTTCGCCTTCTCCGCGGCAGCGGCTTCGGCCTTCTTCGCGGCGGCCTCCGCCGCTTCGGCCTGCGCGTCGGCGGAATCGGCTTCGTCCTCGACGCCGCCGACGTTCCCCTCCGTCTCGATGTCCTCGAGGTATTCCGAAGGCGCGACGATCTCATCTCGACCTGCGGCGCCCTTGTCCGCGGTGCCCGAGCAACCCGCGATCGCGAAGGCCAGTGCGCTCGTGCACGCGACCCGCCTGGTCCAGAGCGTTCGATTCATGGCAGCCTCCCTCCGATCGCGCATCGTGGCACCGAGCGCGCCCGGAGCAAAGGGCCGTCAGTCGATCCGGTAGTGCTCGACCTGCACCTCTTCGCCGATGTCGGCGTAGTCTCCTGCGGCCCGGAGGCTCCGAAACTCCCCCCACGAGATCGGCCGGTAGTGCGGGCGGCCGTCGACCGCGAGGAGCTCGGGAAGGGGCGCACATACCGCCTCGTAGCTCGGATTGAAGAAGAACGGCGCGCTGAAGCGCTCGCCTCCGGTCCTCACGACGACGCGGTGGAGCGGCGACTTGTAGCGGTCGTTCGACCACACCTGCATCATGTCGGCGACGTTGACGACGAGCGCGTCTGGAACGGGATCGACGCCGATCCAGCCGTCCGGGCAGCGCACCTGGAGCCCGGCCGCGTCCGTCTGCGCGACGAGCGTCATCGCGCCGGCGTCGCGATGACGATTCACCCCGAGCTTTCCCGTCGCGGGCGCATCCGGCGCGTCGGCGGGCGCCGGGTCCTCGCACGACGGATAGTGGTTCAAGCGCACGAAGCTCGAGTGCGTCGGGCGGAAGCCTTCGTCGAGCCGGTTTCCTGCGACGCCGAGGCCGAGGCACATCGCCTCGAGCAGCCGGAAGGCGACCCCCTCGCACGCCGCGAGGTACGCGAGCATCGTCGCACGAAAGCCGGGCAAGAGCTCCGGCGCGGGCCAGCGGTTCGTCCCGTCGAGACCGACGTTCGCCGGGTGGTCGTCGGGAAGGTCCGGCCGGGGCAGCCGACCGAAGTCGAAGACCTCTTTCCAGTCGAGCGTCTGCTTCGTGTACTCGGTGTCGTAGTAGCCCCACGCGCGATCTGGAGAGCGCAGGAGCTCGCGCTTCTTCTCACGCGGCAGCGCGAAGAAGCGCCGCATCCCGGCGCCGAGCCGATCGAGCTGCGCAGGTTCGATGCCGTGGCCCGTGACCTGGAAGAAGCCCGGCTCGCGACACGCCGCGGCAACGCCCTGCACGACGTCGGCGGCGAGCGCGCCGCGCGAGCCCGCTTCGAGACCGAGGTCGATCCGAGGGATGCGCTGCACCGCCGGTACCGTAGCGTCTATTGATCCAAGCGACTGATCCAAGCGACAGCCCGCATCGCACCGGCTCGCTCGACGACGGCCGAGCACGCTCGCGCGCGAGGGCACTTCTCGTCGCGCTCCCGGTGCCGGGAGGGATCGCGGCGCACACCTACCGCGCTCGCGCCCCCGCGCTTCCCGCGCTGAACCCCTGAAAACGAGCCGAACCGACCGCCGGCTTCGCCTCTCGAAGGCCTCCCGGAATGGAGCAGAAGGGATTTGAACCCTCGACCCCCACGTTGCGAACGTGGTGCTCTCCCAGCTGAGCTACTGCCCCGTGAGAAGGAGCCGGCTCGGGCCGGCCCCGGAACGTCTATCAACGGCGCTTTTTTCCTTCAAGGCGACGGTCGGAGCGGTCGCGGAAGGCCCCGCGGGAGCGCCGGCGAGATCTCTGAGCTGCAGCCGAGACCAACGCCGGCGTCCGGGGCGGGCGGAAGCGCGGTCAGCCGGTAGTCGTCGTCGGCCGTGGCGGCGAGCCCGTCCCGGCTCGGCTGGTCGGCGAAGACACTGACCGTGATTCCGCAGTCGAGATCTCCGTTTCGCCGGCGGGGTTCTCCCGGCGTGATTCGACTCGTACGCCGAGATCGACCGACCCATCCCCCCGGGAGTGCGCCGACGGATCGACGAACGGGAGGTAGACGGGCACCCACGAGACGCAGAAAGGCAGGAGCGGCCGGGGCTGCCGGCGGGGCAAGGCGGTCACGCTCAGTGGATTTCTACCGGCTGCGGTCCCGGCTGCGGCTCGGGTCCGGAGCCGCCGTCCGTGGTGGCGCTGGCAAGATCGAAGAGGTCGAAGTCGTCGTTGCCCACGCCACCACGGATCCCCCCTTTCGCGGCAAAGGATCTATCCACGGCAGAGTTACGGATGGCTTACGGATCACCTTGCGACGTACGTTTCCGCATCCCAAGACTGGCGATGGGAGCCGCGGTCAGGTGGCGGAGCGCAGCTTCTCGAAGAGCTCCCGGGTGCCTCCCGACGGCTCGACCCCGAGCCCCGAGCGCAGCGTGCGCCGGCAGCGCTCGAAGGTCGCGACGGCCTCGGCGACCCGGCCGGCCCGCTGCTGGCAGCGCATCAGGCCCTGGTAGAGATCCTCGGCGAGGTCGTCGACCGCGAGCGCGTTCGAGTAGCAATCCGCCGCTCCGTCGAGGGAGCCGGCGTCCTCCAGCTCGCGGGCGAGCTCCTTCGCCGCGCCGAGGAACCGCGCGCGCAGGCGCTCGCGCGCCGAAACGGTCCAGGCGACGGAGGCTTCCGCCTCGAGAAACGTACCCCGATAGACGGCGAGGGCGCGCTGGAGCCCCGCGACGCGCGACTTCGTCCGCCGGGAAGCGTCCCGGGGCTCGGCGCGCGAAGCGAGGAGCGCCTCGAAATGCCACGCGTCCACCCAGCACGTCTCCGGATCGACGCGGACGCGCCCCTCGGTCTGGACGATCACGCGCTCCGATCCGAGCAGGCGCCGCAGGCGGTGGAGCGTCGTCGCGAGCGCGCGCTGGCCGGCGTCGCCGTCCGCGTCCGGCCACAGCGCGTCGGCGAGCTGCGCCAGCGGAACGTCACGGGGACCGAGTGCGATCAAGGCCTTCAAGAGCTCGAGCGGACGCTTCTGCGCCTTCCCGGTGAACTCGACGCGCGCTCCGTCCCGCTCGATCGCGAAGCCGCCGAGCGTCCGCACGCGGAGCGGCCATGGCCACGCTTCGGGAGCCAAGGCCGCGTCCGGCAGGGGGAGATCGAAGCGCTTGATCAACGTCACCACGTGTTCGGCTTCGATGCCGGCCTCGAGAGCGCGCGTGCAAAGACGCGCGAGGACGCGCGGCTGCCACCAGAAGTGGCGCAGCACGAGCCCGTGCTCGCGGCCGAGCGCGAACGCCTCCTCGAGGCGCGCGAGGCCGGTCTTCTCGTCTCCGGCTTCGAGCGCACACAGCGCGCGCGCCAGCATCATTCGGTACGTGAAGAAGGGACGCTCCGCTGCGACCGTGAAGGCTTCCGCCCGGTCGAGCCACAGCTCGGCCGCGTCGATCGCACCGCGCTCGACTTCGACGTGAGCCAGCGCCAGCCGGGTGAGCCAGATGGGAAACGGCGCGCCGGAGTTGATCGCGCAGCGAAGCGCGAGGAACAGCCGGTCCGCGGCGAGGTCCGTCTCGCCGCGCGCCGAAGCGAGCCACGCCGAGAGGTAGTGGTGCTCCGACATCTCGAGCGGACGCTTCTGCTCGAGCACGGGCTGCATGCGCTCGTGGAACGACGCGGCGGCCTCGAGATCCTCGCGCACGAGCGAAGCGCAGAGCCCCTGCGCCGCGAGCTGGAAGTCGAGAAGGCCGATCCCGCACGCGTGGGCGATCTCGGTTCCGTCCGCCACGGCTTCGAGACAGCGGTCGGGATCTCCGACGCTCCAGTGGTACACCGACTCCGCGAGCCGCCACGTCAGCCGCGCCTCGGGCGCGACGCCGCTCGATTCCGCGGAAAGGCGGAGCTGCTCGATCAACGCCGCGGCGACGGCGGGAACGCCGCCGTTCACGAACGCGAGCGTCAAGTGGTAGCCCGTGAGCATCCGCTGCCGTAGGTCGGCGAGATGCGGAAGCCGGTCGAGCGCGCGCAGCGACCAGCGCACCATCGTCGTGCTCGTCTGCGGGCGCCGGAAGCTCAGCACGCCGACCGCGTCCGCCGCGAAGCGCGCGCCGAGGTCCTGGCGCGGCGAAGCGGAGTCGTCGCCCGCGAGCTCGTCGATGCGATCGATCCACGGGTCGAGCGAGGTGAAGTCGCCCATCTCCTTCAGCGTCGACTCGACGACGCCGCACCAGGCGGTCAAGGCACCGATGCGATCGTCCGCCGCGCGAAAGAGCTCGTAGCTCTGCTCGAACGGAAGCACGGCGCTGCGCGGCTCGTGGACGAGGCGACATTCGCCGAGCCAGCAGAGGAGCCACGGCCGGGTCGCGAGGATCTCCTGCGGAAGACGCGAGAGCCACTCCTCGAGCGTCCGGCTTCGCGCCTCGGCGAGCCACCGCGGTCCGACGTCCTCGAGCAAGCTCGCGAGCTCGGCGTGCGCTCCGGCCGCGTACAGCACCGTGCACGCCTCGTCGGGCCGGCCGCCTTCCGCGAGCACCTTCCCCGCCCGGCGGCGCAGCGTCGCGAGATCGCTCGCTTCGAGCTCGCGCTCCGCCGAGCGCAGGAGGAACTCGCGGAAGAGCGGATGGTACTGGAACTCGCGCGCGCTACGCGCGCCGTGCGCGCGCACTTCGGTGAAGGTGTGCCCCTGCGTGAGCTCGGTGAGGAACTCCTCGGCGCGCCGCTCGTCCGTCAGCGCTTCGGCCATCCCGACGGTCATGCTCGGGAGAAGAGCGGTCTCGAGAAGAAACCGACGCCGGTCGCTCTCCAGCGGAGCAAGCATCTCGCTCGCGAAGTACTGGAACACGCTGTCCGGCGCTTCGGGACTCGGACCGGAAGACGGCAGACCACCCGCGCGCTCGAGGAGGAGCACGAGACCCGCCATCCAGCCGCGCGCGGTCCGGTGCAACAGGGTGACCTCGGCGGCGGAGCGCGAGCTGCGCCCGCGTAGCTTGACGATCGCCGCGCTCTCGGGCTCGGTGAGACGAAGGTCGTCCCAGCCGAGGACGTCGAGTCGTCCGCTCGCGCGAAGACGCGCGAGCGAAGCCGGCGCCGTCCCCCGGCTCAGGACCAGCGCGCGCGTTTCCGGCGGCAGGACTTCGAGAGCGATTGCGAAGATCGGCTGCGAAGGCGCGTCCGCGGGGATCTCGTGGTGATTGTCGAGAATGAGGATCGTACCGCGCGGCAGGCTCGCGTAGAATTCCTCGAAGAAGCGTCGAGCGAAGCTCGCGAGGCTCTCGGCGTGCTCGCTGCCGAGCCGCGGCAGGGCGCTCGAAGCGGGCGAGCGCGCCGCCGCGGCGCGGCTCAGATCGTTCAGCAAGGCCGCGGGATCGGCGTCGCGCGCGTCGAGCTGATACCAGAGCGCCGGCGGAGTCTTCTTCTCGAGCCAGCTCGCCGCGAGCGTCGTCTTGCCCGCACCGGCGGGTGCGGCGATCCAGATCGCGGGCGTCGCGGCGTCGAGCCGGCGGAACAGCCGCGTCCGCCGCAGCACGGCGGGCAGCGTCGGCGGCAGAAGCTTCGCAGGAAGGGACTCGCTCTCCCTCCCCTGCGCGACGAACGGCTCTGGCTTCAATGGGACTCCGGGATCTGGAACCCGCGGAGCCTAACCGAAGAGAGGCTCGAGGTCAGCCTCGTAGAAACGCCTGGGGGGACGCCGTCAGCGGCCGGCGGTGCGCTCTCGCGCTTCCTCTTCCTCCTTGCAGCGGATGCAGAGGGTCGTGACGGGACGCACGCGCAAGCGGTCCGCGCCGATCGGATCGTCGCACTCCTCGCAGCGTCCGAACATGCCGCGTTCGATGCGATCGAGTGCCTCGTCGATCTTTCCGATCAGCTTTCGCTCACGATCGCGAATGCGCAGCTCGAGGTTGCGCTCGCTCTCGAGAACGCCGCGATCGGTCGGGTCCGGGAAGCCTTCTGCTTCGCTCCGGCCCATGTCCTGCGCCGTCTTTCCGGCATCGCCGAGAAGCCGCGCACGACGCTCCATCAGGTGATCGCGGAAGTACTCGATCTCGCCCGCAGTGAGCGGCTCGACCGTCCCGATGATGTTCCGTTGCAGCACCGGGGCCGACGCTACCAGCCGGACCTGTTGAAGGAAAGATCGTCTCGCAAGCGGGACGCGAGCGCTTCACGAAAAGAGCGCACGACCATCGCGGGTGACGCGGCCGAGAGGATTGCGCCCATCACGGCAACGCCGACGGCACCGCTCGTCACGACGTCCGCGACCCGCTCCGGCGTGATGCCGCCGATCGCGAGCACGGGAGCGGCGCTCGCATGCGTCACCGCAGCGAGACGCTCGAGGCCTTGTGGAGCGCCATAGGGCCGCTTGCTCGGCGTGTCGAACACCGGACCGAACACGACGTAGTCCGCGGTCGCCGACGCCCCGAGCTCCGCGAGATCGTGGATCGAGCGGCCGAGCAGAAAATCCGCTCCCGTGAGCGCGCGCGCCTCCGCGACCGCGAAGCCGTCGCCCGGAAGATGAACGCCGTCGGCGCGCGCTGCGAGCGCGACGTCGACGCGGTGGTTCACGAGAAGCTTCGCACCTGCTTCGTGACATGCGGTGCCGAGAAGCTCCGCGCGCGCGAAGAGCGGTCCGCCGTCGAGGTCCTTCTCGCGAAGCTGGATGGCGCCGACGCCGGCTTCGAGTGCGCCCGTGAGCGCCTTCCACTCCGCCGCCGAGAAAACCTCGCCGGGACCGGGCGGCGGAAAGCGCTTCCGGTCGGTGACGAGGAGGATCGGCGGCGAGAACGGCGCTCGCTTCAGTCGAGCATCCCCTCGATCGGGCTCGAAGCGGTCGCGTAGAGCTTCCGCGCGATCCGCCCGGAGCGAAACGAGAGCCGTCCCGCCTCGACGGCGAGCCGCATCGCGGTCGCCATCCCGACGGGATCGTCCGCGCCCGCGATCGCGGTGTTCATCAGCACCGCGTCGCAGCCGAGCTCGAGCGCGCGCGCCGCGTCCGAAGCGCAGCCGACGCCGGCGTCGACGATCACCGGCACTCGGCTCTGCTCGAGGATGATCTTCAGGTTGTACGGATTCCGGATCCCGAGCCCCGAGCCGATCGGTGCAGCGAGCGGCATCACCGCGGCGCAGCCCATGTCCTCGAGCCGCCGGCACGCGACGGGGTCGTCCATCACGTACGGAAGGACGACGAAGCCTTCCTCGACGAGAACGCGCGACGCCTCGAGCGTCGCCGGCACGTCGGGAAAGAGCGTCTTCTCGTCGCCGATCACCTCGACCTTGACGAGGTCGCCGACGCCCGCCTCGCGCGCGAGCATCGCGGTGCGGATCGCCTCCTGCGCGGTCGTGCAGCCGGCGGTGTTCGGCAGGATCGTGAAGCGGTCGAGCGGGACGTGGTCGAGCAGGTTCTCCTTGCCCGGATCGGTGATGTTCACGCGGCGCACCGCGACGGTCACGATCTCGGCGCCGCTCGCGTCGATCGCGCGGCGCGTCTCCTCGAAGTCCTTGTACTTCCCCGTCCCGACGATGAGACGCGAGCGGTACGAGCGCCCGCCGAGGACGAGAGGATCTTCGACAGAGAGGGGCGCCGCCCCTCTCCCCCATCGGGCAGAGCCCGACGGGGCCCCCTCTCCCCGCTCGCTCGCGCTCGGCCGCGCGCCTTGCGCGCGGAGAATCAAGTCTCGGATCATCTTGCTATCCGCCTCCGACGAACTGCACGACCTCGACGACGTCGCCGGCCGCGAGACGAGTCGTCGCGTAGCTGCCACGGCGCACGATGTCGCGGTTCACCTCGATCGCGACGCGCCGATCCGCGAGACCGAGAGTCTCGAGGAGGTCGATCAGCGAGGAGCCCTCGCGCACAGAGCACGCCTCTCCGTTCAGGCGAATCTCCACGCTCCTCGACGATAGTGGCGGACGGGCGCCTTTACAACCTGGCCTCCGCTCTGGTAGCGCCGCCCGTGGCGCGAGGCATTCGCAGGGAAGTCGTGGGATGACCGCTCGCGCCGTCTGCTTCATCGACCTCGACGCGCTCGCGCACAACCTCGCCGAGGTGCAGCGCATCGTCGGTCCGAAGGTGCGCGTCTGCGGCGTGGTGAAGGCGAACGCCTACGGCCACGGCGCCGTTCCGGTCGCTCGGACGCTCCTGCGGGGCGGCGCGGGCGCTCTCGCGGTGGCATGCTTCGAGGAGGCGGAGGAGCTTCGCACCGCCGGGCTCGCGGTCCCGATCCTGATCCTCGGCGGGATCGACGCGGAGCTGGCGGCCGACGCCGTCCGCCTGGGGCTCACGCCCGTCGTCTGGGACGCGGAGGCGCTGCGCGAGATCGCCTCCGCGGTCCCTTCGGGACGTCGGCTGCAGATCCATCTCAAGGTCGACACCGGCATGCATCGTCTCGGCGCGGCGCCGAGCGCGCTCGAGGAGCTGATCCGGACGGCGACGGAGCTGTCCGTCGAAGTCGACGGCGTCCTTTCGCACCTCGCTTGCGCCGACGAGCCGGAGAACGCGAGCGTCGCCGCGCAGCTCGCCGAGTTCGAGGAAGCGCTCGCGCTCGCGGAGGAGGTCGGCCTCCGTCCGCGCATCCGCCATCTCGCGGCGAGCGCCGGCCTTCTCGCCGACGCGCGCACCCACTTCGACATGGTGCGCGCCGGCCTCGTGCTCTACGGCTGCCTGCCGCACGCGAGCTTCGCGGATCGGGTCACGCTTCGTCCCGTGATGGAGCTCCGCACGCACGTCGTCCAGGTGAAGACGATCCCACCCGGCGACGCGGTCGGCTACGGCTTCACGTGGCGCGCCGAGCGGCAGACGCGGCTCGCGGTGCTGCCGATCGGATACGGGCAAGGCTATCCACGCGCGCTCTCGAATCGCGCGCACGTCGCGATCGGCGAAGCGACGGCGCCCGTCGTCGGAACGATCTCGATGGACCACGTCACGGTCGACGTGACCGACGTTCCGGACGTCGAGCCCGGCACCGAGGTCGTCCTCTGGGGCGGCACCGGTCCCGACGTGATGCAGCTCGGCAAGAGCGCCGGCACGATCGGCTACGAGCTTCTCTCGCGAGTCGCGCACGGCGTCCCCCGTGTGTATCGAGGTGGTTGAGGGGGTGAGAAGGCAATGAGCGGTACCGACACGCCGATCCGCCGGGCGCTGATCTCGGTGAGCGACAAGAACGGAGTGCTCGACCTCGCGAAGGAGCTCGCCGCGCACGGCGCCCTGCTTCTCTCGACCGGCGGCACCGCGAAGCTCTTCCGCGACGCCGGCCTCCCCGTGCGCGAGGTCGCGGAGCACACCGGCTTCCCCGAGATGCTCGACGGCCGCGTGAAGACGCTCCATCCGAAGATCCACGGCGGACTTCTCGGACGCCGCGACCTTCCCGCGCACGTCGCCGCGATGCAGGAGCACGGCATCCCGCCGATCGACCTCGTCTGCGTGAACCTCTACCCGTTCGCCGAGGTCACGCGCCGCGGCTGCACGTTCGAGGAGGCGATCGAGAACATCGACATCGGCGGCCCGTCGATGCTCCGCTCCGCGGCGAAGAACCACGACGCCGTGACGGTCCTCGTCGATCCCGCCGACTACGCGGTCGTGATCGCGGAGATGCGCGAGCACCGCGGTGCGACGACCCTCGCGACGCGGAAGCGCCTCGCGAAGAAGGTCTTCCGCACGACCGCCGCGTACGACGGCACGATCGCCGACTATCTCGGCGCTCTCGAGCGGAGCGCGGACGAGCCCTTCGGCGAGACGCTCCACCTCGGCCTCGAGCGCTCGGCACACCTCCGCTACGGCGAGAACCCGCACCAGAAGGCGGCGCTGTACGGCCGCTTCGGCGAGGCGCTGGAGCAGCTCCACGGGAAGGAGCTCTCGTTCAACAACATCGTCGACATCGACTCGGCGCTCCGCCTGATGATGGAGTTTGCCGGCGACTCGCGCGCGGTCGTCGCGATCCTGAAGCACAACACGCCGTGCGGCGTCGGCGCGGGTGCTTCGCCGCGCGAGGCGTACGAGAAGGCGTTCGCGACGGATCCCGAGTCGCCGTTCGGCGGCATCCTCGTCTCGAACCGGGTCTGGGACCTGCCGCTCGCGGAGGTCGTCGACGAGATCTTCAGCGAGGTCCTGATCGCGCCCGACTTCACGCCCGACGCGCTCGCGCTCCTCGAGAAGAAGAAGGCGCGCCGGCTGATGCGCTGGCACCGGGACCGCATGCCCGCTTCGGAGCTCGACGTCCGCTCCGTCGTCGGCGGCTTCCTCGTGCAGGACCGCGACGTCGCGAGCGAAGATCCGGCCGCGGGGAAGGTCGCGACGAAGCGGCGCCCGAGCGAGGACGAGGCTGCCGCGATGTCCTTCGGCTGGAAGGTCGTGAAGCACGTGAAGTCGAACGCGATCGTCTTCGCGGGTCCGGACCGGACGCTCGGCGTCGGCGGCGGGCAGACCTCGCGCGTCGATGCGGTGCGGATCGCGATCGAGAAGGCGAAGCGGCAGGGGCTCGACCTCCGCGGAAGCGCGCTCGCGAGCGACGCGTTCTTCCCGTTCCCGGACGGCGTCGAGCTGGCGCTCGACGCGGGCGCGACCGCGATCGTCCAGCCCGGCGGCAGCGTGCGCGACGACGACGTGGTCGCGGCCGCCGACGCACGCGGCGCCACGATGGTGATGACCGGCGCCCGCCATTTCAGACACTAGTGCACCGCCGTCGAGATAGCGTCAAGCAGATTGCCGTTCATCGGCGTCCCTCGCAAGGAACGCCGACGAAGGAATATCTGGCATATTTCGAGG
>Ga0194120_10011285_pt1 | contig 10765 bp, 12 predicted proteins | sample TA2MahCa65mmetaG_FD_148642 | JGI IMG/M metagenome (GOLD analysis project Ga0194120, IMG submission 148642) | Freshwater microbial communities from Lake Tanganyika, Tanzania - TA2015019 Mahale Deep Cast 65m | ecosystem: Environmental > Aquatic > Freshwater > Lake | place: Tanzania: Lake... | reverse complement strand
GGGTCACTCCCGGGTCAAGCCCGGGGTCTTGATGGGTCACTCCCGGGTCAAGCCCGGGGTCTTGATGGGTCACTCCCGGGTCAAGCCCGGGGTCTTGATGGGTCACTCCCGGGTCAAGCCCGGGGTTCCGTGCAAGACTTCCAGCGCTTGCTGCGGTTCTTCAAGGTGATCGGCGACGAGAGCCGGTTGCGCATCGTCGGCCTGCTGGCGACCCGGGAGCACTCGGTGGACGAACTGGCGGCCATCCTGCAGATCAGGGCCCCGACCGTCTCGCACCACCTGGCGAAGCTGCGGGATCTCGACCTGGTGGCGATGCGCCAGGAAGGAAACGTCCACGTCTACTGGCTGCGCGGCGAGACCCTCACCGACCTGAGCCGTGATCTGCTCACGCGCGAGAAGATGGCGTCGCTGGTCGACGATCTCGACTCGGATCGGTGGGAACGCAAGGTGTTGCGCGATTTCCTGGTGGAAGACCGGCTCAAGGAGATCCCGGCCAGCCGCAAGAAGCGCGAGGTCGTGCTGCGCTGGCTGGCCGCGAAGTTCGAGTCCGATCGCCCCTACCCGGAGCGCGAGGTCAACGCCGTCATCGGCCGCCATCATCCCGACTTCGCGACCTTGCGTCGCGAACTGATCGGCCACGGCCTGCTGACCCGGGAACGCGGCGTCTACCGGCGCGGCACCTGAACGCGCTGGATCTGCCGCCGACCGGCAGCACGTTACGGTAGGAGGACAAGCGGCTGCCGGTACTGCGGACCGATCCGCACGGGGCCGAAGTCGTTGTGGTCGGTCGTGAGCACGCGGTAGATACCCCGACGCTCCGCGACCGCCGCGACCGAGGCATCCACCAGGCCGAGTTCGAGCGAGCCGAACTTGGCATCCAGTTGAAGGGCCCGCACAAGATCTTCGGGCAGAAGGGGCTCCAGCTCGTAGGTCGTGGCAGGATCCAGGACTTCCGCCAGCAGCCTGCGTGCGGCCACGCGATCCTTGGCCAGGAAGTAGTCCACCTCGGAGAGGATCAGGGGAGGTACCACGACAGCTGCCGCTTCACGGAGTTCCCTGGCGAACTCCGGCCAGGTTGCCATGCCGTCCGGCGTTCGAGCGAGGGCCCGCAAAAGGCCTCCTGTGTCAACTACGATTGGCGGGTTCAAGGATTGAATTCGCCGAACAACTCTGATTCGTCACCTAGCTTGAGATCAACCGAGACGAAGATACCGGTCGAAGGGGGCCGGCGATTGCGGTAGTAGCGGGATGCCACCACGCGGAGGCCCTTACGGATCAACTCGGAGGCCGAAAGACCGGCCGCACGCGCTCGCTCCAACGCCTCGACATCCTCAGGATCCAGCCGTACGGTGGTCGACAACTTTCGTGCCATACACTTACCATACGCTTGTTGCCCGCGGGGCGCAAGGCTTCGGCCTGCCGGCCACGGCCGTGTAACATGGACCAATGCAAGGCGGCCCTGGAAAGCACGTGAGGCCCGGCGGGGGCCTCGGCGACTACCTGCTCGAGCACGGGATCGTGTCTCCGGCCGATCTCCGGCGCGCCCTGGAGATCCAGCGAAAGCAGCACAACAAGCGGCTCGTCGACATTCTGGTCGAGGCCGGCCTCGTGGCACCCGAGGTACTGCTCGAGGTGCTCCCGAAACTGGGGGTCTTCGATTCCCCGTTCGGCGGCAGCGCCAGCCAGTTTGCCGACAGCCTGGTGCACGCGCGGTTCGAGCAGGGGGAGATCCTCTTCAAGGAGGGCGAACTGGGCCTCGTGGCTTACGTGCTGCTCTCGGGGAGCGTCCGCATCGTTGGCGGCGGCGCCGATCCGCAGGTCCTGTCGACAGTCCAGCCTGGCGAGATCTTCGGGGAGATGGCGCTCCTCGAAGGGGGGCATCGCAATGCCACGGCCGTGGCGGCGGAGCCCTGCGAGGTGATGGTCCTGACGCGGGCCGGGTTCATCACGCAGCTGCGCGCCAAGCCGGATAGCGCCCTGGAAGTCATCAACCTCCTGGCGCGGCGACTACGGGCGGCCGACGACCTGATAGCCCTGCTCTCGGAGTGCGGCCCCCAGCATTCGTAGCCCGGAGGCCCCGGCTCGGGTAGACTGCTCTTGATAGCAGTCCTCGCGTTGTCCTATGGAGGTTCGACGTGCCCTTCCTTCTCGCAGACGCCTCCACGACGTCCCCGCCGCCAGCGCCGCCGGCCGTAGTCGCCGAGCAACCGGCCGCCGACACGCTCTACCCGCCCGACGCCATCGGCCTGGGCGTGAGCTGGGTGTCCGGTTCGGGTCTCGTGTATCGGCATTGGGTCGACGAGACCTGGGGATTCCAACTTGGCGGTATTCCTTACGTTCAGGGAACTTTTGCCTTCGTCAACTTTGGCGGCCAAATCATGTACCGCGCCATAAAGCGATACCCGTACCAGTTCTCGCCCCTGCTCGGAATCGGCTATGCCTATAACAAGAACAGCTGGTTCGTACAGAACGGTGAGAAGACCGATATCGGCTTGGCGCCAGGAGTTCAGCTTGAGTATGCGCTCAATCGGAATCTCTGGGCTTATGCTCACATTGGCTACACGATGGGTGCGCAGATAACAACGGGGGCGACCCCGAGCGCGGATTTTAGACCCGGCGGCGGCTTGGGGATGTTCTTCGCCTTCTAGGAACCTGTCGTGGTTAAGCGTCCTCGCTTCCGCTTAAGGATCTCGGCGACGTCAACGGCTACTGGGATGTGGCAATCAGAGCCGGCGAAACCCCCGGACTTCCTTGATCTGGGCAAAGACCGGCTCTGCGATCCCTTTCCCGCTCCCTCACTGATTTCGCCGCTCCACACGGCTTGCCCCACGGGCGATGCAGCGGGTCGGCGACGAGGGTAGGACGGGTTCCCGCCACGTTGTCTAGGATCCTCACGTGATATCGGCTTGGCGGCGGCGCAGGCGAGGGTAGGATGGGATCGTCGAAGGGGGCACGGGTTGCCATCTCGGGCATCGTCCGCAGCACTGTGGCGCTATGGTTGATCTTGGTCGCCAGCTCACGGCCCTCGCTGGCCGAGACCGGCTGGCCGGACCTCTCGGCACCGGCCAGTGCATAGGGCGGCGGGGAGCGCGATGCGGCAGTCGTGGTGGGCATCGAGAAGTAGGCTTTCATCACCCCCGTCCCCGGGGCCGTGGCGAACGCCAAGGCCTGGTACGACTACCTGACAAGGACGCGCGGGCGCCCGCCGCCAGCGTCGCGCTCCTCATCGACAGCGATTCCACGCGCGAGGCCGTTCTGGGGGCCGCCCGGAAGGCCGCCGCGAGGGTCGGCCGGGACGGCACCCTGTGGTTCGTCTTCGTCGGCCATGGAGCGCCGGCGGGAGATGGCAAGGACGGCCTCCTGGCTGGCGTGGACGCCCAGCAGAAGGCCGAGAGCCTGCAGGTTCGCAGCCTGCGGCGGGGTGAACTCCTTGGGGCGCTGGGGGAGAGCCTTGCCAGCAGAATCGTCGTCGTGCTCGACGCCTGCTTCTCCGGGCGCGGGTCGGACGGCGATGCCATCGCTCCCGGGCCCCAGCCGCTGCCGGCGGTGCAGGCGCTGGATCGGCCCGATCCGCGCATGGTCGTGCTGACCGCGGCCCGAGGCGATCAGTTTGCGGGCGCGTTGCCCGGGGCGGCCCGGCCGGCGTTCAGCTATCTGGTGCTTGGCGGCTTGCGTGGCTGGGCCGACGGCGGCGGGCGGATCACCGCCGGGGCGCTGTGGCGCTACTCTACCGACGCGCTGCGGGCGACCTTGCGCGGCCGAGAGCAGACTCCGGACCTCATCGGGGACGAGGCCACTGTGGTGGCTCGATCGTCCGCGGAGCGCGCGCCGGACCTGGCGGCCCTTGCCAGGGCCACGGCCGGTGGCTTTCGGTTGACGGAGTTACCCGCCGTGCCGACTGCCCAGGCACCGCGGGCGCTGGATGTGAACGGTGCCGGAGGCGTGGATTTCCGCAGCGTGGACCTCGGGGCCCTGGAACTCTACGAAGCGGCCTCCAAGCTGGACCGAGACACTGCGGCCTCGCCCGGGCTCGAGCCCGGCATGGCCTCCGCGCTCGCCAGGCACGTGGCGGCCGGGCCGCAGATGGTGCCCTCGCAGATCGGCAGGTTGAAGACCTCCTGGAAGAGGGTCACCATCTTGTTCTGCGTGACGTTCGCATACGGGCCCGGCAGGCCTATGAAGGCCGTTAGCCGCGGACAGAGGGAGAAACCGGGCAGGACATCCGATGGCGGCTGGCCCTCGACCATCTTCCCGCAGTCACAAAGGACCCGGTACTGCTAAATCTCCCTGACCTCGAAGGGCTTCTCGACGAACTCGGCGACCTGGCGGCGGTCGAAGAGTTCCGCGGGTTTGCCCGTCAGGTCCGCCTCGCAGCCGGGGCAGGATTCGGGCACGGCCTTAATCTCAGCCTTGAGGGCCGCGTTCTCGGCGCGAAGGGTCTCATTCTCTGCGCGGAGCGCGGCGTTCTCCGCCTCCAGCTTCTCGACTCGATCGACAAGCCCGGCAACGAGAGCGACGAATTCCGGCGGCAGGCCGGCGACGATCGCCGGATCGAACTCCATGCGGCCATCCGAGCATGGCCCGGCTGGTCCAACAAGAGCCGCGAGAACGCGGCAGCGCTACCCGATCAAGCGAGAGGGTGAGCAGCTACTCTCCCCTGCTGGGCGTGGGCTGTGCCTTCAACAAGAACACGTTCCTCTCGGTCGCCGAGAAAGCCGACATGGGCATCGCCCCGGGAGTGCAGCTGGACTACGCATTCAGCCGCAATGTCTGGGCCTTCGCGCACATCGGCTACACCTTCGGCGCGCAAGTCACAAGCAACATGACCGCCGACTTCAAGCCCGGCGGAGGTCTCGGCGCCTACTTCGCCTTTTGACCGCCGAACAGTCGGGACACTCCAGGTCGCTACCGGGCGAGGGTCCGGAGGAGTATAGTTATCCGCCGTGATTCTTGTGATCGGGTGCGGAAGGCTGGGCAGCAACTTCGCGATGCGGATGGCCGAGGCCGGGCACGACGTGACGGTCCTCGACTGGGACCGCGCCAATCTCGCCACCTACCTGCCCAAGGACTTCCCGGGCCGGACCATCACGGGGATGGAGATAGACGCCGAGATCCTGCGGCGGTCGGGCATCGAGGATGCGGAGGTGGTGGTGATCGTCTCCCGTGACGAGCCGACCAACATGATGGTGGCCGATCTCGCACGCGAGGTGTTCGCCATTGACCGCATCATCGTGCGCATCGACCAGCCGCGCTTGCGGACCCTCTACGAGGAGGCCGGCTTCGAGGTCCTGTCGCCGGTCCTCGAGGCGGCGCTGTCGCTGGAACGCCGCGTGGAGGCGATGGGGCAGCGCTAGATGTACGTCCTGGTGGCCGGCGGCGGGAAAATCGGCCTGCACCTCATCCGCACGCTCCTGTGCCAGGGTCATGAAATAGCCTTGGTGGAACAGGATCGGCGCGTCTGCTCGCAGGTGGTCGAGGAACTCCACGAGGTCATCGTCATCCACGGCGATGCGACCAGTCCCGACAACCTCGGCAGGGCCGGGGCAAGCCGGGCGGACGTCATCGTCGCCGCGGCCGGCCGCGATCAGGACAACTACATCATCTGCAAGATGGCCAAGCGGTTGTTCAGCGTCAAGCGCGCCGTCGCCCGCGTCAACGACCCGCGCAACGAAGAACTCTTCCGACTCTCGGGCGTGGACTACCTCATCAGCGTGACGTCGATGGTGTCCCAGGCGATCGAGCACGAAATCGTGCCACATGCGATGATGACGCTCTTCACCTGGCATGAGCGCATGTCGATGCTGGAGATCGATCTGGAAACCGCCTCACCGGTCGTCGGCTTGCCCATCCGCAAGCTCGATTTTCCGCCCGGCTCCATCCTGGCCGCCATCTGGCGCGCGGGCGAACCCATCATCCCGGACGGCAACACGGTCCTGCAAGCCGGCGACGAGGTCTTCGCGATCACGCTCAAGGGCAGCGAGGACCAGCTGAAGAAGGCGTTGCTGGGATAAGAGTCTAGCCTTGGGGGTGAATCCGGCCAGTTTGCAGCGCGGCCCGCACGCCGTGCTCCCCTGGTACCTGGCTGCCGGCCTGGTCGGGGCGGACATCGGCACGTCCGTCTTCTACAGCACGGGCGTGCTCTTGCCCCATGTGGGTTACGCGGCGCCCTTCTTCGTGCTGGCGGTCGTCGTCACGATGTGGATCTTCAAGTCCACCTACCAGGAAGGCACCTCGGTCAACCCGGTCAACGGCGGCGCCTACGCCATGATGCTGCAGACGGTGGGCCGGCGTTCGGGCCTGGTGGTCGGCTCGCTGACCATCCTGTCGTACCTGGCCACGGCGGTCGTGAGCGCGCTGGCCGGCGCCTACTACCTGTCTTCGCTGTGGGGCGGCGCCTGGCCGCTCTGGGGCATCTTCGCCGTGGCCGCCATCCCGGTGGTGACCTTCGCCATTCTCAACCTGTGGGGGCTCAAGGAGTCCACCCGCGTGGTGTTCGTCATCGCGGTCTTCCACTTCGCGATGCTCATCGTGATGGACGTCTGGGGCCTGTGGATCGCCCTGACGCAGGGCGCCCACTGGGAGCGCCTGACCCAGGGCTTCGGGCAACTGACCGCGTACGGGGTCCTGCTGGGTTTCGCGTCGGCCTTCCTGGGCATCACGGGCTTCGAGTCGGCCGCGCAAATCGTCGAGGAGATCGAGCGGCCCATCTCCCGCTCGGTGCGCCGCATCTACACGACGATCGTTGTGCTGGTGAGCTTCACGTCCCCGGTGTCGTCGCTGCTCATCATCGCCCTGCTGCCCGAGCCGATGATCGAGAGCTACCGCAACAACCTCATGACCGGCCTCGCCCTGATCGAGGGCGGCAACCCGTGGGTGGTCGCGCTGGTACTGAACGCCATGCTGACGCTGTTCGCGGCCGTCAACACCGCATACGCCGGCGCCACCGGCTTGATGACCACGATGGGCCAGCAGGGCAACCTGCCGGCGCTGGTCCTGCAGCGCTGGAGCGCGCGGATTCCCGCGTTCAAGGGGTACCCTTACGTCGCCTTGCCCTTCATGGCGGTCTGTCTGGCGATGATGGCGGTCTTTCCCGGCAACGTCGATCAACTGGGCGCGATCTACGGCATGGCCTTCCTGGGCGTGATGATCTCGTATTGCGCCGGCGTCGTCCTCACGCGGCTCTACCACCCGGGCAAGGTGGGGCGGGCCGAATTCCTGTCGCGCTGGACCTTCAACTGGCAGAACCGGGACATCCCGGTTCCGCCGCTCATCGGCGCCGCCCTGCTGCTGGTAGCCGAGGTGACGCTGGTGCTCACGGACCACCAGGCACGCAATCTCGGCCTGCAGCTCTTCCTGGCCGTCCTGCTGGTCATGGGGATGTACCGCCTGGGCATCGTGGAAGGGCGCATGGTCAAGGTTCCGGATCTGCGCCTGGGGATGGGCCGGCTGCGCGGGTGCCGCGATCTGCCCGAGGAGTTGCCGCGACTGGCGGTGTGCATCAAGGAGTTCGAACCCGACCGGGTCGTCAACATGCTGGCCTACATCCTCAAGAAGCACGCCGCGGCCGGGCCCATCGAGGTCGTGATCTTCCACGCCCAGGAATCCGGCGAGTCCGCCGCCGAACTCGAGAAGCTCTCGCGCCTCATCTCCCAGCAACTGGAGGAATTCGAGTTCTTCGAGACCAAGGACTTCATCCTGACGGTGAAGGTCCTCCCGGGGAACCTCGACGAGGTGCTGCCCGAGTATTTCCGCGCCAACCCCGTCACGGTGGTCTACATCGGCACGGGAACCGACGCCATGCAGTCCGAACGCCTGCGGGACCACCTCTCGAACGAACTGGAACTCAACGTCAATCGGATCGACGAGGATGCGCTCCCCAAGGGGCCCGGCATCTGGTTCCAGCAGTGGCTGGCCGAGCGTACTGGCGGCGCCGGGCAAATAGAGGTGTGAACCGGCGCGCGAGGGCTATGGCACCGCCGGCACGGAGGCCGGCGCTACTCGGCCGCCGGCACGGGCGCCGGGATGCGGTCCACCAGGCGCATGTAGCCGCCCGCGTCGGGCTGGAACCGGCCCGCGAAAGCGCGTTCGGCCGTGGTGCCGTCGGCGAGCTGGAACCGGGCACGGTAGGCCAGGCCGTCCGCGGTGGGTTGCGTCGCGACGACCTGGGGATCCCTGTCGGCCAGTTCCAGGCCGATCCCGGCGGCGTCCTGGCGGAGCTGGTCGGCGCCGAGCACGACGCTCACGAAGTGGCCGGCGTCGTGTAGCTGCAGCACCAGCTGGTCGTCGGGCCGGCCTTCGTGCGTCAGGAGGACCTCGCCCACCCAGTAGGCGTCCAGGTAGAGGTCGCCGCGGCGGGAGCCCGCTTGCCAGGTCGTCTCCTTGCCGCTCTTCTCGTCGCGGACCAGCACGAGATTGGCGCCGTCGTAGCCCGCCTCGCAGACCCGGGCCGTCTTGCGGCCGTCGGGCGAGGTGGCGACCTTCTTGACGACGGGTTCCAGGTAGTCGTGCTTCTCGAAGAGTTCGCCCGAATAGAGGATCTTGCCCTTGTCGTCCTGGATGGTGCCCCTGGCACCAGGGGAGGCGCCCGCCAGGCCGGGGTTCGCGCCGGTCGACTTCCCGCTCCAGGCGTAGACCCGCCCGCTGATCGTCCCGTCGGCTCCGCGGCTCTGCAAGACGACGTAATCCATGTAGCCGTAGCGCCGCCGGAACTCGTCGAGGTAGCTCGCTCCGTCGCCCCCGGAGTACATGGCCACGATCTTCACGGGAGCCTTCTGTACGCCGGTGCCCTGCAGCTTCAGGAACCGGGGGGGCTCGCCACTGACCTTCCTGGGCATGTTCTCCTCCGCTTTGGAGCGTTATCGAGCGCGCCGCGGGCCGGCCGGGACCGGAATTCTTGAACGGAGGGTTAACGATCGGTAAAAGATGTGCTAAAACAGTCATGTGCGGCTCAACTGGGCGATCGGGATCGCGCTGCTCGCGACGGCGTGCGGTGGCCCGACGCTTGCGCCGGGCAATCCCGGGGCATCCGCTCCGTCGCGGTCATATTCGGCCGATGCGCGAGGCTGGAAGCGGTCGGAGATCATCTCCCGCAGCGCCGACGTCCTGGCCGAAGCGGCCGGCGACGGCGCCACGGTGGCGCGTTTTGCCGCCTTCGCAGCCGGGCCCGATCCGGATCCGGCCGGCACGCGGGCCATGGCCCGGCGAGCCCTCGATCTGCTCGCGGCGCGCAAGTCGGCGCTGGCCGCGGGAACTCGCGGCACGCTCGAAGACATCGCCGCCGGCCGGGTGACGCCGGCCAGGGCGCCCGCGCCCGCGCCAATTGCCTTCCCGCGCGACGAGGGCGCCCACTGGGGTGCCCTGACCGAGTGGTGGTACCTCAACGGGCACCTGTCGGGAGCTTCCGAGCGGTTCGGCTTCGAGTTCACGCTGTTCCGCGTCGGCCCGTTGCTGTACTTCGCGCACGTGGCCCTGACCGACGAGACCGGGAAGCGGTTCCACTACGTGCGGGAGTGGTACACCCCGGGCCGGACCGCCTCCTCGGACAAGGACCTCGACGTGCGCTACGGCCCTCACCGCATCCAGGCGCTGGCACCCGCGGCCTACGCCATGACCGGCGTGGCCGGCAAGGACGCGGGCTTCGACCTGCGCCTGTCCAGCCGCAAGCAGCCCATGCTCATCAATGGCGACGGCAACATCGACATGCCCGAGGGCAAGGACTCGCGCTACTACTCGCTTACACGCCTGGATGCGGCCGGCACGGTCCGGGTCGGCGGGCGACAACTCGCGGTGACCGGCCTGGCGTGGCTGGATCACCAGTGGGGGCCGTTCTACGTGTCGGGGTTCAAGGAGCGCTGGGACTGGTTCTCGGTGCAACTCGACGACGGTACCGACTACAACCTGTTCGCCTTCCGCGCCGCCGACGGCACCCCGCGACAGCGCCATGTCAATCGCCTCGACGCCGCCGGCGCGTTCCGCGGCGGCGGCCGCCTGGAACTCGGGCGCGACACCTGGTGGCAGAGCCCGCGCACGGGCCTGCGCTTCACCACGGGCTGGACGCTCGGCCTGCCCGATGCCGGTGAACGCCTGGCCGTCGAGGCCGTCCTGCAAGACCAGGAAGTGGCGCGGTTGCTGGCGTTCCCCCTCGATCCGCTCCCCCAGTACTGGGAGGGGCGAATGCGGGCGGTCAGGACGCGCGCCGACGGGTCGCGCGGCACCGGCGTGGCCTACTGCGAGACCTTCGGCTTCTAAGCCCTCACGTGGTTCCGGCCGGCCGAGCCGCGGGCCAGCACAGGTCTTTCCCGTCGCCGAGATGATGCATACCTACGTTGCCGGGTATGGAGTCATGACCTGCTCTCAGGGAGGCGGCGGCATGCGATTGACGGCACATGAACGGGGGGGGGGTAACGGGCCCCGTCCCTTGATCGCCATGCCCGTGCCGGTGCTGGCCGGGGAGCCTGGGGATGGGTGACGCTGGAGAGTCGCAGGCCCTGACGGGCAAGTACCCGAGAGCCCGCCGCGTGCGGGCGGGCTGGCGCTTCGCGGCCCTGCCGGTAGCGGTCGCCCTGGGCGTCCCGGCCGGCTGCCAGGTCGCCGGCTGGCAAGGCCAGATCGGGACGGGCCCGGGTGCGGGGATCCATGCTGGAAGTGCAGGACGACGGCAAAGTCCGCTACGAGTTCCGCGGCCCCTGGAAGGATGGGACCAGAGGGATCTTGCTGGCCCCCCTGGACTTCATCGCCCGGCTCTGCGCCCTTGTGCCGCCGCCCC
>Ga0194120_10011272_pt1 | contig 10774 bp, 9 predicted proteins | sample TA2MahCa65mmetaG_FD_148642 | JGI IMG/M metagenome (GOLD analysis project Ga0194120, IMG submission 148642) | Freshwater microbial communities from Lake Tanganyika, Tanzania - TA2015019 Mahale Deep Cast 65m | ecosystem: Environmental > Aquatic > Freshwater > Lake | place: Tanzania: Lake... | reverse complement strand
TCCCGAAGGGACGCGCCCAGATGCAGTCCTCCTTTGTTCGGCCTCGCAGACCACAGGCGGCTGCGAGATCTGCAAAAGGCGTGATCACCGGCTCGCTCTTCTGGACCCCTGAATTCGATCCTCGCGCGAGCTCGGTCGGGCTCGCTGGATGAGCGAGGGCGGGCGGCGCCAGCTCATCGGCTGCTGCGACGGGTGGCGCTACCGCCCATGCGACCGCCGGAAGCCACGTCAGGATGCCCTGGATGCGCCGGTTCATGGCGGATCTCCCGCGCCGTCTGCGTCCACCGCGGCCTGCATCACCAACGATTCCCCGCGCCACGCCCGCAGGGCGACCGGCCCCAGTTGAGGACGCAGCGTCAGCTCGATCCGGTCGGGCAGGCCCGCTTGGGGCGCCAGCTGCGTGACCACCACCACCGCGTTGCCGACGGTGGTGAGCCGGCTCTCGGTGCGCGCGGCCCCGCGGTCGGCGAACGGCAGCAGCAACTCGGCGACGCCGCGTCCGAGCGGTGGCAAGAGCGGCAGCAGGCTCGGGCTGTCTTGCCACCTCAACGCCGGATCGAGCGCAAACGGCACGCGCGCGGCCGCCAACGCAAAGAGCGCCAGCAGGCGGGGACCCGGACCGCGGTACTCCAGAACGGTCAGGTAGGCGTCGTCCTGGTAGATCGAGGCCACGGCGTCGCTGCCGCGCAACGTGCGCCGGCCATGTGGGTCGATCGCGCTCAACCAGACCTCGCTCGCCGGCATTCCCTCGCCCTCGATCCGCCAGTGCCAGCGGCGGCCGGCAGGCAGGGCGAGGCAGGCGCGCACGGTGTCGTCGATCGGCAACGGCTCGACGGTGTCGCCGGTCTGCGGACAGCCGTGGGTGATGTAGCGCCGCCCGGTGGGCGCCGAGCGAACATACTGCAGGAATTCGCCGGCCACCGTCGGCGCCCCCACTTCGGCACCTACCTGCAACTGCACGTGCAGGTGCGGCAGCGGCGAGCGGCCCGAATTGCCCACGCGCGCCAGCACCTGGCCGCGCACCACCTGCTCGCCTTCGCGCACGGCGAGGCTGCCGCGCTGCAGGTGGCACAGCGCCGAATGCAGGCCACCGGCATGGGCGATCACCAGGGCATTGCCCCAGTTGTGGCTGGTGTCGACCTGGCCGATCGGGTTGTCGTCGAGGTGGCCGACCGCGCGCACCACCCGGCCGTCGGCGGGCGCCACGACCGGGGCGCCATAGGCGTAGTAGTCGGTCAGCGCAGTGCCCCCGTTGCGCCAGCGCCGGCCCGCGTCGTCGGCGACCTCGAAGTCCCAAGCGTGGCTCCACAGGCCCTGGTGGGTCCACGGGCCGGCGGGACCCTGGCTGACCTGCCAACGCCCGAGCACTGGCAGGTACAGCAGCGGCATCCCCGCGGCCGGGTAGCGGCGGGCCTGCGCCAGGACCTGGGCCAGCGCGTCCTCTGGCCGACCGGGTGTGCCGCGGACCAACTGCAGCGGGCCGCCTCCGACTCGGTGGACCAGGGCGAGCAACACGGCATCGGTCACCGCCACGAAGGGCGCCGCCAGCACCGGCAGCGCCAGCCCCTGCAGCGCGGTCAGCAGCGCGGCGCCAAGCGCCGTCGCCAGCGCGGCGGCGACCGCGGCAAGCACGAGTGAGGCCCGCGACAGCACCACGAACACGCCGCCCGTGGCCAGCGCGCACACCACCGCGTTGAAGCCAAGCAGGTGCTGCTCGAGGTCGCCGCGTGGACCGCCTACCGCAGCATACGTCCCCCAGGCAGCGACAAAGCCGAGCGCCGCGAGCACCACTGCCCACCTCGACCACCACGCCAGCGCCACCAGCACCAGCGCTCCAGCCTCCACCGACGGCTGCAAGAACACCGCGCCGAGCGAGCGCAACCACGCCACTGCCAGATCGGGCAGCCACGCCGGAGCGACGGCCACGGCTTCGCGCAGCGGGTGGAGCGCCTCGACCCGCCGGCCAGCCAGGATCGCCAGCCAACCCGCGATCACGAACGGCAACGACAGCAACGGCACGGCGAGCGACCGCTCCATCGCCGGGCGCACCGCGGCGGCGAACAGCACGGTGCCCACCACCGCGACCACGACCAGTCCCGCCAGCGCTGGCTCCGGTGCGAACACGAGCGGCAACATCAGCCCGACCAGCAAGCCGTTGCAGCCGAGCCAATCGAGATCGGCCGCCTGTGTTGCCGGCGCAAACCACTGCGCCAGCCGGCGTGCGATCACTGCCCCAAGCAGCCCGAAGATCCCGCGCTCGGGTTGCAGGAACGTGGCCGCCAGCAGCACCACCGCAGGCCAGCCGGTCACACCGAACAGCACGAGACCATAGCTGTTGAGCACGCCGCGGGCTTCGCGCCGACCGCCGTCGAGCCACGCCAACAGGGAGGCGGGCACCCGTGGCGCCCACGCCGGCAACGGCAAGGTCGAGGACTGCGATCGCATCGGCCTACCCTGCCAGGCGCGCGGGCAGCGTCTCGGCGCCCTTGAGATCGTCGAGGTGCTCGGCGCGACGGATGACGTCGATGTCACCGCTCTCGCCCAACAACACCACCGCCGGTCGCAGGCGGATGAACTGCATCGACTGGGTCACGTTGTAGGCGCCGACCGGTCGCACCACCAACAGGTCGCCCGCCTCGAGCGGCGGCAACAGGACGCTCGGGCGCACGACGTCGATGTTCATGCACAGCGGCCCATAAACCGCGGTTTCCTCGAGCATTCCTCCGCGGTCTTCGGCCGGCAGCACGTCGTGCCGGTACCAGAAGCTGGTGAACAGCACGTTGACGCCGGCGTCGACGATGAGCGCGCGCGTGCCATCAGCCAGCCGCTTCTGGCCCACGACCCGCGTCAACAGGTAGCCGGCCTCATCCACCAGCGCCCGGCCGGTTTCGAGGAAAAGCGTCGGCAGTTCGCCCGGACGGAAGCCGGCCTCCAGGATGGCGCGCGAAATGGCCTCGGCATAGTCGTCCACCGGCGGCGTGGCGTCGGTGCCCGGCGCGTACTGGGCGTGCAGCGTCGCCCGCGAGGCAAAGCCGCCACCGACGTCGAGGCTGCCGACCACCATCCCGGTGTGCTGGCGCACGTCGAGTGCAAGTTGGGCGAGGCGACCGGCCAGGCGGCCATAGGCGGCAGGGTCGGCGATGTAGGTGCCGATGTGGCTGTGCAGCCCGTCCAGCCGCAAGTGCCCCCCGCTGGCGATGCGGCGCGCGGCGTCCAGGGCCTCGCCGCTGTCGAGGTTGAAGCCAAAGCGGTCCCAGCGTGGATAGATGCCGACGTCGAGGTTGACCCGCAGCGTCACGCCGATCGTCTTGCCGCTCTCCTTGGCGATGCGCTCGCAGGCATACAGCTCCTCGTAGTGGTCGACGTGCACGCGGGTACCGTTCAGCAGGGCGGTGCGAAGGGCGTCCAGCGGCTTGTAGGGCCCGTTGAACAGGATGTGGCTGTCGGGCACCCCAAGGCGTCGCGCCATCTCGAGCTCGTGCTCGCTGACCACTTCGGCCCACGCGCCTTCGCTGTGGAACACCCTGCACACGGCGTCCAGGTAGTTGGTCTTGTACGACCATGCCAACTGGACCTTGGGGTAGCGCTGGCTGAACGCGCGCTGGGCCTCGCGGTAGGCGCGGCGCAGGCGATGCTCGCTGAACACGAACAGCGGGCTGCCGTGGTCGCGCGCCAGCTCGGCGACCGGCACGCCGTCGATGCGCTCCAACGCCCGGTGGCCCGGCGGGCGCCCGAACTTGTTGGCGAGCGCGCCCTGGTGGCGCAGGATCGTGGGCTTCTCGTAGCGTTCACGGGTCATGCCGCGGCCTCCTTGCGGTGCAGTTCGCCGACCGTCGTCAGCGCCTGGTAGTCGGCCAGCGTGCAGATCTGGTCATAGCTGTGGCGCAGGAACATCACGCCTGGATCGGGCGGCGCCAACGGGGCCACGGATCGGCCCAGGGCAAGTTGCACGGCGGCCCACGGCAGGTTGCGGCCGGCGCCGACGCACAGGTAGACCCAGGCCGGAAAGCGCGGGTTGATCTCGATCAGGTGGCAGGCGCCGTCGTCGTTGGCGCGCATCACCTCCAGTTCGCACGGGCCGCGCCACTGCAGCGCCGCCATCGTGGCGCGCACGAACTCGGTCAGCGCCGGGTCGGCGACGGTGACGCCGCCCCAGGCCTTGCCCTTGTCGGTCAACTGCATCTTGCGCATCGGCACCGCGCCCACCACGCCGCCCTGGCCGTCGCCGACAACGGTGATGTCGAACTCGACCCCGTGCACGAACTCCTGCACGATGACAGGCACCCCCCACCTGGCGCGCAGGCGCTCGAAGTGACCGTACACCTCCATCGGCGAACAGGCCATCGCGGCGTCGTAGAACTGGCCCTTGACCATCACCGGGAAGCGCACCTGCTGATCCAAGCTGGCGATCGCCGAGGCCTCGGTCAGTCGCACGCCCTTGGGGACCCGCACACCGTGGGCGTTGAGCTGGTCGAGTTGGTCCTTGGCGCGCAGGCGCAAGCTCTCGGCGCTCGGCAGACAGGTGCGGATTCCGAGAGCCCGCAGCGCCGGTTCCAGCTTGACGAGCCCGGTCAGTTCGGCGTCGAGCGTCGGAATCAGGACGTCGATGGGAGTCTGGGCGTGGATGGCGCGCAGCCGGTCCAGCGTCACGGCGGTGCCTTGCGACGGGTACGGCATCAAGTAGACGTGATCGACGATGCCGGTCATGTAGGCGCCCGGATCGAGCGCCTCGTAGCCCAAGCCGACGACGCGCACATTGGGGTCGGCCGCGCGGATCGCGCGCACGACCGGCACGCCGGGGCCCGGATTGTCGGTGGCGTTCAGGCCAGTGACCGCTACGGTCAAGCGCTGGTTCATCGCGCCTCCACCTCGGCGCGCAGGTGCAAATCGCGCATCCGAAACAGGAATTGCTCAACATCGCGGGACGCGGTGACCTCGTCCACTTCGAACTGAGCGGTCAGCGCGGGCGCCAGGTCGGCCTCGGCCGCGCCGCCGATCAGCGCCTTGAGCAACCAGGTCGCAGTGCGGTTCAAGGTGAAGGTGCTGCCACTGCGGGTGTCGAACAGGAACCCGCTGTCGCTCAGGGCCAGGTGCTGATACATGCGTGCGGCTCCGCAGCCGGGGTCCAACGGTACCCGGCGCCCGTAGCCAAATGCAATTCCCGTGCCAATGCCGATGGGCCTTTCCCTCTGCGGTTTCCGCCAAGCGCGCGGAGCCGGTGGGTGCAAATTCTGCACCCTGGGGTGCGGGATTTGCACCTCATGTCGGGCCCCGTGTGGTCGTGTCCGCCGCCGTGAACCCCGCGCCCGCCGCGCGTACCGTGCACGCGACATCGAGAGAGGCCCGCACGCGCCGCGCCCCGCCGTTGCACTTTCGCCGAGGCCATCGCCGGGCAGATCCGCGCCGACTGCCGTGCTCGCGGCCTGCCCACCGGCTCCCCCTGGTGGCGGCTTCGTCGGCTCCTGGCGCGCGCCAAAGGCGGCGGCCTTCGGCATCGCCAAACCCGCGGACCGCGACACCCTGCCGTGCGCTGGCGCGCTCGCCGCTGGCGCAACACGGCGACGCGTGGGCGAGGCGGGGTCGGTGGTCGACCTCGATGCCACCGCCCGCGCCCGCCGGGTGCGCGCTGCCCGAGGGCGGCGAGATTCTCCAAGTTCCAGGTGATCCCATGGACTTGAACAAATGGTGGATCCGCGGCGCGTCCTCGGCCGTCAGCCGCCAGCCGGTGCGATCTCCGTCTGTCCGTCCCACAACGGATAGCGGAACAGGACGATCCGGGCGTCGTAGCCAGGCTCCGGCGCGGTCTGCACCACCGCCCAGACCCAGCCGGTCGACAAAACGGCGCGCAACTGCCGCACCGCCAGCGCCGGTTGGCCGTCCACCTTGCCGATGGTCCACTTGGTCTTGACCTTCAGGCTGACGTCGTCGAGCACCCAGATCTCGGGCCTGCCGGCTGGCGCCACGAGCCAGGCGCCGCCGCCCTGCGGATCGGCGATGTGCACGATGTCGCAGCAGATGGCGCTGCCCCCCGGGCCAAACTCCGGCAACGGCGCGTCGCCCCAGTCCATCAGCCGGCCGACGTACCCGGTCTTCTTGTGGATGCGCACAAGGCCCGTGCGGTTGGCGCCGAGCAGGTGGCCGACTGTCGAGTACCCGATGCGCTCAGGGCGGTCCCCAGGCGGTACCGCGCCGCCGTCGGCGCCCACGAGGTCGAGAACCTTCGTCGGATCGCCACCCATGCCGCCCAGGTCGAGGATCTGCGTGCCGCCGAGCGTCAGCACCTTGAGCTGACCTCCTGGATCGACTGCGCCGGTCGACGGCTTGGACGCCGACCCCGCGGGAAACGCCGGCAACGGCGCAGAACGTGACGGGAACGACAGGCCGAACGGTTCGCCCGTCGTGTGCAGGGTCGCGCAGTCGGCGATCGGCTTGAACAGCACGTAGTCCAGCACGTCGTGGACCATGACGATGTCGGTGATGCGCGCCGCGTCCGCCAGCGGCTCGAGCAGGTCGACCTTCGGGTACGGGATCCGCGCAGCCGCGAGCTGGGCCCATTGGAAGGTGGGCGCCCACGTGCACAGGATGGTGGAGTTCTGCTTCTTCTGCGACCGGCTTGTGCCGGTGCAGGACGGCAGCCCCTTGCTGCCGTCGTCTGGCACCGGGTCGTCTAAGCCGAACTCGCGGCCGAAGTCCTCCCAGCCGCCTCCTTGCTTCTTCTTATGGACGTAGCCGCGCATGGCCCTGGAGTCCCAGGCCCGGGCGACCCAGCGCAACTGATGCGGCCAGTTTGGCGCCACGTTGGCGAACAGCGGCGGGTTGCAGGTCGCGCCGGCGCCGACGACATGCACGAGGTCCGGCGGTATGAAAAGGGGCGAGACGTAGGTCGACAGGGCCGCGCGCGTGCGTGCGAACGGGGGCGCGCCGCCCGCCACGGCCGAGGAGACCGCGGACGACGGCGGCGGTGGGCGGATGGCGTCTGCTTCGCTTCGCGTCGGGCCCTGACACGCCCACGCCAACAGGCACGCGCCGACGGCGCCGACCGGCCACGCCGCGGAGCGTCGGTTCACGACAACACCAGGTACTGCCACGCCGGCTGCGGCAGCTGGCCCGTCTTGACGGCCAGCCACGATTCGGACGCAGGCTGGCCCGGCACGTTGACCATCCAGCCGATGCAGCCCACCTGCCAGCTCGGGTCCAGCGCCGTCGCGTAGTCGATGGTCGGCAACAGCAGGCCCTGCGCGGCGGCGCTGAAATTGCCCATGTAGAACGCGATGCCGGCGACCTGGCCGGCGCCGCGCGTCAGCAAGTCACCGTTGGCGGCGAGCTCGAACGGCGCGGGCTGCCCGCCCGAAGGGACTGGATGCAGCTTGATGGTGCCACTCCCGGTCGCCCACAACCCGAGTCCCTGGCGGCTGTCGACCTGCAACGCGCCCGGTACGTGGTCGAAGGTGTGGCCCGCTTCGAATTCCAGGTCGGCGGCCTCCGAGTTCATGCGGCACGCCGTGCCGGGCTGCAACCAGTCCGGGCCCCCGGACGCCTTGTCCTGCGGGTTGGTCGGCGCCTTGCCGGGCAAGAAGAACTCGCCGTATGGATAGCGCAGGAAGCGCAGGGTCGACACCATGAAGGTCGCCGTCGCGCCGTTGTCAGCGATGTTGAGCGTCGCGTCGCCATGGTTGCCGATGAACCGGATGGTGCCGGTGGGGGCGGTGGACGAACCGGTGGCGAAACGCAGGTTACCCTTGGTGGCGTAGACGTCGTTGGCGACGGCGACCGCCTGCCCTCCAAGCACGGCTGCGCGCCCGATCGTGACCCAATCTTTGTCGTCAAAAATGAAGTAGGAGGCCGATTTCTCGCCCGCAGCCAGCAGGACGGGCTTGGCCGCGGGATTGTCGAAGTCGAAGTACTCGTTGGCGTCAGTCACATCAGCCACGTTTGGCCTCCTGGCGGGCGCCTGCCCGCGGTCACTGTTGGCCCGAGATCTCGGTTCGCCACTCGGTGACCACGAGTTCGCCCGGGAATTTCGCAGTTGGATTGGCGTTCCAGATTCCCCAACAATAGGGACTGGAGTCGGGGGAGCACCAAGGACCGTAGCAGGGTGGCCCGCATGGCGGCGCTCGGACAGCAACACAGATCATGCCATCCGGAGATGGCACGCACGCCGACTCCATCCAGACGCCTTGATGTGGCAACCCGGAGCGAGGAAGCGCCGCCTGCACCGCGCCGGTCTCCGGATGTCGTGCGATCAACGCGGTGCGCCGCATGTCGGCGAGGCTACCGGACGTGGACGACTTGCCGTGACCGAAGGCGCCAATCTGCACGGTGGAGCCACCGTGGGTCGAGTGGAATCCCTTGCTATTGCTAGCCTCAGGAATGTGCCAATCATAATTGCCCGTCTCGCCAAACGGATCGAGGTGCCGCATCCACTCTGTCACCAGCCAGGTCGGCGAGCCAGGGCTGTCCGTCATCCGCCCTACAGCCGATCCAAACGGAAATTGGATCTCCCAGATATCCAGCTCGAAAAGCGAAGAGCCCAAGGACACGACGCGGCCGGACAGGCGAAACGACAAAGCAGCTGGGTCGAAATGGCTCGCCGACCACTTCGTAAAGGGCCACACGGTCGCCGGATCCTGGGGCAGCCACTCACCTGGCAGGATCGGTCCAGAACTCCCGTCATTCTCATCGACATATCTCAGCCAGCCGCCCGCTTCGAGGCCAGTTGGCGCGTAGGTCCAGTTGCGCCAGGAGCCCACTCCATTCGCATCGATGCGCAGTGCTGACCACGGACCGAAGAGCACGTCGCGCAGAATGAACGCCTGGCTCTCCGCGTGCCAGACGCAGGGATCCTCGTCCATCGAGCTCCAAAGGAACATGGGCGAGCCGACGGTGACACGTGCCTGCGTCTTGGGGCTCAGGCTCTGCACATAGGCTGGCGGCGACGGCGGCGTCTTGACGGCCACCGCCTGCACCAACTGGCCGTCGGGTGCGACTTCCAAGAACTGGAGATGTGCGAGGTCCTTTTCGCCATCGCTGTATCCCTTTCCCACCACAAGCCAGTTGCCGTTGTCCTTCGAGGTCAGGCACGCGACGTGGTAAATCCGTGACCTGGTGTCCGGGCTGTCGACGCTCTTCTTCTTCGGCATGACAACCGGCAAGTTCGCCAGGTTCACGACCTGTACCACACTGCTGCTCGCGCTCTTGACGCTGCCCAGGAGCAGCGGACGTTTCGAGTCCGAAATCCATTCCGGGTACTGTAGCGCAAGCCTGAGGTCTTCACCGTGGCGGTGCAGGGAGTAAGGCATCACGCCTGGCATGACTTCGGCGCCGCCCCCCACCTTGTTGCCCCAAATCGGTAGCCCAACCCTGCGCTGGCGGTGGATCTTGATTCGCAGTGGCAACAACGGATCATCCGCCCAGGGGTCCTTCGCCAGCGCTTCTTCGACCGCGTCGACCTGGCCAACTTCGCTCGAGTCCGGGCCTGGAGGCCCGTGCCCGGCAACATCACCACTTCGCTCGATCGCGACATCGCCGTCGCTCTTCTGCCAGGCGTCCGGCAGCGCGGGGTCGGCACCACACCCGGCGGCGAGGCAACCCACGAGGCACAGCGCGACCATCGGCGCGAACTGGTCAAGCTGACGCATGGCTACAGGACCGTCGCCGGCGGGCTCTTCCGCTTCGCTCCACCGGCGACCCCGAGCACGACCACCGGCACTTTGAAGACGTTTCCCGGGGGAATTTCGATCTGCTGCAAGGTGAGCGCGCACCCTCCCTCAAGAAGCGTCGCGCCCTGGGCGGGGTCGGAGTACCACGGCAGGCCGAAACCATGTGCGGACTGGTCCAACACTCCCTCGTGCTGCCAGCTCGAGGTCAGGTTCCACAAGTGGCCGGGAAGGCCAGCGGGGACCTGCACGCCCAGCGGCAGCACCATCTCCTGGTAGGTCAGCGGGGTCGGCTTGCCGCCGAGAGCCGCGGTGATCTCGGCGGACAAAGGCACGTACTTCGTTCCGGTCAGGAAAGCGAAGATCGGTTCGACATCCGGCTCGGGGGCGCCGCCCGGCGGCTTGGTGTTGTTCACTGGCGACCCGCCGAACGCAGTGAACGTCAGGTCGCCCTCGGCGAGCAGCCGCAGCGCCCAGTCGCCGCCCTTCTGCTGCTTGCCGGCGATGGCGAGCGGGTCGTTTGCCTCAAGAGGACCGATGGCGATGGGATGTTCGGCAACGATACAGTGGACGTGGGGAATCTGGAAAACCAGGTTGGCGCGGGCGTGCCAGCCGCCGAAGCGGTCCACCGCCAGCGGCGCGCCGGACAGCGGCAACGCTGCCGGTTGCGCGTCGTGGCAGAACACGATTGCGGCGGGCTGGTCAGCCGGCTTGCCGACATACTGTTGCTTCTCCTTCGCCCGGGCGACGAACGCGAGATGGTGGAAGTCGCCGTGCAGCTTGACACTCTGTGCAGTCAACAGTGTCACGCTGTCCGGTGGCACAAGAACCAGAAACGGCGTTTGCGAAACCGGTTCAGCCATGATGCACCTCTCGGGCCCTCGACGCGACGGTCGGCCGCGCCCGACCTCCGGCGAGGTCGACCTCCAGGCCCTCGGCCGGTCGGCCGAGGCGCGCCGCGATCGCCGCCTGGATGCGCGCCTCTTCCTGCGCGAGCAGCTGCTGGCGAAGTGCGAGGTTCTCCCGCTGCACGCGGACGACCTCGAGCCACGCGCGCTCTTCGCTGGTCAAGGTCTGCCACTCGGTCTTTGTCTCGGTGGTCGCCGCGGATGTCATGC
>Ga0194120_10011271_pt1 | contig 10775 bp, 5 predicted proteins | sample TA2MahCa65mmetaG_FD_148642 | JGI IMG/M metagenome (GOLD analysis project Ga0194120, IMG submission 148642) | Freshwater microbial communities from Lake Tanganyika, Tanzania - TA2015019 Mahale Deep Cast 65m | ecosystem: Environmental > Aquatic > Freshwater > Lake | place: Tanzania: Lake... | reverse complement strand
CCAGCGCGGCGAGTGCGGCGGGCGCCAGGTCGTCGCTCACCCTCGCTTCCCGTCTTGCTACTTGACTGCGGCGGTGTGGCGGGCGCGGACGCGGAACTCGACCTTGGCCCCGTCGTGCTGACCGCTGACGGCGGTCTGGTCGAAGCGGGCGATCTTGAGCTCGTACGGCAACTTGGTCTGGAACTGCTGCTCCTGACCGTCGATCTTGAGGAAGTCGAGCTCCCACACCGACAGCTTGCCGTCGGCCGCCTTGCCCGGCAGCGCGACGCCGGTGAGCTCGACCGATCCGTAGCCGGCGACCGGGATGGCGTAGAACTCGGGTTGGCCGACGATGCGGAAGAAGTCGGCGCGGACGTGTTCCGTCCAGCGCAGCTTCCACAGCGTGCGGACGTTGGGCCGCTCGGACAGGGCGACGTCGGCGCGCGCGGGGACGAGGAACCAGCGCCGCGGGCCGTCGTGGTTGCGGAGGATCACCTTGGCGACCCGGCCGTTCGCCGCCCCGGTGGCGTGGACCGCCAGCGCCGCGACGCCCTTGGTCCGCGCGGTCTGGGCTTCGCTCTGCTTGAGGATGAATTCGCGCTCCAGGTCCGGCTTGCCGTCGTAGAACGGCTTCTCGATCGGCTTGCCCTCGAGCAGCCGCGCCAGGTTGTGGGCGATGGCGTCCTCGTGCAACAGCCCGAGCTCGCTGCCGAAGCAGGTCTGCAGCACCTTGAAGCTGCCGTCCAGCCGCACGAGCGTCGGCAGCTTGCTGGCGTCGACGCCCGGGATGAGGACCTGGGCCGGGCCGCGCCACTCGTCGACGTCGATGTACAACAGGCGCCCCTTGGCGATCGCCTTGCGCACGACCGCCGAGCTGTGGACGAACTCCTTGATCGCCTTGCACGGCGAGCACCAGTCGGAGGTAAACATCAGGATCACGCCGGCCGGGCTGGCCGCGCGGGCGGCGTCGAGCTCGGCTTGGACGACCTCGCGCAGCGTCCTCTTGCCGTGCTTGTGCAGGTAGCGCCCGACGTCGGCGGTGGCGGCGCGGGCGGACGGCGGCGACAACGCGACGACCGCGGCGGCGAGGGCGACGAGCAATGGGCGCATGGCGATCCGGGCGTGGGTGGGCGAGGGCGACCGGGCTACTTCTCGAAGTACTCGCGGCCAAAGCGCTTGGCGAGCTCGGGCTTGTCGAGCGCCTTCATCAGCGCTTCATCGTATTCGACCTTGCCGTCGCGCACCAGTGCCTCGAGCTGATCGTTGAGCATCTGGTTGCCCTGCTGCTTGGCGGTGAGCATGATGTTGAAGATCTGGTGGTTCTTCCCTTCACGGATGAGGTTCGACACCGCGTGCGATCCGACCAGCACCTCGAGCGCGGCGATGCGCCCGCCTCCCTTGCGGCGCAGGAGCGTCTGTGACACCACGCCCTTCATGGTCTCGGCGACCACCGCGCGGATCTGGCTCTGCTGCTCGGGCGGGAACACGTCGATGATGCGGTCGACGGTCGAGATCGCGGTCGAGGTGTGCAGGGTGCCGAACACCAGGTGGCCGGTGTTGGCGGTCTCGAGCGCCAGGGCGATGGTCTCCTTGTCGCGCATCTCGCCGACGAGCACGATGTCGGGGTCTTCGCGCAGCGCCGCCCGCAGGGCGCGACCGAAGCTCGTGGTGTGCGGGCCGACCTCGCGCTGGTTGACGAGCGACCGCTGGGACTTGTGGACGAACTCGATCGGGTCTTCGAGCGTGATGATGTGGTTGCGGCGGTTGCGGTTGATGTAGTCGATCATCGCCGCCAGCGTGGTCGACTTGCCCGACCCGGTCGGGCCGGTCACGAGCACGAGGCCCTTGGGGTTGTCGCACATCCGCCGCACGCCCTCGGGCAGGCCGAGCTGCTCAAGCGTCAGGATCTTCGACGGGATGACGCGCATCACCGTGCCGATGCCGTTCTGGTCGCGGAACAGGTTGACGCGGAAGCGCGCGACGTTGGGCAGCGAGTAGGCGAAGTCGGTGTCGTTGTCGTCGAGGAACTGGTGCTTGTTGCGCTCCGGGATGCCGGGGTCGAGGATCTCCCACACCTGAACATCGGACAGCACCTTGGCGTCGGCGATCTCGCGCATCTCGCCGTCGATGCGCCAGCGCGGCCGGTGGTTGCCCGACATGTGCAGGTCGGAGGCACCCTCGGCGACCATCCGCTTGAGCAGGGGGTCGAGGCGGGGCGCCGACAGCGGCTTGCTCGACAACACGACGCCGCCCGAGCCGGCCGGTCGCGGTGCGTCTGCCGACACCGCCGGCGCGGCGGCCGCCTCGTGCGCCTCGGGTTCGAGGCTCGCCATCGACTGCAGCACCTGGTTGTAGACCGATGCGTCGATCCACACCGGGACGATCTCGACGCCGGGCAGGAACTGGCGCGCCGCCGACAGCGCCAGCGACGTCAGGTCGTCGACGAAGCCGAGCAGCATGCGGTTGCCCTGCGACGCGACCGGCAGCACGCGCTGGCGTTCGATGAACTGGGCGGGCAGCAGGTTGACGACCTCGGGCGGCGGCAGCGCCGAGGACAGGTCGTAGAACTGCAGCGGCACCTTGCGCGACTCGGCGACGTAGCGTCCGGCGATGTGAACGGCGTAGGCCACCGCGAAGGCGGGCGCGCGGTTGAACAGCTCGAGCAGCATCGCCGGCGGGATCTGCAACGTCGCGACCGCCTCGAGGGCGACGATCGAGAACCGGCGCGGCATCGCCAGCAGCACGTCGAGCTCGCCGATGATCTCGAACGGCTTGACGCGGTCGATGTCGAACGCTTCGCTCATCCCGGCTGGCGCGACGCGGACCGCAGCCTGGCCGCGCAGCAGGACCGACCAGCTGTCGGCCTTGTCGCCCTGGGTCAGGATCGCCTCGTGCTCGGCGTACTGCACCATCACGCTCTGGTGGACGACGTCCGACAGCGTGCGCGCGTCGACGCCGCGCAGCAGCGGGTGCTGGGCGATCGCCTGGACGACCTTGGGGAGGAGCTCGGGGGTGACGGGTTGCAGCTTCATGGCCCGGCCGCGCGCGACCGGGTGCCGCGCCCAGGTGCAAAGCTAGCGCCGGCGTGCCGGGCTGTCCACCGGCGGGGCGGGCCCCCTGGCTGCCGGGCGCGGTTCCGAAACTCGGGTGAGGGTAGGGTGGCAGGGGCAGGCGTCTCGCGCTCGCGGCGGTCGTTTGACGTCATTCCATGGACTTGAACAAATGGTGGATCGATCCAAGGGCGCTGGCTGGCCTCCCGACGGGCGCTGACGCCTCGCACGGAAGCAGGGCCCCCGGCCAGCTCCTGCCCCTCGGCGCTGCGCCCGCTCGCTGACACGCTCGCGGTCACGTTTCGCGTAATCCCATGGACTTGAACAAATGGTGGATCGATCCAAGGGGGTCCGGTCAGACCGCACGGCAACTTCCCGCCGGGACCGGAGCCCCACGCCCACGCAGGGCACCAACGTCACCGGCCAGCCGGTCGCCGACGGGCTCGGCGTCTGTCCGCCACACGGTGACCTGACTTGGTCCCGGCAGACGTCACGCTGCTGCCTGTCCACATGCGATGCAGGGCGGCGGTGGCGGCCTGTGGAGCTTGTGGGAAGCCTGAAGGGTTTTCCACAATTCCACAGGCCCGGTGTGGTCCTGGCCCAAGTGCCCACGCGGCCCCTGGTTGGTGGCGCGCGCCAGCTGCTGCGCGACGACCGCCTGCGTCAGTTGGTTCGATGACCCCCGGTCTTTTGATCGGTCCCGCCGTCTGGGACACCCCTGATGTCGATCCTCGCCCCTGGCTGCGGATCCCCGTTGCGCCGCCGCGCTCTCCGCCTTATGCTCTCGCCCCTTCGCGCCCCCGGCGCTCGCGAGGAAGCCCGCCATGCAGCCCCGAATTCGTTTCACTGTCCTGCTGATCGCCGCCGTGGCCATCGCCACCAGCGCCGGCGCCTGCCGTCGGCCGGCCGGCAACCAGATCGTCCTCACCAAGGACCAGGAGCAGCAGATCGCTGCCCACGTCCTGACCGCGCCGCCCGCGCTCGCCAACAAGGCCGACACCCGATTCGAGGACAAGATCACGCTGCTCGGGTGGGAGATCGGCGGAAAGCCGACCAAGGGCGGGTCGTTCGACCTGACGATGGTCTATCGCTGCGATCAGCCGGTCCAGGGCGATTGGAAGGTCTTCGTGCACTTCGAGGCGCCGGGCAAGAAGCGCCAGGCCTTCGACCACTACGGGGTCGGCGGGCTCTACCCGATCAGCCAGTGGAAGAAGGGTGAGATCATCAAGGACGTGGTCAAGATCGACGTCCCGGCCGACTGGGGCGAGCCGAGCGCCGTGATCTTCTTCGGCTTCTTCGATTGGGGGCTGTACGCCGCGTCGCAGCAGGATCGCCGCCTCAAGGTCGACCAGCCCGGCGCGCTCAAGGTCGAGCCCGACACCAATCGCGTGATCTTGACCACGATCAACCTCGACGGCGCCGCGCCGGGGGGCGCCGCCGCCGCGCGCCCGCCGGTCGATCTGCGCGGCGTCGAGGCGCTCGCCCAAGCGCTCAAGCAGGCGGACATCGTCAAGGCCGACGTCGCGCCGGCGATCGACGGCAAGGCCGACGATCCGGCGTGGGCCAAGGCGCTGCCGCTCAAGGTGGTGCGTCAACCCGACGGCCAGCCCCTGTCGGCCGACCTCTCCGGCGAGGCCCGGCTGGCGTGGGACGCCGAGGCGCTCTACTTCACCGCGACCGCCAAGGATGGAGACGTCCGCAACGTCCACGGCGCCAACGACGCGACGCTGTGGGAGGGCGACGTCATCGAGCTGTTCCTGCGCCTGCCCGGCCAGGACGGCAAGTACGTCGAGCTGCAATTCGCTCCCAACGGCGCGCGCTTCGACGCCCAGTTCAGCGGTCCGCGCCAGCCCAAGTGGGAGGACGCCGCCCGCTTCGAGACGGGCCTCGTCCACAAGGTCACGGTCGACGGCGACGTCAACGCCGACGGCGCCGACCGCGGCTTCACGGTCGAGGCCAAGATCCCGTGGAAGGGCCTCGGCCTCGACGGCGCGCCGGCGGTCGGCGCGGTCATCGAGGCCAACATCTACCGCATCGACGACAAGGGCACCCACAGCCTGAGCCACATGGGCGCGTGGGTCCCGGTCGGCAACGACTTCCACCAGCTCGACGGCGCCGGCCGGCTCAAGATCGCCGACGCGGCGCTGCCGTTGCTGCGCCCGGTCGTCCCCGCCGGCGCGCCCCAGCAGCCCTAAGAGGGTGGGTGCCAAATCGTGCCTGCTGCGGTCCACGATGCGCTCCGGCAGGCTGAGTCGCTCCTCGCGACCTCACTGCGACGTACCTTTGAGGTGCGTCTCACTCGCCGCAGCGTCGCTCCTTGCTTGCCGGGCGCCTCGCGGCCCTCGCGACGGCCCGATTTGCACACACCCTCCAAGATCGACTCCGGCAAGAGGTCGGCCGGCCCGCACGGTCGCAGGCGGCAGCGCGGGCTCGGTCGGGAGCGGCGGTTGGCCCAGCGGGGCTGAGGATTGGCAGGCGTGCGCGACGACATTGTGGACCAGCCGGCGCAAGCGTGGCCGGCAACGAGCGCCTGCGACGGCGTCGCCCGCCTCGCCGGCGTCATGGCGGCGCTGCGCGCTCCGAACGGCTGCCCGTGGGACCGCGACCAGTCGCTCGCGACGCTGCGCGCCTACCTGATCGAGGAGTCGCACGAGCTTGTCGACGCGATCGACGCCCTCGGCGCCGCCGGTCGCGCCACCGCCGCCGAGCTGCCGGTCGCAGCGGCGCCCGCGGCGGTCGCGGCGCTGCGCGAGGAGCTCGGCGACGTCCTGCTCCAGGTCGCGTTCCAGGCCGAGATCGCGCGCGAGTGCGGCTGGTTCGACCTCGACGCGGTCGGGCACGCGATTGCCGACAAGATGGAGCGGCGCCACCCGCACGTGTTCGGCGACGAGCGCGCCGCCCTCGTCGGCGAAGTCCGCGACCGCTGGGAGCAGCAGAAGCGCAAGGAGGGCAAGGGCGCGCTCGCCGGCGTGCCGCGCGCGCTTCCCGCGCTGCTGCGCGCCCAGAGGATCGGCGACAAGGCGGCGCGCATCGGCTTCGACTGGCCCGATGCCGCCGCGGTGTGGCCCAAGGTCGACGAGGAGATCGCCGAGCTGCGCGAGGCCGTCCACAGCGGGGCGCCCGCGGCGATCGCCGACGAGGTCGGCGACGCGCTGTTCGCGATCGCCAACCTGGCCCGCCACCTCCACGTCGACGCCGAGATGGCGCTGCGCGCCACCCTCGACAAGTTCACCCGCCGCTTTGGCCACGTCGAGGCCGTGGCCCTGGCCCGCCACGGCGTCGACGCCCGCGTCGCCCTCGACGAACTCGAAGCGCTGTGGCAAGAAGCAAAGGCGGCCGAGCGCGCGGCGCCCGAATCCAGCCGCGGCGCGGATGCCGACGCTCCGCTGCCAGCGGTTTCGGGCGCAGATCCCCCGCTGTCGCCGTGCCCGCCGTTGGCACGGCTCGCTCGCTCCGCTTCGCGTGAGGACCCGGAGCGCACGGCTTGACGGCTGAGGCGCACGTGGGTCCGCCACCGGGAGGAGAGCGACAACCCGAGGGTCCGGTGGACCCTCGACGACCGAGAGATGCGCCGAAAGCGCCGGATCGGGGCTGACGGCCTCGATTCGTGACCGAAGGGGGCGCCCGTCGCTTCGAGGCGCGTGCTGCGATGTCGTTCGTTCACCTCCACTGCCACTCGCTCTACTCGGTCGCCGACGCGACGCTGCGCGTCGCCGAGATGGCGCGACTCGCCGCCGACCTGGCCATGCCGGCGATCGCGCTGACGGACCACGACAACCTCCACGGCGCGATCGAGTTCACCGACGCCTGCAAGAAGGCCGGCGTCAAGCCGATCTACGGCTGTTGCATCGGCATCGCCGCGCGGCCGATCGGCGAGGCGGTGCGCGCCGTCCACCACCTGACGCTGCTCGCCGAGACCGACGAGGGCTACGCCAATCTCATTCACCTCATCTCGATCGCCAACCTCCAGGCCCCCACCAACGCGGCGCCGCGCCTCGACCACGCGACGCTGCGCGCCCACAGCCGGGGCCTCATCGGCCTGTCGGGCGACCTTTCGGGCGAGATCGCCAACGCGCTGTTGCGCGGCGAGATCGACCTCGCCTACCGCGCCGCCGAGCGCCTGCGCGACTGCTTCGCGCCCGACTGCTTCTTCGTCGAGGTCCAAAAGAGCGGTCTGCTCGAACACGACACGGTCGCGCCGCAGCTGGTCGAGCTGGCGCGCCAGCTCGGCCTTGGCGCCGTCGCGACCAACGACGTCCACTACCTGCGCCCCGACGACGCGCGCGCCCACGAGGTGCTGGTGTGCGTCGGCCTTGGGTTGCAGGCGCGCGGCGAGACCGATCCGCTGCCGACGACCGCCCTCGACCTCGCGACGCCGGCCGAGATGCGGCGCCGGTTCGCCGGCATGGAAGACTTGTGCGACGCCACGGTCGCCATCGCCGACCGCTGCAACGTCAAGCTCAAGCTCGGCCGGCCGATGCTGCCGCGTTTCCCGGTCGAGGCCGGCCAGGACGAGGTCGGCGCGTTCGCCGCGCTGTCGCGCGCCGGCCTGCAGCGCCGCTTCGACGAATTCTCCTCCATCGGCAAGCAGGTCGAACAGGATCTGTACGCCCGCCGTCTCGAGCGCGAGATCGCGGTCATCAGCGAGATGGACTTCGCCGGCTACTTCCTCATCGTCGCCGACTTCATCGGCTGGGCCAAGGATCACGGCATCGCGGTCGGCCCCGGCCGCGGATCGGGCGCCGGATCGATCGTCGCCTACGCGCTGCGGATCACCGACATCGATCCGATCCCCTACAACCTGCTGTTCGAGCGCTTCCTCAACCCCGAGCGCGTCTCGATGCCTGACTTCGACATCGACTTCTGCGTCGACCGGCGCGGCGAGGTGATCCGCTACGTCGCAGAGCGCTACGGCAAGGACCGCGTCGGCCAGATCGCGACCTTCGGCACGCTCAAGGCCAAGGGCGCCGTGCGCGACGTCGGTCGCGCGCTGGGAGTGCCGCTGGCCGACGTCGACCGCATCTCCAAGCTCATCGACGTCGCGATCGAGCCCCTCGACGACAAGCACAAGACCGTCGCCGACGCACTCGAGCGCGAGCCGCGCCTGCAGCAGGAGCTCGAAGGCTCGGCGGCGATCGGCCGGATGCTGCAGACCGCCCAGCTGGTCGAGGGGGCCGTGCGGACGGTCGGCATGCACGCCGCGGGGGTCGTCATCGGCCGCGGGCCGCTGTGGACCCACGTTCCGGTCGGGCGCGGGCTCGCCGGCGAGCTGGTGACCCAGTTCGACAAGGACGACGTCGAGAAGGCCGGCCTCGTCAAGTTCGACTTCCTCGGCCTCAAGAACCTGACGATGATCCAGCACTGCATCGCGATCATCGACGCGTCGAGGCCGCCGGGAGCGCCACCGTTCGACCTCGCCCGCGTGCCCCTCGACGACCCCAAGTCGTATGCCGTGATCGGCAAAGGCGACACTGCCGGCATCTTCCAGTGTGAGTCGTCGGGGTTCACCTCGATGATGGTCGGGCTGAAGCCGTCGGTGTTCGAGGATCTCATCGCCGCCGGCGCGCTCTACCGTCCCGGCCCGCTCGGCCAGGGGATGCACCTGCGCTACATCGAGCGCAAACACGGGCGCGAGAGGGTCACCTTCCCGCACCCGGCGCTGCAGGAGGTGTTGTCGGAGACCTACGGCGTCATCGTCTACCAAGAGCAGGTGATGCAGGTCGCCCAAATCCTCGCCGGCTTCACGCTCGGCCAGGCCGACAACCTGCGCCGCGCGATGGGCAAGAAGAAGGCCGAGGAGATGGCCCACTGGGGCGAGGTGTTCCGCACCGGCGCGGTCGAGCGCGGCGTCGAACCGCACGTCGCGGCAGAGATCTTTGAGCTGATGGCGAAGTTCGCCGAATACGGCTTCAACAAGTCGCACTCGGCTGCCTACGGCCTCATCACCTACCACACCGCCTGGCTCAAGGCCAACCACCCGGTCGAGTTCTACGCCGCGCTGCTGACGTCGGACCAATCCGACACCGACAAGGTCGTCGCCTACATCCAGCAGGCGCGCCAGTCGGGGCTGCAGGTCCTGCCCCCCGACGTCAACGAGTCGCAGCTGTCGTTCGCGGCGGTCGGCGGGCGGATCCGCTTCGGTCTCGGCGCCATCCGCGGCCTGGGCGAGGGCGCGATCGAGATCCTGCTCCAGGCGCGCGCCAACGGCCGCTTCACCTCGCTGTACGACCTCGTCGGCCGCTGCGATGGCCGTCGCGTCAACCGCAAGTCTCTCGAAGTCCTGATCAAGTCGGGAGCGTGCGACGGCCTCGGCCAGCCGCGCGACGTGCAGTGGGCCACCGTCGGGCGCGCGATCCAGCGCGCCCAGGACGAGGAGCGCGAGCGCAACTCGGCCCAGACCTCGCTGTTCGGCCTCATCGACGCCGGTCCGGTCGGGGCGCGCCCGGAGGTGTACGTCGCCGCCGCGCCGCCGTGGACCCAGCGCGAGATGCTCGCCTACGAGAAGGAGGTGCTCGGCTTCTACGTCTCCGGGCACCCGCTCGACCGCTTCGCCGCTGAACTCCACCGCCTCGACGTCCGCGGTCTGGCGACGCTCAAGGACCCAGAATTCCTGCGCTCGATCGAGTCACCTCGCCGCGGCGACCCGTCGGCCCCGCCGCCGCCCAAGCGCACGCGCGCCCACGCCGCGGCGATCGTCGTCCAGTACCGCGAGCGCCCTCTCGCCGACGGTCGCCGGATGGGCATCGCGGTGCTTGAGGACCGCACCGGCCAGGCCGAGGCGCTGTCGTTCGACGACGCCCAGGCCTTCTCCCCCTTGCTCGCCTCCGACCAACCGCTGTGGATCGACCTCACCGTCGGCGAAGACCGCAAGGAGGTCGGCAAGGTCGCGCTCCGCATCGAGGGGGCCAGGCTGCTCGAAGACCACGTGCTGGAGCGCTCGCAGCAACTGACGGTGCGCCTGCGCGAACCGCAGTGCGACCCGCGCACGCTGCGCGAGCTGGCCGAGCTGCTCGGCGCCCACCGCGGCCCGGCGCGGGTGAGGGCGCGCGTCGTCTTCGCAGGGCGCGGCGAGGTGGTGGTCGAGGCGAGCGAGCGCTACCGGGTCAAGCCCGACGAGACGCTGATCGGCAAGCTGGAACGCCTGCTCGGCCGCGACGCGGCGCGGATCGGTTGACCCCAGCGCCGGTGGCGACGGCAGCCGCCACCCGCAGCCGGCGCCGCGTGCGCCGCTCCCCTTTGGTTCCAACCGCTCGGACGGCGCGGCGGTGTCGAACGGAGCGCTTGGGAGGCCGCTCCTCCGAGCGATGGATCGCATCTGCGGATGGAGCCGATGATCCCGCCGGCCGGCCCCGGGCCAATTGCCGGCAGGCCCACTACAGCGAATTGGTGTAGATCTGCCAGCCTGCCGGCCCGCCCTTCTGCAGGGTGATCGGCGCCGGGAAGTCGCGACCGCGCCCCTGCAGGAAGACCTTGACCTGCTTGCCGTCGCCGCTCTCGGGGTCGCGCCGGGTGACGCGGACGGTGAACGGCTTGTCGCTGATGACGTAGTTGGCGGCGCGCTGGCGAAAAACCTTCCACTGGTAGTTGCGCAGGTGGGCGATCGCGAGGTCGGTGTCGCGGTTGGTCGACACGTTGAGTGCGGCGTAGCACGAGAACGCGCTCGCGTCGTCGGCGACGTCGATCGCGCACCGCAGCGCAGCGCGCAGGATGCCGTCGGGGGTGCCGGGCGGGAACTCGCTGACGTCG
>Ga0194120_10011264_pt1 | contig 10780 bp, 6 predicted proteins | sample TA2MahCa65mmetaG_FD_148642 | JGI IMG/M metagenome (GOLD analysis project Ga0194120, IMG submission 148642) | Freshwater microbial communities from Lake Tanganyika, Tanzania - TA2015019 Mahale Deep Cast 65m | ecosystem: Environmental > Aquatic > Freshwater > Lake | place: Tanzania: Lake... | reverse complement strand
GTCCCGCTCCGGAAGTCCCTTGTGCCTTCGCCGGCCCTCGCAAACCCAGGCTGCGTCGCCGTTTCGCTTGTGTACGCGTTCCACTGGAAGTACACGGCGCGAACCGGCTCCTTGCCTGGATTCGCGATTGCTCGCCGAATGCACAACCCACTTCCGGAGCGGGACACTAGCCCCGCGTTTCGGCTCGCTGGAACTCGCTCCGGCATCGCCCCTGGCCGAAACGTCGCCGTCACATTCCCGCAAGATCGGCGAAGTCGGCGCGCGGCATGTGGCATGAGGCCTCGGAGGGGCAGACCAGTACAAGGAGCGTGCGAGGATGCGCAGCAGAATCAACCCCCAGTCCGGCTTCAGCGCCGTGGAGTTCGTGGTCGTCTCGACCATGATCGGCATCCTGGCTGGCGTGGCGTTCCCCAAGTTCATGACCGCCAAGGACAACGCGGCCAACTCGCGCGTCCAGCAAAACGCTCACAAGGTCCAACTGGCCATCGAGGAGTACGGCACCGACCATGGCGGCAACTACCCGGCCACGGCTGCCGACGTCAAGGCCCTGGTCGTCGCCGAGAAGGCGTACAACCAGACGCAGACCTACCCGCCGACCCCGTGGGACACGCAGCAGACCGCCGCCATCGAGTGGCCGGCGGCGCTGGACGACCCGCGAATGGGAGACGTGCTGGGCGCCGGTACCGGCGTCGCGCCCACCGCGCATACCCACTACGGCGCCATCTCCTACTTGCAACCCGCCACGGGCCGCTACTACCTGGGCGCCACCGGCAAGAAGGAAGAGAGCGCGATCGTCGCGGTCTTCCTGCACAACTAGCCGAAGGCGACTTACTCCGCCGCCGCGGCGCTCGCCAGCAGGTTCCCCAGGGCCTTCTGCGCCCGCGGGGAGATCTCGACGAAGCGGGCCACGACGCCCTGCTCGCCGTTGTTTTCCACCTTGACGACCTCGCAGTGGAGGTTCAGCGCCTTGGCATCGCCGGTGATCTTGAGGGCCGCCGAGAACGCCTCCCCCACGTGGAGGCCGAACTGGCCTACGAAATGCGCCCCGTCCGTGTCGATGCGCTTGACCTCGGCCGGTTGCTTCGCGCCGTTGACCTTCACCTCGGCCCGCAGATTTGCGAACGGGACTTGCCGCCTGCGCAGGGCCATCCGCACCAGTTCCTTCCGGGCGGCCAGGTTGAGGATGGCGGCTATTTCCTCCTTGCCCGCCAGGTTGCTCGAGAGCACCTCGGCGATGTATTGCTCGGCCACCTTGTTCTGCTGCAGGTAAGTCTGCACGACCTTGAACACCAGCGAGTTGTCGGGCGACAGGCTGCTGATCCAGCCCAGGCCTTCGCGGTAGACGATGCTCGACGCGATGTGCGCCGCCAGCAGGGCCGTGCGGTGCCGGAGGGGGATCTCCCTGGTGATGCGGTCGGCGTAGTTGCGCGACAGCGACCGTGGGCAGTAGGCGAGCAGCAGATCGGCGTAGAGTTCCTGGTCGTCGTCGTCGCGAATCCCCGCATTCAGGGCCTCCTCGATGATGGCCGACAGGTCGTTGATTTCCCTGGAGACCTCCAGCGACAGCTTGGAGAGTGGCGTCCGCTTGTTGCGGGTGTCGTACTCGCGGAAGAGCAGGTTGGCCTCCAGATCGGCTTTCTGGCGCAGGATCGCCAGGACCTCCCGGATGTAGTTGTCGCGGATGGCGGCGAACTCCTCTACCGAGAGGATCAGGCTGGCGATGATCTCGTAGGACGAGCAGATGACGCCGGCCTTGTTGGCCGAAGAGTCCTTGATGATGACGACGCCGCGGTCTTCCAGCTTGAGCCGTGCGTCCTCGGTGAGGAAGATGTTGGCGCCCTCGACGATGATGCGTGCCGAGGGCCTGCCCTGGGCATCCAGGAACTTCTCCCAGTTGTCGCCATTGATGGTGGCCGGGCGGCCGCCGGCCGGGATGAAGACGTCGGCGGAAGCCGTGTTGTGGAGGCCGTTGCGCATCGCGACGCCCTCGTCGTCGTCGGCGCGGCGCACGAAGGCCCCCGGCGCCTTGGAGAGCCCGGCGGGATCGAATTCCACGATCGACCTGCCCTCGCGCACCAGGCGCAGCAATTCGGCCTGATCGAGTCCCGCCGGGTCGGCGCCGCAGCCGAAGCCGTCGGCGATCGCCACGATGCGGGCATGCTGCCGGTACTCCCGGAGCAGGATCTTGATGGCGTTGCCGGCCACGTCGCCGTCCGGCCCGCCGGTCATCTTGACCGTGAAGTCGGTCGTGCGCGGGTTGATCCCCAGGTACGAGAGGCAGTTTTCCAGGTAGACGTTGATCCCCTCGCTGGTGACGCCGAATTCCTTGTGGTTGATGCCGATGCCCGGCTTGCTGGACATGAAGGCGTACGGATAGCGGTAGCCGCGCGCCTTCGCGTGGTCGACGATCCAGTTGATCATCTCGTTGGTGACATTCTCGTCGGGACCCAGGTAGATGATTTCCTCGCGGCCGTAGTAGTCGACGACGTTCTGCGCGAGTTTCCCGTCCGCACCCAGCACGATCAGATCCAGCAGCGAATCCACCGCGCCGCGCACGGCCACCTCGGCGCTGCCGCCCGGCGTGAGCAGGAGGACGCCCTTGGCGCCGCCCTCGGGGATGTCCTTGTTCTTGAGTTGCTGGGCCAGCGACAGGTTCATCACCTCGTCGAAGAGGCGATCGCATTCCTTCTCGAAGTACTCCCGGGAGCGCGGCAGCACGATGCGCAGGCCGCCGCGGGCCATGTCCTTCCAGCGGACGTGGAAGCCCCGGTAGTTCTTGCCGTAGAAGAAGAAGAACCCGAAGGGCTTCTGCGGGTAGTAGCGCGGATCGAGTTCCGCGGGCGACATCCGGAACGCCAGGCCGGTCTTGTTGAGGATGAAGTAGTTGGTCTTGAGGATGGACGTCACGAACCGCAGGATCTCGGACATGATGCGGTACTCGACCTTGTCCGAGACGCCCTCGATGAGCTTGAGGCTGCGCTCGCGGGCCTCCTGCACCTTTCTTTCCCGATCCCCCTGCTCCCGCAGGTCGAAGCGCGCCTTGAAGAGGCGCACCAGTTGCACCGACAGGTCGGCATGGCGCAGGATCGTCTGCTTGATTCGATCCTGGCTGTAGTAGTAGAGGTTGATCTTCGAGAGGAAGATGTGGACGTACTCGGTGGCGGCGCGCAGGAAGTTGGCCTCGTTGATCGTGAGGCCATGCGTGTCCATCAGGCCGGTGAGTTCGTCTTCCTCCACCCACTTGAGCGTCTGGATGGCCTTCTGGATGCTCAGCCACTTGAGGTTGTCGTGATCGGGGCGTTCGCGGGTCCGTGAATCCACGATGTAGAGCGTCATCATCGAGATGGGCTCGTGGCGGCCGTCGGCCAGGATGTTCTGGAACCCGCGGACGGTCGACAGGCCGAAGCGCTGCAGCACCGTCACGAGCTGCTGCATGTAGTTCGCCGCGTGCACGTGGCTGACGGCGACGTCCAGGCGGTCGCAGTCGGGATACACGTCGGAGTCCAGCGAGATGTACGCCTCCTCGCGGCCGAACGTGCCGAAGAAGATCGAGGCGTGGCGCACGATGCGCTCGACCGACGAGCGCAGGACGTAGTCGTTGGTGAGGTTCGTGAAGTACGCCTCCACGTCTTCCTCCGAGAGGGGATAGCGTTCGAGCAGTTGCTCGATGCTGGCCTGGATCTTCGTGGCCACGCCCTCGGCCTCGAGTTCCACCGGCTTGGCGCCCTGCAGGTTGAAGACGCCCAGCATGAGCAGGTTGTCCTTCGAGGTGTAGATCTCCGCCGAGGAGATGTCCAGGCGGCGCGTCTGGCGGAGCATCTCGAGCAGCGTCGCCTCGTTGTCGGCCGGGCCGATGAACGTCATGACGCGGCCATCGCCGCTGCGGACCAGGACGGACTGTCGCGTCTCGAACACGCGGCCCATCAGGATCGCCTGCAGGTGTCGCACCTGCTCGTCGGCCGGCGTGAAGTGGAAATAGAACGCCGGCATCGAGTGGAAGAACCACGAGACGAGGTGCTGCAGGGTTTGCTCGAGGCCCACGCGCAAGGCGGCGGCGACGTGGGCGACCGTCGCGTCTCTGGACTCCATCATCTATTACGGGCCACTCCGTTGTGAACCTTTTGTCGCTGGCATTGTACCCCTCAGGGTTAGCGCCAACAGGTCGGACGGTATACTGATCCCGTAATGGCCGAGGATGGCTCCAAGTTCGAGATGCCGGGAGGCTACGTAAACGGCTACATCGTGGCCGCCGCGATGGCCTCGGGCTTCGATCCGCCGACGCTCGCCAAGCCCCTCGACGTGTGCTTCGTCTTCGACACGACCGGCTCCATGTACAAGTACCTCGAGGACGTGCGCCGGCAGCTGAGCCGCCTCACAAAGGAAATCGCCAAGCGCATCGCAGGCGTTCGCATCGGGGTCATGGCGTTCGGAGACCATTGCGACGAGCGCAAGACCTACCTCGTCAAGACGTGCCCCTTGACCAACAACTGGCCCAAGATCGCCGACTGGATCCAGACCGTCGAAGGCACCTACGGCGGGGACGAACCCGAGGCCCTCGAGGATGCGCTCTACGAAGCCAACGTGCTCAACTGGCGCTTCAACACCGCCCGCGCCATCGTGCTCGTGGGCGACGCCCCGCCCCACGGCGTCTCGGACAGCAAGAACACATGCCCGAACCAGCGGGACTGGGAAGTCGAGACCCGCGCCCTCGCGCAGAAGGCGGTGCACGTGTACACGCTGCAGTGCGGCGGCAAGGAAGACACGACGCGCTGCTTCAAGCAGATCGCCGAGGTCACCAGTGGCGTGCACCTCAACCTCAAGGAAGCCGGCGACCTGGTCGACCTGCTCATCGGCGTCTGCATGAAGGAAGTCGGGCAACTCGAGGAGTTCGAGGAGCAACTCGCGGCCGTGGCGGCCCTGACCGACAGCAAGGAAAAGCTCTTCGCGGCGCTGATGGCCGGCTCCGAGACGCCGGTGGGAGCGTAGGGGCCACCCGATGACGCTCGCCGGCAGCCCCGAATTCACCTACTACGACATCCTGGCGCTGTCGCCCAGGGCCACCGAGGACCAGATCCGCCTGGCCTACCGCGAGCAGGCTCGGTACTACCACCCCGACGTCACGCAACTGGACTCCGCGGTGGCCGCCGCGAAGCTCAAGATCATCAACGAGGCCTACGAGACCCTCAAGGATCCCGACAAACGCCGCGCCTACGATCTCGAACTGCTCGCCTACAAGGAGGCGCAGCTCTGGAGCTTCTTCCCGGCCATCCTGGAGCTGCTCGCCGCCGAGCAATGCAAGCCGGCGTTCGAGAAGCTCAAGGAGTTGCAGGGTCTGGCGCCCGACAGCGACATGGTCAAGGGTCTGCTCGCCACCACCTTCCACCTCCAGAGCCGCCTGGCCTTCGACGCCGGCAAGCACCAGACGGCGCGGAAGTTCGTGCAGCAGGCGCTCGCCGTGCAGTTCGACGACAGCGACTTCCGCAACCAGCTCCAGGCCGACCTGGCGCTGGTCGATCAGCTCCTCAAGGAGCCCGTGCTGGCCGGCACCACGGCGACCCTGTCGAACCTGGGATCGCACGATCCGGTCGTCCTCACCAAGGCGGTGCAGCATGCCGAGGCCACCGATCAGGGCCCCGAATCGGCGCAACTGGTGCCCGAACTCCTGCGCCTGGCGGCCCATTCGCCCTTCCGGGAGGTGCGCATCGGGGCCATCCGGGCGCTGATCGTCCACAAGCCCGACGGCGCGGAAGCCTTGCGGCTCCTGGTAGATCTCTACACGCTGACCAAGAAGACCCGGACGCTCTCGCACCAGCTTGAGCAGGACAAGGCGGCGCTCCTCAAGAAGCTCGGACGCCGCGAGTACGCCGATGTGGCGCCGCTGCTGTGCCCGCTGGCCTGGGAGGGGACCGAGGCGTTCCGCCGTGGCGTCGTGGACGCCATCGGCGAGACATACAGCGGCGCCGTGGCCGAGAAGGTCATGCCGATGCTGTTTTCCGGCTATGCGCTGGTGCGCCACGGCGCAGCCCTGGCCCTCGACAAGATCGAAGGCCACTACGGCGTGGCCGACCGCCTCAAGGGCCTGGTGGGCCTGGAGTCGGAGGAAGCCCGCTTCAAGCGAAAGCTGGCCGAGATCAAGGGCAAGGCCGGCAAGAAGGTCGTCGCCGAGGCCGAGCGCATCGCCACCTTCTGGGATCAGCCGGCCAAGCGCGGCGACGTCATCCGCGCCTGGCTGAAGGAAGACACTCCCGCCAACCTCATCGAGTACCTGCTCGTCTCCCTCATCGACAAGCGCGGCGGCGTGCACGAGGTCGCCCGCGAGGCATTCGTGCGCCTGGGCGCGCAGGCGGTCGGGCCGCTCTGCTCCGCCCTGCGCGACGAGGACTGGCTCATCCGGAAGCTGGCGGCCGAGATCCTGGGCGACATCCGTCACCTCGACAGCATGGATCCGCTGCTGGCGGCCCTGGACGATCCCAAGCCGCTGGTCGTCAAGGCGGCGGCGTACTCGCTGGGCGAATTGCGGGACCAGAAGGCGATCTACCCCCTGCTGAACCTGCTCAAGCACGAGGACCCCATGGTGTCCGACGCCGCCCAGGCCGCGCTCAACCGCATTCGCGGCCAGACGACGAAGCTCTGACGGGCGCGCGCCGTCAGGGTGTCGAGGCGGCCCGCAGGAAGTTGACCCGGCCGTACTTCCAGTAGGTCCCCGTGCCAGCGATGACGTCGCAGGTGCTCTCGATGCGGCGGCGCACCGTGCTGGCCGAGACCTGGGAGGCGAGCACGCCGGCGATGCCCGCGACGACCGGCGTGGCCATCGACGTGCCGCTCAAGTAGCCGTAGTTGAGCGCTCCGAAGGAATTCGCATGCGTCGGCAGGGCCGAGTAGATCGACGATCCGGGCGCGGCCACGCTCACCCAGGTTCCGTAGTTGGAAAACGAGGACCGGGTGTCGGAAGTCGTGGTCGAGGCGACCGACAGGCAGGCGGGATAGGCCGCCGGGTAGCTGTAGCTGCTGGTTGCCTCGTTGCCGGCGGCGGCCACGATCGTGACCCCCTTGGACGCGGCGTAGTCCAGGGCGCTCTTGAGGGTCAGATCGGAGTAGGGCGAGCCGAGGCTCAGATTGATGACCTTGGCGCCCCTATCCGTCGCCCAGGTGACGCCATTGGCTATCCAGGAGTAGTAGCCGGATCCCCCGTCGCCGAGGACCTTCACGTTCAGGAGAGAGGATGCGAAACCCGTGCCCGCGACGCCCAGGGCGTTGTGGGTGGCGGCCGCCGCGATGCCCGCGACATGCGTGCCGTGCCCGTGCATATCGTCCACGGTGGGCGAATCGGTGAAGTTCTGCGCTCCCGCCACCTTGGCCGCCAGATCGGGATGGGCCGGATCGATGCCCGTGTCGAGGATGGCGATCGCCACCTGTCCCGAGCCCTGGGAGTATCCCCATGCTTCGGGCGCGCGCACGGTCTTGAGGTGCCATTGCAGGTCGACCAGCGGATCGTTCACGGAAACCGGAGAAGCCGGGGCACTGGTCGGCTGGGGCGTGGGCGCGGGAGTCTTCGTGGGTGTCGGCGACGGTCTGGGAGTGGCGGAGAACTTGAAAGGCTTGCCCACGGCTTCCGCGACGAAATCGGGCTCGGCGTACAGGACGCCCCGCAGGCCGCGGATGCGCGGCAACTGCGATTCTGCCGAGAGTCCGGGCGGAAGGGTCACCACCGAGATCTTGAGGCGCGGGAAGTCCTGATGCTTGCCGCCCAGCAAGGCGGCCGCCGACCTGCCGACCGCGGGGTCGTCGGCGCGGACGATCAGGCGCGCGGGCAAGGCGGCCTTGGCGGCACCGCGCAGGCGAGCCGGCCCGGCAAGGGGAGACTGGGCCGGCGGATTGCCGCCGGCAGCCGTCGCCGAGGCCGCGACTGCCAGGAATGCCAGCAGCGCGATGCCGGCCCGTGCGCCTACCATCTCTACCCCCTAAGTCTTGCTTATATCCCTTATCTACCGCAATGGGCCGGTGCTTTCGTGAAAAGCGCGCTAAATCCGCGTTTGCCCGTAGAGGCGATCGGGGCGGCTATAATGGGGGCACATGGCTCCCAGGCGGCTCCTCTTCAAACCAAACCAGCTGCATCCGGGCGAGTCGGGCATCCTCACCGACCTGACTCCGGCGCAAGCAGGGTGGAACTTCGTGGGCCTGAGGGTGCTGCGCCTGGGCACCGCCGAGTTCTTCTCGGGCGAGACCGGCGGCGAGGAAGTGGTCCTGGTCATCCTGTCCGGCAAGTGCGACGTCAAGACGGCGCAGGACCAGTTTCTGAACGTGGGCGGCCGCCGCACCGTCTTCGAGGGCTTGCCGTTCTCGGTCTACCTGCCCCCCGGGACGCGTTACACCATTTACGCCAATACCCAGCTGGAAGTGGCGCTCTGCTCTGCCGCCCTGGGCGGCCTCAACGGCAACCTGCCGCCCTATCCGGCGCGGCTGATCGAACCCTACCAGGTGCAGGTAGAACTGCGCGGGGACGCCAACGCGTCGCGCACCATCCACCACATGATCAAGCCCGAGTTCCGCGCCCACAAGATCATGGTCGTGGAGGTGCTCACCCCCAGCGGCAACTGGTCGAGCTATCCGCCCCACAAGCACGACGTCCACAACCCGCCCGACGAGGTGGACCTCGAGGAGATCTACTACTACCGCATAGACGGGCACGGCGGCTTCGCGATCCAGCGCGTCTACACCCCGGATCGGCGGATCGACGAGACCCTCACGGTGAGCGACGGCGACGTGGTCCTGGTGCCCGAGGGCTATCACCCGGTGGTCGCCGCACATGGCTACTGGGTCTACTACCTCAACGTCCTGGCCGGCTCGGCCCGCAGCATGGCGGCATCCGACGATCCCGACTACGCATGGGTCCGCAAGATCTGGCGCAACCGCAATCCCGAACCGGGCGGCCGACCCAGCGCCAGCGACCTGGCGAGATAGCCATGAACCCCCGCTGCTCGCGATGCGGCGCGGTCCTGCGCACGGCGGGCCTGTTCTGCGAGGCGTGCGGCCAGCGGGTCGTGGCCGCCGTCGGCGACGCGCCGCCCCTGCCCCGCCAGACGGTCTTCGCGCCGCCCGAGGCTTCCGGCTCGGCGGATAGGCCCGCCGAGGCCGAGGACGGGGAGCTCGATCTCGAGTTCGCCGAGCATGCCGGCGGGCAGCAGGTCGTGACCGTCCTCTACACCGACCTGTCCGGTTACGCCGCGCTCGCCGACTCCTTCTATCGCGCCCTGGCCGAACCGGTGTACCGGCACGGCGGCGTGGTGGACACTCACGTGAGCGACGCGGTGCTGGCCTTCTTCGGGGCACCGCTCGCCCACGACGACGATCCGGTGCAGGCCCTGCGCGCCGCCCTGGAAATGCAAGGCGTGGCCGAACGCTTCGCCGCCGAACTGGAGGCGAAGGCGGGCGAGCGCGTGTCGCTGCGCATCGGGATCGACACCGGCGCCGCGCGCGTGGGGGCCGCGCACCGCAAGCCCTTCGCGGTCAGGGGCCGGCCCGTGGCGCTCGCGCAGGAGATCGAGGCCGCTGCGCCGCCGGGCGGCATCCTGATCTCCGAGGCCACCCGGCAGGTGGTGGCCGGCGCATTCGATTGCGCGCCGCGAGAAGATCTCCACCTGGCCGGCGACCCGGTGCCGGTGTTCGAGGTCCTGGCCGAGGCGGCCGGTCCCGACGGGCCGGCCGGCGGGATGCGCATGGGCCGCGAGGCCGAAATCGGGCAACTCGCACGCGCCTGGTCGGATGTGCTGGGCGGGCAACCCGCCATCGTCTACGTGCGCTCGCCGGCCGGTCTCGGCAAGACCGGGTTGCTCGTGCGCCTGTTCGGCGCCGGCGACTCGCCGGCGGTGCTCTGGGCGCGGTGCTCGCCGTTCGAGGCCAGCGAGCCCTGCGGCTGGTTGAAACGGACGGTGCGCGCCCTGCTCGGGGCGCCCGAGGGGGATCCTGGCATCGACGGCCTCCTGGCGCTGATTCGCCGCTCGGCATTCCACCTGGGAGACGATCCGGAAGCGTGCGATCTGCTGGATCTGCTCCTGCACGGCCGCGTCTCGGAAGACCTGGCGGGCGTGGCGCCGCGGCACCTCAAGGCGATGCTCTTCCGCACGGTCGCCGCTCTGCTGGTCAGCCGCGCCAAGGCGCAGCCCCTGGCGTTGCTGGCCGACGATCTCCACTGGATCGACGACGCGTCGGCGGAGTTCTTGCAGAGCCTTTTCCGGGAGTTTCGCAAGGCCCGCGCGCGGGTGCTGTTGGTCGGGGCCTACCGGCCGGGCATCCGCCTGGTACCGACGCCGGCCGGCACGTTGCCGCTGCGGGAAGTAGTCCTCAAGCCGATCGAGGGCCTGCCGTCCCGAGCCCCCGCCCCCCTCCACCCGCCGGCCCTGGCCGGGGCCGCGCCTGCCGTCGCGGCGGAACTTCATGCCCGTGCCCAGGACGCCCCGGCGGCCGCCGACGCGTACCTCCGGGCGGCCGAGCGATCCTTCGCGCTGGCCTGCAATCACGATGCGCTGCGCCAGACCGCCGCGGCGCGGCAATGGGCCGAGCGCGCCGGCAGCGCCCGGTTGCCGGCATTCGAGCGCCGGGTGTTGCTGATAGAGGCCGAGGCGGCGGTCGCCATCGGCGACCTGGACGCGGCGCTCTCGCACAGCTCGCGCCTGGTGGCGCTGTCGACCGGCGCCGATGCCGCCCTGACCCATGCCCGCCACGTGGACTACCTGATCCGGGCCGGCAAGCTGCAACAGGCCCTGGACGCCGCGCAACCGGC
>Ga0194120_10011261_pt1 | contig 10782 bp, 7 predicted proteins | sample TA2MahCa65mmetaG_FD_148642 | JGI IMG/M metagenome (GOLD analysis project Ga0194120, IMG submission 148642) | Freshwater microbial communities from Lake Tanganyika, Tanzania - TA2015019 Mahale Deep Cast 65m | ecosystem: Environmental > Aquatic > Freshwater > Lake | place: Tanzania: Lake... | reverse complement strand
GGTGCGGCGGCAGGTCCGCGCGGAGAACGGCGGCGTTGGCTTCACCTTCTCGCAGATCGCCGGCTGGCGGCTGGCGGCGGAGGCGGAGCGTCTGGAGCGCGATCACGAGGTTGTCCTTATCGATTCGGCACCGCACGCGGAGACCGAGGCGCGTATCGCGGTACGGGCGGCAGCCCTGGTGATCGTACCGGTGCAGCCCTCGCCGATGGATCTCTGGGCCACCCGCCCGACACTGGAACTGGCGCTGGCGGAGCGCCGGCCGTCACTCCTGGTGATCAATCGCATGCCGTCGCGCGCGCGGCTGGCGACGGAGATGACGGACAAGTTGGCGAGCTTGGGCGTGGGCGTGGCGACCAGTACGCTCGGCAACCGCGTAGCCTTCGCGGAATCCCTTGCGGACGGCGCCGGCGTCTCGGAGTCCGAGCCGGGCTCGCCGGCGGCCGACGAGATCGCCGCACTCGGCATGGAAATCTGGGCAAGGACGGGCTAGCCGATGACCTTCGATCTCGCCATCCGCGGTGGCACCGTCGTAACAGCAGACCAGTCCTTCGTCGGCGATGTCGGCGTCAAGGACGGGCGTATCGCCGCGCTGGAGCCGGGCCTTGGGCCGGCGGCCCGCGACATCGATGCAGGCGGCCGCCTCGTTCTGCCCGGCGGTGTCGACAGCCATTGCCATGTCGAGCAGGAATCGTCGATGGGCGTGATGTGCGCCGACGATTTCTACAGCGCCACGGTATCGGCGGCCTTCGGCGGCACGACGACCATCATCCCCTTCGCCGCCCAGCATCGCGGTCAGTCGCTGCGCGAGGTGGTAAAAGTCTATCACGAGCGGGCTGCGCCAAAGGCGGTGATCGACTACGCGTTTCATCTGATCGTCTCGGACCCCACCGAGCAGGTGCTCGGCCAGGAACTGCCGGCGCTGATCCGCGATGGCTATACCTCGTTCAAGGTCTACATGACCTACGACAAGCTCCGGCTGTCGGACACCCAGATGCTGGACGTGCTGGCTTTGGCGCGGCGTGAAGGCGCCCTGGTCATGGTCCACGCCGAGAATCACGAGATCATCCAGTGGCTGGCCAAGCGCCTGCTCGAGCAGGGGCATGGCGCGCCGAAATACCACGCCGTCAGCCACGCCCGCCTGGCCGAGAGCGAAGCCACCAGTCGCGCCGTTGTCCTCGCGGAGCTGATCGATGTGCCGCTGCTCATCGTGCACGTTTCGGCGGCGGAGGCGATCGAGGTCATTCGCACGGCACAGGGCCGTGGCCTGAGGATCTATGGCGAGACCTGCCCGCAATACCTCTTTCTCACCGCCGACGATATCGACCTGCCCGGACTCGAGGGGGCCAAGTATTGCTGCTCGCCGCCGCCGCGCGACGCCGCGGCGCAGGAAGCCGTGTGGCGCGGTTTGGCCGACGGCGTGTTTCAGGTATTTTCCTCCGATCACGCACCCTACCGCTTCGACGAGAGCGGCAAGCTGCCCAAGGGAGCGAAGACGACGTTCAAGGAGATGGCCAACGGCGTGCCCGGGATCGAGATCCGCCTGCCGATGCTGTTCTCCGAGGGTGTCGGCAAGCGCCGCCTGTCGCTGTCCCGCTTCGTGGCGTTGACGGCCGAGAACCACGCGAAGATGTATGGCCTGTTTCCACGCAAGGGCACGATCGCCGTCGGCTCCGACGCCGATCTGGCCATCTGGGACCCCGAACGCGAGGTGACGATCAGCGCCTCGATGCTGCACGACCGCGTGGGTTACACGCCTTACGAAGGGCGCACGATCACCGGCTGGCCGACGACCGTGATCAGCCGCGGCCGCATCGTCGTCGACGGCGGGGTGCTTCACGCCGGGCGCGGCAGCGGCAGTTTCCTGCCTTGCGCCAAGCCGGAAACGGCACGGCCGCTCGGCCGGCCGGTGCCGGAGCTCGCACTCATGAGCCGCGTCGTCGGTCAGCCTCTCTTCTAGAACGGTATATTCACATGGCACGTCGTCTCAAGGTCGCCGCCGCCCAGCTCGGGCCGATCCACCGCGCGGATAACCGTGCCAGCGTGGTCAAGCGCCTGATGGCCATGATGCGCGAAGCGCATGGCGGCGGTGCGCGCTTCGTCGTCTTTCCGGAACTGGCACTGACCACCTTCTTTCCCCGCTGGTGGATGACCGACCAGGGGGAGATCGACCGCTATTTCGAGGCACAGATGCCAGGCCCGGAAACCGCGCCCTTGTTCGAGCTCGGGCGTCAGCTCAAGCTCGGCTTCTATCTCGGTTATGCGGAGCTGACGGAGGAGGGCGGCGAGACCCGCCGCTACAACACCTCGATCCTCGTCGCGCCCGACGGCCGCATCGTCGGCAAATACCGCAAGGTCCATCTGCCGGGCCATTCCGAGCATTTGCCGAAGGCGGCATTCCAGCACCTGGAGAAGCGCTATTTCGACGTCGGCAATCTTGGTTTCGACGTCTGGCGTATGTTCGACGAGAAGGTTCTGGTCGGGCAGTGCATCTGCAACGACCGGCGCTGGCCGGAGACCTATCGCGTGATGGCACTGAAGGGTGCCGAGATGATCGTGCTCGGCTACAACACGCCCAACGAGAATCTTCATACGCCCGAAGAGCCGCAGCATATCCGTGTCTTCCACCATCGCCTGTCCTGCCAGGCCGGCGCCTATCAGAACGCGGCCTGGGTCGTCGCCACGGCCAAGGCCGGCCGCGAGGACGGTTTCGGCATGCACGGCGAATCGCTGATCGTGGCCCCGACCGGTGAGATCGTCGCCAAGACACTGACCGAGGGCGACGAGGTCATCAGCTATGACTGCGACCTGTCACTCGGAGAGTATCTGCGCCAGCAGACCTTCAACTTCGCCAAGCACCGGCGGATCGAGCACTACAAGCTGATCACCGAACGGACCGGCGCCAAGCCGGAACCCGCGAACTGATGGACGCCGCCTCTGCCGATCTCACGGCGCGGCAGCGCTACAAGCTGCTCACCGCGCTGATCGTGCCGCGGCCGATCGCCTGGACCACGACTCTCAGCCAGTCGGGGACGGTGAATGTGGCGCCCTTCAGCTTCTTCAACGTGCTGGGTGACGATCCGCCGATCGTCATCATCAGCATCAACCCGCGGCCAGGCGGGCGGCTGAAGGACACACTGGTCAACGCGCAGAGCAGCGGCGAATGGGTGGTCAACATCGTCGACGAGGCGCTGGCAGCAACCATGCACCAGACAAGCGCTGAATACCCGGCCGGCGTGAGCGAGGCCGAGGCCACGGGTCTGGCTCTGGCGCCCAGCAAGGCGGTCAAGCCGCCGCGTATTCGTGACGTGCCGTTTTCGCTCGAATGCCGGCTCCGCCAAGTCATGGAGATCGGCGAGACGCGCCGCCTGCTTCTCGGAGAAGGCGTCCATTTTCATGTGCGCGACGACATCTTCGATCCCGAGAAATTTCGTATCCGCGGCGAGAGGTTTTTTCCCGTCGGCCGCTTCTACGGCAACCGCTACGCCCGCACGCGCGACCAGTTCGAGCTACCGCCGGCAACCGTACTCGAGTAACGGCAGGAAGGAACGGGCGCGCTTCCCGGCGCCTGGCTAGCCAGCCGCGCCCAAACCAGGTTCCCCAGGTAGCCCGCCGATCAACGCTCCCAGCCAAGGCGCACGCGGCCGATGGCCATGCTGACCGCCGCCTGGGTCGGCTCGACCACGGGAATGCCTACAGTGTCCTGAAGGCGGTCCCTGTAGCGCGCCATGCCGGCGCATCCCATCACCAGCACGTCGGCACCGTCACTGTCGCGCAGCGTCTTTCCCACCTCGATCATGCGGCCGAGCGTACGGCTCTCATCCGCCAGTTCGACCACGCCCAGCCCGATGGCGCGGTCGCCCGCCATGCGGTCGGAGACGCCCATCTGGCCCACGTAGCGGATGTGCCGGGCGATGGATCGGCTGAGGATGGAAATCACGCCGAAGCGCTGGCCCAAGGTCATGGCGGTCAGGATGCCCGACTCGGCGATGCCGAAAACCGGCTTGCGGGTGGCTTCCCGTACCGCATGCAGGCCGGGGTCGCTGTAACAGGCAATGACGAAGGCGCAAGCATCGTTGTCACGCGCCGTGACCAGTCGAAATAGCGGCTGCACGACGCTTTCGACATGTGCCTGGGTCTCGATCCCCGGCGGTCCCTCGCGCAAGGTAATGCACTCGATCTCCGGCCCGCCCGGCAACCGCAGGCAAGCCATCGCCCGGTCGATGCTTTGAGTGACGGCGTCGGTCGAGTTCGGGTTTATGACCAGGATGCGCTGGTTCATCGGTCGACGATGCCTCTGGCGATAAAATCGGGGTTGCGGAACCCGGGCTTGCCATAAAGCAGCGGGCCGCCGGCCATGGTCCGCAGACTTCCCCCGGCCGCCTCCAGGATGGCGTGTCCCGCGCAGGTGTCCCACTCCATCGTCGGTCCGAAGCGCGGATAGAAATCCGCCTGGCCCTCGGCGAGGGCACCGAGCTTGATGGCGCTGCCCTGGATGCGGATCTCGCTGACCCCATGCTCGGCGCACAGGGCCTCCACGGCGGCACGGTCGCCATGGCTGCGGCTCTGCACGGCGATCATGCCGGAGGCCGGCGGACGGCGCGCTCGGATCGCTTCCGGCCTTGCGGAGGCCCGCCGCACACAGGCGGTTCCGGCGCCTGCCGCCGACCAGGTCGTATCCAGCACGGGCGCGTGGAGTACGCCGAGGATCGGGTGCCGTGCCTCGACCAAGCCGATACAGATGGCAAACTCGCCGTTGCGGGAGACGAACTCGCGTGTGCCATCGAGCGGGTCGACCAGCCAGAAGCGGTTCGGCAAAGCTTCCGCGTTGGCCTCGCCGCGCGACACGGCCTCCTCGCCGAAGGCCGGGATATCGGGCGTCAGGGATTTCAGGCCTGACAGGATGAGGGCTTCCGAGGCTTCGTCGGCCTCGGTGATCGGCGAGGCGTCTTCCTTGCCGCGCACGTCGAAGCCGCGGTTGTAGATACGCAAGATCTCCCGGCTTGCCCGGCGCGTGATCTCGACGATGTCAGGGACGAGCGCCGGCAGATCCGCGCCGCTCATGCGAAACAGGCCTCGGCGCGCCGCGCCAGCTCCAGCACGGCACGGTCGTTGCCGACGGCGCCGACGAACTGGACACCGACCGGTAAGCCATGCGGGCCTTTCATCACGGTCAGGCAGATCGCCGGCACATGCAGCAGGCTGGTCAGCCGGTTGAACACCGGATCGCCCGTCGTCGCCAAACCTTCGGGTGCTTCTCCTGGTGCTGATGGCATCATAAGAGCATCAAAGTTCGCCGTCAGGGCGGCGTATTCTTGCTGGGCGCGCAGCTGCGCGGCCCGGGCAGCCGCGTAACGCTCCGGAGACAACTTCCAGCCACGCTCGCGTGCCGCCTGCATGGTGGGGCTATGCAGATGGAATCGCTCGGGCGCGCACTCGAAGGCCGTGTTGCGGGCGCTTTCGTATTCCGCAATCACCCGGTGATCTTCGCGCAGGGTCTCGAACCAGGAGGGCATCTCGAGCACCTCGATCTCGAACCCGGTCCCGGCCAGCCGGCGGCTGGCGGCTTCGAAAGCCTCGACGGCCGGCTTCTGCGCCTCGCTCCAGAAAGGCGTATGGCACAGGCCGATACGCGGCCGCTCGCGCAGGCGTGCGGCTCCGGCCGGGCCCGCATGCAGTACTTCCCACATCAGCAGCGTGTCATCGACGTTGCGCGTCAGGGTGCCGAGGGTGTCAACGCCATGCGCCAGCAGCTTCATGCCCGAGACGGCATAGGTGCCGTAGCTCGGCTTGAACCCGACGAGCCCACAATATGCCGCCGGCCGCACGACCGAACCGGCCGTCTGGGTACCGAAGCCGATCGGGATCTGGAAATCGGCCACGGCGGCGGCGGAACCGCTCGACGAGCCGCCGGGCGTGTGGTTCGGGTTGATGGGGTTGCGTGTCTTCGCCGGTGGGGAGGAGGCGAACTCCGTCGTCACCGTCTTGCCCAGGATGATGCCGCCCGCACGCCGGACCAGCGCGACGCAGGCCGCGTCAATCACCGGCCGGTGTCCCTTGTACATGGGCGAGCCGTGCTCGGTCGGCATGTCGGCGGTGTCGATGATGTCCTTCACCCCGACCGGCACGCCGTGCAGCGGTCCGCGTGGCGCTTCGGCGTCGCGGGCGCGTGCCTGCTTGAGCGCCAGGTCGCGGTGGAGGAAGGCCCAGGCCTGCAGGGTCGGCTCGCGCTTGGCGATGCGCGCGAGACACGCCTCGATCAGCTCGACCGACGAGAGCCTCTTGCCGGCGATGGCTAGCGCCGCCGCGCGGGCGGACAGCTGATTGGGAGTCACGCCACGGCGGCCTTGCCGCCACGTATGGCGCGCCAGATCTTCTCCGGTGTCGCCGGCATGTCGATATGGCTGACGCCGAACTCGGCCAGCGCGTCGATCACGGCATTGATCGTCGCCGGCGGGGCGCCGATCGCCCCGGCCTCGCCCGAGCCCTTCACGCCCAGCGGGTTGGCCGTGCATGGCACCTCGTTGTAGGCGAAGGAGAAGCCCGGCACCTGCGATGCGTGCGGCATGGCGTAGTCCATGAAGGAGCCGGTCAGCAGCTGACCGGTCGTCTTGTCGTAGACGCAGTTCTCGTAGAGCGCCTGTCCGATGCCCTGCACCGTGCCGCCATGCACCTGGCCGGCCAGCGTCAGCGGGTTAATCACCCGGCCGAAATCGTCGACGATGGTGTAGCGCACGATCTCGACATCGCCGGTGGCCATATCGACCTCCAGCTCGCAGATGTGACAGCCGTTGGGATAGGTGTTGGCCGCCGAGAGGAACGTGGCGCTCTCGTCGAGGCCCGGCGACAGAGTGGCCGGCAGCTTGCCGGCCGTGTGCGCGGCCTTCACCACCTTGGCGAAGGGCATGGTCTTGTCGGTGCCGCCGATGCGGAATTCGCCGTTCTTGAACTCGACATCGGCCTCGGCGGCTTCCAGCAGATGCGCGGCGATGGCCTTGCCCTTGGCGATGATGCGATCCGAAGCGGCCACGACCGCGGTGCCACCGACCGAGGCAGCGCGGCTGCCGCCGGTCATCCCGAAATAGAGTATATGGTCGGTGTCGCCCTGCAGCACGCGCACCGACTCGAACGGCACGCCAAGCTTGTCGGAAACCAGCTGGGCGTAAAGAGTCTCGTGACCCTGGCCGTTCGACTGGTTGCCGATCAGCACGGTGACGCCGCCGTCGGAGGCCACGCGGATCTGCGCGGTTTCGTCCGGTCCGCCGCCACAGGCCTCGATATAAGTGGCAAGGCCGATGCCACGCAGCTTGCCGCGCTGCCTGGCCTCAGCCTTGCGTGTGGCGACGCCCGCCCAATCGGCGGTCTTCATCGCGTCGACCATGTTCCGCTCGAAATTGCCGCTGTCGTAGGTCGTGTCGAGCGCGGTCTTGTAGGGCATGGCCGAGGCGGGGATGAAGTTGCGCTTGCGGATGGTGTCGGGCGACAGGCCGGTGGCCCGTGCTGCCGCGTCGACCACGCGCTCGACGACGTAGTTCGCCTCCGGCCGGCCTGCGCCGCGATAGGCGTCGAGCGGTGCTGTGTTGGTGTAGGCGCCTTTCACATGCGCGAAGACGGCCGGGAAGGTGTAGACGCTGGCCAACATCGCCGTGCCCGCGCCGGTTGGAATGAACGGGCCGTAATGCGAGGCGTAGGCCCCGAGATTGGCTACGGTCGAGACGCGGAACGCCAGGAACTTGCCATCCTTGTCGAGCGCCAGCTCGGCCTTCGTCTGGTGATCGCGGCCGTGCGTATCGGTGAGGAAGGCGTCGCCGCGCTCGCCCGACCACTTCACCGGGCGGCCGAGCTGCCTGGCCGCGAACATCACGCTGACGTATTCGGGGTAGAGAAAAATCTTCATGCCGAAGCCGCCCCCGACATCGGGGCCGATCACGCGGATCTTGCTCTCCGGCACCTTGAACACGTACTCGCTCAGCACCTTGCGCAAGCCGAGCGGGCTCTGGCAGGAGACATGGAGCGTGTATTTGCCGTCACCGGGCGAGAATTCGCCGATGGCGTTACGTGGCTCGATCGAGGTCGGCACGACGCGGTTGTTGACCAGGTCGACCGTAACGACCTTGTGCGCCTTGGCGAAGCCGTTCTTCGTCTTGGCCTCGTCGCCCATCGACCAGTCGAAGGCGAGGTTGCCCTTGGCGTTGTCCCAGATCTGCGGTGCGCCGCGCCTCAGCGCATCGGCGCCTTCGGTGACAGCCGGTAGCGGTTCGTAGTCGACCTCGATCCTCTCTGCGGCGTCGCGCGCCTGGGCGAGCGTCTCGGCCACCACCAGGGCGACCGTGTCGCCGACGAAGCGGACATGGGTTCGCGCAATAGCCGAGCGCGGCGGCAGCGGCATGGCCGAGCCGTCGCGGTTCTGCACGGGTGCCATGCAAGGCAGATCGCCCACGCCCGCGGCCTGCAGGTCGGCGCCAGTGAACACGCCGAGCACGCCGGCTGCGTTCTTGGCAGCCTTCGTGTCGACCTTCTTCAGCTTTGCGTTGGCATGGGTCGAGCGCAGGAAATAGGCGTAGGTCTGCCGCGGCAGAATCACGTCGTCGGTGTACCGGCCGGCCCCGGTGAGCAAACGCTGATCTTCGACGCGCTGAACCGGCTGCCCGATACCGAACTTGACCATGTGCCGAGATCTCCCAAGCTAGTTGTTGATCGATTAAACGGGCCGCCCCGGTCTTTGGCAAGCGGGGCGGGTTCCATCGCGATCATCCCGACACAGGGGCCTTCGCCCGGTGCGACCAGGCCTGTTGTGCGAAGGCAGGGACTGCCGCCAGCACGCCGATCAGCGCGGTGGTCAGGCCCGGAGCCATCAGCAGGACTCCCCCTAAACCCAATGCCAGACGCGGTCCGAGCGGCAGCCGGCTGATCATATGGCCGGTCAGGGCGATGGCGAGGAAGAGTACGCCCCCTGCGGTGGTCAGCGCGGTCTCGAGGAAGCCGTACCAGGTGAACCCCTTGGTGACGATCAGCATCGCCGGCGCGTAGACGAAAACGAAAGGCACGAGCGCCTTCGCCATGCCGAGGCGGAAGGCCGTGTTGCCGGTCCGGAACGGGTCGGCGCCGGCCATGCTGGCCGCGGCGTAGGCCGCCAGCGCCACCGGCGGCGTGATGTCGGCCAGCACGCCGTAATAGAAGACGAAGAAATGCGCGACGATCGGCTCGACCCCGAGCTGGACGAGCGCCGGCGCGGCCACCGTCACCATGATGATGTAGTTGGCGGTGGTCGGCACGCCACAGCCGAGCAGGATGCAGACGATGGCCGTCATCACCAGCGTGTAGAACAGCGTCAGTGCCCGGGTGGTGAACAGCCACTCCGGAAGGATGTCGAGCGACCAGCCGGCGAGCGTGCCGGCAAAGGTCGTGACGATGTTGGAGATCTTGAAACCCACACCGGTGAGTGTCACCACACCGACGATGACGCCGACGGTTGCTGCCGCCGCGCCGACGGCAATGGCGTACTTGGCGCCGACCACGAAAGCATCGCCCATATCGAGCAGCCGGGCGGAGGCATGCGGATCGCGCAGCAGGAAAGCGGCTGCAACGGCGGCGCCCAGCGCCAGCAGGGCGACGGTCGCCCAGCCTTCCTCGAGGGCGCCGGCGAAGGTGGCGGCGACCAGCACCGCCAGCATGCCGAGCGCCACGGCGCCGTTGCGCCGCGTCAGTCCAACGATGAGGCATGCGGTGATGCCCCAGAACGCAGCGAGGTAAGGCGTGTAGCCGGAGAACAGCACTAACAGCAGGACGAAGAGCGGGATCGAAGTCGGCCAGCCTTCGGCCAGGACGGCCCGCACCCGCGGCAGGTCGGCCGCCGGCAGCCCCTTCATGCCGTTCTTGCGCGCCTCGAAATGCACCTGCCAGAAGACGCCGAAGAAATGCAGGAAGGCGGGCACGACTGCCGCCAGGATGATCTGCTGGTAGGGCACGTTGAGGAATTCGACCATCAGGAAGGCGGCGGCGCCCATGATCGGCGGCGTGATCTGCCCTCCGGTTGAGGCGGTCGATTCGACCGCCGCTGCGAAATGCTTGGGATAGCCGAGGCGGATCATCGCCGGGATGGTGAGTGAGCCTACCGTCACGGTGTTGGCGATCGACGAGCCGGAGATCATGCCGAACATCGCCGAGCCGACGATCGAGACCTTGGCCGGACCGCCGGCGTAGCGACCCATCAGCGCGTTGGCGAGATCGAGAAAGAGACGGCCCAGGCCGATGCGTGTCGCCAGGACGCCGAAGAGGACGTAGTGGAACACGTAGGTCGCGACAACGCCGAGCGCGATGCCGAAGATGCCTTGGCTGGTGAGATAGAGATGATCGACGAGACCTTTCCAGGTCGTGCCGGCGTGCACGAGGATGCCCGGCATCTGGCGGCCGTAGAGGGCGTAGAGCATCAGCGCGACGGCGATCGCCGGCAGCGGCCAGCCGACCGAGCGGCGGGTGGCTTCCAGCATGACGACGATCAGGCCGGTGCCGATGAGGGCGTCGATGGGGCGCGGGTTGCCGACGATGAAAGCGAGATCGTCGTAGATCCACGGCACGTAGAGTGCGCCGACCACGGCCGCCAGGGCGCAGGCCCAGTCGTGGAGCCCGATACCGAGCGGACGCCACCATCGCACCGGGGGCGGCTGCGTCGGGTCCGTGCGCCTGGCCGAAAAGACGAGGAAGATCAGGCTCAGAACGAAGGCCATGTGGATGCCGCGATGCGTCGTCTCGCGCAGCAAGCCGAATCCGGCCGTGTAGTAGTGG
>Ga0194120_10011260_pt1 | contig 10784 bp, 10 predicted proteins | sample TA2MahCa65mmetaG_FD_148642 | JGI IMG/M metagenome (GOLD analysis project Ga0194120, IMG submission 148642) | Freshwater microbial communities from Lake Tanganyika, Tanzania - TA2015019 Mahale Deep Cast 65m | ecosystem: Environmental > Aquatic > Freshwater > Lake | place: Tanzania: Lake... | reverse complement strand
GGAAAATGAGACGGTCAGGAAGTGTGAACCGCGACAGAAACGATCAGTCCGAGAGGACCGCCGCCTGAACCTCATTTACACACCTATTGACAAGACCTCTGCAATGAACCACACAGGCGCTGCGCCACAGCGCGTTTGCCCAGCAGGGTTGCGCCCAATTCCAACATGGATGCAGGTACTGGCAACAGCAACGCCTTCTTTCCCATGGCCTGGGCGGTGCGGCGCAACAGTTCGGTGGTGGACACGTCTTGTCCGTCTGACACCAAAAAGGTCTGCCCGGCTGCGGCGGGGTGCTTGAGGCACGCCACCAGCAAGTCCACCAGGTTGTCGAGTGCCACCATGCTGCGGGCGTTGTGAATAGCGCCCAAAGGCAAGGGAATACCTCGCGCTACCCAGCGCATCATGGCGGCAAAATTGGCCTTCACGCCTGGGCCGTAGACCAGCGGCGGCCGCACAATCACCACTTCCATGCCGGTTTGCGCCTCAATCTCGCGCAAGCCCTGCTCGGCTTCCAGCTTGGACACGCCGTAAGGGTCCAAGGGTGACGGTACACCATCTGCAGTGAAAGGTTGGCCGGGCTGGGTTGCCTCGCCATTCACCTTGATGGAGCTGACGAACACAAACCGGCCCACCCCCACTTGGGCCGCTTGGCGGGCCAGGTTGAGCGTGCCATTCACGTTTACCTCACGGTAGGCCTGCAAGGGGTCCGTCGCATCGTCCTGCATCACATGCACTCGGGCTGCGCAATGCACCACGGCATCAACGCCTTGCAGGGCCAAGCCCCAGTCTGTGGTGGGCAACAAATCGCCCACCTGTACCAGTCCCACTCCTTCAGGTGGCGATTCTGCTTTGCGGCGAACCGCTGCCACCACACCTTTGCAGGCGGGTTCTGCAGCCAATCGCCTCACCAATGCGCCGCCCACAAACCCTGTGGATCCCGTCACCAAAATCATTGTTCTTTCTTTCAAGCCGTGGCTTTGCTTGTGGCTACAGCCTCAGCCAACAGCGCCTCCAGGCGGTCCATCAATTGGGGGCGACCAAACTCTCGCTGTGCGTACTCCCGTCCATTCAACCCCATCTGCTGCCTCTCGGCCGTTGGCATGGCGGCCAAAACCAGAACCGCTTGGGCCAAGCCAGCGCCATCGCCTGCCTCACAGGTCAGGCCAGCATGCGCATCACAGATCACAGCCGCACCCTCACCATCCAGCATGCCCAGCAAGGGAATCGCGGCCATCAGGTACGACTGCACCTTGCCAGGTATCGTCATGCTGAATACCGGGTCGCGCTTCAACGAGACCAGCAGCGCATTGGCATGCGCGTAAAACGACGGCATACGCTCCACGGGGAAACGACCTGGCAGCAACACCTGTTCGTCCAATCCACGTCGCGCCACCTCGGCTTGCAGCCAGTCGGACTTGCGCCCATCACCCACAATCACCCAGCGAATGCTGGCGTTGTCTTTCAGACGCTCAGCAGCATCCAGCACCGCCGGCATGTCTTGCGCTTCGCCAATGTTGCCGGCGAACACCACGGTGAAGCCATCAGTCCATTCGAGCACCTCTGGGGCTGGCTTGACGCCGTCATCCATGAACACGTCCTCCGCCCAGCTCGGGAAGTAACGGATCTTGGTTCTATCATCGCAATAGTGGGCAATGCTGCCTAGAAAGCCCCTCGACTGCCCCAATACGAAGGTACAGCGGTTGTAGATGTAGCGCACCAAATGCCCCACCCAAGCCAGCACCCTGGGCGAACGCACCACGCCTATGGCGGCCAGGGTTTCTGGCCACAAGTCCAAGGCCCAGAACACCACCGGCGCATTCTTGATCTTGCCCAGCCAGACCGCGGGTAGCCCCACCGTCACAGGCGAAGGTTCGAACACGAAAATCACATCAGCTGGTTTGCCCCGCAAGCGCCAAGGCCCAAAAATGCCACTACCAACAACAAAGCTCAGGTAGTTCAGCATCAGGCGCAAGCTACCACTACCGCGTGGCAACATGGGCACACGCACCACTTCGGCACCTTCGTATGTGGCGTAAGCGCTGGGCTGCGCCTGGTAGGCATCGAACACCTTGCCCGCCGGGTAATTGGGTATGCCGGTGAGCACCGTGACTTCATGGCCACGTTGAACCCACTCTTTCACCAAGTCATTGATGCGAAAATTTTCCGGCCAGAAATACTGGGATACGACCAACAGTCTCATGAATGGTCAACTCAGTATTTTTTCCACACAACTCGGTTCACGTAATCGGTGTAGCTGTGAATGATGCGCACGACCTTGTCGCTGACGTTGGGCATGCTGTAGTCGGCCACCAGGCGCAGGTTGCGGTCGGTCCCACGAGGCTGAGTGGCCAAAATGGCCAGGCCTTGCCGCACACGTTCCACCTCCAACCCCACCATCATCACGGCGGCCTCCTCCATGCCCTCGGGGCGCTCGTGCGCCTCTCTCAAATTCAGCGCTGGGAAGTTGAGGATGGACGATTCCTCGTTGATGGTGCCGCTGTCTGACAACACCGCCTTGGCCTGCATTTGCAGATTGACGTAGTCGTGAAAACCCAAAGGCTTCATCAGGCGCACCAGGGGATGGAAATGGGCACCCGTGGCATCCACCCGCTTCTGGGTGCGGGGGTGGGTGGACACCACCACCGGCAAACCATGGTCTTCGGCCAATGCGTTCAACACCGCCACCAGTTTGGTGAACGACTTGTCAGATTCGATATTCTCTTCGCGGTGGGCGCTCACCACAAAGTACTGCTCGGGCTGCAAACCCAGGCGGCTCAAGGCGTTGGACGCCTGGATTTGCGGAAGATAGTGGTGCAGCACCTCGTACATGGGGCTGCCGGTCTTGATAACTTGGTCGGGCGGCAAGCCCTCGCGCAGCAGGTAATCGCGGGCAATAGTGCTGTAGGTGAGGTTGATGTCGGCCGTGTGGTCCACGATCCGGCGGTTGGTTTCTTCGGGCACGCGCTGGTCAAAGCAGCGGTTGCCGGCTTCCATGTGGAAGATGGGCACTTTGCGCCGTTTGGCCGGAATCACCGACAAGCAACTGTTGGTGTCGCCCAGCACCAGCATGGCTTCGGGCTGCACCTGGGCCAAAACGCCGTCCACGGCGGTGATGAGGTTGCCGATGGTGTTGGCCGCCCCCGTGCTGCCCTCGGCGCTGTTCAAGAAATAGTCGGGCTTGCGCACGCCCAGGTCGTCAAAAAACACCTGGTTGAGTTCGTAGTCGTAGTTCTGGCCGGTGTGCACCAGCACATGGTCGCAATGCACTTCCAGTGCCGCCAGCACACGCGACAGGCGAATGATCTCGGGTCGCGTGCCCACGACCGACATGACTTTGAGTTTTTTCATGGTGGGGCTCAGAGTGGGCAAGCAAACGTATCGGAGCGCTGGCGGTCGAACACCTCGTTAGCCCAGAGCATCACGATCATTTCATCTGCACCGATGTTGGTGATATCGTGGGTCCAGCCAGGCACGGTTTCCACGATTTGGGCCTTTTCGGCGCTGGTGGTCAGTTCGTGGGTTTCACCGGTGTGCATGTGGCGGAACTTGAAGCGCGCCTGCCCTTTGATGACTAGGAACTTCTCGGTTTTGCTGTGGTGGTAGTGCCCACCGCGCGTCACGCCCGGGTGCGCTGTGAAGTAGCTGAACTGGCCACAATCGGGCGTTTTCAGCATCTCGGTAAACACGCCACGCGGGTCGCTGTACATGGGCACCGTGTAGCCAAACGCTTCTGGTGGCAAGTAGCTCACGTAAGTGGCATACAAGGCCCGTACCAGGCCAGCGCCCACCCGCTCAGTCATCAAAGTCTGGCGGCTGTCTTTGAAGGTTTGGATCAGGCGAGCCACTTCACCCACCGTGGTGGTGTATTGCGGTGACACCATAGCAAAGCCGTTGGCGTCCACTGAAGCATCAGCACCGTCCATCAACTCTATAAACCGTTGCAACACATCATCCACATACACCAGGGTCAAGGGGGCTGCCGGGTCATTCACCTTGATGGGCAGGTCGCGCGCCACGTTGTGGCAAAACGTGGCCACGGCCGAGTTGTAGTTGGGCTTGCACCATTTGCCAAACACATTGGGCAGGCGGAACACGTGCACTGGCACACCAAGCTGGCGCTGCAGGGCAAACAAGGCGTCTTCTGCTGCGCGCTTGCTGGCACTGTAAAGGTTGTCCAACGCCGCCTGGGTGGATGACGAAAAAACCACCGGCACCTTGCGGCCAGTGGCTTCGGCTACGTCCGCCAGCGCTTGGCACAGCGCCACCGTCAGGTCGGCATTGCCAGCCACAAACTCAGCCGGGTCTTCTGGCCGGTTCACACCCGCCAGATGGAATACAAAGTCCACCCTCGCCAGCAGAGCGGGAAATTGCTCCACCTGATTGGCACGCGTAAAGCAAACCACCTCCACATCTTTGCGCTCAGCTAGGTGGAGTTGAAGGTTCTTTCCCAGAAAACCACCAGAACCGGTGATGAGTACTTTCACAACCTACTCCTCAGCCACCGCATGTTCGCCGCGCGCAATTCTCTGCATAAAGTCCAGTTTCAGCATTAGTTGCTTCATGCCCTCCACATCCAGCCGCTGGGTGTTGTGCGAGTTGTAGTCTTCGCCATGGGCGGTCTGGGTCAGCTTTTGCTCGCCCTGGTCGACGAATTTGGCGTAATTGAGGTCGCGGCCGTCGGCCGGTACCCGGTAATAGTCGCCCATGTCTTGGGCAGTGGCCATTTCTTCCCGGCTCAGCAGCGCTTCGTAGAGCTTTTCGCCGTGGCGGGTGCCCATCACATGCACCGGATGGTCGGGCTTGTTCATCAGTTCCAGAATGGCTTTGGCCAGTACCTCCACGGTGGCAGCCGGGGCCTTCTGCACGAAGATATCCCCGTTGCTACCGTGCTCAAAAGCGTACAGCACCAAGTCCACCGCATCGGCCAGCGTCATCATGAAACGGGTCATCGACGGGTCGGTGATGGTGATGGGTTTGCCGCCAAACACCTGCTCCACAAACAACGGAATCACTGAACCGCGAGAGGCCATCACGTTGCCATAGCGCGTTCCGCAGATCACCGTCCCGGTACCTTCCAGGTTACGGCTCGCCGCGACCATCACCTTTTCCATCATGGCCTTGGAAATCCCCATGGCGTTGATGGGGTAGACCGCCTTGTCGGTGCTCAGACAGACCACGCGCTTGACGCCCGCAGCAATGGCCGCTTCAAGGACATTTTCTGTACCCAATACATTGGTGTGTACCGCTTGCATGGGGTGAAATTCGCAAGACGGCACTTGCTTGAGCGCAGCCGCGTGGAACACATAGTCCACCCCTCGCATTGCCTGCTGCACACTGCGCGGATCGCGCACGTCGCCGATGTAGAACTTGAGCTTGGGATGCGCATAGCGCTTGCGCAGATCATCCTGCTTTTTCTCGTCGCGGCTGAAGACGCGAATTTCAGCCAGAGCAGACTGTAAAAAGCGATTGAGAACTGCGTTCCCGAAAGAACCTGCTCCACCTGTAATCAATAGCGTCGCGTTCTTAAACATGCTTACCATTTCTCCTCAGCTTTATGTTCTATTTGAGGTATCGACTGCTGCAATGAAGTCGAATGTTTCTTGCGCACACCGTTGCCAAGAATATGCCCGGCTCAAATCTTGGGCCTGCATTGCCAACCGTCCCCGAAGGTCAGCGCTATTTACTAATGTGCGCATTGCTTCAGCAATGTCTTGCGGTTGTAAGGGGTCAAAGTAAACCCCTGCATTTCCAAGCACTTCATGCATCGGCCCACTTTTTGCGCATGCGATCGGCAAACCAGCCGCCATGGCCTCAATCAGGATATTGGGCAGATTCTCGCAGCTAGAAGCGAACACAAAGGCATCGGCGTCCTGATATTCGCTGTGGAGAGTAGAAAACGGCACCCCACCCTGCCAGATCAAAAACTCTTCCCCAGGATCCAGCTGGCGTAGCGTCTCACGGAATTCCTGCCCATAACGCCCCCAGTCCGCTCCGACGAACTTCACCCGAACGGGGCATCCCGTATGTCGCAACAAGCTCGCCGCCTTAGCCACTTCGATCTGATGCTTATAAGGCATCAGAATGGAAACGTAAAGAAACGTGAACGGCTGGTCGAATGTGTATTCTTCCGAATGACGTTGCGGCTTTGGGTCCACCGCAAATCGCGGCTCAACGCCGTGAGGTATCACGACTTGCATGCCTTGACCCCGCCCCAGCCAGCGACATACACCCTCGCGCGCATACTGGGTCAGGAAAATTAGGCCGTCCGCTTTTTTGAAGGACCTAACCTGAGATTGGCGCAGCAGCCACATCTTCAGGCGCATCCAGCTCCAGCGACCGAACCGAATGGCCTCATCGGGCTCAAAAGGCAGCATGTTCTGCGACATCGTCACGATAGGTAGTCCAGCGCGAAACGGCACGGTGCCTCCGGGCGAAAATAGCACATCGCAGCCGCAGCCTGCCATCTCACGGCTGAGCATCAGCTGCTGGCCCAACATCCGTGTGAATAGCCCCTTCTCAGTCCAAGCTGGTGACAGCTTCGTTAGCCATGCGTGCGTCGGCAATTGAGCCGAAGTGGTTGCACATGCCCAAACTGTGACATGGGTGATGCCGGAATCCACAGGATTCGCTGCGCTAAGCAGTTGCGAGAGATGGGTAATACCGCCTCCCTGCCGGATGTTGCTCGCGTCGACAGCCAGGTGCATTACGGCTCAACCGACATGCGGGGAACTCCCGCGATCACGTCATATTGCTTCCCGCATCCAATGCAGTCGACAGCGCTATCGCCATGTTTCAATTCGGTCGATTTGCATGCGGGGCATTGCAGCAGATCCATCAATTGAATCTTGCTGTTGCGTTGCCGTTGAGACAACAATGCCCGCGCCGTCGAAAGACCCCAGCGCCCCAATTTGGCGCGCAGCGATACCTGCAATTGCGTCGTATGCGTCATCTCGGGTGGCGCCCAGCTGGCGTCAACTTCCGGATTGACGACACGAAAAGGGATCTGATCGGTCCAATAGAACCGGGTATGGAATGTGAATGGATTGGAAGGGATCACCGAGCCAGCAATCAGCCCCTTGGCCCGTTCCTCATACAATTCCACCAAATCTGGATCAGGACACCAAGAGGATTTCTTACGCACCTCCAGCACCCCATCACGGACAGTTACTTCGGAACGGTGATCCCAATAAGGGTTGATGCGCTCCATGAAGGCATCGGGTGTCTCAATGTAACCAGCTTTGGCAACGCGCTGCAGTTCGCGCAAGAAGTTTTCTGGATCTGATGAGTGCTCCAACACGTGCGAGGCAATCACAAAGTCAAAGCTCTTGTCACGAAACGGGAGCGCCTCCCCCATACCCAACACCGACGGCCTGTCTGTGATGAAGGGCGCCCAATGGCGTTCACGCGTCTCTGCATAGGCATCGATCAGCACATTAGCGCGGAAATAAGGGCTCCCACCCGATCCAACCTCTAAAACGAGAGCAGAAGCGGGCACCGGGCAGTGCAAGCGTCGGCAAGCCCAGGCCAATCTCACCTTGCCCATGGCGAGCAGGGCACGCATCAATCGGGAATGTTCTTGCAGCTTGTTGTTCATTGGTTCAGGGAGCCTTCACGATGAGCGAGAATAAAGCGTTTACTGATACTCAGCACGGACCGCAAAGATCCTAGAAAGACGGCCCAGCCCAAGCCTATACGTTGCGCCCACCCCGCACCGACTTGCCCAAGGAATTGGGCGTACCGAATATTGAGAGCCAAGATATTGCGCAGAATCTGACCCCATCGATAGCGCGGGCGCTCCGACAGGATGTAGTCCACCAGCTTGATCGACAGGTAATAGCCCCGCGTCAAAGTTACGCACTTCAACCAAGCCAAATAGTCCTCGGCAAACGACATGCCGGGCGTGAATACGGGCTGAATCTGCTGCAACACACTGCGTCGAACCAGCACGGAGCTGGTGGCGACAAAGTTCCCCCGCGCCAGGCGCTTGGGGGAGATTTCGCAAGACGCCATGGACGACTGAGCGCTGACCGAGCCACAAACAAAGCCTACACCAGCCTTCTCGGCACAGCGCAGCTGAGCATCCAGCTTGCCGGGCATCCATACATCGTCGGCATCCAGGAAAGCGACCCACTCCGCGCTCGCCTTTTCAATCCCCAGATTCCGTGCGCGTGCAACCCCTTGGTTCGGCGTGCTCACCAGTTCAATCAGCGGAGAGCCCAGCTTTCGAATGATCGAAACAGTCTCGTCACGCGAACCATCGTCAACCACGATGATACGACGCACCCAGCCCCCCTGGCCGGTCAACACACTATTAAGCGCCGCGACGATCGTCTCCTGCCCGTTAAAGACAGGAATCACCACATCCACGCAAGGCTGCTCTGTCACAACACCGTCCAGCGATCTGGCAGCAGCCCAGGAAAGCCCCAAGCCGTCACGCTGTGTTCGGGGTCCACATTGCGCGCGGGCGCAAACACCTCAGTGCCCTGGCGCTCCTGCTCGCCTAGCCAAGCGGCCCACCACGCGAAGGTGCTGTTTCCGATGATGAAATGCCGGCATTGGCGCATCAGCCAGAAGTCTGCCTCAGAGTTGCCGGTATCGGCGTTATGCGCCACGACGGTGAAGGGACGCCCCCCCATCAATGGCGACAGGAGGGCTGCTGCATCACTGGGGCGATCGGAGAACACAAAGAAATGCGCCCCTGGAATCTTCGTCAGAAACTGTGGAACGGCCGCCGCGAAGTATGCCAGCGACATGTTCGACGAATGCGCCCCATCGCCGGTATCGAACCAGCGCACATGCAATGCGACCGAATCAGTCGATTCGATCTGCACGGCCATCGCCAAGTTCGTCCGATCCTGAGGCGCAGACATCACCAGATCTTGAAGCAACTGCTGGCGGATATCAGCAAAGTAGCGCTCACTCTGCCCAAAGGCATCGAAGTAGGTCGTGCCGTCTTGCAAACGCAGCGCCACGATACCGGGATCAAAGTCCACCCCCACCTGCTGGATATAACGCCGATGTTCAAGCGGTTTGCGCTCAGAAAGCTTGCGGGCAATCAAACGCCGGACCCGACCCAGCGGCTCCATCTGCTCGGCTGGCGTCGCCAAACGAGCGGGAATCGAAAAGCAGCCCAGGGCGTAGGTGCGGCGGTACAAGTGGTCGTACTTAAAGCCCGTGACTGCGTCGAGCACCAGCTCCGCCTCATTCGCCCAGGCGAGTCGGCGCGCGGCGGCATAGCAGAACAACTGATTGCCCAAACCGCCCTTGAGTCGAACAACGACTTTGCGAGACATTCAATCGCCCTTTGCTTCTCGGGACTGGCCGGCGTAAACACCACCCAGAATTGGCGCCCTGCCAAGAGACCTCTTGATTCTGGCAATCAACCCATCACAGTTCTTGCGCCCCAGCACCAGCAGGCCGAGGGCATACCCATGGAAAAGCGGCACGCGCCAAAAACCCAGCTTCATGAGTTGCCACAGGTACGACAGGAACGTACCCAATGAACGGTCCGCCTGAATCGACAGGATTGGGTAAGCATAGTTACCGATATCCCGCAAGATGCGTCGCCCGACTTTCGGACCATCATCAGCATCGAGAGAATAGGCGATCTCGAGCATGCCCCGCATGAAATGCACCGACGACTCCGGCGTTTGCTGCTTGGGCACAAAGAGCCCCTTCTCTGCTGCACTCGCACCGAAATCCGGTACGCCACCCAAGCGGTGATACGAAAGAATGCGGTTCAAATACACGCCTGACTCTTTCGCCAGAATCTGCCCGGCCAGATGCTGCTGATACAGCAGGGTACCGTCGAACCTCGTCGTCGCCAGCGCAGCTGCCGCGCTGCGCTTGAAGACCATGCCGGAAATAAAGACACAGCGACGAAAGAACGTCACCACCGTATCAGGGCCCGGCGGAAACACACGGTCTCCATCAAAGTACCGGAAGACCTGCACCACCTCTGCGGGATCTGTCACAAAAGATGAATAGCTTCGCAGCACCACGCCCACATCCTGCCGCTCACGCACAGCGGCAGCGACAGCAGCAAGCGCGCCGGGCGCCAACAGGTCGTCATTGCCCATGAACAACACGTAGTCGCCCGTAGCCAATTCGATCAGGCGCCGCAAGTTGCCGTCATACCCGAGGGTTTGCGGGTTCTCGTGGTATTTCAGTTTCTCGCCGAAACGTTGCTGATATTCAACCGCCTTGGCAGCAATCGCGGGGCGTTCGGGAGAGCAATCTTCGGCAATCACGATATCGAAATCGCTGAAGTCTTGATTCAGGATGGAATCGAGCAACGCCGGCAGGACGCCAGCGCGGTTATAAGCAGGGATGCAAACGGAGATAAGAGGCATGATGTCCCAGCCGGCTTAATTTCCACTCTCTTTGAGAAAGTGAAAAATTCCCAATCGGTAATGCTCTTTCGCCAGTGCGTTCAACTTCTCTGCACTGGGACGCAAGACCGTTTCATGCCCCCCCTGTTGGTCCAGGACCGTCAATTCGTCAAGACACAAGCCGGCTGCATTCGCAACACTCAAGATGGTATTGGGATTAAAAACCCAATTCGCGTTGAATTCGACACGCTCAGATCCAATCGGCGTTGAAAGATAGAGCCGGCCTCCAGGTTGCAGCAACTTTGAAAGATTCTCAATCCCACACTGAGAGGGGGCTCCGCAATTTCGGACAGTGTGATAAGTGGTAGCCTGGCTTCACCGAAGCCACCGAGCGGTGGCGACACAAAGGAGCGAGGCAATGAGACGCACGAGACGGAATCACGGAGCCACCTT
>Ga0194120_10011258_pt1 | contig 10785 bp, 10 predicted proteins | sample TA2MahCa65mmetaG_FD_148642 | JGI IMG/M metagenome (GOLD analysis project Ga0194120, IMG submission 148642) | Freshwater microbial communities from Lake Tanganyika, Tanzania - TA2015019 Mahale Deep Cast 65m | ecosystem: Environmental > Aquatic > Freshwater > Lake | place: Tanzania: Lake... | reverse complement strand
GGCGCACGCGCGCGTCATGGAACGGCGTCAGTCCCTTGCCGGCTCGAGGTCCGCACTGCCACGCGATGAACGAGTAACCGCAGCGCATGTTCACCCACTTGAGCGCATAGAACGCCTTCTCGAAGTCGGCATCCTCTCGCAGCACCTTGTTGAACTGCGGCGAGGAAGGCAAGATCATCGATCCTTCGCCGTTGCGCAGTGAGACCAGCCGCCCAAGTTCATCCGATACCACCTTGAAACGCAGGCGCTCGAGTGGCGGCTTCTCCGCCCAGTACTGTTCGTTGCGAACAAGCACCACGTCGGTGCCAGGGGTCCACTGCACATCGATGTTGTCCGGGCCCGATGGCAGTTGCTGGAGTTTGAACTGCCCAGAACCCATCATGAGCCCGGTCCCCTGATTGATCTGGGACGGCTCGAACTTGCTGTACCAGTGCTTCGGCAACACGGAGTTCCCGAATGCGATGAGGGTGTTCGTAAAGAACGGCTCCTTGAACTCGAACTCGACCGTCTGCTCGTCGATCACCTTCACGGTCTTGAGGTTGTCCTGCGTGCTGCGCGACCGCTCCGCTTCGATCAGTGGATTGCCGATGAAGTCGAGGTACGTCCAGCGCACATCCTCCGCCGTCACCCGCGCACCATCGCTGAAGCGGGCGCGCGGATTGATGTGAGCCCGGATCCAAAGTCCATCTGGGTCGATCTGCCACGCATCTGCCAGCGCACCCTCCATCTTCAGCGTCTTTGGATTGAACGACCCAAGACTTTCGCAGACGCGGTCGAGCACGCGCGTTCCATAGACATCCCCCTGGATGTAAGGAACAAGCTTCGCGGGCTGCGCCTCGAAGATTTCGGTGAACTCGCCACCGATGGCAAAGCCGGGAACACCAGCAGGATCGGTCGCGGGTGCAGGGGTCGCCCATCGCGTGACAGCGACGCCTGGTCGTGCCCACGCATCATCGGTCTGCGCCAGAGCTGCAGCCGGCGCAGCACCTGCGGCGACGGGCACTCCACTGGCGAACCCCTTTTCAATCTGCCGCTGCAGCAGCGCGTCCTGCCGTTCCATTTCGCCGAGTTTCACGCGGATCGACTCGATGGCGAGCTCCATGCGCGTGCGCTGCGTCATCGAAAGCCAGACCGAAATCAGCACGGCCAACAGCAGCAGAATGGTGAAGAAATCCTTGACGCCGAATCGACTTTGCATAGGACCTGAAAGGCTATCAGGAGCCGCGCCGCCGCCCCGCAGCAGCGGGGTCGACCGCCTGACGCAGCGCATCGCCGAGGAAGTTGAGCGCGAGCAGCGTGGCGGCGATACTGAGACAGGGCCAGAGAAGCAGCCACCAGCGACTATGCACAGTGTTCACCTCGGAGAGACCCTCGGATGCGAGGTTCCCCCACGACGGCATCGGATCGCGCACGCCAATGCCGAGGAAACTGAGGAAGCTCTCGGCAAGAATCGCGGCGGGCACCGCGAGCGCCGCGTACACAGCCACCGTTCCCGCAACATTCGGCAGTGCGTGCCGAAAGAACTGCCGCGCTGGACCGATGCCAAGCGCACGACACGCTTCCATGAAGGGCTGCGCACGCAGGCTCAGGACCTGACCGCGGATCACGCGCGCGATCGTCAACCAGCTCGTGGCACCGATCGCCACGAGCAGGACTACGAGATCGATCCCCTGCCCGAGTGCGCCCGCTCGACGGACACCCAGGCGCTCAATGACCCCGTCCACGGCAACCGCAAGCAGCACCACGAGCAGCATCGATGGGAGTCCGTAGAGCACATCCACGGTTCGCATGAGCGCGTCATCCACGCGCCCTCCGCGCGCACCACTGAGCGCGCCATACAGCGTGCCGACCGTGACGGCGATGAGCGCGGCGCTTGCACCAACAAGAAGACTGACCGCACCGCCAAGAAGACAGCGCGCGAACAGATCTCGCCCGAGCCTGTCCGTGCCGAGTACTCGCGAGGGGATGTAGTTGCCCGTAGCGCGCTCCTGTTCGATGACCCCCGCGGCAGCGGCGGGCGTGGCCCACCAAGACGGCGGCAGCAGCGCCATCTGCAGGTTTCCAGCTTCGTAGCGGCGAACGGGCGCGCCGCCCTCCCGCTCCACGCGAGCAAGCGTCCACGGCAGGCTCAGCACGCAGAGCGCCACGATGCATGCCAAGATCGCAGCACCCGCCCGTGCAGGCGGCGACCACGCGGCCCAACCATGCGGCTGGCGAGCGACTGCGACGGCTGCGTCTGATCGTGCGCTGGTCACGGTGCGGGATTGTTGGGTGCGCGATCGCCGTCTGGCACCACTGCAGCAGGCACGGCAGTGCGCCCCCCGAGCAGCGCTTCGTGCCTGCCCTCACGGACACCCGCCACGACCTGATCAACGGTCGCATTGCGTTGGCGAGCATCACGCTCCAGATCGCTGCGCATGGCGCGCAGAACCGCATCAATCTCCGCCAGTTCCATCCCGCGCGAGCGCAAGTTCAGATCAACCAGCCTGCCCGCGAGTTCCCGCACCCGCGCCTCCGACTGCAGCGCCGCCGCTTCACCGCCCGCGCCGCGCTGCGCCAACCATGCGCTGCCCGCCTCCTCCAGTTCACCCTGGACGCGAATCTCCTCGATGCGCAGCGCATAGAGCGCAGGCTTGCGAACGCGCAGCACCGCAAGCGCCGTGAGCCGCTTGCCCGCACGGGCGACCGCCTCGTTGAACGCGGAAACATCGCTCGCGCGCGCCTGCTCCAGCATCGTCAGCAGTTCTGGGGAGACATCGCGCGCGACCTCGATGATCGTCTGAGGATCAGGCTGCACTGCCGCCCCTTGCGACGACTGTTCGGGCAGCGCAGGCAGCGGCAGAACGCGGGACGCAGGTCGCTCTGACCCGATGGCGAGCGAGCCCCACGCTGCGGCACACGCGATCGCCGCTGCGACAAGGACAGGATGCACACGCACGGAACGCTCGCCACGCTCACTGCGGTTCGCAAAGTGATTTCTCATCGCACCCCCTGCGCTGCGAGCGCGATCAGCTGCACTTCGCTCGCAAGCTTGCGGTAGGACGTGTCCCGTGCGCGAAGAAGATCGATCGGATCATCACCGCTTTCGAGTGCACTGGAGCGCACCTCCACGACATCACTGTCCGAAAGCAGCGAGACCAGCACTGGCTCGGACGGCGTTCCAACAAGAACGCCCGCGCCGACATCGACCGCTTGCGCCAACTCTGGTGCCGCGCCATCGATGGGTGGCTGCTGCTGCGACTGCGGCCACAAGAACAGCGCGACGCCGATTGCCGCGGCAACCAGCGCAGCCGCCACACGCCCCCAGGAGCGCGTCCGCTGGGAGGGGAACCGCAGCGTGCGCGGCGGCAACGATCCACGCGAAGCCGCCTCGAGGCGATCCACCAATCCCGCACGGTCCGCGAGGAGCTGCGTGCGCCGACGAAGGATGTCGCGGAGTTCCGGGCCCTCCGCCAAATCCGCGAGCTGCGCGGCATGCCGCTCAGCATCTCCGTTCGGCCCCTCCACGGGACCACCACCCTCACTGTGCTGTGGGTTCATCTGCATAGTGGAACGCTCCTGTTTCTATGGGATTGCATCGGGGGAAGCTCCTTTTTGGGCGCGCTCCATGGACGCGCGAAGTCTGGCGACCGCCCTGTGGTGGCGGGAAAGCAGGGTGCCGAGCGGTTCGCCCAGCAAATCCGCCATCTGTTGGAAGCTGAGGCCGCCAATATGACGAAGATCGATGATTTCACGGTCGGCAGGCGACAATTCTTGCATCGCCAGTTCGAGGTCGCGGATCCGCGGGTCGGGCTCCGAGGGCAGCGCGGGAGCCGCGCTCAGGGCAGGATCGCCGCCGGTGCCGCCAAGCGCCTCCAGATCCCCAGCAGGTCGCGCGTGGCGAGTGCGCCGCCGCATCTCGTCGCGGAGGCGGTTCAGCGCGATCGTGAACACCCACGACTCGAAGCCACTGAGGTCCGTCATGCTCGGCAACTTCTCGGCGACCGTCACGAACACCGACTGTGCGATCTCCTCCGCGAGTTCCGCGTCGCCGCAGCGAGAACGCACAAGGGCGAAGACCCGCGGACCAAGTCGCTCGATGATCGTGCGCCATGCCCGGTCCGTCCCGCTCCCTGAACCCCGCCCAAAACCCCGCCCAGAACCCCCCGCCACGGAATCGTCCCCACGCGCCACCCGCTCGACGGCGATGCGAAGGTCGTCCGCGGATCCATCAGCCATGCCCTTCTCCAGTGGCAGGCGAGATCACAGCGGCAGATCATCCTCGATGCCGCGCTCGCTGATCGTGCGCGGCTCGTATGCGCGGAACTCGACTCCCGCAGGCGGAACACGCGACGAGAAGGAGCGGAAGCAGGTGCTGCCCTGATCCCACACCAACTTCACGACGCCTGTCGGTCCGTTGCGCTGCTTCGCAAAGATGAGTTCCGCAACACCAACCTTGTCGAGATTCGACTCCGACCACTCTGGATCGCCTTGGTGGTAGTACTCCTCACGGTGCAGCATCAGGATCACATCGGCATCCTGCTCGATCGATCCTGACTCGCGAAGATCGCTCATGCGGGGACGGTGTCCCTCGCGCTGCTCCGCCGCGCGGTTCAACTGCGAGAGGCACACGACCGGCACGTCCAGTTCACGCGCCATCGCCTTGATCCCACGGCTGATCTCACTCACCTCCACCTGCCGACTCTCGCTGCGCAAGCCAGAACTCATCAACTGCAGATAGTCGATGAACACGCAGCCGATGTTGAACTTCTCCTTCAGGCGGCGCGCCTTCGACCGCAGTTGGAGCAGGGTCAACCCAGGCGTGTCATCGATGTAAATCCGCGAGTCCTGCAGCGCGTCGCATGCACCCACCAGGCGCCGCATGTCATCCGAGACGAGCGTTCCGCGGCGCAGCCGCTGACCGTCCACGCCCGCCTTGGCACACAGCAAACGCTGGACAAGTTGCTGCCTGCCCATTTCGAGGCTGAACATCACCGATGGAGCACCGCCAAGCGAAACGCCTTCCATCATGTTCAGTGCGAGGGCAGTCTTGCCCATGGACGGCCGGGCAGCAAGAATGACCATTTCCCCCCGCTGCAAACCGCTCGTCATTTCATCGACATCGTCGAATCCGCATCCCAAGCCCGTCAGCCCTGTGCCCTCACGAGCCTCGAGACGCTGCATCGCCTCACGCAGCAGATCGGGCAGGCTCGACACCGTACTGCTCTCGCGGCGCTGGGCGATGGCGAAGATGCGCTGCTCCGCCTGCTCAAGCACTGTGTCCGTGTCCTGATCTCCCGCAAAGGCCTCGTGCACGGTCACGCTCGAAGCGTCGATGAGTTGCCGCAGTGTCGCCTTGTCGCGAACAGTCCGCGCGTAGTCCATCACATAGTGCGCACTCGGCATGCTCTCCGAGAGGCGCACGAGATAGTCAAAGCCACCAACCGCGTCGAGCACCTTGCGGTCCGTCAGTTGCTGCACGAGGCGCACCACATCGACCGACGCACTGTGGTCGTAGAGATCGACAATGTTGGCGTAGATGACCTTGTGGCGGTCCTGGAAGAAATCCTCCGCGCTGCGGATCACCGACACGACATCGCCGATCGCCGACGGATCCACCAGCAAGCAGCCCAGCAGCGCGGACTCCGCCTCCTGCGCATTGGGCGGCATCGCCTTGAGCAGACGCACGGTGTCCTGCGGATCAACGCGAACGGGCAGGTTGCCGCCGTCCCCCTCCCGGTTTCGTTCGCGGCGCGCCATCAGCCGGCCGCGATGGGCTGTCGATCGACTTCGCTCACCTCACCCACGACGCGGTCGCGCATCAGCCGACCGACCTTGAAGCGCACGGACTTGCGGGCGGGCACCTTCACACGCTCAAGAGTCTTGGGGTTCTGCGCAGTCCGCGAGGCGCGCGTCTTCACTTCGAACACGCCGAAGTCCCGGAACTCCAGGCGGTTTCCCGATGCGAGTTCACCGATCATCTCGTCCAGAAACATCTGCAGCGCTTCTTTCACTTCGGCGCGGCTCTGCCCAGTGCGGTCTGCGATGCGGTCCACGAGATCTTTCTTGGTGATTGTCGCCATGTGTCTCTCAACCCCACTTGATTTGGTGTGCGTGTCACTTCAACGAACGATGCCTTCCAGTATTGACACTTCGCCCTCTCCAGTCAAGAGGCACGACCAGCAGCGGCAACATTTCCACCACTTGTCAACTCGCTCCGCACACGATCCACCACGGAAGTGGTCGAAAGCCCCGGTCGGTGAGCCAATATGAACAATTTTATGCCAAGTTCCTTGACAACGGCAAACTCGTTGATTTCCTTTCCGTCATAGTCACCCCCCTTGACATACACATCAGGAACGGTAGCGCGAAGCAGCGCTTCAGCGGTCGGCTCCTCGAAGATGGTGACGTAGTCGACCGACGCGAGTTCGCCGATGAGCTCCGCGCGATCGCTCTCGCAGTAGATCGGACGCGTGGCGCCCTTGAGTGCGCGCACTTGCGCATCACAGTTGAGACCCACCACAAGAATGTTCCCGTGCGACTTCGCCTCACGCAGATAGGCGACATGCCCCGCATGCAGCACATCGAAGCACCCATTGGTGAGCACGATCGTTCGGCCCGCGGCGCGGTGCGCGGCGATTTCCACCAGCAGGTCGGCACGCGTTCGGAGTTTGCCGCGCACCGATTGGCTGAGTCGGATCACCTGCGCCTGCACTTCGGGCAGAGTGAACGCCTGCACGCCGAAGACTTCCACCTCCATACCCGCCGCCACATTGGCAAGCGCCACCGCCTCGGGCCACGGGACGCGATTGGCGGCAGCGCCCGCGAGCACCGCAAGCACCATGTCACCCGCACCCGCCACGTCGTACACGGGGCGCGCCAGCGTGGGCAGGTGCTGCGCTTCGCCCGTCCGCTCCTGCAACACGGCGCCGAAGCGGTCGAGTGTGACAATCGACACGTCCAAATCAAGCGCAGTCCGCAGCTGCGCCGCGAGCGCCTTGGATCCCCCCACGACATCCGCCGGGTCGACCGTCCGCCCAACAGCCTTCTCAGCTTCCGAACGGTTCGGTGTGATCGCCGTTGCGCCGCGGTACCGACCATAGTCATTGATCGCGGCAGGATCGACGAGCACAGGAATCCCGCGCTGCCTGCCGCGCGCGATCACCTTCGCGCAGAGTTCAGCGGAGCAGACTCCCTTGTTGTAATCCTCAATGCAAACCACATCACACCGTTCGATCTCCCGATCGACCGCACGCGAGATCTCCGTGCGCACCGCTTCACTGATCGGCGTATGTGACTCGACATCGATCCGGAACATCTTCTGCGGATGACGGTGCTGCGCGCGCCCGATCAGCGAACGCTTCACCGTGGTGGGGCGCGCAGGATCCGCGATCAGTCCGTCCGTCGCGCACCCGCCCTGTTCCAAACATCGGCGCAGAACCCCCCCCTCTTCGTCCCGCCCGATCACGCCGACACACGCGACCGATCCGCCGAGCGCCCGGGCAAAGACGGACACATTCCCTGCGCCGCCGGGCGTATCGACCGTTGCCTTTGGCTCTCGCACGGCGAGCACGGGCACTGGCGCATCGGGGCTCAGCCGCTCGGCATCGCCTTCGAGCGCCTGATCGAGCATGAAGTCCCCGATCACGAGCAGGCGGAACGCCTTCCAATTCCGGAGCGCAGCCAGCATGCGGTCTTCGGTCGTCTGCATGGGACCAAAGGCTACCGCCGCGCGGGGGCTGCACCCAAGGTGCCGCCGAACAGGTTGTCGAGCAGGCTCCCCAGTTCCGTCTCACCGGCGATGAAGTGATCGCGCAGCGCACGCAACGTCGGCGTCGCCATCGCCACGTCACCAATCCAGTTCGGTAACCAAATGTCAAGCTTCATGATGCATTGTTTGGGGCGCTCGTGTTCGATCAAAGCGATCACACCACGACGTTCCACGATGAAGCGATATCCCTGAGACGCCAGCAGTTCGACACACGCGTTGGCGTCGGTGCTTGATAGACGCAGATGCTCGAAGGGGATGATGGCCTGTCGAATCGTCGAGAAATCAATCGTGCGAAAGAACAATGTCCGTCGCGATTCTCCTTCGATTCATGATCGCAGAACCGTTTCGGTGGACCGAGGAGTGCCATCTCGGACTTCAGTCGAGCCATCCGAAAACCCGAACAGGTCAGTCATACTTCCCGGGAACTCGGGAATCACACACGCCGTTGTGTGTCACGCCGCGCGGTGTCGAGGCCAATTCGCTTGAATGATTTGAGTCAGCGCTGTCTTGGAATCATCGAACGTTCCGAAGTTGCTGAAGACAGTGTAATCCGTCGGAATGCGGCGAACATGAAACCAAAACATGTCCTCGTCGTATTGGCGGTGAGCGATCTCTGAACATTCCGCCTTGCGAGCGCAAAGTTGTTCAAAGTCGACGATGAAGTGAACCGTCGGTAGGCGGACTCCGAAATACTCCGCAAGATGAACCCAGCGTCCAAATCTTGCCTCGTCCGAAAGACGCTGCGTGTAAAGCAGGTCTACCAAAGTGCGGTCCATCACGAGCAGCTTCCGGCTACCCAACAACTGACGCCAATAAACTTTTCGTCGGAGATGAGCCGCTGCGTGCAGGTACAAGGGAACACAATATTTCTCGTCAAAACGGTCCCGATTCATCGACAGGCTTCGTCGGACAAGGCTGCCGAATGTGCGATAGATCAGCGATTTGCGATACAGGTTTCGTCCAATGAATGGCCTTACGGTGACCGGCAGGCTCGATCCCTTTGACAGACTTTCGGAGAGCGACGTCTTTCCCGCACCATCGCATCCCATGAAGGAAATCACCGCCGGGTGACGAGGCGATCCCAGCCACCATCGTCGCCAGCGAGCGATCCATCGCTGTCGTACGACGTGCCAAGAATGAACGAGCGAGGGGACTACCTCGTGCGATTTCAGCAACCGCATTGCGCGGTCGAGGACCGCTTGCTCGACATGTCCCTGTTGACGTACGCCCACGAAGTCCGCTGCGAGGTCGGGAGCTCCGGCCTCTTGGCACGCCTCGGTATAAAACGCCAAACGCTGCCAGACGGTCTTCGAGTTGGTCGACTTTCTCTGGACGAAGAAATGATGCAGGTAAATCGCAGCTTCCACGGATACGGGCAATCGCAAATAGCCCGATCGGTCACGGGGCAACAGGTGAGCGACGTCCGCGAACCGCAAACCTCGACGCCCTCCGTCGAGTTGCCAAAGGTCGATCCACAGATCGAAGTGAAGTCGGAATTGACCGCAGCGTGAGAAGAGGACCAGCCCAACATGCCCCTCCTTCTTGCGAGTCACGCGAAAGTGACAACGCCCCGCCTGGGCCAAGGCATAACAGCGGGCCAACAGTCCTTCGACAGCAGCCATTGTCCCCAACAGGTCGATGTCCCCGTGATTGATGCAGCGTGCATCGAGCGGCGTCTCGCGCAGCAGAACGAACGTCAGCTCGTCGCCAGGCAGATTGCGGAGGCATTCCAGAAGTTCCCCAACCGCCAATGGCTGCTGGTTGCTGAACGCTTGGAGTGGAAGGGCCCATCGTTCGCTTGGTTGAGGAATCTGGCCAGATTCAACTTGGCTCACGAGTGATCCTCTGGGCTAGTGACAACCATCTTTGATTCTCTTCGCGTAACCGTTGCGAGGAATTCCTGCCAAGCATCTGAGCGATGCTGAGGCCGAGGTCGGACGAATTGAAACCAGTCCTTGTTTCGTTGTCGAATAAAGCGGTGGCGGAACCAGTGACGCCCCATGTGATCAAGATCGATCAAATGCAGCCGCCAATCCGATGTCACCAAAAAGTTTCCAGGATGCAGATCGCCATGCGACAAATGAAGGTCTCCCAACTGATGCCAGATCGCGAGGAATCTGTCCGCCAGCCAATCGAGTTGGGGGGGCAACAACGAGTTCTCTTGAACGAAATCATCGAGGTGCGTTCCTATGACAAACTCGGTCAACACGAACGACCGAAAGCGAAGCGGTCCCCAACGCTCTTCGATCATGGCCAAAGGTCGCGGAGTCGGTATACCAGCGGCCAGAATCTCGCGGCCATAGACCCAGGTCCGAAAGCCTCGCGTATGGACAAACAGATGCCCCAAGGTATGCAGCCATCCCGCGAGGCGATGCTGCTTGAAGACTCCCTGATTGGCGACGCTGAAGACCGCGCCGTTGTCATTCGCCTGGGACGATTGACGTTCATGCGCTGCGGGATTCCATTCCAGATCGACAAGGCTGACGAGCGATCGCGGCCGATCGGACAAAACTCTTCGCGGCAGAAACAGTGAGTCGGGATCTCTCCAAAGTCGCTCGACAAGGTCCTTCGAAAGACGCTGGTCGTAAAGCATCCAGCGGCGCGGGGATTGCTTCTCAGACAGATCTGCTTCTCGCTCCGTCGGTGTCACTGGCCACACCCGTCGCCAGATTGGCAAACGCCACCGTGGGTAGGTGCTGCGCCTCGCCCGTCCGCTCCCGCAAAACGGCAACGAAGCGATCACGAGCAGGCGGAACGCCTTCCAACTCCGAAGCGCAGCCAGCATGCGGTCTTCGGTCGTCTGCATGGAACCAAAGGCTACGGCCGCGCGGGGGCTGCACTCAAGGTGCCGCCGAACAGGTTGTCGAGCAGGCTCCCCAGTTCCGTCTCACCGGCGATGAATCGGATCTCCAGTTGCGGCACGATCACGGGCAGCCCGATCACCGACTGATCAGGCGCCACCTTCACCCAGTCCTTCATGGTCATGATGACTGCCTCCGCACGCTCGGCACGCGCAGCCACCGTGAGTTGCGCAA
>Ga0194120_10011250_pt1 | contig 10796 bp, 7 predicted proteins | sample TA2MahCa65mmetaG_FD_148642 | JGI IMG/M metagenome (GOLD analysis project Ga0194120, IMG submission 148642) | Freshwater microbial communities from Lake Tanganyika, Tanzania - TA2015019 Mahale Deep Cast 65m | ecosystem: Environmental > Aquatic > Freshwater > Lake | place: Tanzania: Lake... | reverse complement strand
GGCCGTGTCGCGCGGCGTCACGGCGATGCTCGGGCTTCCACATCGTGCACCCCTCGGATACGATTCGGGTGCCCGACAATGAATCACAACAGATTCGTCCGATTCAACAACTTTCAGGATCGGCTCTAAGGGGTCAGCCCGGCCCGGCAATGCTGCTTTGGAAGCATGGGGACCGCCCGTTGCTTGACCCGGTGATAGGCCGACCGCTACAAGGGCGGCCATGTTCGGCATCAGCCTGTCCAAGCTCATCGTCCTCGTCGCGGTCGTCGTCGCGGTCTGGTACGGATTCAAATGGCTCAGCCGCTTCAACGAAAAGCGCAAGGAAGAGGACGAACGCGACCGGCACGAGCGCGACCGGGTCGACCGCCAGCGGCGCGCGGCGGAAGCCGACCGCGCCTCGGCGGCGCCCGTGGCCAAGGCGGGAGGCGCCGAAGACATGGAGAGTTGCCGTGTGTGCGGCACCTATGTCATGGCGCGCTCGGCGCGTTCCTGCGGCCGGCCCGAGTGCCCCCACCCGGGCTGACCCGCAATCGACTGAAATTCCCGGCTTTTGTGCAGGTTTTGTGCGGTGCGGCGAACGCTTGACCGGTCCCGTCCCGCGCCGTTATGTTCCGCGCCACCGCGGTGACCGAAGCGACAGGAGCGACCATGGCCGCGCAGCCTCGCAGCGGCGACCGCCCCCGGCCGCCCAGCTTCCAGGACATGATTCTCCGGCTGCAGGCCTATTGGGCCGAGCAGGGATGCGTCATCCTCCAGCCCTATGATCTGGAGGTCGGCGCCGGCACCTTCCATCCCGCCACGACCTTGCGCGCGCTCGGTCCAGATCCGGTCTGGCGCGCCGCCTATGTTCAGCCCTCGCGCCGACCGAAGGATGGACGCTATGGCGAGAACCCGAACCGGCTGCAGCACTATTACCAATTCCAGGTCATCCTGAAGCCGTCGCCGGCCAATTCGCAGGAACTCTATCTGGAAAGCATCCGGCGCATCGGCCTCGATTCGGCGCGCCACGACATCCGGTTCGTCGAGGACGACTGGGAAAGCCCCACGCTCGGCGCCTGGGGCCTCGGCTGGGAGGTCTGGTGCGACGGCATGGAGATCACCCAGTTCACCTATTTCCAGCAGGTCGGCGGCATCGAGTGCCGTCCGGTGTCGTGCGAGCTGACCTACGGGCTCGAGCGCCTGGCCATGTACGTGCAGGGTGTCGAGAACGTCTACGACCTGGACTGGGACGGCGTGCCCAAGGACCAGGGCGGCAAGACCTATGGCGACATCTTCTGGCAGGCCGAGCGCGAATATTCCGCGTTCAATTTCGAGCACGCCGACACCGATTCGCTGCTGCGCCACTTCAGCGACGCCGAGGCCGAGTGCCAGGCGCTGCTCAGCCTCGATCGCGGCAACGTCAAGCTGGCGCTGCCGGCCTATGACCAGTGCCTCAAGGCGAGCCATCTGTTCAACCTGCTCGACGCGCGCGGCGTGATCAGCGTGGCCGAGCGCGCCGCCTATATCGGCCGCGTGCGCACGCTGGCGAGGGCGTGCTGCGAGGCGTGGGTGGAAAGTCACGCGCTCAAGCGAGAGTTGAATCGATGAGCTGCGTTGGACAATTCGGAAGCGATGCTTTCGGTTTTCGCGAAGGCGCGAAAACCTTTCGCTCGCCAGTAACCCCACCCCGGCCCTCCCCTATGCAGGGGAGGGAGTCATGGAGCAGTCCATTCCCCCTCCCCCGATTTAGGGGGAGGGCGGGGTGGGGGTTAAGCGCGAGCGGCAGGTTCATCGAGCGCAACCGGGTTTCGGCTAGCGCCGAAACCCGAGATGAACCGAGAGCGAGCTTCCGTACTGCGGTCGCCTAAATGGCTAAGCTTCTAATAGAACTCCTCTCCGAAGAAATACCAGCGCGCATGCAAGTGCGCGCGGCCGAGGATTTCAAGAAGCTCGTCACCGACAAGCTGCGCGCCCAGGGCCTTGCCTTCGGATCGGCCGACGCCTTCGTCACACCGCGCCGGTTGGCGCTCGCGATCGACGGATTGCCGCTCAAGCAGGCCGATGTGCGCGAGGAGAAGCGCGGTCCGCGCGTCGGCGCGCCGCAGCCGGCGATCGACGGGTTCCTCAGGTCAACCGGCTTCAAGAGCCTGGACGAGTGCGAGCAGCGCGACACCGGCAAGGGCGTCTTCTATTTCGCGGTCGTCGAAAAGGCCGGGCGCAGCACGTCCGACATCCTTCCCGAGCTCGTCGTCGAGGCGATCCACGGTCTTGCCTGGCCCAAATCGATGACCTGGGCCAACACGACCTTCCGCTGGGTTCGTCCGCTGCACAGCATTCTCTGCGTCTTCAACGGCCATGCCGTCGCGGGCCAGCTCGATCTCGGCGGCGGTGCCGCGATCCCGTTCGTCAATACCACGGTCGGACACCGATTCATGGCGCCGCAGCGTTTCGCGGTCGCCAATCTGCGTGAGTATCGCGGGCGGCTCAAGTCGGCGCATGTCATGCTCGACCACGCCGAGCGGCGGGCGGCCATCTTGAAGCTGGCGGAGGACGCCGCCTCGGTCGAAGGGCTGACGCTGAAGCGCGACGACGGCTTGCTCGACGAGGTCACCGGCCTCGTCGAATGGCCGATGGTGCGCATGGGCCGCATCGATGTCGCATTCATGGATGTGCCGCCTGAAGTGCTGACCACGGCGATGCGCGCCCATCAGAAGTATTTCGCGCTCGAACAACCCGCCGGCGTCGGCAAGGAGAGCGCCCAGCGTGTGCTGGCGCCGCGCTTTCTCGTCGTCGCCAACATGCTGACCGACGATGGCGGCAAGGCCGTCATCGCCGGCAATGAGCGCGTGTTGCGCGCGCGGTTGTCGGATGCCAAGTTCTTTTGGGACCAGGATCGCCGCAAGACGCTCGACCAGCATGCCGAGACGCTTGACGGGATTCTGTTCTACCAGGGCCTCGGGACGATGGGCGACAAGGCGCGCCGCCTCACTCAGCTCGCCGAATCGATCGCCCAGCGCTGGGTGACCGATGCCGATGCCAGGCTGGCGCGGCGCGCGGGCCAGGTGTGCAAAGCCGATCTGACCTCGGGCATGGTTGGAGAGTTCCCGGAACTCCAGGGTATCATGGGCCGTTATTACGCCCGCCACCATGGCGAGGACCCTGCCGTGGCCGAAGCTATTGGCCAGCATTATCAGCCACTTGGGCCCAGCGACCGTTGCCCGACCGCAGCCGTGCCGGTTGCGCTCGCGCTGGCCGACAAGCTTGATACGCTGGCCGGCTTCTTCGGCATCGACGAGAAGCCGACCGGCTCGCGCGATCCTTTCGCCTTGCGGCGCGCCGCTCTCGGTGTGATCCGCCTGATCCTGGAGAACAAGCTGCGTATCCCGCTCACCGACGTCTTCGCGCTGTCCTACAAGGGGTACGTTGCGTTCGACCGCTTCGCCGCGGAAAGCACGTCGCGCGCGCTGATCGATTTCTTCGCCGACCGCCTCAAGGTGCATCTGCGCGAACAGGGCGTGCGTCACGACCTGATCGCCGCCGTCTTCGGCGTGATGGGCGGGGAGGACGATCTCGTCCGACTGCTCGCGCGCGTCGACGCGCTCAAGGCGTTCCTCGACACCGATGAGGGGGCCGATCTGCTGGTCGCCTACCGCCGCGCCGCCAACATACTGAGGATTGAGGAGAAGAAGGACGGTCGGAGCTACGAGCGGCTGGCCGATCCTCAGCTCTTTGCGCAGGCCGAAGAGCGTGCACTGTTCGACGCCATAACGGACGCCGGCGGCGAGGCGCAGCTCCTGCTCGGATCGGAGGACTTCGCCGGCGTCATGGCCGCGCTCGCCCGGCTGCGCGATCCGGTCGATGCCTTCTTCGACAGCGTCACGGTGAACGCCGAGGACGCGGCGCAGCGCGCCAACCGGTTGTGCCTGCTGTCGCAGATCCGCGTCGCGATGAACGCGGTCGCAGACTTCTCGCGAATCGAGGGTTGAACATGGCCGCGAGCAAGAAGCGCTGGGTCTATAGCTTCGGCGACGGCAAGGCGCAGGGCCGCGCCGACATGCGCAACCTGCTCGGCGGCAAGGGCGCCAATCTCGCCGAGATGAGCAATATCGGCCTGCCGGTGCCGCCCGGCTTTACCATCACGACCGAGGTCTGCACCTATTTCTATGCCAACGACAAGAGCTACCCGGGCGAGCTGCAGGGCGATGTCGCGGCCGCGCTGGCGCGCGTCGAAAAGCTGACCGGGGCCAAGTTCGGCGATCCCGAGAAGCCGCTGCTGGTTTCGGTGCGCTCGGGCGCGCGCGCGTCGATGCCGGGCATGATGGACACGGTGCTCAATCTCGGGCTCAACGACCGGACGGTCGAAGGTCTGGCGCGCCAGAGCGGCGACGAGCGCTTCGCCTGGGACAGCTACCGCCGCTTCATCCAGATGTTCGGCAACGTCGTGCTCGACATCGAGCACCACGCCTTCGAGGAGCTGCTCGAGCTGCACAAGGAAGACCGTGGCCTCAATCTCGATACCGAGCTCGGTGCCGACGACTGGCGAAAGCTGGTCGCCGACTACAAGAAGCGCGTGCAGGAGAAGCTGGGCCGGGCGTTCCCGCAGGACCCGCAGGAGCAGCTGTGGGCCGCGATCGGCGCGGTGTTCGGCTCGTGGATGAACGACCGCGCCATCACCTATCGCCGCTTGCATGGCATTCCATCCGACTGGGGCACGGCGGTCAACGTTCAGGCCATGGTGTTCGGCAATATGGGCAATGACTGCGCGACCGGCGTCGCCTTCACGCGCGATCCGTCGACCGGCGAGAATCGTTTCTACGGGGAATACCTGGTCAACGCGCAGGGCGAGGACGTCGTCGCCGGCATCCGCACGCCGCAGCAGATCACCATCGCCGGCAAGCAGTCTCAGAAGTCGAAGGCGCCTGCCATGGAAGAGGCGATGCCCGAGGTTTTCACCGAGCTCGATCGCGTGCGTGGTGTGCTCGAGCGCCACTACCGCGACATGCAGGACATCGAGTTCACGGTGCAGAAGGGCAAGCTGTGGATGCTGCAGACCCGCTCGGGCAAGCGCTCGGCGGCGGCCGCGCTCAAGATCGCCGTCGACATGGTCAAGGAAGGCCTGGTCGACAAGGCGGGCGCGCTCAAGCGCCTCGACCCTGCTTCGCTCGACCAGCTCCTGCATCCGACGCTCGATCCCAAGGCGCCGCGCAAGGTCATCGCGCGAGGCCTGCCGGCCTCGCCGGGAGCTGCTGCCGGTCGCGTCGTGTTCAGCGCCGACGAGGCCGAGGAGAAGGCGCGCGACAACCAGGGCGTCATCCTGGTGCGCGTCGAGACCAGTCCCGAGGACATTCACGGCATGCACGCCGCGCAGGGCATTCTGACCACGCGAGGCGGCATGACCAGCCACGCCGCCGTGGTGGCGCGCGGCATGGGGCGCCCCTGCGTGTCGGGCGCGGGCGAGCTGCGCATCGACTACGCGGCCGGCACGATGTTCGTGCGCGGCACGACCATCAAGGCCGGCGACATGATCACCATCGACGGCTCGACCGGCGAGGTCATGTTGGGCGAGGTGCCGACCATCCAGCCCGAGCTGTCGGGCGATTTCGCCGCCGTCATGAAGTGGGCGGATGAGACGCGCAAATTGGGCGTGCGCGCCAATGCCGAGACGCCGGTCGATGCGCGCATGGCGGTCAAGTTTGGTGCCGAAGGCATCGGGCTCTGCCGCACCGAGCACATGTTCTTCGACGCCGACCGCATCGTCGCCGTGCGCGAGATGATCATGGCGTCGGACGAGGCCGGGCGGCGCAAGGCGCTCGACAAGCTCCTGCCCATGCAGCGCGCCGATTTCGTCGAGCTGTTCCGCATCATGGAGGGGCTGCCGGTCACGATCCGCCTGCTCGACCCGCCGCTGCACGAGTTCCTGCCGCACACCGACAGCGAGATCGCCGAGGTCGCCAAGGCCTCGGGCGTCGACGCCGGCCAGCTCCGCCACCGCGTCATCGAGCTCAAGGAAAACAACCCGATGCTCGGCCATCGCGGTTGCCGCCTCGCGATCACCTTCCCCGAGATCTACGAGATGCAGGCGCGCGCCATCTTCGAGGCGGTGGCATCCGTGCAGAAGGAAACCGGCAAGAAGGTCACGCCCGAGGTGATGATCCCGCTCGCCGCGACCAAGAAGGAGCTCGACCTGCTCAAAGCCGACATCATCAAGGTGGCCGGCGAGGTCCAGCGCGAATCCGGCCAGAAGCTGAAGTTCCTGGTCGGCACCATGATCGAGCTGCCGCGCGCGGCGTTGCGTGCGGGCGAGCTTGCCGAGTCCGCCGAGTTCTTCAGCTTCGGCACCAACGACCTGACCCAGACCGCCTTCGGATTGTCGCGCGACGACGCCGGCAACTTCCTCGGCGCCTACTACAGCAAGGGCATTCTTGACTCCGATCCGTTCATCAGTATCGACGTCGACGGCGTCGGCGAGCTGGTCCAGATCGGCGTCGAGCGCGGCCGCAAGACGCGGCCCGACCTGAAGCTCGGCATCTGCGGCGAGCATGGCGGCGATCCGGCCTCGGTGCATTTCTGCCAGAAGGTCGGGCTCGATTACGTGTCCTGCTCGCCCTTCCGCGTGCCGATCGCGCGATTGGCAGCAGCGCAGGCGGCGCTCGAGCAGGACCCGACGCGGTCGGCGCGGGACTGATCTCCCGGTGAATGCGCTCGATGCGTTGCGCGCCGGCGGCAAGCCGGCGTTGGCGCGCGCTCTCGCCTTGATCGAAAGCGATCCCGACGGTGCGAAGACAACCGCGCTCCTCGACGCCGCCTGGCGCGCTCCGCGCGCCCATGTTGTGGGCCTGACCGGCCCGCCGGGCGTCGGCAAATCGACGCTGCTGGCCTCTCTCATTCGGGCATGGCGTTCAGGCGATCCGGCGCGGAGCGTCGCCGTCCTCGCGGTCGATCCGTCCTCACGCAGGACCGGGGGTGCCTTGCTCGGCGACCGCGCGCGGCTCGACACCGATCCAGACGACGAGGGCGTCTTCGTGCGCTCGATGGCGGCGCGCGACCGGCTCGGCGGGCTCGCCGCCGTCACGGTCGCCGCCATGGTGCTGGCGCGCGCGCTCTACGATGTCGTGGTGATCGAGACGGTCGGCGTCGGCCAGTCCGAGACGGACGTGGCGGACGCCGCCGACACGGTCGTGTTCTGCGTGCAGCCCGGCGCTGGCGACAGTCTGCAGTTCATGAAAGCCGGCATCGTCGAGATCCCGCACATTGCGGTCGTGACCAAGTCCGATCTCGGCTCAGTTGCCGATCGCGCCCGGTCCGACGTCGTTGGAGCTCTCGCACTTGCCGCGCGCGATGCGGCCTGGACCGTGCCGGTGCTCGCCGTCTCGGCCTCGCGCAGGGAGGACGTCGCGGAACTCGCCGCAGCGATCGATACGCATTGGAGCCATCTCGGCGAAGGCGCCCGCCTCGACGCCGCGCGCGCAACCCAGGCCGAAACCTGGCTCGTCCAGGCGGTGCGCGAGCGCTTCGGCCGCGACGGCCTCGCGCGCGCCGGAGATCTCGGCCTCGCTGGAGAATCTCCCTTTGCGCGCATGGCGGACGTTGCTCGGCAACTGACACGGCCCCGGCAACCGGACATGCTAGACTGACCGAAATCCCTCCCTCGCCGCTGGCGACGGAGGAATTGGGCGTAAGGCTGGTCGATTCCATGAACGTCCCCATGAAACGGCGGTCTTTCCTCGGCGGCATCGGCTCGGCCGCCTGCGCCGGCGCGCTCGGGCTTGGCTGGGTGGCGGCGACCACCGAGCAGGCGCGCGCCTTCGAGCGGCTCGACCGGCGGGAGCGCGAGCGGCTGGCCGACCTGGCCATGGACATGGCGCGGCGTGCCGGTGCCGCGTATGCCGATCTCAGGATCTGCCGCAACTCCTGGCAGGAAGTCACCGTGCGCGAGCGGCGGCTCGACTGGAGCGAGAGCGGCGTCCTGGTCGGCTTCGGCCTGCGCGTGCTGATCGACGGCGCCTGGGGCTTCGCCGGCAGCGCCACGGTCGACGAGGCCTCGCTCAGGGCTGCGGTCGCGAGCGCGTCGGAGAGTGCGGCTGCGATCCGCCGGCTCGGCGCGGTGCCGGTCGTGCTCGAAACGCTGCAGTCCCATCGCGACGACTGGACCATGCCGATGGCCGAGGACCCTTTCGCCGTCGCGCTCGGCGACAAGGTGGATCTGCTGACGCGGGTCAATGACGCGGCGCTCAAGGGCGGCGCCAGCTTCATCAGCGCCTCTGCCGACGCAGCCAAGGAGGAGAAGTTCTTCGCCAGCAGCGTCGGCTCGCTGATCGAGCAGAGGCGCGTGCGAGTCGCACCGAGCTTCGACGTGACCGTGATCGACCGCGCCTCTGGCCGATTCGGCGGTCGCCACAGCCTCGCGCAGCCGCGTGCCGCCGGCTGGGAATATGTGCGCGGCCTCAATCTCGTGGCCGAGGCGGAGGAGGCGGCGCAGCAGGCGCGCGAGAAGCTCGCGGCAAAGCCGGTCGAGCCGGGCCGTTACGATCTCGTCATCGATCCGACCAATCTCTGGCTGACGCTCCACGAATCGGTCGGCCATTCGACCGAGCTCGATCGCGCGCTCGGCTGGGAAGCGAACTACGCCGGCACGTCCTTCGTGACGCCAGAGCTGCGCGGCCGCCTGCAATACGGCAGCGCGCTCATGACCGTGCTGGCCGACCGCACCCAGGCGGGCGGGCTCGCGACGGTCGGCTACGACGATGACGGAGTGAAATCGGATAGCGCCAGCTTCGCCATCATCCGCAACGGCATCTTCGAGAACTTCCAGATGGCGATCGGCCAGGCGCATCTGATCGGCGCCGAGCGCTCGAATGGCTGCGCCTTCGCTGACGGGCCGACGACCTTCCCGCTCCAGCGCATGCCCAACATTTCGTTGCAGCCGAACCCTGATCCGACCTCGCTCGACGACCTGATCGGCGGTGTGGAGAACGGCATCCTGATCGTCGGCAGCGGCAGCTGGAGCATCGACCAGCAGCGCTACAATTTCCAGTTCGGCGGCCAGCTGTTCTACGAAATCAGGAACGGCAAGCGCGGCGCGATGCTGCGCGACGTCGCCTACCAGGCGCAGAGCCAGAGCTTCTGGAATGCAATGGACGCCGTCGGCGATCGTTCGACCTGGCAGCTCTGCGGCACGTTCAACTGCGGCAAGGGCGAGCCGGGGCAGGGGGCGCCGGTGTCCCATGGCGCGCCCGCGGCACGCTTCCGCAACATCAACGTGCTCAACACCGAGCGCGGCGATCTGTAGGGGGCAGGAGACCGGGCATGCTGCTCAGCCGCGACCAGGCTCTCGATCTCGCCCGTCGCGTCCTCGTGCGCTCGCGCGCCGAGGCGTGCGAGGTGTGGCTCGACGGCCGTGCGGGGCGCAATTTCCGCATCGCCTCCCGCGGCGGCGCGACCAATGGGGCGAGCAGCGGCGCGCGCGTGGTCGTGACCGCTCATCTCGGCCGTCGACGCGGCCGCGCGCTGACCAATGATTTCGACGATGCGGCCCTCGCCGACGTGGTGACGCGTGCCGAGGCGGCGGCACGTCTGGCGCCAGAGAATCCCGAGGCCGTGCCGCCGCTCGGGCCTCTGGCCTATCCGCAGAGTGCCGCCCATGCCGAAACGACGGCGCGGCTGACCGTGCCGGGCCTTGCCGATCTCGTGGCGCCGGCGGTCGCGGTCGCGCGTGCGGCACCCGTCGATACCGCGCTTTTCGCCGAGGCGACCGAGGCTTGGCGCGCCTATGCGACCAGCGCCGGCGCTGCGGCCTATGACCGCGCGACCGCGGTCAACCTGACCATGACGGCGCGCAACCGGCGCGGCACGTGGTCCGGCTGGTCCGGTGTGGGCGAGAACGACGCCGCGCGCATCGACGCGGCGGGCTTCGCGCGTGCTGCGATCGACAAGGCGCGGGCCGAGCTCGATCCGGTGGCGCTCGATCCCGGCAAATACGTCGTGCTGCTCGAGCCGGCCGTGGTCGCGCAGTTCCTCATCAATCTGATGTGGCGCTTCGATGCGCGCCAGGCCGACGAAGGCCGCAGCTTCCTGTCGAAGCCTGGCGGCAACAAGCTGGGCGAGCGTCTGTTCGACGAACGCATCACCGTCACCTCCAACCCCGCCGATACAGTAGCGCCCGGCTATGCGCTGAGCGACGACGGTCAACCCAATCTGCCCACGACATGGATCGAGGGCGGCGTGATCAAGAATCTCGCGTGCAGCCGCTTCTGGGCGGCAAAAACCAATGCGCCAGCGGTGCCGAGCCCCGGCTTCTGTGCCATGCGCGGCGGCACGGATGCGGTCGATGCCATGATCCGCGATGTCCGGCGCGGCGTGCTGGTGACGCGGCTATGGTATGTGCGCACCGTCGACCGGCGCACCGTGCTGCTGACCGGCCTGACCCGCGATGGCAACTTCCTGATCGAGAACGGCCGGGTGACGCGGCCGGTCACAAACTTCCGCTTCAACGAGAGTCCGCTCGCCGTATTCTCCAAGGTGCTCGGCATCGGCCCCGCCCGGCGCGCGCGGCCGTCCGAGGTCGGCGGCACGATCAGCGCCCCGCCGCTGCTGGTCGAGGATTTCACCTTCTCGTCGATCTCGCCGGCGATCTAGGCGCGGCAAAGACGATCCAAACAAAACGGGGCCAAACAAAACGGGGCCAAACAAAGGCTCCTCGACGTTCCAAGTGGAAATGAGGATGTGTTGAAAGGCGCATTCGCGCCTTGCATGCTGACATGGGTTCAGCATGGGAGGATGGCGTGGAAGCGCGGGACGTGTTCGCATTGGGGCTCGGC
>Ga0194120_10011247_pt1 | contig 10798 bp, 7 predicted proteins | sample TA2MahCa65mmetaG_FD_148642 | JGI IMG/M metagenome (GOLD analysis project Ga0194120, IMG submission 148642) | Freshwater microbial communities from Lake Tanganyika, Tanzania - TA2015019 Mahale Deep Cast 65m | ecosystem: Environmental > Aquatic > Freshwater > Lake | place: Tanzania: Lake... | reverse complement strand
CCGACCTGGCGGCCGTGATCGGCAGCCTGGGCGATGCGCGCGCCGCCGAGGGGAAGGCCGGGATCGCCGAGGAAGCATACGGCGAGGCGCGGCGGCTCATCGACACCGCCCTGGACCGGGACCCCGACCAGGCGCTCTGGCAACTGACCCGCGCCCGCCTCCTGGCCCGGAGCGACCGCGCCGCGGCGGAGCGGGCGCTGGCCGCGATCATGGGCGGCGACACCGGGCCGGTGGACGGGCTCGCATTCCCGCTGACGTTCAGCCACCTGGATGTCGAACTCGAGACGACATCCCACTCCCTGGCAGCCCGGCCGGGGGATCGCGCGGCGGCGCTCCGGAAGCTCGTCTCGTGGCAGGCCGCGGTTTCGCTCGGCGACCTCGTCGGCGCCGGCCCGGACGGGAGGTCCGACCCGGGAGCGGGAGCCCCTTACTACCAGGTGGCCTGCGATCTGCGGCCCGACCTGCCCGAGTCGCAGATCAAGCTCGGCGACGCCCTCCTGGCCGCAGGCGAGGCCGAACGTGCGGCCGCGGCCTTCCAGGCCGCCCTCGCCGACAATCCGCTCAGCATCGAGGCGACCAGGGGCCTGGTGGCGGCCTTGCCGCGCGCCGGCGACCTCCACGGCGCGGTCAAGGCCTACGACGACTTCCTGGCTTGCACGCAGGCGGTGCCGGCCCTCATGGACGGCCTGCCCGAGGTGCAGCGCGCGTACTGGGAAGCCGTGACCCTGGTCGAGGCCGGCCGCGGGCGGGAGCCGCTGGCGCTCGATGGCCTGCGATCCGCCAATTACCTGCTGTTTGCGGAAGGCGACGGCTGGCTGGCGGGCCTCGACGCGTACGCCCGGGACGTGCAACCGGGCGCCGACGCCTGCCTGGTGGTCTACAGCGCCATGCTCCCGGTCGAAAGGGTGGTCGCGGCGATCGAGGACCACCTGCGAGACGCCGGCCGCGATCCCGCCTCGCTGGCCGACGTGATCGTCGTGGAGCGACGCCTCGCGCCTGCCCAGGAGCAAGAACTCCTGGCCCTCGCCGCCGCCGTCTATCCGTGCGCGGTTCCCCTGCGGGTGGCGCAGGCGGCCGCCGCGGGCAAGCCGGTGATCGCCGACTTCCCCCGCGGCTAGCCGCGGGCGCCGTTACGTCTTCTGGCGCAGAGCCGGCCCCGTGTCGTTTTCAGCCGGCGGGAGGGTCTTGAGGTAGCGGTAGATGCTCCGCAGATCGTCCTCGGTCATGTTCTTGTAGAACGCCCAGGGCATGTGCGTTTCCGGTAGCCCGGCCCCCGACTTGAAGCGGGCCACGAAGGCGTCTTCCGACCAGTTGTAGATGTGGCCCGTCTTGGGGTCGGGCGTGAGATTCTTCGACACCACGACCCACCCCGGCTTCCCGAAGGCGTCGAGTTCCGAGCCGCCGGCCATGATCGGGCCGCTGTACGACAGCGTCGCCATGTCGAGCTTGGTGTGGCATCCCGCGCAATTCGCGACGTTCTCGGCCAGGTACTTGCCGAGTTCCACCGACGGGCCCTTCGGCGTGGCCTTGGGCGGCTCGTACTCGGGCTGCATGGGCTTGAGCATGAAGTTCACCGCGACCCACCCGAGGGGCGTCAGCTTGTGCGGCGGCACCTTGTTGGGCGTGGGCGGCAGGGTGCGGAGATAGGACAGGACCGCCGACATGTCCTCGTCGCTCATGTGGCGGAACGGCATGACCGGGGGGAGCACGCCGCCGTCGCGCTTGATGTTGTAGCGCAGGGCCCTGGCGATCTCGTAATCCGAGACCTTGCCGAGGCCGGTGTCGGGATCCGAGGTAAGGTTCGGCGCGTAGATCATGCCAAGCGGGCCGGCCTCGAGGGGCACGCCGCCGGCCAAGGGCACGTCGAGGCGGCCTTCGACGTTCATCTTGCCGTCGATCCCGGAGTGGCAGGCCGTGCAATGCGCCGGCCCGTTGGCGATGTACCTGCCGCGTTCGACCTTAGCCGGGTCGCTCGGGTCGGCCTTGACCCCGTCCAACCACTTGAACTCCGCCGCGATCACCACCGCGGGGATCAAGCCTGTCGTCACGCCGGCCGCGGCGGCCAGCCACCTGCGCCTGGTGGGAAACGTCATGGGCATCGCTCCTTTCCCGTGATCAGATCCTCACCGTTCCCGGGAAAGACTAAGTAGTATCTACTTAGGCGAAGACCCGCCGAGGTCGTACTCCTCGGACACGTCCAGGTGGGCGCGTTCCGGCAGGAAGGCCGTCGCGAGGAGGGCCACGACGCAGCCGAGGGCGATGTAGACGGCGATGGCCATGGAAGTTTGAAACGTCGCCAGGAGCCAGATGGCGATCAGCGCCGCCGGGCCGCCGGCGGTGATCGAGGCCAGGTGGTAGCCCAGGGAGGCGCCGCTGTAGCGCAACCGGGGCGTGAACGACTCGGCGATCAGCGCGGCCTGCGGCGAGTACGCCATGTCGTGGATCGGCAACGCCAGCCAGACGGCGATGGCGACCAGGCCCGGCACCCTGGAATCCAGCGCCCAGAAGTACGGGAAGATGAAGAACAGCAGGGTCGCCGTGCCCAGGATGTACATGGGCTTGCGGCCGATCACGTCCGACAGGTAGCCGAACAGGGGGATGCTGATCAGCGAGGCGCACGAAGCCTGCAGCACGAGGTTGAGGACCTCCCCGCGTTCCATCGCCAGGTTCTTGGTGGCGTAGACCAGGATGAAGGTCGTGAAGATGTAGAACGCGCTCTGCTGGCCGGTGCGCGCCAGGGTCGTCAGCAGCACCTCCCGCCACTGCTGCCTGAGCACCGCAAGCACGGGCTGCGCCTCGACCTTCTTCTCGCTGACCACCCGCGAGAACGTGGGCGTCTCCAGTACGCCGAGGCGGATGTACAGGCCGATGAGGATCAGGAAGCCCGAGAACAGGAACGGCACCCGCCAGCCCCAGGTGAGAAAGTCGGGGCCGGCGACGTGGTTGAACAGCAGCAGGGCGCCGTTGGCCATGATCAGGCCCAGGGGCACGCCGAACTGCGGCCACGAAGCGATGAAACCGCGCCGCCGCCCGTCGGACCACTCCATGGACATCAGCACCGACCCCCCCCACTCCCCGCCGACGCCCAGGCCCTGGGCCACGCGCAGCACCGTGAGGATCACGCCGCCCCAGATGCCGATGGTCGCGTACGTCGGCATGAGGCCCACCACGAAGGTGGCCACGCCCATCAGCATCAGGGTGGCCACCAGGGTCGCCTTGCGGCCGATGCGATCGCCGTAGTGCCCGAATATCGCCGCCCCCAGCGGCCGGGACAGGAAGCCGACGAAGTACGTCGAGAACGCCAGCAGCGCGCCGGTCAGCGGATCGCTCTTGGGGAAGAAAAGCTGCGGAAAGACCAGGGCGGCCGCGAAGCCGTAGAGGAAGAAGTCGTACCACTCGATGGCGGTGCCGATGCACGACGCCACGACGGCCTTGACGAGCTGGTTGCGGGAAGAGACCGCGGACTTCGTCTCGACGAGCATCCCTCCATGGTACCGCGGCCGGCCGGCCGCCAACGAAAGAGCGCTCCCTTTCGAGAGCGCTCTTTGTTACCTGTGTCCGGGACCGGGGCCGCTGAGGGCGGCCGGGCTCGGCGGCCTATGCTGGCGTGCCCGGGCTACTTGGCGGTGGCCGCCGAGGGCTTGTTCTTGAAGTACCAGTACGCGCCGCCGGCCACGGTGCCGGCCACGATGACGCCGCCGACGACCGGATTGTTGTACAGGTACTTGCCGGCCGGAACGATGCCCTTCTCCCAGACTGGCTCGAGGGCGTACTTCGAGACGTACTCGCCGACCTTCGTGAGGGGCTTGATTCCCGTCGCGGTGCCGATCGCCCAGGTGCTGCCGATGCCGGTGTTGAGCGCCAGGGCGCTGTAGCCCAGGCCCTTGAGCTGATCGCCGTTCTGGAACGAACCCACGGCGTCCTTGCCCCACTTGTAGGTGAGAGCGCCAAGGCCGGCGCCGCCCACGAAGAGCGAGGCCTTGCCGCCGTACTCGGCGACCTTCTCGGCGCCCAGGGTGGCCGCCGCGACGGCCACGCCGCCCGGCACCGCCGCGCCGCCCAGGGTGGCGCCGGCGATGTTGAGCTCGTTGACGCCCTTCTTGGACATGTCCTGAACGCTGACCTTGGCGAGCGTGCCGCCCAGGCCCGAGATCGCCGCGCCGCCGACGACGCCGGCATGCTCGGTGAGCAGGCCCTGGAGGGGCTTGATGTTGAGGCCCTTGCCGATGAGCTCGGCGCCGCCCATGACCGCCGTCGTGGCGCCCATTCCTTCGGCGACCGTGATCAGGTCGTTGCCGCCCTTCTTGAAGTTCTTCACGGCCTCGGTGCCGAGCACCGCGCCGCCGCCGATGAGCAGGGTGCCGGCCGCGGTCGCGCCGACGCCGTTCTTGGCGAGGAACTTCACCGGGCCCGTCAGGGCCTGGTCCACGTACTTGATGCCGAGATCCCGGCCGACCAGTTCGGCGCCGCCCAGCACCGCGGCGGCGCTGGTCAGGGTCGAGCCGACGCCCAGGGCCGCGTTGACGGCCGTGTTCTTGCCCTCGGCGGCCTTCTGGAAGCGGTTGACGGCGAAGGTGCCCGCCGCCACGCCGCCGGCGGCGACGCCGGCGCCCAGGATGGACTGGCCGCGCTCGGCAATCTTCTTGAGCGGGTAGCTCACGATCTCCTTGAGCACCGGCACGTCGTGGATGCGGCCGATGGCCTCGGCGCTGCCCGCGGCGACCAGGACGCCCGCGCCGGTCTTGACGCTGCCCTTGAAGGTGTCGCCCGCGTTGATGTCCTTCACGCCGCTGGCGGCCAGGGAGGCGCCGGCGACCGCCGTACCGGCGGCGACTGCCGTGCCGGTGGCCTTGGGATGCTTCGCGAGGTACTCGACCGGGCCCGAGAGCGCCTTGTTGAGCACCGGGATGTCGTAGGAGCGGCCGACGATCTCCGCGCCGCCCAGGGCAAGGACCGCACCGGCCGCCGTCTTGCCGACGGCGCGGGCGTTGTTCTTGCCGAAATCGTTGACGATGGCGTCATGGACCATCGCGCCGCCGAACACGGACGCCGCGCCGGCCACGCCGGGGACGATGCCCTTCTCGGCGACCTTGCGGAATGCCTGGCTCTTGGCCGCGCCGCCAGCGATGACCAGGGCCGAGCCGATGGCTCCGCCGGCCGTCAGGAGCTGGTTGTCGCGGACGAACTGCCCGGGTGGCGAGTTCTTGATCGTCTGATAGGGGGTGTTCTTGACGCCTTCAACGCCGCCCATGGCTCGATGTCCTCCTCACGTGTCGGTCACTCCCGGGTCGAGCCCGGGGTTCCGCTTTCCTCTCCTGCGCCGGCCCTCTGCCGGCCAATCCGTTCGCGTTATCGGGGGCGCGGCCCCGTTTCCGGTTGTGTAAGGTTTATCGCCGGGTAAAGACTACTTCTTCGCGGTTTCGCCCTTGTTGCCGCCAAACAGCCCCTCGAGCGGGTTGGTGGCCTTGGCGGGCGAATCGTTGAACATGTCGCCCAGCCAGGACACGCCGATCGCCGCAAGCTGCAAGGTCAGGCCGGGGATCAGCCCGATCGCCGGGACCAGGGCCGCGATGCCGCCGGCGACCTGCATGCCGTCGCCCGCCATCCGGATGAGATCGTCCCACTTGCGTGAATTGCCTTCCTGCTTCCACTCGACGGTGGCCTTCTTGACCAGGCCCCAGGCGCCGATCGCCGCGCCGATGATCGGCACGACCTTGCCCAGGCCGATGCCCACGGGCTTGCCGGACTTCACCAGGGCGGCCGCCTTCTTGAGGAAGCCCCAGCTGAAGAGCGCGCCGATGCCGGCGCCGACGGTGGCGCCGATGCGGTTGAACAACCGCTCCTGCTCGGGAGTGATCTGCGGCTCGGGAGCGGCCTGCGGTTGCGGCGCCTCCGGAGCTTGCGGCGCCGGCACGTAGGTGTCGCGGCCGGCCGGCGCCGGGCGCACGTCTATCTGCACCTTGCTGAAATCCGGCAGGTTGCCGAGTTTGCGCGGCGTGCTGGTCTTGACTTCCCCGACGGCCATTCCGGGCCCTCCTCCATCTCCTCGAGACTATTGTTAATAGTCCGTTAAATAGGTCGCCGCCCCGGGCGCCGATCTGTCTTATGGTCCGGGTAAATCTCGGTTAACATGGAGCCCATGCGTCTCTCCCGCCTCATCCTCCCCGTCCTCTTCGCCGGTCTTTCGGCCGGCGGGCCCGCCCGTGCCGCCGAACCGGGCGCGTTCACCTTCATGGCCATCGGCGACGTGCCGTACTACATCCCCGACGACTACCCCGGCTTCGAACGCCTGATCGCCGCGATCAACCGGGCCAGGCCGGCTTTCACGGTGCACGTGGGAGATTTCAAGAAGGGCGCCAAGCCTTGCGACGACGCCACGTTCGACCGCGCGAAGGCCTACTTCGACTCGTTCGAGGCGCCCCTCGTCTACACCCCTGGCGACAACGAATGGACCGACTGCCACGGCTCGGGCTTCGACCCCCTGGAGCGCCTGGCCAGGCTGCGCACGCTGTTCTTCGCCCGCCAGGAGAGCCTCGGTCGCGCGAAGCTAACGGTGGCCCGCCAGAGCGACCGCTTTCCCGAGAACGCCCGGTGGCAAATCGGGCCCGTGCTCTTCGCGACCATCCACACGGTCGGCAGCAACAATAACCTCTTGCGCGACGATCCGGCGGCCTTCCAGGAGTACCTGGGGCGCACGAAGGCCAACCTCGCGTGGCTCGAGGAAGCCTTCCGGGTCGCCAAGGGCCAGAAGGCCCGCGGCGTCGTCGTCATGACGCAGGCCAACCCCGGCTTCGACAAATGGTTCGACGCGCGCTCGGGCTTCAACTCCTTCGTGGACGCCCTCACGAAGGAAGCCAGGGCCTTCCCGGGCCAGACCCTGCTGATCCACGGCGACACGCACCAGTTCCGCATCGACAAGCCCCTCAAGCGCGGCACCGACCCGAATTACAGCCTCATGCGCTTCACGCGGGCCGAGGTCTTCGCGGAGAAGGACCTGCACGCCCTGCGTGTCACGGTGGATACGGCCGCGCCGGATCTCTTCCTGTTCTCGACCCTCTCGGTGAGCGAGAACCTGGATGCCGAGGGATTCTCGAAGTAGCTACTTCAGCCTGGTGATCACGTTGCACCCGGCGTTGGCGACGAACAGCCTGCCGTCGGCGCCGAGCGCGATCTGATCGGGAAACGCGAACAGAGCGAGGCCCGTGCCGGTTCCGGTGCCGCAGCCCACGCTCCCGTTGCCGGCAACGGACTCGGTGTCGCCGACGGCGTGGCCGCCTCCGGCCGAGAGGTAGACGCGGCGGATCGCATTGTTGCCCGAGTCGGCGACATACAGGTGGCCGTCGGCCCCGATGACGACACCCGCGGGGTTCTTGAAACGTGCCACCAGGTACGTGCCGTCGACACGACCGGCCGGATTGGCCGTCGTCCCGTCGCCACCCGCCAGGGTGGTGGTGGCGCCCGACGAGATCGTTACCTTCCGGATGCAGTTGTTGCCCGAGTCCGCGACGTAGAGCGCCGCCTTGTCGCTGCTCATGGCGATGCCCCTCGGGGAGTTGAACCTGACCAGGCCCGGGGTGGCGCTGTCCAGGTAACCGCTCGTGCTGCCTCCGGTCACCGTGGCGGTACTCCCTCCCTGCACGCTCCGGATGCGATGGTTGCCCGAATCGGCGAGGTAGGCCGTGCTGGCGCCGGTATCGACCGCGATGCCCGTGAGCATCTGGAACTTGCCGCCGAAGTTGGTCGCATTGCTGAAACCGCAGCCGCCACCTCCCATCAGGGTCTCGACCGCGCCGGCCGGGGTGGCCCGGCGGAGCAAGCAGTCGTTCCCTCCCGAGCCGCTCCCGTCGGTGAAGAAGAGGTTGCCATCGGCGCCGAGGTCCAGGTGCCGGGGCTTGAGCAACTTCGCCGAGGTGCCCGTGCCGTCGCAGTCGGTCGCCGGGGCCGCGGTCGGGTTACAGGCCGTCTCACAGACCCCGGTTCCGGCCAGCACCGAGTAGCCCCCGGTGGGCGAGCGCTTGATGATGCGGCACGACCCGTAGACTCCGAAGTACAGGGTGCCGTCGGCGGCCAGCACGACGCCGGTCGGCGTGTTCAGCGACACGCTCTGCCCGTCGACGGTGATGCTGGTCGGCACCGATACGGTGGCCGACCCGGTGGGGGTGACGGTCAGTACCGTGAAGCTCGCCGTCGCCGTCATGCCGTCCACGTTGACGAGTAGCTCACCGGGTTCGGCCGCACCAGGCACCGCGACCGTGACCGAGTTGGCTCCGGTGGCCGTGATCGTCGCGGGCACCCGCGCCGCCGAATCTCCGGAGAATGCGACCGAAGGCGCGGCGGCCCAGGCGAGGTGGAAGTTGCTCCCGGAGATCTGGACGGCCGTGCCCACGACGCCCGAGGTCGTGCTCAAGGCCGTGATGAAGGGCGGGAACCCGGGCACCAGGGTGAGTGCCACCGGCGCCCGGGCGCCGGCCGCCACGCTGGCGGTGGCCGAGGCCGTGGCGACCACCTGCGCCGCGGCTTGAGCCCGTGCGTCCACCCGCACGATTCCGGCGTCCACCTCCAGTGCGGCCGTCGCCGTCGCGGCGCCAGCCTGCCTGGCTACCGACCCGGAGGCCACGAGGGTCGCGCCGCTGTAGACGTCCAGCGCGACCAGGGTGGTGGAGTCCGGGATCAGTTGCGCGGCACGGCCGGGCCACCTGATCGCCACCTCGAGGATGCCCTTGCCCGCCGGCACCTGGCGCGGAGCCGCCCCGCCGGCCGGTGAATCGGCCAAGGCGCCCGGGGAGCCGGACGGATCGTCCCCGCCCGCGCCCGGATCCGGCCGGGCCGGAACCGCGCCATCCACGGCCGCCGGCCGGCCGATTTCGGCCATGCAGCCGCCCAGGCCCAGCAGCAGCGCCGCCAGGAATCCGATGAGCCAGGCTTGCGGTATCCCCACGTCTCCTAGTCGACGGTGATGTCCACGATTCCCTTCTGCTTGACCTCGATCGACGAGGTCGCCAGGCGCCGGGTGTCGACGCTGGATTTGGCCGTGACGACCGCGATGCCGCCGCTGGCTGCAGACACGAGGCCGGTCGCGTTGACGGTCGCGGTCGCCGCGTCGTTCGACGTCCAGGTGAGTCCCGACAGCGAGAGGCCCAGGTTGTTTGTCGCGGTGCCCGTCAACTGCGCGGTGGACGCGAAGCCGGCAGACGTCTGGCCCTCGGGAGCCGGCACGTTGATAGAGGCCGTCGGCGTCACGGAAACCGAGATGATGAGCACCTTCACCGTGATCTCGTTGCTGACGATCGGCGTGAGCGCCGCGCTCACCTTCGTGTCGACAATGCCGGCGGGCAAGGAAGCCGACGCCGTGAAGACGCCGTCCTGGCCCATGCGCCCGACGTCCCGCCCGGCCGTCTGCTGCCACTTGATCGCCGGCAGGCTCGGGAAGTCCACGGAACTCGAACCGGCCGGGAACACGAAGCCCGCATTGACCGCGAAGGACCTGGTGGAAGCGTTGGGTATCACCGTCGTGCCGGCCGCCGAGGGATCCCAGCTTTCGGTGGAGGTCGAGATGAGCACGCCGTTCGTGACGTAGAAGGTCGCCGGGTTCTCGGTGCTCTGGTTGCCCTGCTTCAAAAGGACGTTTCCGCAGGCCGCGCCGGCGGGCACCACGACCTGCACCTCGCCGGTGGCCACCGGGATCACGGTCGAGGCCGTCGCGCCGTTTTCGAACACGACCGTGGGGGTCGCAATGTCGTTGCCGGGGAGCGTGGGCGCGAGGTTGGACCCGAAGATCGTGAAGGTGTCGCCGACCTTGCCGACGTTTGCGCTGAAGCTGGCGATGCTTGGCGCGGACAGGGACTGGAGCGTGATCGCCAGGTCGGTGAACTGGGCCCGGATCACGTTGACGCCCGAAGCCGAACCCTGCGCGGTCGCCTGCGACCCGGCGGGCAGGGGCGGAGGATCCCGGTAGGCATACACCTGGACCGTGAGGTTGTTGCCGGCGTCGATCGACATCGTGGCGGTCGTCGTGCTGGCCCCCGCCGGCCGGCCGAACACCTGGTAGGCCAGCTGCGTGCCGCCGCTGGTCTTGACTTCCAGCGAGATCGCGTTGGTATCCGACGGGATCAGCTGCGACCGGTACTCGGGCCAGCGGATCCGCACGCGCAGGAAGCCCTTGTCGTTGGCGACCGGCGCCGAGAGAGTCTGGCCCGCCGGCACCGGCACGGGTGCCGCCTGCCCGCTGTCGCCCGCCGCGAGGCGGGGTTGCGGCAGCGTCACTCCCGGGGCGACCGACCGCAGCACGGCGCAACCGGCCAGGAAGGCCGCCGCCAGCCAGGCCACGGCGACCAGGAGCCAGACCGTTCCGCGCCTCATCTAGCGGATCTCCACGTTCAGGCCGCCCTTGATGACGACCTCGATCGAGGCGGTGTCCTTCTTTGCCGGATCGTCCTTCGACGTGGCCGTGACCTCGGCGAAGCCCGCGGGTGCGCCCGCCTTGGCCTTCACGAGCGCCTCGTTGGGCTTGGCCGGATCGGGCACCGTCAAGGTGATCTTGTCGGCGCCGCCGGTGACGGTCCAGTCCACCGGCCGGCCGGCCGGGACGCTGCTCACGGTGGCCTTGAGGAGCACCTCGGTGAGGAAGTTGGGATCCGGGTTCCCCGACTCGGGCATGGCGTTGATCTTGACGCCGCCTCCCTGGATCGACACCGAGTTGATCTGCGGTGCCGGGGTGGGCGTCGGCGTCGGACTGGGTGCCGGAGTGGGCGTCGGGGTGGGCGTCGGAGTGGGCGTCGGAGTGGGCGTCGGAGTGGGC
>Ga0194120_10011245_pt1 | contig 10799 bp, 10 predicted proteins | sample TA2MahCa65mmetaG_FD_148642 | JGI IMG/M metagenome (GOLD analysis project Ga0194120, IMG submission 148642) | Freshwater microbial communities from Lake Tanganyika, Tanzania - TA2015019 Mahale Deep Cast 65m | ecosystem: Environmental > Aquatic > Freshwater > Lake | place: Tanzania: Lake... | reverse complement strand
AATTCGAACAGCGACTGCACGGCTTGGGACCGCTGCCGCATGTTTTGCGCATAATTGCGCATTTTGCTCGCGAGCATTCCCGTGATCACGGCGACGACCAGCGCAACGAGCAGCGAAAGGAATTCCTGCGGTTCCGAGATTGTGAGCTGATAACGCGGATCGAAAAAGAAGAAGTCGCAGGCAAGAAAGGAGAGAACGGCCGCGACGATCGCGGACCACATCCCAAAGCGCGCAGCGCAAAGCACGACGGGAAGCAGGAAGATGACCGACGGATTGGCTAGGCCGAGCCAGCGGTCGAGCGCATAGCCGATGAAAACCGTAATTGTGACCGCGAGGACGGCGCCGCCGACGCCAAGCCACGCCTGCGACAAGGTCGGTAATTTGGGACGACGCCTGGTTTCAAGCGCGCCATCCTCTTGGACGACGACATGAACGGCGATATCCGTCGATTGCCGAAGAATTTCGTCAGTCAGGGACCGCCGCAAGTATTGTGGGAAAGGTCGAGCTGGCGAGCGGCCGAGCACAATCTGGGTAATATTCTCGCGTCGCGCAAAACGCAGCACTTCATCTACAAGATCGTCTCCTGAGATGCGCGCGACTTCGGCGCCAAGCCGTTCCGCGAGGCGTAACGCTCGGTCGACGTTTTTCACGACCTCCGCGGATTGTTCTTCCTGGCCGGCGCGTTCGACATAAAGCGCGATCCATGTGGCGTTGAGGGCCGTCGCGAGTCGCGCGCCGGCGCGAACCACGGCCTCGGATGTTGCGTCGCGGCCAACGCAAACCAGCAGGCGTTCCGCCGTCGCCCAGGGTCCTTCGATCGCTCCTTGGCGAAGGAAGTCGACCATCTGGTCGTCGACGCGTTCGGCCGTGCGCCGCAGCGCAAGTTCGCGTAAGGCCGTGAGATTGCGTGGCGTGAAGAAATTCTGGATCGCGCGCTTCGCGGTCTCAGGAACGTAGACCTTGCCCTCCTTCAGCCTCTGGAGAAGTTCGTCCGGCGTAATGTCGACAAGGATGACGTCGGTGGCGTTCTGCAGGACGCGATCCGGCACGGTTTCTCGCACGGCGACGCCGGTCACGCGCGACACCACGTCGGCAAGACTTTCAAGATGCTGGACATTGAGCGTCGTCCAGACGTCGATGCCGACGTCAAGCAGCTCTTCGACGTCTTGCCATCGTTTGGGGTGACGGCTATCTGGCGCGTTGGTGTGCGCAAGTTCGTCCACGAGGATGAGCTGAGGCTTTCGCGCCAGCGCCGCGTCTATGTCGAATTCCTCGATGATGCGACCGCGATATTCGCATTTGCGGCGGGGGAGCGTTTCGAGACCATTGACGAGCGCCTGCGTCTCAACGCGCCCGTGGGTTTCCGCCACGCCTATGACAACATCGACGCCCTCGGCCTTCGCGGCTTGCGCGCGCGCCAGCATCGCATAAGTTTTGCCCACCCCCGGCGCGGCGCCAAGGAAAACACGTAGCTTTCCTTTGCTCTCCTTGTCGCTCAAGGCAAGGAGAGCATCGGGGTCAGGCCGGCGGTCGAAATCTCCGTCGTCGCGTGCCAAAGACGTCCACCCTCTGGGGCTTCGGTCTTATTTTAGCCGATCAAGGGCCATGTTGAGCAAGAGCACATTTAGGCGCGGCTCGCCGATTACGCCAAGAACGCGCCCTTCGGTATTCGCCTCGACAAGGGCGCGCACTTGCATCTCGCTGAGATTGCGCGCCTTGGCGACGGCTGACGCCTGCGCCAGCGCGAACTGGGGCGAAATATGCGGATCGAGGCCGGAGGCGGAAGTCGTCACGGCGTCAGCCGCGACGATATCGATGCGGCCGGCGGCGAACTCCGCCTCGATCGCAGCATTTACGCGATCGACGAGCTTTTTCGAGGTCGGTCCGAGATTGGAGCCCATCGAGTTCGATGCGTTGTAGGGCGCGTCGGTCGTTTTTGATGGATCAGCGGGATCGGGGCCGGTCGTCGCCGAAGGCCGGCCGTGAAAATAGCGATCGGACGCAAAGTTCTGCCCGATCAGCGTCGAGCCGATGACCGTTCCATCGCCTTCGATCAGGCTTCCATTCGCCTGCCCCGGCATCGCGAGTTGAGCGACGCCGGTGATCGCGAGCGGATAGGCCAATCCGGTGAGCGCGGTGAAGAGAACGATCATGACGATCGCCGGGCGAATTTGGGAGAGCATCTAAAGGGCTCCTTCAAGCGAGATGAATGGCCGAAACGGCCAGATCGATGATCTTGATGCCAATGAAGGGCGCGATCAGACCTCCAAGCCCGTAAATCAGCAGATTCCGCCGTAACAAGGCGGCGGCGCCGACAGGCCGGTAAGGAACGCCCTTCAGCGCCAGCGGTATGAGCGCGATAATGATGAGGGCGTTGAAGATCACCGCCGAGAGGATGGCAGACTGCGGCGAGGCGAGCTTCATGACGTTGATCGCCTCAAGCTCCGGATAGGCGACGACAAAGAGCGCCGGAATGATCGCGAAATATTTCGCGACGTCATTGGCGATCGAGAAGGTCGTCAGCGATCCGCGCGTCATCAGCAGCTGTTTGCCGATCGCGACGATCTCGATGAGTTTTGTCGGATCGCTATCGAGGTCAACCATATTGCCGGCTTCGCGCGCAGCCTGCGTGCCGGTCTGCATGGCGACGCCAACGTCCGCCTGGGCGAGCGCCGGCGCATCATTGGTCCCGTCGCCGCACATGGCGATAAGGCGGCCGCCCTGTTGCTCCCTGCGGATGTAGGAGAGTTTGTCCTCTGGCTTCGCTTGCGCGATGAAGTCGTCGACTCCAGCCTCGCCGGCAATCGCCGCGGCAGTGATCGGATTGTCGCCCGTGACCATCACCGTTTTGATGCCCATGGCGCGCAAGGCGGCGAAGCGCGATTTAATGTCAGGCTTGATGATGTCTTTGAGGTGAATCACGCCCAACAGCCTGCCGTTTTCCGACACGGCGAGAGGCGTGCCGCCTGCGCGCGAAATCCGCTCCACGGCGCGTTCGAAATCGACAGGAACAGACTTTACGTGCGCGGCGACGGCGTCGACGGCGCCTTTGCGCAACGTCCGGCCGGGGAGATCGACGCCGGAAATCCGCGTGTGCGCGGAAAACGGAACGATCTGCGCCTCTGGGCCGAGGTTCGGCGTCGAAGAGCCGAGAACGCTCTTGGCCAAAGCGACGATCGACCTGCCCTCGGGCGTTTCATCCGCGAGTGACGCAAGCAGCGCGGCGTCGACGAAGGCGCGCTCCGAAACGCCCTGGACAGGAATGAACTCGTCGGCCATGCGGTTGCCGAAGGTCACGGTGCCCGTCTTGTCGAGAAGCAGCGTGTCCACGTCGCCTGCGGCCTCAACCGCGCGACCGGAGGTCGCTATGACATTGAATCGGATCAGCCGATCCATGCCGGCGATGCCGATCGCGGACAGGAGGCCGCCGATGGTCGTCGGGATCAGACAGACGAGCAGCGCGATCAATACGGTGATTGAAAGCGTTGTGCCCGAGTAGATCGCGAGCGGCCAAAGCGTCACGCAGACGATGAGGAATATGATCGTCAGCCCCGACAACAGGATCGACAGCGCGATCTCATTCGGCGTTTTCTGCCGCTGCGCGCCCTCGACGAGCGCGATCATGCGATCGATGAAGGTCGAACCTGGCGCGGCGGTGATCTTCACCTTGACCCAGTCGGAGAGAACCGTGGTGCCGCCGGTGACGGCCGAACGATCGCCCCCTGCCTCGCGAATGACCGGCGCAGATTCGCCTGTGATCGCGGATTCGTTGATCGAGGCGACGCCTTCGATCACCTCGCCGTCGCCAGGAATGAGGTCGCCCGCTTCGACCAGCACGACGTCGCCGAGCCTGAGATCGAGCGCCGACACGCCTTCATAGACGTCCTGCATCCCGCTTCTGTTTTTCGGATCGATCAACCGCTTGGCGTGCGTGTCGGTGCGCGTCTTTCGCAAAGCGTCGGCCTGCGCCTTTCCGCGTCCTTCGGCGACCGCTTCGGCGAAATTGGCGAAAAGCACGGTGAACCAGAGCCAGGCGGCGATCTGGCCCGAGAAATAGGCGACGCCGTTCTGCGCAACGAGATCGCGCACGAAGAAGACCGTGACGACCGCCGACACGATTTCCGTGACGAAAATCACCGGATTGCGCGCAAGCCGTCGCGGATCAAGCTTCTTGAAGGCGTCGACGGCGGCGCGCTTGATGATCCCGGCGTCGAACAAGCCGGGAGCGGCGACCTTATGCGACATGGATATGCTCCTTAGAAGGTCTTTCCAGCAAACAGCGCGAAATGCTCCACGATGGGGCCGAGCGCGAGCGCCGGAAAATATTGCAGCAGATAGAGGATGATGATGACGCCGATCAGCAGGCCGATGAAGAGCGGTCCATGCGTCGGGAAGGTGCCGACTGACGCGGCGGTTTTCTTTTTCGCCGCGAACGAGCCGGCGATCGCCAAGACGGGAATGACGTAGGCGAAGCGTCCAAGCAGCATAGCGACGCCGAGCGTCGTGTTGTACCACAACGTATTGCCTGTCAGCCCCGCGAACGCCGACCCGTTATTGTCGGTGGTCGAGGCGAATGCATACAGGATCTCGGAGAGGCCATGCGGGCCGGCATTGTTGAGACTGGCGAGGCCCGTCTCGAGCATGACCGAAATAGCCGTAAAGCCGAGGACGCTGAGCGGATAGATCAGCACCGCCAGCATCGCGAGTTTCATCTCGCGCGCTTCGATCTTCTTGCCGAGATATTCTGGCGTGCGCCCAACCATGAGTCCGGCGATGAAAACGGCGATGATCGCTAGCACCAGAAACCCGTAAAGACCGGCGCCGACGCCGCCCGGCGCGATGCTGCCCATCAGCATGTTGAACAACGGAACGAGCCCGCCGAGCGGCATGAAGGAGTCATGCATGGCGTTGACCGCGCCGCAGCTTGTGCCTGTCGTCGCCGCCGCGAACAGCGCACTCATCGCCGGTCCGAAGCGGACTTCCTTGCCTTCCATATTGCCGGGCGACGGATCGACGCCGATCGCGGTCAGCAAGGGATTTCCGTTTGCCTCGGCCCAGTAAGCGACGAGTGCGCCCGCAACGAGCACAATCAGCATGGTGATGGCGATCGCGCGACCTTGTCGATGGTCTAAGACGGCGCGCCCAAAGGCGAAAGCCAGCGCGAAGGGGACGACGAGCAGAGCCCAAATCTCCAGCATGTTGGAAAAAGCATTCGGGCTCTCGAAAGGATGCGCCGAATTGGCGTTGAAGAAGCCGCCGCCATTGGTGCCGAGTTCTTTGATCGCCTCTTGGCTCGCCATAGGGCCGATAGCGATGGCCTGCTTGGCGCCTTCCAGCGTCGTCGCTTCAATAGAACCCTGGAGCGTCTGCGGAACGCCGAGAGCGACCAACGCGAGCGCGACGACGATCGAGATCGGCAGGAGCACGTAAAGAGTCGAGCGGGTTAGGTCGACCCAGAAGTTGCCGATTGTCTGCGACTCTGCGCGCGAAAAGCCGCGCACCAGCGCGAAGGCCATCGCAAGGCCGGTGGCGGCGGACACAAAATTGTGCACGGTGAGGCCGAACATCTGCGTCAAGTGACTCATCGTCGACTCGCCGCTGTAGTTTTGCCAATTGGTGTTGGTGATAAAGCTCAGCGACGTGTTGAAGGCGAGATCGGCGGGAACCCCGCCGAAGCCCTGAGGGTTGAGCGGCAGATAGGTCTGGAGCCGTTGCAAGGCGTAGAGCGATAGAAATCCGATAACGCTGAAGGCGAGCATCGCCATCGTATAGGCAAGCCAGCTTTGCTCTCGCGCGGGATCGACGCCGGAGAGTTTGTAGAAGGCGCGTTCGATGGGCGAGAGCGCGGGAGAGAGTAGGGTGCGCTCGCCTGCCAGAACTCTGGCGATGTAGCCGCCGAGCGGAATCGCAGCGACGACGACGGCTAAGAGGACGATGGCGATTTGCGCCAGCCCAATGGAGGTCATTGGCGAAACGCCCGGTTTTTCGCCGGGCCTCCTTTAGAATTTTTCGGGATGAAGCAGCGTGTAGACGAGGTAGGCGCCGAGCAGAATGGCGACGATCAGTCCAATGACGGGTTCGGACATGCCGGCTCTCCTAAAGGCGTCCGCAGACCCGCGCATAGGCGGTGATGATTGCGAAAAGCAGGAGGCCGAGACCGATATACAGAATGTCGAGCATTATGCTCCTCCGATTATGGGCGTCGCGAGCCGTTACGCGCGCGGCGCGCGCGAACTTCGGCGACGAGATTGTTCGCGATCAGAAAGACCAGGGCTGCGACGCCGAGGCCAATGAGAGAGTCAGGCATGGCTGCGTCTCACTTTAATGTCACGTTCGCGCTTTGGCGGTCGCCAAAGCGGACGGCGCGACGCGGTATGTGCTCGCACACGGCATAAAGGGGCTATTAGGATTTCAGCTTCGCCGGGCGAGACTCTTCATAGGCGCTTCTGCGGGACGAGCGCTTCATCGGATTTCCCCAGCTCGAGATCGGATTTCGCAACGAATTCATCGCCTGTCGCTGCGTGTGTCGCGGCGCACAGCGCCATGGCGCGCCTCTCCTTAGGTTCTGAGCAACGCAAAAGGAGAACGTCATGAAACCAGTGATCGCTACGGGAATTTTCGGAGTTATCGCCATCGCTTTGGCGGCCGAAACCCTCAACGTCATCATGGCTTTGGGCGAGTTCAGCCACGTCGCCGTCTACAATGCGGGGCTCTTCTAGCCTTCGGGCGCCTCAGCCCATGGTAGAACGGCTATGCTCATCGCATAGGGTTCGCTCAAAGGAGCTTGCGTGGGAAACGCGCGGGATGGGGATTTTAGCCGCCGTGCGCTGATGGTAGGCGGCGCGCTTGTCGGCGGATCAGTCTGTGCGGAGGCAATGGCCGGCGTGACGCGCGAGCAGAGCCGGACGATCAACGCAGATGCGCTTCGTCACAAGATCAGGGGCAAAGTCGCCACGCCTGAGAGCGCTGATTTCGATGAGCTGCTGTTCGAGGGGCTATGGAACGAGCTTCATCCTACGGATAGATTGCCGCAAATCATCGCGAGGGTCGAAGACGAGCAGGACGTTTGTGAAGCGGTCCGATTTGCGCGCCATAAGGGATTGAAAGTTGTCGTGCGCGGCGGCGGTCACAATTGGTGCAACCCGTCGCTGCGACAGGGCGGAATGCTCATCGACCTCAGCCATCTCAACAAAATCATTTCGATTAATACAGCGTCTCGCACCGCGACGCTTCAACCCATTATCAGCAACCGGGATGTGCAGAGGCATCTGAACGCGCATGGCCTGGCATATCCAAGCGGCCACTGTCCGCAGGTGAAGCTCAGCGGCTATCTCTTGAGCGGCGGCATGTCCTGGAATCAGGGCGTCTGGGGTCCCGGCGCCGGCAGCGTGGAGGCCATCGACATCGTCACCGCAGAAGGCGATCTGATCACGGCGAGCAAAAACGAAAACGTCGATTATTTTTGGGCCGCGCGCGGCGCGGGCTACGGCTTTTTCGGCGTCGTCGTCCGCTACCATCTAAAGCTCTATCCGTTGCCGAAACATATCACCGCCAATTCTTACTACTATAACATCGACAAGGTCGGCGTCGTCGCGGAATGGCTAGGCGACATAGCAGGCAGGCTGCCGGCGAATGTGGAGCTGAGCCTGTTTCTCGTCTCCGCCCCGCCGGAGCTTGCGGAAAAATGTAAAGGCCAATCCGGTAAAGTTTCTTTGGTGACGGCGACAACCTTCGCTGACTCGGAAGAAGAGGCGAGACGCGCTACCGCGCTTCTGGAGCAAAGTCCGATCGTCGGGGAATGCCTCTCGAAGACAGTCAATGAGCATGTCAATTTCGATCGCCTCTTCGACATGTCCGGCGCGATGTGGCCGGCGAACCGCCGAAATCAAGTCGAAGCGATGTTTTCGAATTCGAGTCCAAAGGAGTTATTGGAGGCTCTTAGGGAGCATTTTATGAGGGCGCCTTCGTCCGAGTCGCTCATACTTTATGCCTTCTTCACCGGCCCCCATCTGCCGCCGGCGGCGCCAAATGATGCGGCTTTTTCCATGAGCGCGCGACTCTACGGCGGACCTTGGTCGATGTGGAAAGACGCGCGAGACGACGAAGAGAATCTGAGCTGGCACAAGAAATATCTGGAAATTTTGAAGCCCTTCACAGCGGGTCACTACATCGGCGAGAGCGATACCGTCACCTATCCCGATCATGTGAGACACGCCTTTGCGACCCGCGCTGACTTTCAGCGCATCGAGCAGCTGCGAAAGAAGCATGATCCGACGGGCGTGTTTTTCAACTATTTCGACGGGCTGCGATAAGGCGTCCTCTCGCATAAGCGCGACGATAAGCCTTGCGGCTCGCATCTCTCCGTAGAACAATGCTCGGGCTTCTATGCTCAAAGCTCTCTTATAAAGGAGCGTTTCATGACCGACTTCGACTGCAAGCATTCTCCTCGGCCAGAACTCGGACGACGCAGCTTCATTACATGCACCGCAGTCGCTGCAGGCGTCGCCGCCACGGGCGGGTTCGCTGACGCTCGCTCAAAATCGCCGAAGGACAATGCGGCGGCTCCTACGCAGCCGGCGGCGGATACGGCGGTCCCCATCCAAGCTTTGGAAGAGAAGCGCAAATTCATGGAAGAAGCAGCGGCGCTCGCAAAGGAGTCAGTGGAAAAAGGCTGGGGCGGGCCGTTCGGCGCCGTGATCGTGAAGGACGGAAAGGTTATCGGACGCGGACAGAATCGTGTCCTTTTGACCGGCTGTCCCGTCTATCACGCCGAGATCACCGCCATTATGGACGCTTCGCAACGCTTAAATCCTAAGGCGCTGCTCGGCAGCGATTACGGCGCCGGCACGATTCTCGAAATGATTCCGCGCGAGCCCGGCTCTCCGGATCTTGTCCCCGAGCGCGCCAAGATGCTGAAGGGCTGTGAAATTTACATCAACGGGGCGCCCTGTCCGATGTGCATGAGCGCAATTTATTGGTCGCGCATCAGCCACGTATATTTCGCGGCCAGTCTCGAGGACACGAGCCACATCGGATTTGACGACGCTTTCCAATATGCCGATTTCAAAAAGCCTTGGGACCAGCGGAGCATCGCCGTGACGCCGAATTTCGAGCGCGACGTCGGGCTGACGGCATATCGCGCTTGGGAAGACAAAAAGGACCGTCACCCGTACTAAGATGGCTTGAGGAGCTTTCTCTACCGCCAACCGCAGCGGATCGTTGCGATCCTCGTCATCGCCAGAACGGTTGGGCTTGCTCGAGGTCTCTCCAAAGGGCTTTGACGCCGGTCCAGCCAAACTCGGCGCGCGCCTGACTCGCCCCGATCATCCAGCCGATGGCGCGCTGTATCGACGGATTTTCGGCGCCGGAAACATCCGTTCCCGTGAACATGGCTCTCATCGTCGCCGTGTCGTTGAGGTCGCCAAAAAGCGTCTGCAGCTTCTTTAGGCGCTTCAAGAATGGATCGACTCGTTTCGCCGGAAACAGTGAGCAGAAGAACTCGACGGCGTAGCGCAACTTCTTTAGTTCTTTGCGCAACTCGTGACGCTGTTCCACCGTTAGTGTCGCAAGTCCCCTAGCGCGCTTGGCGACCCTCTTCCAGCGTTTGTCGAGAGACTGGCCCGCCAGCTCCGCAATCGGCGCCGCCAGCCGCTCGGTCTGGCTGAAATCCTGAGGCACGAGCCAGCCGCGCGTCTCGACGAACCGCGCAAGATCGATGAGGAACGCCTGCACGCGGGCTCCGACAAGAAGCTTGCGCAACTGCTCGCGGCGTTCCTCTGCTTGCCGCAAGACTAAATCGGCGAGGGCGGAAAGTTCAGGTTCGTCGGGATGTATTTTGGCCTCCCGCCGCGCCATGTCGTTCGCCACCACATCGAGATCCCTAAGGGCGCCGACCTCTTGACCAAGCCAGCGCGCCTCGCCGTCGAGCCGCTTCATCTCCGGGCTTCGTAGTACGGGCGCATAGACAGAAAATGCGCTGCGCAATCGGCGTAGGCCAATCCGCAGCTGGTGCGCTCCTTCGATGTCATTCAGCTGGCGAACGACCACCACATTCGTCGCGATTTGGTCGAGGCACTCGCGTAAGACTTCACGCGCCGCTTGCTCGGCGGTTTGAGCCGGATCAAGCAAAACATTTTCAGCGTTGCGCGGCGCGAGTGGCAGATCGATCCGCCCCTCTTCAGCTAAGAGATAGCCGCGCGCGGCCTTCGAAAGCCGCGAGAACCGCAGCCCGCCTTCCGGAACCAGAATATGCGCGATGTCAAACAGTCCGCTTGCGTTGCCCGCGAGGAGCTCAATTTCCAGCTCCGAAAGCTCAGCAGAGCGTTCGCCAGCCCGAACCTCGCCAACGTCGACAGCGAGTTCCGCGCGCGTGCCGTCGGCAAGCACCAGCTCGCTCGTACTGCGTTTGATCACTGTTTCGCAGACGGGCTGGAGCGGCGCGCCGTTGATGCGTCCAACAATCTCCTCTCGAATCGACGCATCAGGAATCGCGTCGAGACATACGCGTCCGCCCGGCGCTGGATTCTCTAGCTCGGCGACTTGCGATAGGCCGCCGTGCAACGTCGCCCCGGCTTTGACGCCCTGAATCCACCGACGCCCATCGCGCCTGAGCCTTAGCGCAATCCCCGCCTTCTTCAGGACGTGTTCGGGCGTATCGAGATAAATGCTTCTGAGTGACCGTTTGAGAATGGTTGCGACGGAGTGAGGGTCGTGATTCAAGCTCGGGATGTGGACCCGAGCGAATCGCGCCAAGATGGCCGCCATTGAGAAAAAAACCAAACGTTACCCGACGGATTTGA
>Ga0194120_10011240_pt1 | contig 10803 bp, 12 predicted proteins | sample TA2MahCa65mmetaG_FD_148642 | JGI IMG/M metagenome (GOLD analysis project Ga0194120, IMG submission 148642) | Freshwater microbial communities from Lake Tanganyika, Tanzania - TA2015019 Mahale Deep Cast 65m | ecosystem: Environmental > Aquatic > Freshwater > Lake | place: Tanzania: Lake... | reverse complement strand
TCGAAGACAGCGAATTCTGCGTCCGCGCCCAGCATGCGGGGCTGCGGCTTCTGCGCGCCCCCGCCGGCACCACGGTGCTGCACCTGTGGCACCGCGAGGGGAGTCCTGCCATTTCACGGCAGAGTCACGACCTGTTCGCTGCAACCGTGGCGCAGCGCCTCAAGCGCACTGAGCACGGGCTTCGATCCGCAACGAACTCCGCATGAGTGCTACATTGGCTTCACATGAAGGCGGTGATACTCGCGGGCGGGCTCGGCACACGGATCTCGGAAGAGACGCACTTGAAGCCGAAGCCGATGATTGAGATCGGCGGGCGTCCGATTCTGTGGCACATTCTCAAGCTGTACTCGTCGTTTGGCGTGAATGAGTTCGTCATCTGCTGCGGGTACCGCGGCTACGTGATCAAGGAATACTTCGCGAATTACTTCCTCCACATGTCGGATGTGACCTTCGACATGCAGCACAACCAAATGGAGGTTCACCAGCGCAAGAGCGAGCCGTGGCGCGTGACGCTGGTTGACACAGGTGATGAAACGCTCACGGGCGGACGATTGAAGAGGGTGGCTGATCACGTACGCACGGAAGACGCGTTCTTCTTCACCTACGGTGACGGCCTGTGCGACGCCGATCTCGCTGCCGAGCTGGCGTTCCACCGACGCCACGGGAAGTTGGCGACCGTCCTCGCCGTCCGTCCGCCCGGACGCTATGGCGCGCTGGAAATCACCGGCAGTCGCGTCAGCGGGTTTTCAGAAAAGCCGCGCGGCGATGGCGGATTGATCAATGGCGGGTTCTTCGTTCTCTCGCCGAAGTGCATCGATCTGATCGAAGGGGACGACACATCCTGGGAAGGCGAACCGCTGACGACACTTGCGGACTCCAACCAACTTGAGGCGTTCGAGCACATCGGCTTTTGGCAAGCGATGGACACGCTCCGCGACAAGCGCCAGTTGGAGGATCTCTGGCAGTCACGCAGCGCGCCGTGGAAGAAGTGGGCGTGACTCGGTCCTTTTGGCGCGGCAAACGCGTCTTTCTCACTGGGCACACTGGATTCAAGGGCGGGTGGCTAGCGCTCTGGCTCGCGGACATGGGCGCCGATGTGCACGGATACGCGCGAACGCCGCCGACAATACCCAGCCTGTTCGAGGTCGCAGGGATTGACAAGCGACTGTCGTCGAACACCATTGGAGATGTTCGCGATGCCGACACTCTGGCATCAGCGCTGCATGCATCGAATGCGGAGGTGGTGTTTCACTTGGCTGCCCAGCCGCTGGTCCGGCGGAGCTACCACGATCCCATCGAGACATTCGGCTCGAATGTGATGGGAACTGTGCACGTCCTGGATGCCATTCGTTCCGCAGGTGGAGTTCGGTGCGTAGTGAATGTGACAACGGACAAGTGCTATGAGAATCGCGGCGGCGTTGCCCCGTTTGTCGAGACTGATCCGATGGGTGGGCACGACCCCTACTCGAGCAGCAAGGGCTGTTCGGAACTCGTCACTGACGCGTATCGACGCTCCTTTCTGGCGACCCAAGGCGTTCGTGTTGCATCGGCGCGCGCCGGCAATGTGATTGGCGGCGGCGACTGGGCCGACGATCGACTCGTCCCGGACTTTCTGCGCGCGATCGACGCGGGGCGCGAGATTGTGATCCGCTCGCCCGAGGCGACACGCCCATGGCAACACGTGCTGGAACCCCTGTCGGGTTACTTGCGACTGGCGGAGTGCCTGTGTGAGGGCGGCGAGCGCTTCGATGGTGCGTGGAACTTCGGACCGCCGCCAACGGAGGCGCGTTCGGTTCGGTGGATCGTCGAACGCCTGTGTCGCGAAGTGTCTGGCGCGCGATGGAGCGTGACTGCCGACCCCCAACCGCACGAGGCCCAATTCTTGTCTCTCGACAACACAAAGGCACGAGAGCAATTGGCGTGGAGCCCACGATGGTCCATCGAGACTGCCCTGGCACGAACCGTCTCGTGGCATCGTGCGTGGCGAAGTGGTGAGCCAATGCAGGACCTCTGCCTCGCGCAGGTGCGTGAATACGAGGGCTGCGCATGACGCCCCGCTTTGAGATGCTGCCGACGCCACTCAACGGGCTGCTCGTGTTGCAGCGAAAGCCTGTCGGCGATGCACGCGGCATGCTCGAACGTCTCTACTGCTCGCAGGAACTTCAGCCATTCCTGGGCGATTGCCATATTGCCGCAGTGAACAGGACCCGCACGACCCGGCGCGGCACAGTCCGAGGGCTGCACTTTCAACGAGTACCGCACGCCGAGCACAAGGTCGTTTCTTGCCTGCGAGGCGAAGTACTCGATGTAGCCGTTGACTTGCGTCGTGGCTCTCCCACATTCCTCAAGCATCATGCTGTTGTCCTTTCCGCCGAGAACAGCCGTTCGCTCCTTGTCCCAAAGGGGTTTGCGCATGGCTTCCAAACCCTGTGCGATGGATGCGAGATGCTGTATCTGCACACCGCGTCGTATCACCCGGAGAGTGAGGGTGGAATCGATGCCCTTGATCGGCGGCTGAGCATTGACTGGCCCCTGCCCGTCCTCGATCGCTCCGTACGCGATCAAAGCCATCCTGCACTCGACGCTTCCTTTGAGGGCATCGAGTCATGAACTGCAGACATTGCGCTGCGAGTCTGTCCCTGCCGCTGATCGACCTAGGCACCGCCCCCCCATCCAACGCCTACCTGACCGCCGCCGCACTGGAGCGCCCCGAGAAACGATTTCCACTGCGCGTCTTGGTGTGTGAGCAGTGTTGGCTGGTGCAAACCGAAGACTTCGCCGATGCGCGAGACATCTTTGACGCGCAGTACGCCTACTTCAGCGGCGTATCGACATCGTGGCTTGCCCATGCCGAGCGATACGTCCAAGAGATGGTCAAGCGATTCGGGTTAGGGCAGCGCAGCCGAGTGGTCGAAATCGCCTCCAACGACGGCTACCTCCTGCAGTATGTGAAAGCACAAGGCATTCCATGCACAGGCGTGGAACCCACCGCGAGCACTGCGGCGGCGGCTCGGGCGAAGGGCATCGATGTTGTTCAAGAGTTCTTCGGCACCAACGTTGCGGGCATGCTGAGAGATCGCGGACTCTCCGCAGACCTGATGGTCGCGAACAATGTGCTCGCTCACGTCCCCGATGTGAACGACTTCTGCGCCGGGTTCGCGATGATGCTGAAGTCTGGCGGCGTGGCGACGTTCGAGTTTCCACACTTGCTGCAGTTGATGGCGCAGGGGCAGTTTGACACCATCTATCACGAACACTTCTCCTATCTCTCGTTGACGGCTGTCATGTCCGTCTTCGCGCGCGCCGGACTGCAGGTGTTTGATGTGCAAGAGTTGCCCACCCATGGCGGCAGTCTTCGCGTCTTTGCACAGCGAAGCGACGCAGCTGCCCAGCCGATCGCCGAAGCGGTGAGCGCGATGCTTCAGCGAGAGACGGACGTTGGTGTGCGCACGTGCGCCTATTACGTCGGACTGCAACCGCGTGCCGAGCGCATCCGCGACCAGTTGAATGGGTTTCTCCGGCAAGCCAAGACCGAGAAGCGCTCGGTCATCGCGTATGGGGCGGCCGCCAAGGGCAACACGCTGCTCAACTTCGCCGGCGTCAGCAGCGAGCTGGTGCGATGCGTGGTGGATCTGAACTCCGCCAAGCAGGGCAAGTTCATGCCCGGCAGCCGCATCCCGATTGTCGGACGGGATGTCCTCGATCACGAGCGGCCCGATTATCTTTTGGTGTTGCCATGGAACATTCTGCCCGAGGTGCGACAACAGAACGCCGCCTTGGCGATCCAGGGAACTCGGTTCGTCACGGCAGTTCCGGAACTCCAAGTGTGGTGAAGTCCCGCATCCTGTACACGAAGCCATCGATCACCGAACTGGAGACGCGCTATGCGGCGGATGCTGCGGCGAACGGCTGGGGCGAACGCTGTTACGAATACCTCACGCGGTTTGAGAGCGGATTTGCTGCACACCTTGGCGTGAAGCACGCCATCGCCACCTCAAGTTGCACAGGCGCTCTCCACCTCGGCATGTCCGGGCTTGGCATTGGTGCCGGCGATGAAGTGATCATGGCGGACACGAATTGGATCGCTTCGGCTGCGCCCATCGTGCATCTCGGCGCCACTCCGGTGTTCGTCGACATCCTTGGCGACTCCTGGTGTTTGGACCCAGTGTTGGTGGAACGCGCCATCACGCCGCGCACCAAGGCCATCTTGGCCGTTCACCTGTATGGAAATGTCTGCGACCTCGATGCGCTGCTCGACATTGGACAGCGCCATGGGCTGCCCGTGATCGAGGACGCAGCGGAGGCGATCGGATCAGAACATCGCGAACGGCGAGCGGGGTCGATCGGAACGTTCGGCGCATTCAGTTTCCATGGAACAAAGACTCTCACCACGGGTGAGGGTGGGATGTTTGTCACAAATGACGACAGCCTCTTTGAGCGAGTCCTCACGCTCAGCAACCACGGGAGGGCGCGGGGACAGACTCGCCAATTCTGGGCGGATGTTGTCGGATTCAAGTACAGGATGTCGAATGTTCAGGCCGCCATTGGCTGCGCGCAATTGGAGCGCATCGGATCCCTCATCGGGCGAAAGCGCTCCATTCTGAACGGATACCGCAGACGGTTGGAGGGCGTGCGGGGCGTCACCTTGAATCCCGAACCGCCACATGGAGTGAACGGTGCGTGGATGCCTACGGCAGTGTTCGCGCCCGAAACCGGTGTGACGCGCGAGCATCTCCAGCGTGCGTTCACCGCGGAGAACATCGACGCCAGAGTGTTCTTCTGGCCGCTGTCGGGTCTGCCCATGTTTACGCCGCGACCCGAGAATCGAAACGCGTGGGACATCCCTCAACGGGCGATCAACCTGCCCAGTTATCACGATCTGACGGATGATGACCTTGATCGGGTCGCCTCCGTGATCCGTCTCAGCGTCTGAGAGGACGCAGGCGACACCCAGACCTCACTACCATTCGCTCGCAGCAACCTACGCTGTCGCGCAGCTGGTGGGTTCAAGGATCGCTCTTTGTGAACAACCCTGAAATCAGCACCAAACTCCAAGCGCACTACGCAACGTGCTTCGAGACCCACGGCGCGACGGTGCAAGGCGTGGACTGGGGCCTCGACACGGATCGACACCTCGCGAGTCAACGACGCATGCTGAACGTTGTGCGGAGCGGAGAGCCGGCGGCTCCGACGCGGCCTTCGCTCTTGGATGTGGGATGTGGGTACGGCCACCTCTACTCCACCGCATGTGACTTGTCGATCCCACTCGACTATCACGGCATCGATCTGTGTGCGGACATGATCGCAACGGCTCGCGCGCGCCACCCGAGTGCGACATGGCATGTCGGCGATCTCTTTGGCTTCGCGAAGCCTCGAAGTTTCGACTATCTCGTCAGCAACGGCGTACTCACACAGAAACTGGATGTGCCGTTCCCCGACATGGATCGCTATGCACGGACGCTCGTTCAAGCCATGTTTGCCGCGTGCCGCTGCGGGATCGCATTCAACCTGATGACGACGCGGGTCAATTTCACGCAGTCGCATCTGTACTACAAGAGTCCGGTCGAGTTCCTGGCGTGGTGTATGGAGGAGGTGACTCCATGCGTGCGCCTTGACCACAGCTATCGCGCCTACGACTACACGCTGTACCTCTACCGCGACGAGGTCTTTGGTGCGGCGGGACGCACGGGAGTCTCGGCGTAGGCGCGCCATGGGACGGATCGGCGTCATCGCCTCCAGCGGAGGCTCCTCGTTCGATGCCGCGCAAGGGCTGTTGGCGCGTATGAACCGCACCGACTTTGTGGGGGTGGTGGTGGACCGCCCGTGCGGATTCGAGCAGGTGGCCGCCCGGCATGGCTTGCCCTGCCAAGCGGTGCCGTACACGGATGCCGAATCGTTCAGCGCCCGAGCATTGGGGCTCCTGAGAGATCAGGGAGCTGATGGGTGTCTGCTCTACTACACGAGACGGGTGACCGCACCCCTGATCGGTGCCATCCTAGTGTGGAACGTACACCTCTCGCTACTGCCGGCGTTCGCTGGCATCGGATCGGCAAAGAAAATGGCGGCGGCGGGAGTGCGAGTGGCCGGTGCCACGCTCCATGTGGCGGAGCAGACCATGGATTCGGGACCGATTCTTGCGCAGACTGTCTCGCCGGTGCCCGTGGGTGCCGTCGAACAGGATCTGCTGCACATTGGCTTCGCGCACAATGTGTATCTGACGCTGTGGGCTGGGGAGATGGCGCGTCTGAACCTGCTGCACCAACGCTCCGCGCCCGAGGGTCTGCCGATTTCGCCGAGCGCGTGCCCCGCGCTGCCGGATCGGGCGCTGGCAGAATCCTTCATGCAGTGGATGCTGGTCAACTGCCCCACGGTGACCTTCCATGGCTGAACGCACCGTCGTCATCTCGCAGCCGATGTTCATTCCATGGCTGGGACTCTTTGAACAGATCCGGCTCGCCGATGAGTTCGTGCACTACGACGACGTGCAGCTTCCACAGGGCCGGAGCTTCATGACGCGCGTGCAGTTGAAGACAGCGCAGGGTGTCACTTGGCTGACGGCGCCTGTGGATCACGCGCGGAGCGGGCGAAGCATCCGCGAAACCAGGCTGGGGCCTGCCAAGGTGTGGCGGCCGAAGCACCTGAAGACCATCCAACAGGCGCTCGCACGAGCGCCGCATGCGGACGATGCGATGAATCTGGCCGAACGCATCTACTCCACCCCCACCGACAACCTGGCCGAGTTCAACATCGCGGCCGTGGAGACGGTGGCGCGCTGGCTTGGGCTGAAGGCGCGATTCTCCTGCTCGTCGGCGATGGATACTCCCGGGTCGAGCTCTCAGCGGCTGCTGGACCTGTGCGGACGCTTGGGGGCGACCGACTACATCACGGGCCACGGCGCGTTCCACTACCTGGACCACGCGCTGTTCGAGTCGCGAAGCGTTCACGTGCGGTACATGCGCTACGAGCGCCGCCCCTATTCACAACTGCATGGCGAGTTCACGCCCCATGTCACCATCCTCGATGCCATTGCATGCTGCGGACCATCGGTTCGTGATTTGATGGTGTCCGAATCCGTCGACTGGAGAATGCATGTCCCCGCAGCCACCTGATCGAGCCGACCCGCAGCTTCTGAGTCGACTGGTGACACACCAAGTGCAGTCGCTGTATCCCAATTTCGTGGAAGGGTGGCGAATCGATGAGGACCTGATGCGACGTGCATCTGAACGAACCATTCGATGCGTACGGCACTTCAAGGGTCCGATGGGGCGGTTCGACCCGCTGATGGGCGGGCATCACGCAACCCTGCTGTACTTCGTGTCTCGCGAACTGGCCGCCGTCGGCTTGGGGCCCGATGCCGCCCGCGTCTTCCTCACCAACAAGGCGCTGCACGGCATCGACCTGTTCCACGAAGTTGAAATGCATCCCGTGTTCGCCATCGGACACACGGTCGGCATGGTGTTTGCCAAGGCCACCTACGGGCCGCGCTGCGTCTTTCACCAAGGATGCACCGTAGGCCGCGATGGTGACCATCGGCCCGTGCTGGAGGAGGGCGTGGTCATGTATCCGAACAGTTCGATTCTGGGCGCGTGCCATGTTCGATCGAACACGGCCATCGCGCCGGGGGTGAATCTGGTGAACACCGATACTCCTGGCGATTGCATCGTGTTCATGGGAGAGGGCGGCCGCCCCGTCTTCAAACCGGCCAAGGATCGCTACGCGGATCGCTACCTGCTGCCGTTGGAGCCCTTGGCATGAGTCACAGCATCCGCGTGCGACACGGCACCGTGGTGTTGGGCGTGCCGGCCTACAACGAGATTCGCTGGATGGATCGGACACTCGCGTCCATTCAAGCGCAGTCGCATGGAGACTTCGCGGTGCTTCTGGCCGACAACGCATCCTCGGATGGCACATCGGACGTCTGCGCCGATCTCGCTCGGAGTGATCCACGGTTCATTCATGTCCGCCATGAATCCAACAGGGGTGCAGCGTTCAACTTTGACTTTGCACGAGATGCGAGCGACAGCCCGTACTTTGGCTGGGTCGGTGCGCACGACCTTCTGCATCCGGATTTCCTCTCCGTGCATCTTTCTGCGCTGCGGCAACGACCAGATGCCGCGGGCTCGTTCACTTACTTCGAGTGGATCGACTCGAACGATCGAACGATCCAACAGGATGGCGACGTCGGCATCGCGACGCCACAACGCGGTGCGCTGCGTCGCTATCTGTGGTCCATCGCCATTGGCAGCGACTTGGGCCCCATGCACTCCCTCTTCCGCCGCGCGCTGCTTCCGAAACTGGCATCTCGGCGTGTCGTGGCCGCGGACCACATTCTGCTTGCGAACGTCTCGCTGCATGGGCCCTTCATTGCGCAGCCCGGGCATCTCTATCGGCTCCGCCACTTCGATGAATCGCTCCGTGCGGAAACGTCCATGCAGCGAGTCACTGGAAAGGCTGACTCCCTGCCGGACTTCGCCGCCACGATCGAGGCATACCTGTCTGACTTCGATTTGATGCATCCGGAGGGCAGTTCGATGCGCCGCTGGCGATCGCTCGTGTCTTGGCTGCTTCACGATCGACTCGATCGCCGCTCACTGAGAGTCACGAAGCGCCTTCGCAGTCTGGTGAAGCAGTGCCACCGCGTCCGCGCGTGGTTGCGGCCAAGGCCGACCGACCAAGTCCAACTCAGGCCGCGCTGACGGCAGCGCCGAGTGCACTTCGCATGCGGCGGAAATAGGGGTCGTTGCCGTACTCCGGATACTGATCCAAGAGACGTCCAAGCGCCTCTGCAGCGCGGGATCCGAGTTGGCGGCCACGCCCGCTCACGCCGACATTGATGCGGTTGTTCGGTCCACGAAATGCTTCCATGACCTGAGGCATTTTTCCTTCTTGTGGCTCGATTCCCGAAAATCGCAGGATTCCCTCGATCACGGACTTCGGATCCTGGACGAGATCTTCGTACGCGACGAAGTGTGCCCGGTGATCGCTTCGCCATCCGAGATAGAAGCTCAGATACCAGGGCATTGCAATCCGCACGATCGTCTCCTCAAGTTCCGGGGGCGACTGCCGCAAGTGCTCCTCCGTGAAGGTCGCAATCGGTGACTCGCGTGACTCTCGATGCAAGTGATCGCGAATGCTGAGCACGACGTCCGGGAGATCACGCACCAGCACGATCGGGGAGAGTCGATACTGCTCGATGAGCCTTTGTGTGAAGTCACTGTTCCGCAAATGCTGTTGTGCAACGTAGGGGCCACGATGGTTATAACGCGATAAGCGAATCTGACAAAGTTCCTGTTCTCTCGAACCATAGGCGGCAGCAAGCGCCACCTTTCGGAAGCCTGCATAGGCGGCAATCGCATTGGTGAGTGATGTCGACGCAGACTTCGGCATGCACGCCACCAGCACATGAGCGCCTCGGGGATAGCGGACCGCTTCAAGAAGTGCGTCGAACATCAAGTAAGAACCAGAGGCGATCCGATTGAGTTGCCGCATTGTTACCGTTCCGATCCTATCGCTCGCCTCTCGGCCCAGGCCATGCGAGTTGCTCATTCACAAGAGACGACAGAAATAGCCTCGTCTGATTGACTTTGTCTCTCCCACCTTGTTTGCTGCAAGTTCCGACTCGTCAAGCACAGTTTCGATCGAATATCGAGTCGTCAAGAGGCTCTCGAATCGCTTCAGCGGCGCAATGCAGAGTGGATAGGCAGCGCGGCGTGGCGATCGCGGCCATGGGACAGGCGGACCTTGATCATGAATGAACCCCTCCTCAACGATGAAACCCGTGATATCCGCCGACGAACATGAAAGGCGAGTCAGGAATAGGTTTTGCGCGCCAATCGCCATGAGAGACTGAAGGGTTTCGAGCGGATTCGGCAAGCACTGCAACGTGCCCGAAGAAAGCACAATATCTGGCAAGAATCCATCCACTGCGGCTTCGATGGATGGGTAAAAGCGAAGCGCTTCACAGGAGAGTGCACTCGCGGCATCGACCATTGCGTCAGTTTCGACAACATGCCATGTGAAGTTGAGACTCAAGCCCTGCCCCAGTGCTTCATCGCTTCCAAGTGACTTGAGATAGTGCTTTGCTTCGAAGAAGTGCTGGCCTGCAGCGCCCCCAAAATCGAGTACCCGAAGATGTTGGCGCGGGAGCAGCCGCTGCAGTGCCCAGAGGCGGCGAAGCGTGACCGCTGAAACTACCGTTGGTTCGGCAGCGCCTTGATCCCTGAACCTCACAGTCTTTTCGACCACCAACTCGGCCATCTCGCGGTCGCTGTAAGCGTGGCCAAGTGCTGCTGCCGCACGGCTCGCTTGCGCGAAGGACTCAAACGTGCGTCGGGACGCAGCCTTGCGATGGAGCCATCCGAACGCTGACAGGATGCGCGTTGGTCTCCTCACGCCGGCTTCGCCTCCGCAGGCACAAGCTGCAGCCACATCTCGTTGCCGATGGCTTCCTTCAGCTGATCGCGGGCGCGCTCGGACGCGTCCTTCGCCGCCTTCGATTGATCGCGGCGCTTCGACAACTCCTGCGCGACTTGCTGAAGCAGCGGCGACGGCGGGTTCATCTGCCAGGTCGATGGGTCGTCCGCCTTCAGGCGCTCCGCGAGCGGCTGCGTCTCGCGCAGCCACCGCGCATCCACATCGAGAACCCCCTGAAATGCCGCCAACTGCGCCTTCTGCCAACTCTCGAGTACCGATTGAACCTTGGTCGACTGCTCGGGCGTCACCCCCTTCAGCAGCGCTGCCTCGGCGCACAGCCGCCTGATATCGAGCGCCCCCACGCCGCGCCGCATCGCGCGCGGATCCAGC
>Ga0194120_10011239_pt1 | contig 10805 bp, 9 predicted proteins | sample TA2MahCa65mmetaG_FD_148642 | JGI IMG/M metagenome (GOLD analysis project Ga0194120, IMG submission 148642) | Freshwater microbial communities from Lake Tanganyika, Tanzania - TA2015019 Mahale Deep Cast 65m | ecosystem: Environmental > Aquatic > Freshwater > Lake | place: Tanzania: Lake... | reverse complement strand
GCCCACGCGCCCGTGCACGACCGTATCGGCGCCCAGGGCCTCGATCATGTCGGCCTTCAGCGTCAACGCGCCGCCGGGGCCTTGTTCCAGATGCTCGGGCCGGATGCCGAGAACGACGGCGCGGCCCGATTCCCGCGGGGCGGCCAGCGGCAGACGCACGCCCCCCGCCAGCTCCAGCGACCGGCCGTCGGCGCCGATCCGGCCCGGCAACATGTTCATGGCCGGCGAGCCGATGAACCCGGCGACGAACTGGGTCGCCGGACGGCTGTAGACCTCCATCGGCGAACCGATCTGTTCGGCCCGGCCGGCGTTCATCACGATCAGCCGATCGGCCAGCGTCATGGCCTCGACTTGATCATGGGTAACGTAGATGCAAGTGGTGCGGATGGTCTGGTGCAGGCGCTTGATCTCGATCCGCATCTGCACCCGCAGCTTGGCATCCAGGTTCGACAGCGGCTCGTCGAACAAGAAGACCGACGGTTCGCGCACGATCGCCCGGCCCATGGCCACGCGCTGGCGCTGGCCGCCCGACAGCTGGCGCGGCTTGCGCTGCAAAAGCTCTTCCAGGCTGAGAATGCCGGCCGCCTTGCGCACACGGGTCTTGATTTCGTCCTTGGCCATGCCGCGCACCCGCAGGCCATAAGCCATGTTGTCGTAGACGCTCATGTGCGGATAAAGGGCGTAGTTCTGAAACACCATGGCGATGTTGCGGTCCTTGGGCTCGACATCGTTGATCTTTCGGCCGCCGATCTCGATGTCGCCCGAGGTCGCGGTTTCCAGCCCCGCGACGATGCGCAGCAGCGTCGATTTGCCGCAGCCCGACGGCCCCAGGACGACGATGAATTCGCCGTCCGCGATTCGGCAATCGACGCCGTGAATGACCCGCGTTTCGCCGAAGGATTTGGTGATTCCCGTAATGTTGACGTCCGACATCGTTTTCCCGCCCTACTTCTCGGTTTCGACCAGGCCCTTGACGAACCAGCGCTGCATCAGAACGACCACCGCGACCGGCGGCAGCATGGCCAGCATGCTGGTTGCCATCACCAGCTGCCATTCGGTGATGGCGTCGGCCACCGTGATCATCTTGCGGATGCCGACGACGATGGTCTGCATATCGCCGCTGGTGGTGATCAACAGCGGCCACAGGTACTGGTTCCAGCCAAGGATGAACAGGATCACGAACAGCGCCGCCATGTTGGTGCGCGACAGCGGCAGCACCGTGTCCCAGAAGAAGCGCAGCGGCCCGGCGCCGTCGATTTTCGCCGCCTCGACCAGTTCGTCGGGGATGGTCAGAAAGAACTGACGGAAGAACAGCGTCGCCGTCGCCGACGCGATCAGGGGCACCGTCAGCCCGAAATAGGAATCGAGCAGGCCAAGATCGGAAACGATCTTGTAGGTCGGATAGATGCGCACCTCGACCGGCAGCATCAGGGTGACGAAGATCAGCCAGAAAAATCCCATCCGGAAAGGAAAGCGGAAATAGACCACGGCGAAGGACGACAGGATCGAGACCGCGATTTTTCCGACCGCGATCATCAGGGCCATGATCGTGCTGTTGGCCAGCATGATCCAGATCGGGGTCCGAACGGTGCCCGACGTGCCGACGAACAGGGCCTGGTAGTAGTTCTTGAGAAAATGCTCGCCGGGCACAAGCGGCATCTGGCCGTTGGCGATGATCGCCGCCGTGTGGGTCGAGCCGACGAATGTCATGTAGACGGGAAAGGCGATGATGGCGATGCCCAGCCAGATGATGGCGTGGGCGACCAGCTTTTCGGTGCGGCCTATCCCGATCATCAGTAATGCACCTTGCGTTCGATGTACTTGAACTGGATCGCGGTCAGGCCGATGACGATCGCCATCATGATCACCGACTGCGCCGCCGACCCGCCCAGGTTTCCGCCCAGCCGCCCGTCGAAGAACACCTTGAAGACCAGGGTTTCCGTCGCCTTGGCCGGGCCGCCGCCGGTCACCGCGTCGATGATGCCGAAGGTGTCGAAAAACACATAGGTGATGTTGACCACCAGCAGGAAGAAGGCGGTCGGCGACAGCAGCGGAAAGATGATGGTCCAGAACCGCCGCGTCGGCCCGGCCCCGTCGATCGACGCCGCTTCCAGGACCGAGCGCGGAATCGATTGCAACCCGGCGAGAAAGAAAAGGAAGTTGTAGCTGATCTGCTTCCAGGTCGCGGCCAGGACGACCAGCGTCATGGCATGGGTTCCGTTCAGCAACGGATTCCAGTCGATCCCCATTTTCTTGACGCCCTGCGCCACCACGCCGAGCGAGGGCTGGAACATGAACAGCCACAGCACCCCCGCCACCGCCGGCGCCACGGCATAGGGCCAGATCAGCAACGTCTTATAGGCCCCCGCGCCGCGAATCTGCTTGTCGGCCATCACCGCCAGCAGCAGGGCGATGCCCAGGGAAAGACTCGTCACCGCGACGCTGAACACCGCCGTCACCGCGAAGGCGTTGCCGTATTCCTTGTCGGCGAACAATTCCCGGAAGTTCTCGAACCAGACGAATTCCGAACGCAGGCCGAACGCATCCTCGATCAGGAACGATTGCCAGACCGCCTGGCTGGCCGGCCAATAGAAAAAGACCAGCACCACCGCCATCTGCGGCACCAGCAGCAGATAGGGCAGGACCTTGTTGGAATAGATCGCCCGTTTTTGCATCGGGTCACGTCTTGCCTTCCGGGCATCGGGCCGCCGGATACCTCCGGCGGCCCGCCCGAAAGCGCCCCTTAGCGCGCGATGGTGCGTTCGAACTGGCGCAGGGTGGCGTTGCCGCGGGATACCGCCGCGTCCAGCGCCTCCTTCGGGGTTTTCTTCCCGGCCAGGGCGGACTCGATTTCCTCGGCCCACATGTCGCGCATCTGCACCATGTTGCCGAAGCGCAGGCCGCGGGAGTTTGCGGTCGGCTCCTTGCCCGCCATCTGGATCAGCGGCACCTCGCGCCCCGGGTTCTGGACATAGAAGCCCGAAGCCTTGGCCTTTTCATAAGCCGCCTTGGTGATCGGCAGATAGCCGCTGACCTGGTGCAGCCAGACCTGGCGGTCGGTGTCGGACAGGAAGGAGAAGAACTTGGCCACGCCCTTGTAGTCTTCGGCCTTCTTGCCGCCCATCACCCACAGGCTGCCGCCGCCGATGATGCTGTTCTGCGGCGCGCCCTTGACGTCGGGATAATAGGGCAGCGGCGCCATGCCGAAGTCGAACTTGGCGTTGGCCTTGACGTTGCCGTAGAACGCCGACGAGGTCATGAAGATCGGGCATTCGCCGCTGGTGAAGCGGCCCTCGCCGTTGTTGGTGCGGCCGCTGTAGTCGTAGGTCTTGGTCTTCTGCAGGTTGACCAGGTCGGTCAGCAGGCGCACATGATGAGGGCCATTGAAGACGAGTTCGGTATCGAACCCGTCCATGCCGTTGGCCTTGGTTCCCATCGGAATGTTGTGCCAGGCGCTGAACTGCTCGATCAGCAGCCAGGTGACCCAGGCGGTCGAAACGCCGCAGTTGGGGTGTCCGTTGGCCTGCAGTTTCTTGGCGTAGTCGAAAACCTCGGGCCAGGTCTGAGGCGGCTTGTTCGGGTCGAGGCCGGCTTTCTTGAAGCTGTCCTTGTTGTACCACATGATCGCGGTCGAGCTGTTGAAGGGCATCGACAGCATTTCGCCCTTGGTGGTCGAGTAGTAGCCGGTGACCGTCGGCAGGTAGTTCTTGGGGTCGAAATTCTCGCCCGACTCCTTCATCAGCACGTGGACCGGCTTGACCGCGCCCTTGGCCGCCATCATGGTCGCGGTGCCGACTTCGAACACCTGCATGATGTGCGGCGCGTTGCCGGCGCGGAACGCGGCGATGCCGGCGTTCATGGTGTCGGGATAGCTACCCTTGTAGCTGACGACCACCTTGTATTGGTTTTGCGACTTGTTGAATTCGTCGGCCAGCTTGACGATGACGTCGTTGTTGGCGCCGGTCATGGCGTGCCACCAATGGATTTCCGTCTGCGCCCGGGCGGCGCCGGAAAGCCCCGTCATCATGGCGACGGCCGAAACGATCAATACCGATTTGCGAAGGAACATGAAGAACCCCTGGTTGGGCCGGCCCGGAGAGGAAGATCGCGTCCGGAAGCGGCGGTTTTTTGAAAAATACTTTATTAGTCGGGCGGCATCGTAGCACCGGTTGCAAATCCCGCCAAGTCATGGGGACATGGCGAGACTTGGGGGAAACAGGCCCGAAGGATGGGAACCCATTCAGGGCCGCCCGCTGCGAACCCTCTCAACCGCCCGCCGCCAGCCCTTGTAAAGGCGTTCGCGCTCGGTTCCTTGGGCGGCGGGACGGAAGCGCCTTTCGCGCGCCCAGCGTTTCGTTATTTCGGCGGTCGAGGCGTAAACCCCCGCCCCCAGGCCGGCCAGGTAGGCCGCCCCCAGCGCGGTCGTTTCCGTCACCCGCGGCCGTTCGACCGGAATGGCGATCTGGTCGGCCAGGAACTGCATCACCCAGTCGTTGACCGCCATGCCGCCGTCCACCCGGATCGCGGCGGGCCTGGCGCCGGCGTCCCGTTCCATCGCCTCCATCAAGTCGCGGGTCTGGTAGACGGTCGCTTCCAGCGCGGCGCGGACGATCTCGGAGATGCCGCTGTCGCGGGTCAGCCCGACGATGGCCCCGCGCGCGTCGGGGTCCCACCACGGCGCGCCCAGCCCGGTGAAGGCGGGCACCAGATAGACCCCGCCAGTGCCCTTCACGGCGCGGGCGTGGCCCATGCTGTGCGCCGCCGTGGGAATGACCTTGAGCCGGTCGCGCAGCCATTGGATCGCCGCGCCGGAGATGAACACGCTGCCTTCCAGCGCGTAGGTCGGTTTTCCGTCGAGGCGATAGGCCACCGTCGTCACCAATCTGTTCTTGGATCGCACCGCCTTGGCCCCGGTGTTCATCAAGACGAAGCAGCCGGTGCCGTAGGTGCTTTTGACCATGCCGGGACGAAAGCACGCCTGGCCCACCGTCGCCGCCTGCTGATCCCCCGCGATGCCGGTGACGGGCAGCGGTTGACCGAACAGCCCGCGCGGGGTCGCGCCGAAGTCGGCGGCCGAGTCCATCACCTCGGGCAGCAGCGAAGCCGGAATGTCGAACGCGCGCAGCAGCTCCCGGTCCCAGTCCTGGCGGCGGATGTCGAACAGCATGGTGCGGGATGCGTTGGTGGCGTCGGTGCGGTGCACGCGCCCGCCGGTCAGACGCCACAATAAAAACGTGTCGATGGTGCCGAAGGCGAGTTTTCCCTTCGCCGCCCGGCCCCGCGCGCCCGCGACGTTGTCCAGCAGCCAGGCGATCTTGGAGGCGGAGAAATAGGGATCGAGGACCAGGCCGGTGCGCCTGGCGACCTCGTCGGCGCCGACCTTGCGCGCCATGCGCCGGCACCAGTCGGCGGTGCGGCGGTCCTGCCAGACCAGGGCGTTGTGGATGGGCTTGCCGGTGGCGCGGTCCCAGACGACGGTGGTTTCGCGCTGGTTGGTGATGCCGATGCCGGCGATGCGGCCGGGCCCGGCCTTGGCGCGGATGAGCGCGCCCTTCACGGTCGCAACCGCGGCCCGCCAGATTTCGTCCGGATCGTGCTCGACCCAGCCCGGTTCGGGAAAGATCTGCGGCAATTCCCGCTGCGCCAGGCCGCGGATCTTTCCGCCCGCGTCGAAGACGATGGCGCGGGTGCTGGTGGTGCCCTGGTCGATGGCGAGAAGGCAGTGCTTGGCCATGCCGTTTCCGTCGTTGAGGTTGCCCTTGATCCAAATCCAACCATGAAGGGCCGCCCGGCGCCAGGGAGCGCCAAACCCGGGGCGCGCGGCCCCCGACCTTGGGCCGCCGGACCAAACGAGGGCTTTTTATGCCCTCGCCCGAACCATCCCAACACATTGATATATTGAGAAAAACAGGCAGCCGACGGGCGGCGGCGCAAAAATAATTCGGCATGGGTGTTTATTTTAAGGGGGCGCGGGATTACGTTACGCCCATACGTCTTGCATTTGTTAAGCGACATCTCTTGAGCCGCTTAGGCGGTTTACCGGGTTCCTCTGACATTGTGAACGTTGTTCGGTCGCGTCACGCGCGGTGCATGACGCGAAATTCCGTGTTTATAAGTTGGAGAAAAACTCATGCCTAACGGCACAGTCAAATGGTTCAACCCGACCAAGGGTTTCGGATTCATCCAGCCTGAGGACGGTTCGAAGGATGCCTTCGTGCATATTTCCGCCGTCGAGCGCGCCGGTCTTTCGACCCTGCGCGAAGGCCAGAAGGTTTCCTACGAGCTGCAGCCCGGCAAGAACGGCAAAAGCTCGGCCGAGAACCTCAAGGTCGCCGACTAACAGGCCGATCGCCCCGGCGATCGAACCAAAAAAACCCCGCCTCGGGATCGCCCCGGGGCGGGGTTTCGTTCGCGCGGCAAATCGCGCCAAGGCCGCGCCTAAGAAAAAATTGGTGAGCCCGGCTGGGATCGAACCAGCGACCCTCTGATTAAAAGTTAAGATTAGTCCACAAACGGTACCTAACATATCAAAGCGTCGAGTGAGATAAAAGCCCTTTATATAAGCCAAGTTATACGGTATGTTAGGCTCTGTTCCTAACATTAGGCACCAGTCAAAAACATCCATTTTTTGGTGCCTATTGGTGCCTAAAAACTACCTTTTGATTAACCGGCCATTTCGCCCCCTCTGGGAAAAAGGGCCCTTCCCGTGCCAAAAGCAAAACTGACCGACGCCGTCATCCGCCGACTCAAGCCTCCCCCGGAGGGGCAAGCCGACTGGTGGGACTCCTACCAACCCGGTTTTGGAATTCGCCTCTCCCATGGGGGAAGTCAAACCTGGGTCATTCAAACACGGGTCCTCAGGGAGGGTAAGTGGTCGCAAACGCGCGTAACGCTCGGCCGCTATCCTGCAATGACGCTTGCGGATGCACGCGAGAAAGCCCGCGCCGTGGCACAACAAGCCTCTGCCGGTCGCGATCCACGCCACGCGGCGAAGCTGGACCGGGCCGCGATGGAAGCCGCCAGCCGCGAGACGTTCAAATCCGTAGGCGAGGATTTCATCAGGCGGTGGGTTCAACGAAAAGGCCGCCGCCCTGCAACGAAGGCCGCGTACCGGACCGCGCTTTTGGGCTCCAGCGTGGAAGAATGGCAAAACCGCCCCATCGCCAGCATAACCCGGCGCGAGATTCGCGAGAAACTGGAGGCGACCGTCGAGCAAGCGCCAATCAAGGCCAACCGTTTTCTAGCCCACTGGTCCCGTTTTTTCGGCTGGTGCCTTGAAATGGATTTGATTGAAATCGACCCAACAGCTGGCATTACCCGGCCCGCGCCCGAAAAAGCCCGTGATCGGTTCCTGTCCCTGGAAGAAACGCGGGCGGTTTGGGCCGCAATGACCAAATCCGAAAGTTTCATGGCGCCGGTTTTCAAGTTGCTGTTGCTGACTGGCCAGCGGAGAGGCGAGATCGCGGCGCTTCGTTGGTCCGAGGTCATGGACCTAGAGGGAGGTGACCCGCGCCTCGAGTTCCCCGGAGAGCGGACTAAGAACCATCGGCCCCATGTTGTCCCGCTGGCGGCCCAAGCCGCGGAAATCCTGCGCGAGGCGGCGAAACATCGGATATACGGAAGCGACCGGCGTTTGTCCGATTTCGTATTCACCACCACAGGCGACAACCCGTTTTCCGGATTCACCAAGGCAAAAGCCGATCTTGATCAAGCGGCGGAGAAAATACTGGAAGCCTCCATTCCCCATTGGACCATCCACGACATGCGCCGCACGGTCGCCACGCACATGAACGGCGAATTGGGCATCGAGCCTCATGTCGTAGAGGCGGTCTTGAACCATATCAGCGGCGCGGCCAAGGCAGGGGTTGCCGGCACATATAATAAGGCGGCCTATCTTCCGCAACGGCGGGCCGCGTTGTCGGCTTGGGCGAATTTCATCGATACCCTCGCCGACAAAGAATCCCCGGCGGAAAACGCGCTGGCGACGCGCCGCCACAAGGGGGCTTAATATGGTGACAAAGCCGCCGGAACCCAATTGGACCTGGGGCGTTATCTTCTCAGAAGACATTATTCAGCAAGATGCTTTTCAAAAATTATGCGCCAACCACCGCCTCCCCTTGCCGCCGTCGTCAGAAGGGTTTCCCTGCGACCGACACACCCTCGAACAGGCAGCTAGGCACTACCTAACCTGGCGTAGTTACGATTCTCGGCCTAGAAAAGAGAGTGTCATCGCCAGGCTTCAGGGCATCGCGAAGCGGGCGAAGGCTTTGCGTGATGAATTGGCCACAGACCTTGAGCCGCCCGCTCTACCAAAGAACAAGAGAAGGGGACCTGATTACGCCACGCGGGGGGCGCTCGCCGAGGGGATGAAGCAGCTTGGGTTCGCGCACGATCCAGACCACATGCTTGAGCAGATACAAGGATTTTGCGACGCAGTCTTGATGGCTGAAAAACTGGTGAAGAAGGCCAAACACTATAAGATGTATGGACGGGGGCGGCGGGGCACGTCCACTGCGCTCGACACCTTTGTTTTGGATTTGACGTCCTTTTGGGAGAATGCCAAGGGAGAAAAAGCTGGCAGCGGCGGCTATACCGACGGAGAGATAAAAGGCCCCTTTGTCGATTTTGCGGTAGCCGTTCTTGAGCTGGTCGCGAAAGCAGCGGCAAAAAACAGAGCGCTGACGGACGGCAAGCCTCTCATTGTCGGAGAACCCCGGAGGAAGATAAGCGCCGCAGTAAGAGAAGGGTTAAAAAAACAGCGGAGGCGTCCCGCCCCGGAACAGGAGTAAAGCCTCGATCTGGTGTCTATATGGTGCCTAAAACACGGAAAAATAGACAAAATAACATATAACACATTGATTTTATTTATATAAATATTTTAGACTTTCTGATAATCAATCAGCGCATGATAAGAATCCAAGAGCGCGGCCGCCCTCCCGGCTGGTCCCTGTGAGCGCGCCGCCAGCCCCTCCACAGCGTGGTTTGTTTTCAGAAGCCAAGGGGTCTACCGAAGGGCAGCCACCCCCACGGCGCAAAACCTCGCGGTAAGCGGCCGATTTTCCCTGCCCCCCGATATTTCCTTGCTCTGCATCTGCTGATGTAACGACGGTTTAGCACAAAAATTCGGGCACGCCCCGCCCCATACGAGTCTTCAGGCGCCTCCATGATCTTCCTGTACAGGGGAGTCCAAGCGTGCCCGCGTGGTGACGCGATAGCGATGGTTTTAAAGGAGGAAAACTGTGACGAGCGACAACCTAATCTCCGCGAAGCAGGTTCGCGTCCGCCTAGGTAACGTTTCTGACATGTTCTTGTGGCGCAGCCTCCACCACGGGGACTTTCCTAGGCCGATCTGGATCGGCTCGCGCCGATTTTGGCGGGAAAGCGCGGTGCTAGCGTGGATCGCGGAGCGCGAGGTCGCGCCGCCGCCCACAAGCCGCCGCCCCGGGCGGAAGGCGGCCTAGAATGAAGGACGCAACAACGAACGACGACCTGGCGAAAGCGATTCAGTTTTACGCGATGCGATGGCTGCTCGATATTTTCCCATGCACGCCGAGGGGCAAGGAGCCCATGCTTCGCGGCTGGCAGAGGGGCAGCGTCCTCAACCCGAAAGTCATCGCAGCGCGCTGGCTCAACAGGCCGACCGCCAACATCGGGCTCCTGACCGGAGAGCGGAATGGGTGCTTTGTTCTCGACGTGGACGGTCCCAAGGGCCAGGCCTCGCTGGAAAGGCTCCTCGCCGCCAACGGTCCCCTCCCGGAAGGGCCCATCCAGCGGACCGGCGGCGGGCGGCACCATTTTTTCGCCTGGCCGGAGGGGCGCACGGTCCGCAATTCCGCGTCCAGGGTCGCGCCTGGTATCGACATCCGCGGCGAGGGCGGCTACGTCATCGTGCCGCCGTCCGTTCACCCGAGCGGGGAGCAATATCGCTGGCTACCCGGGGCGGCGTGGGGCGAGGTAAAGCTCCCGGCCGCGCCCGACTGGTTGCTCGATCTGGTCGCCCCCCGCCCGGCTCCGGGTGGATTCACCGCCGCCAAAACCTCCGGCCAATGGGCCGAGATGGTCGGTGAGACGATCCAGGAGGGAAGGCGCAACGCAACGATCACGTCCGTCACCGGGCATCTTTTGGCACTCAATGTCAACCCTGCCTTGGTCGCCGAATTGATGCTGGCGCTTAATGCCTGGCGTTGCGAACCGCCGCTCGATACAGCCGAAGTCGAAGGCATCGTCATTTCCATCGCCAAGCGGGAACTCCAGCGTCGCGAGTGGGCCACATGAGGGCCGCCGCGCACGAAATCCGAGAAATCTCGGACCGGCTCGAAGCGACGCTGCCGGTCATCGATCCATCCGATCCGATGGCAACCGCCGGAATTTTCCGCACCACGCACTTCCAAGCAGGCGGCGATTTCACCCTGTTCCATTGGCGGGGCGCGTTTTATGCGTGGAAGGCCACCGCTTATCGACCGGTCCTGGACGACGAACTGCGACGCATGATCTGGCGGTATTTGTCGGGGTCCCTTCGTCGCGGCAAGGACGGGCTGACAACCGTCAAGCCCACTCCCGCGATGGTGGACGCGACCCTGGACGCCCTTGGCGCCGTCGCGGAACTGCCCGGGGGCGCAGAAACGCAGTCCTGGATCGGCGGCCCGCCGGAAGGCGCGCCCCGGGGCGGGCTGATCGCCGTTGCGAACGGCTTGCTGCATCTCGATTCCGGGGTTCTGCATCCCGCAAACCCGAGGTTTTTCAACACGAGCGCTTCGCCTGTCGCGTACGATCCTGCCGCGCCGTTGGCCGGATGGACGGAGTTT
>Ga0194120_10011238_pt1 | contig 10806 bp, 7 predicted proteins | sample TA2MahCa65mmetaG_FD_148642 | JGI IMG/M metagenome (GOLD analysis project Ga0194120, IMG submission 148642) | Freshwater microbial communities from Lake Tanganyika, Tanzania - TA2015019 Mahale Deep Cast 65m | ecosystem: Environmental > Aquatic > Freshwater > Lake | place: Tanzania: Lake... | reverse complement strand
ACGCGCTGCTGCTGGGCTCGACCGCGCTCGCGGTCGCGCGCGGATCCGACTGCCCCGCGCTGGTGGTGCGCAACCCCGCGCCGGCGCCCTACGCGCGCGCGCTGGTGGGGATGGACTTCTCGCCGGCCTCCGAACGCGGCGCGGTGACTGCCGCCACGCTGTTCCCCGGGGCTCGCATCACTCTGCTGCACGCGGTGCAGGCGGTCGAAGGCCCGATGCTCCTCACCGGCGCCCTGCAGGAGGCCATCCGCTCGGCCAAGCTCGAGCTGCGCAAGCGCGCCGCCGCGCGGCTGGAGGCGGCGTTTCCGGCGCCGCAGCCGGGCCGCCTGGGCACTGCGCGCCGGCGGGCCGTGATCGGCCCGGCGGCGCCGGCGCTGCTGCGGCTGGAGAAGCAGGGCGCGTTCGAGCTGATCGTGGTGGGCCGCGACGCGCGCGCCGCGCTGGCCGAGCGCGTGCTGGGCAGCGTGCCGGCCAACCTGCTGATGCACGCGCGGGCTGACCTGCTCATCGTGCCCTGATCTCGTCGACCAGCAGCTGGGCGGCCCGGTCGGCGGCATCGCCGAACGGATCCAGCATCCGGTCGATGCCCGCCCGCCGCAAGGCCTCGCCGTGCGCCGCATCGCGCCACACGCCGGCGATCCGGCCGTCGAACCCGGCTGCGCGCAACCCGTGCAGCAGGGCTCGGTTCGCGTCCCACTGCGGCAGGATGCTCACCGCCCACTGCACGCCGGCGAGGAAGCCGGTGCGCTTACGGTAGCCCATGTAGCCCATGATGGCCATCACGATCAGGGGATTGACCACCAGCACGAACAGCGACAGCGCCGCGGCCGCGCGCAACTCCGTGCCCAGCAGCGAAAAGTCCAGGTTGACACCCAGGTCGATGAAGAAGAACAGCAGCAGGAGGTCCCGGATGCCTGTCAGGCGCGCCGCGATCGCCTCGCGGTAATGCGTCGAGGCGAGCGAGAACCCGGCGAGGAACGCCCCGGCCTCCTTGCTGAACCCGATCCACTCTCCCAGGGCCGCGAGCCCGGTGCCCCAGGCGATCGCGAACACCAGCAGCAGCTCCTGCGAGCCCGCCATGGCATGCACCAGGCGCGGCAGCACCCAGCGCATGAGCACGAACAGCGCGAGCGCCACCGCCGCGACGCGCAGCGCGAGCGACAGCGCGACCGTCGCCCCGGTCGCGCCCGGATCGCCGCGCAGGGCGCTCATGGCCACCATCGCCAGCACCACGGCGATGTCCTGCACGATCAGGAACCCGACCGCGATGCGGCCGTGCAGCGAGTCGAGCTCCCGCTTGTCCGAGAGCAGCTTGACGATGATGATGGTGCTGGAGAAAGTGAGCGCCACCGCGACGTAGAGCGCCTCGAGCGGCTCGCGCCCCATGCCCCAGACCAGGGCGAAGCCGAACAGGATGGTGAAGGCGAGCTGCCCCAGGCCGGTGGCGAGCGCGACCGGGCCGATGTGGCGCACGTGGTGCAGGTCCAGGCGCAGCCCGACCACGAACAGCAGCACCGAGACGCCCACCTGCGCCAGCAGGGCGATCTGCTCGTGCGCGCGCACGATGCCGAACACCGCGGGGCCGGCGAGGACGCCGACCGCGAGGTAGGCGATGAGCACCGGCTGGCGCAGGCGCACCGCGATCACGCCGGCCACGGCCGAAAGCGCGAGCAGCAGCGCGAACTCGGCGAATGGGCCGTTCATGGAATCCTGCGCCCCGGCGTCACGTCAGTCCGATTCCCGGAGTCCCGCCACGCCCAGCCGCCGCAGCAGCCACTTCTCCCCCTCCAGCAAAAGCATCATCAGCGCCCCCAGCGCGACGATCAGCACGCCGTCGCCGAAGGCCACCGGCCGGGTCGCGAACCACTGCTGCATGACGGGCGCGTAGGTGAAGGCGAACTGCGCCGCCACCACCACCGCAAGCGCGATCAGGACCGCGGGCGTGCCCAGGGCGCCGCGCAGCGTGATCGAGCCCACGTGCAGGTAGCGCACGTTGAAGAGGTAGAAGATCTCCAGCACCACGATCGTGTTCACCACCAGCGTGCGCGAGCTCTCCAGCCCGTCGCCGCGCGCCTGCGACAGGAAGAACACGCCCAGCGCCGCGGCGAGGAACAGCAGCGACACCAGCACCACGCGCCACACCAGGAACCCGGAGAGCAGCGCCTCGCCCTGCGGCCGCGGCGGCCGGCGCATCACCCCGGGCTCGGCCGGCTCGAAGGCGAGCGCGAGGCCCAGCGTCACCGCGGTGATCAGGTTGATCCACAGGATCTGCGCCGCGCTCACCGGCAGGGTGAAGCCGAAGGCGATGGCGGCGATCACCGTCAGCGCCTCGCCGCCGTTGGTGGGCAGGGTCCAGGCGATCACCTTGCGGATGTTGTCGTAGACGGTGCGGCCCTCGTGCACCGCGTTGACGATGGAGGCGAAGTTGTCGTCGAGCAACACCATCTCGGCGGCCTCCTTGGCCGCCTCGGTGCCCTTGATCCCCATCGCCACGCCGACGTCGGCCTGCTTGAGGGAGGGCGCGTCGTTGACGCCGTCCCCGGTCATCGCCACCACCGCGCCGCCGGCCTGCAGCGCGCGCACGATGCGCAGCTTGTGCTCCGGGCTGGTGCGCGCGAACACGGTGGCGCGGCGCGCGCTCTCGGCGAACGATTCCCCGTCCATCGCGTCCAGTTCGGCGCCGGTGACCACCAGCGGCTCGTCGGCCAGGTGCAGCTGCCGCGCGATCGCCGCGGCGGTCGCGGCGTGGTCGCCGGTGATCATCTTCGCCGCCATGCCCGCGGCGCGGCATTCGGCGACGGCATGGATGGCCTCCTCGCGCGGCGGATCGATGAAGCCGACGATGCCCAGGAACTCCGCGCCCCCTTCGATGTCCTCCCTGCGCAGGCGCTCGGTCGCCGCCGGCAAGCGCTTGCTGGCGAAGCCGAGCACGCGCTCGCCGGCCGACGCGGCCTGCGCGATGCGCGCCGTCCATCCTGCCGGGTCCGGACTGCCCGCCATCTCCAGGATTGCCTCCGGGGCCCCCTTGACGAATGCCACCGCCTCGCCGCCGGGGCCGCGGTGCAGCGTGGCCATGAAGCGGTGCGCGGCGTCGAACGGGATCTCGTCCAGGCGCGGCCATTCCGCGCGCGCATGCTCCGGATTGAGGCCGGTCTTCATGGCCAGCGCCACCAGCGCGCCCTCCATCGGGTCGCCCTCCACCATCCAGGCGCCGTCGCGGTGGTGCAACTGGGCATCGTTGCACAGCAGGCCGCAGCGCAGCAGCGGCTCGACCGCGGCGATCGCGGCCGCGTCGTCGTCGTGCCCCACCGCCTCCAGGGCGCCCTCCGGGACATAGCCCGATCCGCTCACCTCGACCTGGTGCCCGCCGGCGACGATGCGCGTCGCCGTCATTTCGTTCCGGGTCAGGGTGCCGGTCTTGTCGGAGCAGATCACCGAGGTCGCGCCGAGCGTCTCCACCGCGGGCAGGCGGCGGATGACGGCGTTGCGCGCGGCCATGCGCCGCACGCCGATGGCGAGGGTGATGGTGATCACCGCCGGCAGGCCCTCCGGGATCGCGCTCACCGCCAGCGCCACCACCGCGATGAGCGCCTCCGCCCAGCCGTATTCCCGCACCCCGACGGCGAAGGCGAACACCAGCGCGGCGAGGCCGAACGCGAACCAGGTGAAGCGCACCGCGAAGTGGTCGATCTGGCGCAGCAGCGGGGTGGTCAGCTGCTCGACGCTCTGCAGCAGGGAGCTGATGCGGCCGATTTCCGTGCGCAGCCCGGTCGCCACCACCACGCCGGCGCCCTGCCCCGCGGCGACGAGCGTGCCCGAGTAGGCCATCCCGTGCCGGTCGCCCAGCGGCGCGTCCATCGGCGACGCCGCCTCGCTCTTTTGCGCCGCGACCGACTCGCCGGTGAGCAGCGCCTCGTCCACCAGCAGGCCGCGCGCGCGAACAAGACGCAGGTCGGCGGGCACCCGGTCCCCCGCCTCGACCAGGACCAGGTCGCCCGGCGCCAGCGACTCCACCGCCACCGTCTGGCGCCGGCCGTCGCGCAGCACGCTCGCCCGGGGGGAGATCATCCGTCGCATGGCCTCGAGCGCCGCCTCGGCCTTGCCCTCCTGCACGAAACCGATCACCGCGTTGACCACGACCACGGCGACGATCACCGCTGCGTCCACGAAGTGGCCGAGGACGGCCGCCGCCACGGCGGCGAAGAGCAGGAAATAGATGAGCGCGTTGTTGAACTGGGCCAGGAAACGGAGCAACGGATGGCGGCGCGCCGGCTCCGGCAGCGCGTTCGGGCCGGCGAGCGCGAGGCGGCGCGCCGCCTCCTCCGCCTTCAGGCCGCCTGGCGCGGCATCGAGCGCGCGCAGCGCCTCTTCGGGCGCGAGCGCGTGCCAGTCGCTGACGTGCGTGAACGGATTGCCGCGCGGGTCAGCCATCCTTGGATACTAGCAGCGCCTCCACGCGCGCCCAGAGCCCGGGCGCGTCCAGTTCCTCGAACTCGTAGCGCGCGCGAACCACCGGCTGGTCGAGGGCGATCAGGCGCGCGAGGTCCGCCGGCGTCGCCGATACGATCACCTCCGCCGCCGTTGCATCCAGGGTCCGGCGCAATGCCCCCAGCTGTTCGGGCGAGTAGCCCACCGCGGGCAGCACCGGCCCGATGTGCGGGTACCGAGCGTACAGCGACGCGATCCCCGGCTCGGCCGCTGCGCGCGGATCCACGATCTGGCGCGCGCCGGCACGGGTCGCGGCGATGAAGCCTGCGCCGTGCGCCATGCCGCCGTGCGTGAGCGTCGGGCCGTCCTCCACCACCGCGACGCGCCGGCCACGCACCGCATCGGGGTCCTCCAGCCGGATAGGCAGCGCGCCGCGCACGATGGCGGCGCGCGGGTTGAGCGCGCGACAAGCCGCCGCGAGAGCGGCGACATCGGCAGCCGGCGCGGTGTCGCACTTGCTCAGCACGATGACATCGGCCATGCGCAGGCAGGCTTCGCCCGGATGGTGCGTGTCCGCCTGCGCCGGACGCAGCGCATCGGCCAGCACCACCATCATGTCCGGGCGCAACAAGGGAAAATCGTTGTTGCCGCCGTCCCACAGGATGACGTCCGCCTCGCGCGCCGCCTGCTCCACGATACGCCCGTAGTCCACGCCCGCCCAGACCACGTTGCCGATGGCGAGGTGCGGCTCGTACTCCTCGCGCTCCTCCACCGTGCATCCGGCGCGGTCCAGGTCCGCCAGGCTCGCGAAGCGCTGCACCGCCTGCGCCTCCAGCTCGCCGTAGGGCATCGGATGGCGCAGCACCGCGCAGCGCAGGCCAAGCTCGCGCAGGCGGCGCGACAGCCAGCGCGCCACCGCGGACTTTCCCGCGCCGGTGCGCACCGCGCACACCGCGATCACCGGCACCGCCGCGCGCAGCATCGTGGCGCGCGGGCCCGGCAGCACGAAGCTGGCGCCCGCGGCAAGCGCGCGCGCGGCGAGATGCATCACTTCGGGGTGCGAAAGGTCGCTGTAGGCGAGCACGACCTCATCCACGCCGCGCTCGCGCACCAGCGCTTCCAGCTCCGCCTCCGGCAGGATCGGGATGCCCTCCGGGTACAGCGCCCCGGCGAGCGCGGGCGGATAGCGGCGGCGGTCGATGCCGGGAATCTGGGCCGCGGTGAAGGCGACCACCTCGGTTGCCGGATCGTCGCGGTAGAGGACGTTGAAGTCGTGGAAATCGCGCCCCGCCGCGCCCGCGATCAGGACCTTGCGGCGCGCCGCCATCGCTCAGGCGCCGGCCAGCGCGCGGCCGGCCTCCACGAAAGCGAAACCCAGCGCCGCGGCCACCTCCGGCCGGGTGACGGCGCCGCAGTGCACGTTGAGTCCGTTGCGCAGGCCTTCATCCTCGCGCAGCGCGGCGCCAATGCCCTTGCCGGCAAGCGCCTCGATGCAGGGCAGCGTTGCGCGGTTGAGCGCGTAGGCGGAGGTGCGCGGCACCGCGCCCGGCATGTTCGCCACGCAGTAGTGCAGGATGCCGTCCACCTTGAACACCGGATCGGCGTGCGTGGTCGGGCGCGAGGTCTCGAAGCAGCCGCCCTGGTCGATGGACACGTCCACCAGCACCGCGCCGGGCCGCATCGGGGCCAGCATGGCGCGGGTGACCAGCTTGGGCGCCAGCGCGCCCGGGACCAGCGCGGCGCCGATCACGGCGTCGGCGGCGCGCAGCGCGCTCGCGAGCGCCTGCGCAGTGGCGACGCCGGTGCGCAGGTCACTGTCGTACGCTTTCTCCAGCCGCCGCAATGGCGCCTCCGACCGGCTGAGCAGGGTCACCCGGGCGCCCATGCGCAGCGCAAGGCTCGCGGCATTGGAACCGACCACGCCCGCGCCGAGCACCAGCACATCCGCCCCGGGCACGCCGTTGGCGCCCGCGAGCAGCACGCCGCACCCGCCGGCGTGACGCTCCAGGAAACGCGCCGCCACCTGCACCGCCATCCGGCCCGCGACCTCGGACATGGGAGCGAGCAGCGGCAGGCCGCCATGCGGTCCGGTCACCGTCTCGTAGGCGATCGCGGTGCACCCGCTGGCGACGAGGTCGCGCGCCTGCTCCGGGTCGGGCGCGAGGTGCAGGTAGGTGAACAGCGCCTGCCCGGGGCGCAGCAGGCGGCGCTCCGCGGCGAGCGGCTCCTTCACCTTCACCACCAGTTCGGCGGTTTCGAACACCGCCTCGGCTCCGGCCTCGATCGTGGCACCGGCGGCGCGGTAGTCGTCATCCGTGGCGCCGATACCCTCGCCGGCGCCCGCCTGCACGGTCAGCTTGTGCCCGAGACCCGCCAGCCGGGCGACGCTTTCCGGCGTCAGGCCCACGCGGTATTCCTCGACCTTGATCTCCTTCGGCACGCCGATCAGCATTCCCGCCTCCCCTCGTTCAGGCACGGACACCCGCGACCAGCACCAGCGCCAGCAACGCCGGCACGGCATAGCGCAGCGCCCAGCGCCACGCGACGGCCAGCGACTCCGGCTGCAGGCCCGATCCCGCCAGCGCGTCCCCGCGCCGCCAGCACCAGCCCACGAACAGCGCGATCAGGATGCCGCTCACTGGCAGCAGCAGGTTCGACGCGCCATGGTCCATCGCCTCCAGGATCGGCAGCCCCGCGATCCTGGCCTCGCGCCACGGGCCGTGGCCAAGCGACGCGGGCACGCCGGCCGCGAACGCGACGATGCCGACGGCGACGCTGGCCCGGCTGCGGCGCCAACGCCAGCGACGCATCAGCCAGGCCACCGGCACCTCCAGCAGGGACACCAGCGAGGTGACTGCCGCGATCACCAGCAGCGCGAAAAAGCCGAGCGCGAACACGGCGCCGCCCGGCATGTGGGCGAAGACCTGGGGCAGCGTCACGAAGGCGAGCACCGGTCCCTGCGCCGGGTCGCCGCCGAAGGTGAACACCGCCGGAAAGACCACGAGGCCGGCCACGACCGCGAACAGCGTGTCGCCGGCGACCACCGCCAGCGCCGCGCCCGGCAGCGCCCGGTCGCGCGGCAGGTAGCTGGCGTAGGTGACCATCACGCCCATGGCAAGCCCGATGGAGAAGAACGCCTGGCCGATCGCCGCCAGGTAGAGCTGCGGCCGGGCGAGCGCGTCCCAGTCGGGCCGGAACAGAAATGCCAGCGCCTGCCCCGCGCCCTCCAGCGACAAGCCGTAGCCCGCCAGCAGCAGCAGGATCACCGCCAGCGCGGGCATCAGCAGCGCGCTTGCCCTCTCGATGCCGCGCGCGATGCCCATCCACACGATCGCCACCGTCGCCGCCAGCATCGCGCCCATCCACAGCAGCGGCTGCAGCGGCTCGGCGATGAAGGACTGGAAGCGCTCCGGCGCGGCCCCGGGGCGCGCCGCCTCCGCGGGATCGAACGCGTACAAGGCCAGGTACTTGAGCGCCCAGCCCGCGACCACGGGGTAGTAGAACAGGATCGCCAGCGCCGCGAGCACCCCCAGCAACCCGATGCCTCGCCAGCGGCTGCCCGGCGCAAGCCGGCCGTAGGCGGCGGCGCTCTCGGACTGCGCGCTGCGCCCGACGGCGAACTCCGCCAGCAGCAGCGGGTAGCCCACCAGCAGCACCAGCGCGGCATAGACCAGAATGAATGCCCCGCCGCCGTTCTCGCCGGCGACATAGGAGAAGCGCCAGACGTTGCCCAGGCCCACGGCGGCGCCCAGCGCGGCCAGGACAAAGCCGGTCTGCGAGCGCCATTGCTCCGGCGCCGCGGGTTGGGTGGAGGCCATGGCCGCAGGCTAACGGGCCGGCGTCCGGCCCGGTTGACGCAGGTCAACACCGGCCGGGCGCGGGACGGGCAGGCTTGCGTGGGCTGGAGCAGTGCCATCCGGGCCGCCATGGAAAACAACACGCGCTTCAACATCGCCTACCTCATCTTCGTCGTGTTCGCGATGCTGCTGGTGCAGCAGTGGTGGCGCGAGACGCAGGCGGTGGAGGTGGTGCCCTACAGCGAATTCGAGAAGCTGCTGGCGGAGGGACGCATCGAGGAGGTGGTGATCACCGACCAGCGCATCACCGGCCGGCTGAAGGCGCCCGAGGGCGGCAAGACGGTCGCGGTGGCGAACCTGGTGGCGCCGGATCTGGCCGAACGCCTGTCGCGCTACCAGGTGCGTTACACCCGCATCCATGAGAGCACGTTCCTGCGCGACCTGCTGTCCTGGATCGTGCCGGCGCTGGTGTTCTTCGGCCTCTGGTACCTGCTCGCGCGCCGCCTCGCCGGCCAGCAGGGCATGGGCGGGTTCCTCAGCATCGGCAAGAGCCGCGCCAAGGTCTACGTCGAGCGCCAGACCGGCGTGACCTTCGCCGACGTCGCCGGCGTGGACGAGGCCAAGGCCGAGCTGCAGGAGGTGGTGGAGTTCCTGAAGGACCCGAAGCGCTACGGCCGCCTGGGCGCGCGGGTACCCAAGGGCATCCTGCTGGTGGGCCCGCCGGGAACCGGCAAGACGCTGCTCGCGCGCGCCGTGGCGGGAGAAGCGGGGGTCGCGTTCTTCTCCATCTCCGGCTCGGAGTTCGTGGAGATGTTCGTCGGCGTCGGCGCGGCCAGGGTGCGCGACCTGTTCGAGCAGGCGCGGCAGAAGGCGCCGGCGATCATCTTCATCGACGAGCTGGACGCCCTGGGGCGCGCGCGCGGCAGCTTCGGCCTGGGCGGCCACGACGAGAAGGAGCAGACGCTCAACCAGCTGCTCGCCGAGCTGGACGGCTTCGATCCCTCCACCGGCGTGGTGCTGCTCGCCGCCACCAACCGGCCGGAGATCCTGGACCCGGCGCTGCTGCGCGCCGGGCGCTTCGACCGCCAGGTGCTGGTGGACCGGCCCGATCGCCGCGGGCGCGTGCAGATTCTCGGCGTGCACATCCGCAAGGTACGCCTCGCGCCCGGTCTGGACCTGGAGCAGATCGCCGCGCTCACCCCCGGCTTCTCCGGCGCCGATCTCGCCAACCTGGTGAACGAGGCCGCCCTGCTCGCCACGCGGCGCGGCGGCGAGGCGGTGACGCTGGAGGATTTCACCGGCGCGATCGAGCGCATCGTGGCCGGGCTGGAGAAGCGCAACCGCCTGCTGAACGCCGACGAGCGGCGCGTGGTCGCGCACCATGAGATCGGGCACGCGCTGGTGGCGCTCGCGCTGCCGGGCTCCGACCCGGTGCACAAGGTGTCCATCATCCCGCGCGGCATCGGCGCGCTGGGCTACACCATCCAGCGCCCGACCGAGGACCGCTACCTGATGACGCGCTCGGAGCTGGAGAACAAGATGGCGGTGCTGCTGGGCGGCCGGGCCGCCGAGCAGGTCGCCTTCGGCCACCTGTCGACCGGCGCGGCCGACGACCTCGCCAAGGTGACCGGGATCGCGCGCAGCATGGCGCTGCGCTACGGCATGGTGGAGTCGCTCGGCCCCGTCGCCTTCGACGAGGAACGGCCGAACCTGCTCGGCATCGCCGGCGCCGGCGGCCTGCAGCCGCGCGAGTACAGCGAGGAAACGGCGCGCGAGATCGACGTCGCCGTGCGCGCGCTGGTCCAGTCCGCTTTCGACAAGGCGGTGGCCATCCTCACCGCCAACCGGCAGACTCTGGAACTCGGCGCGACACGCCTGCTGCAGCAGGAGACCCTGGGCGAGCCGGCGATCCGGGAACTGGCCGCGGCCCTGGAGCGGCACGATTGAAGCAAATGCTCTTTCACGGCGGAGGAAATGGCAGATGACCTACGAGCGGATCCTGGTACCGGTGGACGGCGGCGCGACCTCGATGCGCGGCCTGGGCGAGGCGCTCAGGCTCGCCAGGGACAGCAAGGCAAAGCTGTGCCTGCTGCACGTGGTCGAGGAATACGCGGTGATCGCGGCGCCGGAGATGGGCGCCAGCATCACCCCGCTGCTGGAATCGATGCGCGCCGGGGGCCGCAAGACCCTCGCCGCGGTGGCCCGGCGCGCCCATGCCGCCGGCACCCGGCCCGAGTGCGTGCTGGTCGAGGACTTCGGCGGCCGCATCGCGGACGCCATCGTCAAGCAGGCGAAGAAATGGCGCGCCGACCTGATCGTCATGGGCACGCACGGGCGGCGCGGCGTGCAGCGCGCGCTGCTGGGCAGCGACGCCGAACTGGTGCTGCGCTACAGCCCGGTGCCGGTGCTGCTGGTGCCGGCGCGGGAGCGCAAGGGCTAGCGCTGCGCGCCAGCGGCAAGTCGAGCCGCGATCGCCTCGAGCGCGTCGCGCACCGCCTGCGCGCAGGCGGTGCCGATCGTGAGCGCGTCTTCGTCCGCACCCGGCGGCTCGCGCGCCGCCAGCTGCCGCGCCAGCACGGGC
>Ga0194120_10011236_pt1 | contig 10807 bp, 10 predicted proteins | sample TA2MahCa65mmetaG_FD_148642 | JGI IMG/M metagenome (GOLD analysis project Ga0194120, IMG submission 148642) | Freshwater microbial communities from Lake Tanganyika, Tanzania - TA2015019 Mahale Deep Cast 65m | ecosystem: Environmental > Aquatic > Freshwater > Lake | place: Tanzania: Lake... | reverse complement strand
TACCCCGACGGCGGCATCTCCCGCCTGCGCGCCTGGGGACACCCCTCGCACGAGGTCGCGCCCGATTCGCTGGTCGACCGCGTGAACCACGCCACGAGCGAGGAGCTGTCTCGCTGCTGTGGCTCCGCCCGCTGGGTGGCGAGCTTCGCCGCCGGTCGCCCGTACCAGAGCCGGGCGCAGCTCTTCGGCGAGGCCGAGCGCCGCTGGTGGCGCCTCGACCGCGCCGACTGGCTCGAGGCCTTCACCCACCACCCGCGCATCGGCGCCGACATCCACAAGCTCCGCGAGAAGTTCGCCGCCACCGCCGAGTGGTCGGCCGGCGAGCAGGCGGGCGTGGCGCGGGCCGGCGAGGCCACGCTCCAGTCGCTGGCTCACGGCAACCAGGCCTACGAGGCCAAGTTCGGCCACATCTTCATCGTGTGCGCCAGCGGGCTCGGCGCCGGCGAGATGCTGGCGCGGCTGCACGAGCGCATCGACAACCGCCCCGACGAGGAGCTGCGCATCGCGGCCGGCGAGCAGGCGAAGATCACGCGGCTGCGGATCGAGAAGCTCGCGTAGGTCGGCCCCACGCGCGGGACTGGCACGCTGATTGCAGCCTCGTCACGACCATGCATCTCACTTTTCACGGTGGCGCCGGCACCGTCACCGGCTCCAAGACCCTCGTCGAGGCCGGCGCCGCGCGGGTGCTCGTCGACTGCGGCCTGTTCCAGGGGCTGAAAGCGCTCCGCCTCCAGAACCGCGCGCAGCCGCCCTTCGACGCCCACACGCTCGACGCCGTGGTGCTCACCCACGCCCACATCGACCACGCCGGCTACTTGCCCGCGCTCGCCAAGGCGGGCTTCCACGGCAAGGCCTGGTGCACCGAGGGGACAGCCGACCTCTGCCGCGTGTTGCTTCCCGACGCGGGCCACCTGCAGGAAGAAGACGCACGCTACGCCAACAAGCGCGGCTTTAGCCGTCACCACCCGGCGCTCCCGCTCTACACCCGCGAAGACGCGGAGCGCGCCCTGGAACTCTTGTCTCCCGTCGGCTACGGCAGGAGCTTCGAGCCGGTCGAGGGGGTGAGCGCCCGGTTCCGGCGCGCCGGCCACATCGTCGGCGCGGCGCGGGTGGAACTCGACGCGGGCGGTCGGCGCGTGGTGTTCTCGGGCGACGTGGGTCGCCCGGGCGACCCGATCTTCCTGCCGCCAGATCCGCTGGAGGCCTGCGACGGCATCGTCGTGGAGTCGACCTACGGCGACCGCAAACACGAGGTGGGCGACCCGGCCGACGCCCTCGCCCGCGCGCTGCGCCCGGTGCTCGACCGCGGGGGCGTGGTGATGGTGCCCGCGTTCGCCGTGGGGCGCGCGCAGACCCTGCTCCACCTGATCGCGAGGCTCAAGGCCGACCACCGCATCGCCGACGTGCCGGTGTTCCTCGACAGCCCGATGGCGATCGACGCGACGCAGCTCTACTGCAAACACGTGACCGACCATCGCCTCGATCACGACGGCTGCACCGCGATGTGCCGCGCCGCCACCTACGCGCGCACCCCCGACGAATCCAAGGCGCTCAACAAGCGCGATGGCCCGATGATCATCCTCGCCGGGAGTGGCATGGCCACCGGCGGCCGCATCGTGCATCACCTCGCGCACCGCGGTCGCGACCCGAACAACGCGGTCCTGCTCGTGGGCTACCAGGCGGCCGGCACGCGCGGGCAGGCCCTGCTCGGTGGCGCCGAGGGCGTGAAGATCCACGGGCAATTCATCCCGATCAAGGCGGAGCGCCTGCGCATGGACAGCCTCTCGGCGCACGCCGACGCGGGCGAGCTGCTCGAGTGGCTCCGCACGTTGCGCACCCCGCCCCGCAAGGCCTGGATCAACCACGGCGAGCCCGCCGCCTCCGACATGCTCCGGGTCCGCATCAGGGACGTGCTGGGCTGGGAGGCCGAGGTGGCGCGGCCCGGCCAGCGCGTGGAGCTCGACTGACGATGCCCTCTCCCCTCGTCCTCCCCTTCTCCTCGCTGACCCTCGCCGACGTGCCCGTGGTGGGCGGCAAGAATGCCTCGCTCGGCGAGATGGTCCGGTCGCTGTCGCCGAAGGGCGTGCGGGTGCCCGACGGCTTCGCCACCACCTCCGACGCCTTCCGGTCCTTCCTGGCACAGGACGGTCTCCGCGAGCGGATCGCCAGGTTCCTGGTGAACCTCGACACCGGCAACGCCGACGGCCTCGCCCGCGTGGGCCGCGCCATCCGCGACGCCATCCTCGCCACGCCCCTGCCAGCCGACCTCGCGCGCGCCGTGGTGGAGGCCTACCGGGGCCTGGGCGACGGCGTGCCCGGGGGCATCGACGTGGCGGTGCGCTCCTCGGCCACCGCCGAGGACCTGCCGGACGCGAGCTTCGCCGGCCAGCAGGAGACCTTCCTCAACGTGTGCGGCGAGGCGGCGCTGCTCGACGCCGTCCGGCGCTGCATGGCCTCGCTCTACACCGACCGCGCCATCTCCTACCGGGTGGACAAGGGCTTCGCGCACGACGCCGTGGCGCTGTCGGTCGGGGTGCAGCGGATGGTACGGGCCGACCTCGCCTGCTCCGGCGTGATGTTCTCCATCGACACCGAGACCGGCTTCCCCGACGTCGTGCTGGTGACAGGCGCCTGGGGCCTCGGGGAGACCGTGGTGCAAGGGGCGGTGAACCCCGACGAATTCGTGGTGTTCAAACCCGCACTGGCCCGTGGACTTTCACCCATCTTGCAGAAATCGCTCGGCGCGAAGGAGCTGAAGATGGTCTACGCGACCGGAGGCACCCGGGGCACGCGCACCCTCCCCGCGCCGGCTGCCGATCGGGCCCGCTTCGTGCTCGACGACGAGGAAGTGCTCACGCTCGCCCGCTGGGCCTGCGTGATCGAAGACCACTACTCAAGTGCCCGGGGCGACCGCGTGCCCATGGACATGGAGTGGGCGAAAGACGGCCGGACAGGCGAGCTGTTCATCGTGCAGGCCCGTCCCGAGACGGTCGTGGCCCGGCGCGACGCCACCGTGCTGGAGCGCTGGGTGCTCGACGGCACCGGGGAGACCCTCCTCACCGGCCGATCGGTCGGCGACCGCGTCGGCAGCGGCCCGGCGCGGGCGGTCACCGACGTGCACCACCTGGGCGAGTTTCGCGACGGCGAGGTGCTGGTGGCCGACCGGACGGACCCCGACTGGGAGCCGATCATGAAGAAGGCGGCGGCGATCGTCACCAGCCGCGGCGGGCGCACCTGTCACGCCGCCATCGTCAGCCGGGAGCTCGGCATCCCCGCGGTGGTGGGCGTCGGCGATACCGCCGGGCGCGTGGGCGACGGCGACCTGGTCACCGTGGCCTGCGACCGCGGCGACGAGGGCCGGGTGCTGCGCGGCGCCGTTCCCTTCCACGTCGAGCGCACCCCGCTCGGCGAGGTGCCGCGACCGCGCACGAGAGTCATGATGAACGTCGGCAACCCCGCCGAGGCATTCCGCCTGTCGCGACTTCCAAGCGACGGCGTGGGACTGGCGCGACTGGAGTTCATCGTCAGCAACTGGATCGGGGTCCATCCCCGGGCGCTCCTGGAGTACGGCACGCTCCACCCGTCGCTCCAGGCCCAGATCGCCAAGGCCGCACGCGGCTTCGTGCCGGGCCCGGGCTGGTTCGTGGAGCGCCTCGCGCAGGGCGTGGGCACCATCGCCGCCGCCTTCTTCCCGCGCCCCGTCATCGTCCGCCTGTCGGACTTCAAGACCAACGAGTACGCGCACCTGCTCGGGGGGGAGGCCTACGAGCCCCGGGAGGAGAACCCGATGATCGGCTTCCGCGGGGCCTCGCGCTACTACGACCCGCGCTACCGCGACGCCTTCGCGCTCGAGTGCCAGGCGCTTCGCCGGGTGCGGCAGGACATGGGCCTCGCCAACGTGGTGCTGATGGTGCCCTTCTGCCGCACGCCGGAGGAAGGCCGCCTCGTGCTCGCGGAGATGGCGAGGCACGGCCTCGAGCGCGGTCGCGACGGGCTCGAGGTGTACGTGATGTGCGAGTTGCCGTCGAACGTGGAGCTGGCGACCGAGTTCGCCGAGGTGTTCGACGGCTTCTCCATCGGCAGCAACGACCTCACCCAGCTGATCCTCGGCGTCGACCGCGACTCCGAGCTGGTGGCGCGGCTCTTCGACGAGCGAAACCCGGCGGTCACCCGCGCCATCGCCCGCGTCATCCGCGCCGCGCACGACAGTGGCCGGAAGATCGGCATCTGCGGGCAGGCGCCGAGCGACCACCCGGAGTTCTTGCAGTTCCTGGTGGAGCAAGGGATCGACTCCATCTCGCTCAATCCCGATACCGTCCTGCGCGGGACGCTCGCGGCGATGGCGGCGGAGAGCGCGCCGCCCCCTGGTACCATGCGCCCATGAAGCTCCTGCTCAACGGCTGCGGCGTGGGCGTGTTCGCGACGGCCTGCTGCTGCGGTGGGCTCCTCGACGATCTCCCGGAGGTGCCAGAGGAGGGAGCGGCCGAGGATGCTCCGGCCGGGGTCACGATGTACGTGGTTGCCGCCTCCGCCCTGAAGGTCCGCGCCGCGGCTTCCTCGTCGGCGGCCGAGATCGGCGAGTTCACACGGGGCACCGCCTTCGTCGTGACCGGGGGCGCGACCAGCCGGGAGACCGTGTCGGGGATCGAGGGGGGCTGGGTTCCCGTCTGGGTTGACGGCCTCGCCGGCTATGCCTTCGACGGATTCCTCCTCACTCACGCGGCCCCGCCCACCACGTGCACCTCGCTCGCCGACTGGGCGCTGGCCATCGGCCACGCGGGCGCACCCGAGGAAGTGATGCGCGCGAGCTGCGCGTCGATGGGGATCGGCGACGAGGGCATGGACGGCGCTTGCGACGTCACGCGCCGGACGCCCCTGCACGGCGGCGGCTACTACGAGCTGAACGAGGGCTACGAGTGGGGCAGCGAGACGCTGTACCTTCCCGACGTGCCACGCGACGCCTTCTGGGCGGCGGCCCGGAACTGCGTTGGCAGCCAGGGCCAGCTGTCGCGACTGGGACTACCACGAACCAGCGGCGTCGTGAAAATCGACGCGGCCGACGGCGGAGAGGGCGCCGCCGTGGTGGAGCCAGGCTCCTGGGGCTGGGAGTGGTCGGAGGGGTGCGGGGCCTTTCTCCGCGTGAGCGCCGCCGACCGCGGCTACCTCGTGAGCCACGGCGGCGGCTGCTAGGCGTAGTACCACCGGCCAGCCACCCTCTGGAAACGACTGTCCTCGTGCTGATCCACCTCGCGATCACCCTGCCGGAGCCGCGCGGTGAACGACACTCGCCCCGCGTCGCCATCGGCGGAGGACGAGTGGACCACCAGCCCCTCGAAGCGCACCGTCGAGGTGTAGGCCCGCAGCTCCGCGAGCCAGGTGGCGCGGTCGTCGCGCCAGTGGGCGCTGCCGCGCAGGGTGGTGTCCACGATGTACCCGCAGGCGCCGGTGGCGTAGGCGGTGTAGCGCGAGCGCATCAGCGCCTCGGGCGTGGGGGCCGGCTCGCCGTCGAGGTAGCGACCGCAGCAGCCCTTGCCCTTCCGGCCGGAGCCGCACGGGCAGGGCGCATTGCGCGAGGGGCCGGGCATGCGCGTCGGTATCCCGGCGCGCCGCGGGTCTGAGACGGGATGATACACTCGCGACGGAGCGTCCAGCGCTGCTCACCTACTTGACCGCCTGCACCGCCGGGTTTACCTGGGGCGGGTGGGGGGTAGCACCTCGAGCCGCACCAGCGCGCGGTCCGGCGGGAACAGGCCGTCGCCGAAGAGGGCGTCGGCGCAGCGCCAGTCCAGCGGCGGCGCCGCAGAGATGGCAGCGGCGAGCGGGCTGCCCGCCCAGAGCGACAGCGACTCCAGCAGCGTCAGCAGCGCCCGCGGGTGGCGCGGGAACGGCGGCAGCGCCGCCTTCAGGATCTCGTCGCCCTCCGGGCCCGTCACCAGGACCCGCAGGCGGCCCCGCGATGGGTGTATCGTCGTCTTCCAGCTGTGCATCTTCGACCTCGGCCGGGGCGGGGGTTGGACTTGCCCCCGGCGACGGCGAGCCTGGCACCGTCGCGGTCCCAGGGGCACCGTGATCCCCCACGGGAGGCAAGAGCCCCGCCCGCCGGCTCCGTCGCCGCAGCCGCCGTCCGCTGCACGCGCACCGGCGACCTACACGTGCGCGGATCTCGCTCGCTGGCGAACGGCGGCCGGACTGGCCCAGCGCGCTGCGGCACAACGGCTGGGCGTCGCCCCGAGCACAGTCGCGAAGGCCGAGTTGCTTCCGATGAAGGCGCTCGGCGAGCCGCTGGTGCTCGCGCTCTCCCGGCATGTCGCGCCCTGAGGCGGGACCGCGCTTCCGTGCTTCCCAACGGAACTCTGCCATCTTTCGTGAAGCGTCTAGGCGGCGAGAGAAGCGCCGGGCCGACCGGGATCGCTCAAGGCGTGGGAAGCCCCGCACGTACCGAGCAAGCCGAACGGAAGCGCCGCCCCGGGCACCGCGATACCCGCGGCCGATGGCAGTTCAGGCCTTCCACCGCACCCTGGTACTCGCCGCGACCGACCGAGCGGGCGTCCGCGCTGAGGTGCTCGCAGCCTGGATCGAGGAGCTGCCTGGGACCCCCTCTGAGCGCAACACCTACCGCTATGACGTCGAATTCCTATCCGACGGCGGGCGCGTCTACCTTCGACGCCCAGCGTGGAAGAACAAGGGAGCTGATTTCGTGGTCTATTGTGAAGGTTTCACCAGGTATAAGAACGGGAACGACGCCCCGCCATCGCACGGTGACCTGCAGAGCGCCATGCGCCGCGTCGCCGCCCGGTCGCCGAGCCATCGTGCGGAATTGCTCCTCGCGTTGCGACGAATCTGGGACTGCGAGGCGAGCGGCGTAGTTCTCGCAGACCTCAACTTGCTTCGGCGCGACGCGGATGCTGAGCGCGCGCTTCTCGTTGCCAAGTGGCTGTTCATCGAGCAGGACGTCACATACTGGACGGAAAGCGGTCGGCACATGCTCCGAAGAGGTCTCGAGGCCGAGTTCGGTGCCCTGCCCTAACCGCTGGGCTTCGTCCCGTCCGCGGGATAAGAGCCGTCATGCAGATCACGTCCGCCAACAGCAGCCGAGTGGGACCGTTCCTCAAGTGGGCGGGGGGGAAGGGGCAGCTCTTGGAGCAGTTCGGACGCTTCCTGCCGCGCTCGCTCGCCGGCCGCGGGTACGTCGAGCCGTTCATGGGCTCGGGCGCCGTATTCTTCGAAGTCGTCCAGACCCGCTCACCATCTCGCGCAACGCTACTTGACGCGAACCCCGAGCTCGTCAACCTCTTCGTTCAGGTCAGGGACAACGTCGAGAGCCTCATACCGCTCCTGGCGGAGCACCGAGCCCGCCATAACGAGCCGGGCATCACGGATGAACGCCGAAAGACCTACTACTATGGCGTCCGCGCCTCACGCCCTGACGCGGGTTCGCTGGCCGCCGCTGCCCGCTTTCTCTACCTGAACAAGACGTGCTTCAACGGACTCCATCGCCTGAACAGCAGGGGCGAGTTCAACGTGCCGATGGGCAACTACACCGCGCCGACCATCTTCGACCCGGACCACCTCCGCGCTGCTTCTCGGCTCCTAGAAGGTGTGACGTTGGAGGTCGGCGAGTTCCGGAGCCTCGGCAAGCACGTGCACGAGGGCGACTTCGTCTACGCCGACCCCCCCTACGAGCCGCTCTCGCAGACCTCTTCGTTCACGGCCTACGCCAAGGACGGGTTCTCGCGGGACGACCAGGCCGCTCTGGCTGCAATGCTCTCCGGCCTCAGTGATCAGTGCCAGTGGATGGCCTCGAACAGTACGGCGACACTGATCGAGAACCTGTACGACCGCCCTGGCATGTACAAGCACTACGTCATGGCCTCACGCTCCATCAATTCCGTCGCCTCTGGCCGAGGCAAGATCCGCGAGCTGCTGGTCACGAACTATGAGGTTGGGACGCCCGCTCGTGCTGCTCCCCAGCAACCCCTGTTCCCGCGTACGGAGGATGTCGCCGGCCATGGCGCACCTTGACTTCTATGCCAGAACCTTCGGCGCGACCTCGCAGGACGCGGCGTTCCGACACTTTGTCGGCCACCTGCAGAACTACTACGACGCCAACTTCTATGTCGATTGGGCCAAGGCGATCGCCAATGCTGGCCGTTTCGAAGCTGAGCTGGCGTTGTTGTCCACGCTCTGCAAGAAGCCGGATCGCCTGGACGCCGCACGGGCACTGCTTCGCCGGTACCCGCAGATCATCCCCGCGCTGCCGATTCTCGTGGCATGTCGCGGGCCGGTCGTTCTGGTCGAGGATCTCGCCTCCGCGCGGGTTGCAAGCTACGACTTTGAGGCCCCGTCGGCCGCGAAGTTGGACGCGGCTGTAGAACACTACTCTCTCTTTCTCGTGGCCTCGGGGATACTCGACCTGCTTGAGCACATCACCTCGGTGCGCGACTACGTGGTCGGCGTCGAGGTGGGAATGGACACCAATGCCCGGAAGAACCGGGGCGGCGACTGCGGAGTGCGAGCCCTTCGGCCATGGGTGAGCCAGGTGCTCCAAGCAGTCCCCGGTGTTGAGGGCGAAGCGGAGGTGTCCTCCGACCGCTTGCGGCAGATGGGATGCTCCCTTCCATCCAGCGCGAATGGCCTGGTGTGGGACTTCGCGCTCTGGACCCGGGCTCCCCACCGTCGCCGCTTCATCGTGCTTGAGGTCAACCACTATGGATCCTCTGGATCGAAACCTCCTGCGATCGCCCGTGAGTACACCGCGCGCGCACGAGACCTTCAGGGCGGCCGGCGTCGGCTTCGTCTGGGTGACGGATGGCTTGGGGTGGCAGTCCATGCAGAACCCCCTCAGGGAGGCGTTCGGTGCGATGGATTGGCTGGTCAACATCAAGCTCGCGTCGAAGGGAATGCTCGAGGCCGCCGTGCGAATCGAGCTCAGGACTTGACTTACAGCTTCGTTCGTGCGACTGTCATAGGCCGCCGCGGCGAGGACGAAGCGCCCTGACCACGCGATCGTAGTGCACGCCCCCGATCTCCGGCGGGGGCCGGCCTTTGACCTCGGCACGCGCCAGCACAGTAGCGAGCGGCACACCGTCAACCAGTTCTTGCAGCCTGAATCCAGCCATCTTCCGGCCCTGATAGCGGGGCATCGGGTAGTTGATGTCCTCCTGCGCCCAGATCCACTTCAGCGACTTCACGATGAAGTCGGTGGGCTGAACGCAACCGAGGTCGCGCACGGCGCCTTCAGGTTCGGCCCCGCCGAACACCTCGAACGCGTGATCGACGAAGGCGATGCCCCGAGCGCGATCGCGCCGAAGTGCGGCATCGAAGTCACGAAGCATGTCGACGTGGGAAAGGGACTTTCCGCGGGTCCGCCCATCCGACTCGAAGAGCGAGACGGCAAAGTCGTGCTCTCCCTTGTACCCAGGCTTCGTGACTCCAATGAAGTACCAGCTTTGAAGGCGCTCAACGAGGTGGTCGCCCGGCGCGAGTTGTCTCGTTCGGGCAGGGAACGTGTCGTACGGTCCGTTCGGCAGCAAAGGAAACATCTGCGTCATCCGGTGGCGAACAGGGGGGGCGTGGATCGAGCAATAGTCCACCGCTTCTTGGTGAGGTCCAGAAAGCCGTCGTCGGTATCGATTCCCACATAGCGGCGGCCCAACCGCATCGCCGCGATGCCCGTCGTTCCGCTGCCGTTGAAGGGGTCGAGAACGAGGTCCCCGGGACGGCTGGCGGCGAGGAGGATTCGCTCCAGGAGCGAGAGCGGCTTCTGCGTGGGGTGCTTGCCCTCGGTCTTCTCTCCGGCTCCGGGGGCGGTCAGGGTCCAGACCGCCTTCATCTGTTTGCCGCCGTTCATTCGCCGCATGTCGTCGTAGTTGAAGGTGTGTCTGCTCCGCTCGCTCGTCGCGGCCCAGAGCAAGGTTTCGGTCGAGTGGGTGAAGTATCGACAACTCAGGTTCGGTGGGGGATTGGGCTTCTCCCAGGTGATCTCGTTGAGCAGTTTGAAGCCGAGTTGTTGCATGGCAAAGCCGACCGAGTAGATCACGTGCCGGGTCCCTGACACCCAGACGGTACCGTCTGGATGAAGGCGCTGCCGACAGCGCTCGAGCCAGGCGGTGTTGAAGGCGTGCATCTCGCCGACGGACGCGAGCCGGTCCCACGCGCCCTTGTTCACCGAGGTCATCCGCCCCGACTGGCAAGTCACGCCGCCGTTGGAGAGGAAGTACGGCGGATCGGCGAAGATTAGCTTCGCCTCAACGTCGGCGAGGCGCGGCAACAGATCCAGACTGTCCCCTTCGTAGAGGACGAAGTCGCCATCGTCGCTGCGGAACCATGGTGTCGGCTGAAGCACACCTCCCTCATAGCGCGCCCCCGTCGCAGCGGGAAGTCGTCGTCCGCCCCCTCGGCCTCCTCACCCCGCCCACCGCACGCCCTCCCCAGTTTCGCCCCCTGCCACCGACGGCGGGCCAGCAGGATCCTGGTCGTCGCGGGAGGGCTCCCCAACGGCCCCCCGTTAGACTCGCTGACACCCACATCCACGACGATACCAACGCCCCGCGTCGTCAGCGGATAGCGCTTGAGTGCACATCGTCGCAAGCGGACACCACTTGAGTGCACAACTGGGCGCCTCGCGGGGCGCCACCGGGCGTCTGGAGTGGGCGCACCTCGCGAATTGTGTCGGTTTACCCATGACCGCGCCGCTCGCTCTCAGCGTTACGCCCCCGCAGCTGTGCACTCGAACTGCGACCGCTCACGACGGTGCGCATTCAAGTGGTATCCGCTCACGACGTTCCTGCGGCTGGGTTCCATCGGG
>Ga0194120_10011233_pt1 | contig 10808 bp, 10 predicted proteins | sample TA2MahCa65mmetaG_FD_148642 | JGI IMG/M metagenome (GOLD analysis project Ga0194120, IMG submission 148642) | Freshwater microbial communities from Lake Tanganyika, Tanzania - TA2015019 Mahale Deep Cast 65m | ecosystem: Environmental > Aquatic > Freshwater > Lake | place: Tanzania: Lake... | reverse complement strand
GGCGACATGGTCCCACACATTCGCATCGAAGAAGAATTACTGACGATCGTTGAAATTCCAGGCAGCGACGACACGGACATCAAGCTCGCCGTGACCGCTGTCCCCGACGAGAAGAAAGGGGAGCGTCTGATCGTCCTTCACAAGCGGTTGTCGAAGACGGTGGCTGAGATCCTGAAGGAATTGGGAATTCGCGAGCTGCCGAACCTTTGGATGCCATCCGCGGACAGCTTTCTGGAAGTGGAATCCATTCCGCTGCTCGGCACGGGGAAACTCGACCTCAAGGCTGTGAAGGATATGGCGCTCAAGGCATTTGGGCCTCAATGACAACCGCGGACAACTGCTTGACACCTTTCCGAATCGACCGCTAATGTTCCGCCCGCCTCAGGCAGCCAGAATTTCTGGCAACTTGAGTCAGGTCTTGCAGCCCGTCTTGCCGAAGACATGCAGGCCAACCGTCGCGACCGGCAATGGTTTCGGACACTGATTTGAATCAGCCGATCCCGTTGGCCCAGCCACTCCCCGGGGGATTAGCTCAGTTGGGAGAGCGCTTGCATGGCATGCAAGAGGTCAGGGGTTCAAGTCCCCTATCCTCCATTTTTGTAACTCGAGAAACCGAAAGCGGTTCTGCTTACCTTCCGATGGTCGGAAGAGCGGTTTGACAACTTCGATTTTCAGTAGCCTACTGAAATGCGAAGGGAACCGCTCCGATGATCCGCGCAAATTCACATGTGCCCAAAATGTCGCGGCACACGACGGGGCAAGCCGTTGTCCGCCTCTCTGGGAAGGACCACTACCTCGGATCATTTGGATCGTCTGAGGCACAGGTTCGTTACGACGCCCTCATCGCCGAGTGGCTGGCTCATGGACGTCTGCTGACCGAGATGGTGTCGGGGGAGTTGTCGGTCAACGAGCTCGTGCTGGCCTATTGGCAACAGCATGTCGAGGTTCATTACCGCAAGGGCGGCAAGCCCACGTCGGAAGTCAGTTGCATTGGAGCCGCACTTCGATTCTTGAAGGACGCCTACGGGTTGACCGCAGTGTCGGAGTTTGGGCCGCTGCGATTGAAGGCAGTGCGTGAGAAGATGATCGCGGCCGGGATGTCCCGGCGGGTTGTGAATCGGTATGTCGGCAAAGTTAGGGCCGCGTTTCGGTGGGGAACCGAGAATGAACTGGTACCGCCCAGTGTGTTTCACGGACTGCAATCGGTCGCGGGACTCAAAGCGGGACGATGCGACGCACACGAAACTGATCCGGTCAAGCCGGTGCCAAACGCGTTTGTCGAGGCGGTGCTGCCGCTGGTGTCGGCTCAAGTACGAGCGATGATTGAACTGCAACGGTTGAGCGGCATGCGCCCCGGCGAGGTGTGCCAGTTGCGAACCTGCGACATTGAACTGACGGGCAAGGTGTGGATCTATCGGCCCCGGGCTCACAAGACCGAGCATCACGGGAAAGTGCGCGAGATCTATTTTGGTCCCAAGGCCCAGGAAATTCTGCGCCCCTGGCTCAAGCAAGACCTGCAAGCGTTTGTGTTTTCGCCAACGGAAGCGAAAACCTCTCTGATCGCGCAACGCCGGCAGTCCCGGAAATCACCGTTGTGGCCAAGCCATGTCCGGCACCAGCAGCGAAAGCGGAAGCCGAGTCCCAAGCGAGCGCCGAAGGCTCATTACACGACGGCGACTTACCGACAGGCGATCGAATACGGGATCGCCAAAGCCAACCGGCAGATCAAAGAAGACGAACGGAAACTCCCTAACTGGAGCCCGAACCAACTTCGTCATAACGCCGCCACGGCGCTTCGCAAAGAATTCGGTATCGAACTCGCGAGAATCATCCTCGGTCACAGCACGGCATTCACAACCGAAATCTATGCCGAAGCTGACCGCGACCAAGCGCTGGCGGTGGTGGGCAAAATCGGTTGAAGCGTGATGCTTCAGCCAAGTGGTTCCGCCCGTGCTGTTCTCGGACGTTGGATACCAATTTCAAGTCGCAGAATCGACAGCCCAGCCACCAAAGGAGACAACCACCCAATCCTTCGCAAGTTAGGTGTCTAGCAATTGGCCAGTCGCAAGACCGCGATCATTGACAAGCCCGCTGTTCATTCATGTCATCAATGCCTAATCGAGTTTTTCGAACAGCATTCGTCGGACTTGTTCAAGAGTGAATCCAAGATGGTCAAGAGCTTTTGCGAGATCTGGTGGGAACTCCAAAAGGAATTCGCCGTTTACCAACAAGCAACGCCGGGATTGCGTTACTTTCTTCTTCCTGACGATCGCGTTGGTTCGGCCCAATCAAAACTTCATCAGCTATGCCGGGATCTCCAGTTGCCAGAGTTATTCGGTCCAGAAGATTCGAGCCTTCTGGACCGGTGCGATGACCCACTATTCGGATCGTCGTGGCGAAGGTTTCGTCCGTTTCAAGCTGCGGGGCTTCGCATCGGGCGGTTTCAAGACGAGTGCGTGCAACTTGCGATTGACCGCCAAGAGATATGCGCGAAATGGATCGGCGACCCTCCGAATTCTCCGGTGAATGATACGGTCTCTCTCCACCGATATTTACGGGAGCAGTGTCGGCAGATCTTTCTTTGTAGCTCTGAGAGCATGCTGCCGGACGATGCCGCCGTCGGGACCGTGGACCGTGTATTGCAGAATGTGCGACATACTTCGGATTGGCTTTTTGCGATGGGTATCTTGACCGAAGAACCAATCGAAATTCGGAATCCAACTTCGCTGGCCGACGCAAAAGAAATGGTGTTTCGATTACTGAATTGGATTGGGCGCATGAGTCCCAATTCCTTGGTCCCATCGGAAGCCACAACCAATCGGCCGACGTGGCTTCATTTTGAATGCGAGGAACCTCCCCGTTCGCATACTTACGGCCCAGTCACCGCAAAATATGACGAACTTGGATTTGCGCTCCGGAGAGAAATTGATCCCGCAGTAGGCAAGACTCAACTTCGGAAACACTTTGCGAAAAAAGCCGGAACAATTCGACCGCTGTTTTGGGTCCGAGAAACGGTCGGACTCGATTCGGTGGACGTGTATTTTGTCACGGCGACGTTGAAAGATTCTGTTGAAGCACGGCTGAAGGAATATCGAGCCCTCATCGCAGCGAAACCGAACGAAACTCAACGTAACTCAACGAAATCGGCTTCGAAGAAAACGCGCGCAAAGAAGTAGTCTCATCGCCACTCGGTCCAGTGACATCCCTAGCATCCGCTGCTCGATCGGTTTGATCGACAGCATTTCGATGCAAAGGATCGTCACATGTCCGGCAGCACTACGCACCTTGGCCTGTCCGGCCGCCATTCAATCAACAAGCTCGCCCGTCGCGAGGGAGTTGCCGCGGCGACGGTTTGGCGGTGGATCACCCGTGGCGTCCGTGGCCATAAGCTGCTCTCGGTGCGCGTTGGCGGGCGGAGATACATCCGCGACTGCGATTGGGAGGAGTTCCACGCGACAATGAATGAAGATTTAGACAAATCACGAACAAGTCCTGCCAATACTGTTTCTGCAAAGGCGGTTAAAGCAGGCTTAGCGCTCGATGAGCTTCTTGGCACTTGCCGCCGACCTGCGGGCGCGTGATCCGCATTGCCTTGCGTTGCAAAACGCGAACGCCCGCACGGTGACAGCCGGCGGGCGTTCAACATCGGAACCACAAGCACCCTCAAATTATCGCACAACGACATGACAGACAATAATGCTTCGCCTGTATTCGGAGTCCCAATCTCCATCACCATTGACGACCAGGACACGCCCGTCGCTCCCATCGACGTCACTTCGCCCGAAGTTATGCAGGCCCTGCGCGAGCGAGTCGGATCCGCGAACTCCGTTGTCATCCATCAATGGGATCGTGTCGCACGATTGCCTTTCGAACCGCGTCAAGCCTTCCTCGAACTGGCCGCGATCTCCGGCCCCGTCACCACCGTCCGCGTCGGTGAGACGTCCTATCCGGATGCTTTCGCGGCGTCGCTCGCACTTCCAGTCGACGTCGATGACCTGACCGACGTAGCGCGCTATCAGGACTTCGCGATCGCGGTCGCCACCGCATGTCATCCCGGCGCAGCCTCCGAGGCAGCCCGCCGCATCCGTGACCGGCTGCGGGAGCTTGGCGTGCAGGCTGATGACGTTCGCAGCCTCGCTCGGCGAATACGGGATGGTGCGGTACTCCCAAAAAATCCAATCATCTTGAAGCCGCAAGACGCGGCGGACATCTTCTTGGCAGCGAAGCAGGAAGTGAGGTTGGTGCGCGGCGAAACCGACATCAAGACGCCGCCCTGCTGGTACTACAATGGCGACATCTATTTATGGACCGGCATGTACTGGATGCGCGAGTCTCACCTTACCGAAACCGTTACTCGCGTCCTCCAAACCCAGACCCAACATCCGCTGTCCGGCCAGTTCGTGCAGAGCGCAATCATCAATATCCGCGCTAAGGTGTTGTTGGACAGGGGCGGCATCTCTCTGCCGATGTTCGTGGAGGAGGATCCACCAGTTTGCAGGCCCTATCAAGTGTTGGTCTTCGAGAACGGCTTCATCGAAATCGAGGACATGCAAAGAAGTGGCACGCTTCCTTCCCTTCATCCGCACGACGCCCGCGTGTTCGCCTGCTCGGCGCTGACGTACCCGTACGATCCTACCGCGCTGTGTCCATTATGGCAGGATACCATCGCGGAAATCCTGCGGCCACAGGGGGCCGATGACCACCGAATCGCAGTGCTTCAAGAGTTTTTGGGTTATGTGCTCTTGGTGGGTGATTGCCGTTTCGAGAAATTCTTGGTGTTGGTTGGCGGCGGGGCGAACGGCAAATCGACCGTCTTGAAGGTGATTACGGCAGCCTTTGGGTCCATCAATGTCTCCCATGTTGGGCTGGAGTCTTTCGGCAGCGATCCACACTTGCTCGAGATGGCGAACAAGTGGGTCAACACCGCTTCGGAAATGCACCGTATCGAGCGTGTCGAAGAAGGACTCCTCAAAACTTTGGTCAGCGGCGAGTCGCGCGTCGTGAATCGGAAGTTTCTGCCAGCGACGACGTTTTTCCCAACTGCGAAATTGATCTTTTCGACCAATGCTCTTCCGCAATTCGCCGACACCAGCATGGGGATCTGGCGGAGGATGATCGTCATCCACTTTCTCGAAGTCTTTGCCGGCGATCGCTGCGATCTTTATCGAATCGATCGTCTCATCGCGGAACGAGCTGGCATCCTCAACTGGATCCTGGCCGGCGCAATGCGATTACTTCGCCAAGGCGGCTTCACCCGATGTGCGGTCTGCGAGGCGGCACTTCACGAGTATCAACTGGATTCTGATCCGTTCCGGCAGTTCCTGGATGAATGCTGCGATCTCCAGCCCGATCGGGCCGTTCTGGTCGCGGACCTATACCGTGCTTATTGCATTTTCTGCGACCGTAATAACCGTGGTGCCAAAGGAAACGCCGTAATCGGACGGCAAGTCAAAGGCCTCCCCGGTGTCGTCAGGCATCGTGAGTCATCAGGTCGCCGCGAATACTACTACGAGGGCATCGGGCTCCGTTCACCGCTCTCCCTCGGCTTGTACCTGCGCCCACCCCAGCGCGAAGGGGCCGGCCATCCTCGCGGCGTGATGGTAGGACGTCCTACTACGTCCTAGTGGGACGGGAGATCTAGGACGAGGCAAAGTAGTGGTGAGAGAATAGGTTAAGACGAGTACGTCCTAGCGTCTTAGTAATTTATGTTCTCAAATAATGAAAACAATATAACGGTGATCAGTTCCAGATACTTGTTGATTGATATAGAGCGTTGTGCCCTGCTTATCCCAGACGGACAAGCCGTAACGGCAGTGAATGGCAATAGTTAATGTCGTCCTAGATCGTTTTCGACTAGGACGGACAACTCAAGGAAACCATCAATGTTCGGTGAACCTCTCAATCCTAGACTCTACAAAGCCCTCCAGCGTGTTTTCGGCCATATTGGTATCGCGAATGCTGGGATGCCGTTTCGCGTCCGGCGACGGGAAAGCCCATTATGCCCCGGCAGATTGCTCAGCACGCCCATTTCGTCCGGCGAATACTACTGCGTGTCATGCCCAGACTGTCGCGACACGCGCAAACGGCTGTGGATCAACCACACGTGGGGTGTCCGTGATCCCGAAACCGACGACGACCATTTGTATTTGATCCATTGCTTTAATGAGAGCTGCTTCAGGACTCGTGAGCGACAAGAACGGCTTTATGACAAGCTATTTCCCTTCAATTACAACGCTCGGATGCGGCTGTGCGAATTGACGATGGCTGCTACCAGCAATGAGCCAGTCTCCGTCGAACCAGTCACGGCCACGCTCCCGGAACCCCATTTGTCAATCACAGATCCGGCCTGCCAGGCTGCCTGCGACTACCTTGCTTCGCGTGGTTTCGATCCTGATGAAATAGCCAAGTGGTGGGGCGTTGGGTTTGTGTTTGAGAGTCCGGTCGGACATTACACGCTCCGGCAACGGCTCCTGATCCCAATCTACACACTCACTCCGAATCTCGATCGTGCCCCTGAGCATGTCCTCGCCGGCTGGCAAGCCCGAGCCATTACCGACTTCGCGAACGACGGTCCGAAGTATCTCTCGATGGCCGGTATGCGCAAGTCACACGTCCTGTATGGCCTGCCCGAAGCCGTCGCGACCACCAGCCCGATCATCATCGTCGAGGGCGTGACGGACGCTTGGCGCTTCGGCAGCAACGCCGTCGCGACGCTCGGCAAGTCCATCAGCCCGGCCCAGGTCCAACTTCTGCTACGGCACTTCCGTGGCCGGCCCATCGGTGTGATGTACGACGCGGACGCGGTCATGGAAGGCCGGATCGTGACGTCGAAAATCCGCCAAGCCCGGCGCGAGTGGTCCGACACTTCGCCGGTGATGGAAGTGCCTGTACCGGTCGGCCGCAAGGACGCTGGTGAGTGCTCGCGGGAGGAGTTGTGGGCCGCCGTCGCGAACATCTTTCCGACAACGGTAGCGAGCGGACTCGTGCGGATCTGAGGCAGACCAGAGCACACCGCCTTAAGCGCTGCACAACAACAGGACTCAGTCCAGTACATAGAAACCACGGTAATTAGGAACCACCATGAAAACGACATCCTTCTTGATTACTACCGCGCAGTACGCCCGCCCGCCGCCGGGCCGTCGGCATCACTCCCCGTCCGCACTGCCAGCCGCCGATGGTCGGCGGCTGGTTTCATCCGTCGTGGCCGTGTCCCTGCCCTAGCAGGGGCGGCCACATGTTGGAGCTCTGAAAAATGAATGAAATCCAAGCCTCTCGTCCCATTCGGAAGCGCAGCCGCAAAGTTACGCGTCCGCCCGAGCCTGAATCGCACCAGCCAGACCAACCGATCCCGTCGCTGGACCCCAAGCAGGTCTTTTCGGCGGACAATCTGGCGAAATTGTGCAGGGTGCCCTACGCCGAAGTGGCTGCGAGCCAAGCTCTGGCGTCGCAGACCCCGCCACTGGAGACGACGAAAAAGATCACCCAGCGGTTCGTCGAGGTCGTGACGAATGGAAAGTGCCGGTCGTTCGCCGATGCCGCATCGCACCTGGCGGAATTTGGCGAACAAGGTGAAGTCATCCAGAAGCGGTTGCAGTCGGTCGTGCCAGCCCTGTTGTACGAGCCGCTGAAAAAGTTGCTGAAAACGCTGACTGTGGAAGTGGCGTTGCCTGAAGGATTCGATGAGATCTGGAGCGCCGTGCGTGCAGTTCACACCACTGCTCGCGTTCGTGGCTGGTACTGCGTCGCGACTTTTCGGTTCTTGGATTCCGATCTGATTCCCGTCGCTGAAGTCCTCATGGATCTGGCCCGCTACATTCCTGATCGCGAGACCCTTCAATGGGTGCAGTTGGGACTCACCGATCCGAGCTCGCCATCGGCCGTGCCAACGGTCGGTCGGCATAATCCATTGCTCCGCGTTGCGGCCGAGCTCCGTCGAACGCGCGTTCTGGCGGATCGTCTCGAAACCTTTCCCCATTCGGTTATGCTGCGACGAGGGCCTCACTTCGTTTTAGTGGGTGAGACCCCCTCAAACTTGTGGGCATGGGCGGAATCGCTTCGCGCGGCGATGTGCGAGGCAGGTCTGCTTTTCTTACCGACCGGCCTCCAAGCCGATGTGCGTGAAGCGCCCATCCACATCGAAGGGTTCTTGGTCGATTTCGCGGACGGTCACGCTCGTTGCCGCCTGGGTCAATATGCTTATACGTTTCTCCAAATCACTCTGCACGGTGCCTCATTTCGCGCCCCCCTGACTCAGACTCAGGCTCGCGATTTATTGTTCGAATGGACGAATTCTTATGCCCTTGGATTGACCGACCTCGTTTGCCGGCCGCCGGAGTCGCCAGAGTCGCAAGAAATCCTTCGTCAGATTCGAATGATTCTCGCACAGGCTGGCTGTCCTGAGGACGTAGTAGAATCTTTGGTCGCACAGATGCCTGGATGGATCCAGAACCAAATGAGTTGCTTTATGTTTGACGGCGCAACCTACTCGTGGCTGCTGTAGCTGTTGATGAGGCCCAGAGAGGATCGAGGTCCGGTGAGGATCGAGGTACGTTCCGGCCACTGCGATCTCAACGAGACAGAGTATGATGACGTGCCTGTGGCAGGGCCGCTGCAGGCATCTTTCCTTCGACCCTGAATACCGATCGCAGCAACAGGATTTACGACAAGAGATGAGCGAACGGCTATTGAGGAAATCACCACCAACGACAGCTTCTGCAAAACAGGCTGCGGTGACTGCCAAAGCCAAACGGATCGTCCGTCGTGTTCGCGGTCATCATCGGATGGGCACGAAAGCCAACGCCCGACAATTCACGAAGGGCACATCGACCGAGCGCTTCGCGGCGAGTAAGGGCGTGGACTCAGGTGCGATGAGACGGTTCAAGCTGTTCGCGAAATTGTACTCGGCCGAACAGCTTGAAGCGTTCTGCAAGCTCCGCAGGCCAAACGGCCTGCCGTTGCATTGGGGCTTCGTACCGTACTTGCTGACCATCAAGAACACCGAGACGCGGACCGATATGGCTGTTGATGCCGCCAAAAACGGCTGGTCTCCCGCCCGACTTCATGCCGAGATCCGAAAACTGGAAGGCCGCCCACCAGGTCACGGCCGTCGTGTCGAACTCCCGAAGAATCCCACCGATGCCATCCAGCAGATCGTTCGTGAAGGGAATCTGTGGCTGGCCCGCGCGAAGAAGTTCGTCGTGGGGTTGGCACCCAATAAGCCGGCCTCAAAGACTCGCCGTGGCGATAACAAGCTCGATCTAAGTGAACTCACTGCGTTGCTCGAAACAGTGAGTTCCGAAATCGGCCGACTGCGGAAGCAGCTTGGGCCGGAGCGTGTTTCTGCGAAGGTTCGCCGTAAACGTCGGCAGCACGGCAAGACGAGCGGCTGACGTCCATCATCAGACTTCTGAACCACCAAACTGGGCTCTCTGCTGGTTCCCGGCGACAGCGAGCGACCCAATCTCAAACACAGTCCGGTTATTAAGAGGTGAACCAAAAATGTCTCGTTACTTGTTCAAATCACAGCGCTGGCCGACCACACCGCCTCCCGAAGTCCCGCTTCCGGAGATTCCGCCGGTGATCCACCAGTGTTTTCTCGCGCAATATCGTTTGTTGTCTCTCCATGCCCAATTCCTCAACGACCGGCTGCATCGAATGCAACAAGACATGCTGCATCTCTTGGAGTCCGGCGCAACGATCCAGCCCGGCCCTTTGGGCCTGACCCAACGGGTCGTCGAACGGCAAGTCGTACTGGCCGTTGTCGGCGAACCGGTTCAACGTCGAGATATCCTTTACAAGCAACCGCCCAAACCGATGGGGCCGCAATGATAGACCTTGGCTTTGCCTGTCTTGATGGATCAACCGACGCCGCGCGGCCAGAGGTGGCATCGCTGATGGATAAAGAAAATCGGCAGGCCGGGCCGCACATGGCGACCCGGCCTGTCATCTCGACAATTCTGCTGTGTCATTCCTTCACCGGCGGAATCGCCAACGCATCGCGCTGCAACGCGGTCTGCTCGTCGCCCAGCAGGTCCGTCACCTTCGACCAAAAGACCTTGATCTCCGCCGAAGAAGCCGCGAGCCAAATTGAATCAAGCAAAGATTCCTTCTCAGCCCGCAAAGCAATGACCTGCCGGCCCAAGTCGGACTCACGCAGCAACTCGTCCTCATGCACAGTCTGCCGGCGCATGATGGCGTTCTGGATTTCGGTCTCGCCGCGGATCACGGCGTAGGTATCGAGTGACTCGGCCGGCACGCCGCGTACGCGTGCGAGCTTTTGCCGGTTGACCCGTTGTTCACGTTCGCTGAGTTCAGCACGTTGGCGTTCGACGGCCTCGCCCTCGGCGTCCAACTCGGCCAGTCCCAGCGAAGCCACTGCCCGATCATGGGCGTCCCGCTTGATGCGGTCAAAGAAGTTGGCGTCGGAGGCGGTGAGCTTCTCGATCTTCTTGTCGATGCGCTTGCTGATCTGGTTTTTCCAATGTTCCTTTTCCGCGACGGTGAGCGGCATGTGAGGTCTCCATGTTGAGGGATCGGGTTAGGTGAATGAGTCGAGCAACGGCAGACCCGTCAGCGGAATCGGCGACGACGACAGCGACATCCGGCATGGAAGCCGCGGCGGCTTCCGAGTCGCTTACCAGACTGGAAAAAGAATAAGACGACGCCGACCAGCAGCGCGACAGCAAATAATGATTCCATTTGATCTCCTATTGGTTGGAGGGATGCGGTCATCACCGCAGCTAACCGGTCCAGCGACGGCACGGCTCGCGAAACGGACACGCCGGGCAGTTCATCGCGGATGGAACCGG
>Ga0194120_10011230_pt1 | contig 10812 bp, 11 predicted proteins | sample TA2MahCa65mmetaG_FD_148642 | JGI IMG/M metagenome (GOLD analysis project Ga0194120, IMG submission 148642) | Freshwater microbial communities from Lake Tanganyika, Tanzania - TA2015019 Mahale Deep Cast 65m | ecosystem: Environmental > Aquatic > Freshwater > Lake | place: Tanzania: Lake... | reverse complement strand
CTGCGAATACGCGACCATCTTCGCCACGCTCGGCGTGCGCGTGACGGTGATCGACAAGCGCAGCCGGCTCCTGCCTTTCGTCGATTCCGAAATCACCGACGCTCTCGCTTATCACATGCAGCAGCATCGCGTGACGCTCCGCCTCGGCGAGGAGGTGAGCGGCATCGAACTCTTCGAGGACGACAAGGGCAAGCATGTCCGCATCAAGCTCGCCTCGGGCAAGCAAGTGATCGCCAACCAAGCGCTCTATTCGATCGGCCGGACCGGCGCGACCGAGATGCTCAACCTCGATGCGGCCGGCATCAAGGCCGATCCGCGAGGGCGCATCTCGGTAAACGGGAATTTCCAGACCAACGTGCCCCATGTCTACGCGGTCGGCGACGTCATCGGCCATCCTTCGCTCGCCTCGACCTCGATGGAGCAAGGCCGTTTTGCCGCCTGCCATGCATTCGGCATCGAGACCAAGAGCGTGCCCGAACTCTTTCCCTACGGCATCTATACGATCCCGGAAATCTCGACGGTCGGGCGCAACGAGGAAGAGTTGACGCGCGACGGCGTGCCCTACGAGGTCGGCAAGGCGCGCTACAAGGAGATTGCGCGCGGCCAGATCATCGGCGATTCGACCGGCGTGCTGAAGCTGATCTTCCACATGGAGACGCGCGAACTTCTGGGCGTGCACATCATGGGCGAAGGCGCGTCCGAGCTGATCCATATCGGCCAGGCCGTGCTCGCCTATGGCGGCAAGATCGACTACTTCGTCAACACGGTGTTCAACTATCCGACGCTCGCCGAGTGCTACAAAACCGCGGCCTTTGACGGCATCAATCGGCTCGGCTAGTTCGCGAAGCGAAAAAGGAACGAGGCGGCAACCATCCGGGTCATGCCGCCGCCTCGCCTTTAGACCACCGGCCCCGACGGGCTAGCGATGGCCCCAACGATGCCCGCCGCCCATACCGGGGATCAGGCCGTTCAGCTTTTCGCGCTGTTCGGGCGTGAGCGCCTCGGAAAGCTTGGCGATCGCCGGGCGCAAGGACTGGAGCGATTGCAGTCCCGCGGCCAGCATGCGCTCGCGCCGGGCAAGGGCCGCATCGATCTCCTTGGGCGGCTCGCCGGTCATTTCGGCGCAAAGCTGATCCATCGGCTTGCGCGCATTTTCCATCGCTTGGGTGAAGGTGGTCCAGGCACCGCGCTGGGCCTGGGTGATGTCGAGCTTCTTTTCGGCGTAAGCGACGATGCCGGCCATCCGCGCCGTGCGGTCTTCGCACATGCGGCCACCGCGGTGTCCGCCCATGCCGCCATGGGCAAAGGCCGAACCGGCAAAGCCGGCGCCGATCAGAAGCGCGGCCAAGGCGGTCGCCATGCGATGCTTGAAGGTCATGATATTCTCCTCTGTTGACGTTGCAGGACGGCGTCGTCCTCTGCAGCCAACATAGGAAGTCTTCGTTGCCCGGCGATGTCGGGCCTGCGACGAAATGTTACCGTCGGTAACAATGGAGACCTTCGCCCTGCCCGTCCGAGCGCCTATCTTTCGGCCATGAGCACCGAGCGCCAACCCCATGTCTTGGTCGTCGATGACGACCGCGAGGTCCGGACTCTGTTGTCCAAATTCCTCGCCCAGCACGGCTTTCGCGTCTCGGTGGCGGCGGATGGTCGCCAGATGGACAAGGCGCTTGCGCTCGGCCAAGTCGATCTGATCGTGCTCGACGTCATGATGCCGGGCGAGGACGGCCTGGCGATCTGCCGGCGTTTGCGCAAGGACAACGCCGTGCCGATCCTGATGCTGACTGCTTCGGCCGAAGAGACCGACCGCATCGTCGGGCTCGAGATCGGGGCCGACGACTACATGGCCAAGCCTTTCAATCCGCGCGAATTGGTCGCGCGTATTCGCGCCGTGCTGCGCCGGAGCCACGCCACTGCGACGCCGACAAGGGCGCGCGGGCAATGGCGCTTCGAAGGTTGGCGCCTCGATGCCCCGCGCCGCGAACTCCATCGGCCGGACGGCGTCCTGGTCAATCTGAGCGGCGGCGAATTCGATCTTCTGCTCGCTTTCGTTGAGCACCCCCAGCGCGTGCTGACGCGCGACTTGCTGCTCGATCTCGCGCGCGGCCGCGTCGCCTCGCCATACGACCGCAGCATCGACGTCCAGGTGAGCCGCCTCCGGCGCAAGATCGAGGCCGATCCGGCGAACCCGATCTTGATCAAGACCGTGCGCACGGGCGGCTATATTTTCACGCCCGAAGTCGCCGCCCTGGTAGGCGAATCATGAGCGTCTTCGGCCGAAAATTCTTTGCCGATAGTTTGACGGCGCGCTTCGTCTTGGTCGCGGCCGGGGCGATCATCGGCACGCTCTTGCTCAGTTTCGCCATCTTTGCTCTCGGCAAACCCAAGGAGATTCCCGTCTTCTCGGGTCGCTGGTTGGTCGAGCAGGTCGGCAACGTCGCGCGCGAGGTCTTCGATCGGCCCGCTGCGGAACGACGCGCGCATCTGCTCGATCTCGGGCCCATGCCGGGGCTCGTCCTCGAGTGGCAAGCCCAGAAGCCGGCGCTGCGCGACGAGCCGCTCGGCCGGATGGAGACGGCATTGGCCGGGCTGCTGCGCCATGCGCTCCGCGAGCGCGTCAATCAAGTGCTGCTCGAAGCGCATCGATCGGAGACTTGGTTTTGGCGCGGACCTTTCCGCGAGACAGCGGCGCCCGGCGATCCGCCGCCCGAGCGGCCTATGGGCGAACGCGGCGGTCGACGCGATCGCATGCGCGATTTTGCCGTCCACGGCCCCTTCGTCATCGCCATCGAAGGCCGCGACGGCACCTGGCTGGTCGTGCGCGCGGCGCAAGACCATCATGCCCGACGCCTGCTGGCGGCAGCCGCCTGGATATTGGCGATCGGCCTGGTCGTCGGCGGGCTCTCCTGGTGGGCGGCCAGACGCTTGACCGGGCCGCTCAACCGCCTGGCCGAAGCGACCCAGCGTTTCGGCATCGACCGGCAGGCCGCGCCCGCTTCCGTCGAGGGTCCGCGCGAAATTCGCGCCATTGCCGAGGCCTTCAACGACATGCGTCGGCGCATCGTCGCCTTCGTCGAAGAACGCACCGGATTGGTCGCGGCGATTTCGCATGATCTGCGCACGCCGCTGACGCGGCTGCGCCTGCGCGCCGAGGCGATTGCCGACGAGGACGAGAAGCGCAAGGTGCTCGAGGACATCGCGGAGATGGAGGCGATGATCGCCGCCACCCTCGACTTCGCCCGAGAAGATCGACGCGACGAGAAGCTTCAAGTCACGGATGTCGCGTCCATGTTGCAGAGCCTGATCGACGATCACGCGGATGCCGGGGACGACGCCGCCTACGGCGGACCGGATCACGCGACGCTCGCCTGCCGGCCGACCGCGCTCAAGCGCGCCTTCGCCAACCTGATCGACAACGCCGTGAAATACGGCGTGCGCTGCCGCGTCGTTCTCGAGGACAAGCCGCAAGCCATCGTCGTCGTCGTCGAGGACCAGGGTCCCGGAATCCCGGCGGCCGAGCGCGACGCGGTCTTTCGGCCCTTCTATCGCCTGGAGGCATCGCGCAACCGCGACACCGGCGGCGTCGGGCTCGGACTTTCGATCGCGCGCGACGTCATCCGCGGCCATGGCGGCCAGATCGTGCTCGGCGATGCCGAACCCCAGGGCCTCAAAGCGACGGTCGAATTGCCGAAAGTCGACGCAGCCTGATCAGGCCGCGGTGCCGATGTCGCGCAGACGCTCAAGATTGAGGATGCGGAGATCCTGGCGGCCCTTGGGCGAGATGCACTTCTCGCGCTTGAGACGGCTCATGGTGCGCGAGACGGTCTCGAGCGTCAGCCCGAGAAAGTCGGCGATATCGGTCCGCGTCATGGGCAGCGACAACATGTCGCCCTTGATGCCGAGACGGATTGCGCGCTCCGCCAAACTCACCAGAAACGACGCGACGCGTTCGTCGGCATGCTTGCGTCCGAGCAAGAGCATCTGCTCCTGCGCGACTGCGAGCTCGTCGCGCGCCATGGAGAGCAGGCGCTGCTCCATCTTGGGAAACCTCTCGAGCATGCCTTCGAAATCGCGCCGGCGCATCTGACAAAGATGGACGCTGGTCAGCGCCTCGGCCGTATGCGGAAAAGCATCGCCCTCGCCGAGCGCCAGGCCCAGGAAATCCGCCTCGAAGACGAACCCCGTGATCTGGCGGCGTCCGTCGGGCAGAAGCTTGAAGGTCTTGAGCACGCCCTCGGTGACGTTGAAGACATGCTCGGCCGGATCGCCTTCGAGGAAGATCGCCTGGCCCGGCTCGCGCTTGACCGGCGTGATGATCGCCTCGAACGCGTCGAGTTCCTCGTCCTTGAGGACCGAACAGACCGCGAGGGATCTGATGGCGCAATGTGCGCAAGGACCGACCGTCGCGTCATGTTGTGCGGTGCAGCGGTTCTGCACCGTTCTGATTTGCATTGGCGCGTTGACCCCGAAAAAAATCGTCTGCAGCACCTTAACCTCTCGAAAAAATTGATCCAGGTCAATGCGACAGATCGCTTGACGGTACGAAATTCCGCAATGGTACCGGCGACCCTCGACAATTCGGACGACCTCAAACTTGTTCCCCTCGGGCTCGATCGCCTGAAGGAGGCCTATCCGCTCGTTCGGGACATGGCGCCGCAAGTCACGGCCGAGCAATGGCAGGCCTATGTCGCGCCGGCACTTTCGGGCGACCCCGGGGCCGGCGTTTTCGCCATCGAAGGGACGAAGGGCTTCATCCGCGGCCTCTGCGTCTACCGGGTGGTCAAGGATATCGAGGGCGCCAAGCAATTCGTCATCGTCGAAATCGTCGTCAGCCGGACGCTCTATCGCCGGGCCGCCGCCAAGGCGCTGATCGTGGCGATGGAGCATGAAGCACGCAAGCAAGGCTGCGATGCCATCGTCACCGATTGTCCGGTCGAGTCGCGTTGGCTGTTCGATCTGGCCGCGCAGGAGGGCTACCGGCTCATGCGCTGGCGCATGTCCAAGAAGCTCGATCAGGCTGCCAAGGAATAGTCCGGCCGATCTTAGCTAGGTCCAGGACGAGCTGTTAGGCTAGATCATGCTCGAAGACTTGCTCGCCCGATGCGCGCCAGCCGATTGGTTGCCCGGCCTGATCGACGCGGCCGGTTCGCTCGGCGTGCCGGGAACTCTGTTCGCGCTCGGATTGCTCGGCGGCTTTTTCCATTGCGCCGGCATGTGCGGGCCCTTCGTCCTCGCGCAAATCGCGCGCAAGCCGGTGATCGAGCGTCTTGGTGATCGTTGGCAGTTGCCTTATCACCTTGGTCGCATCAACAGCTACGCCCTGCTCGGTGCTCTGGCCGGAGGCACAAGCGGCGCTCTGTTCGGCGCGACCGAGATCAAGTCGCTGGCGGCTTTGATGCTGGCGCTTGGCGGTCTCGCTTTCGCCATGCAGGCCGCCTCGGGTTTGGGCTGGCGATTTTCATTGCCCGCTTTGCCTGGCGCCGCGATCTGGGGACGTTTTGTCGCTCGCCTGGCCCTGCCCTTCCACGGCGGCGAATCCGGCCTCTCAGGTTATGTGCTCGGTCTGGTGCTCGGGCTTTTGCCTTGCGGTCTCTTGTGGGGCGCGCTGGCGGTCGCGGCCGGAACCGGGCGTGCGGGCGCGGGCGCCCTCGCCATGGCGAGCTTCGCGGCAGGGACCATACCGGCGCTTGCGACCGTCGCTTGGGCGGGCGGCACGGCGGGACAGCGCTTTCGGTCGTTCGCGCAAGCGCTCGCGCCGCCGCTGCTGCTCCTCAATGCCGGCTTCTTGTTCTATTTCGCCTGGCGCGCCGCGTTGTGAGCGCCGCTAGACGACCATTTCCTTATAGGCGTGCCAAGTGGCGTGCCCGATCAGCGGCAGCACGACCGCGAGACCGAGGAAGAACGGCACCAGACCGAAGCCGGTGAAAGCGACGATTAGCGCCGCCCAAAGCGCCATCGGCCGGGCATTCACGCGCACGACCGCGACCGAAGTCGCGACCGCGATAAAAAGGCCCGAATCGCGATCGAGCATCATCGGGATTGAGACCGCGGAGATCGCGAAGACCGCCAGGGCAAGCACGCCGCCCAAGGCGGTGCCGACGATCAAGAACGGCAGGCTTTGCGGCGAGAACAGCATGTTCTCCAGAAGATCGGGCAAGGTCGACGTGCCGCTCGTAAAGAACAACGTATAAAGCAGCATGGCGAGCCTGATCCAAAAGAGATGCAGGATCAACAGGAGCGCGCCCATGGCGCCGATCGGCAGGGCGTTGCGCCGCCAGGCGGTCAACACGCCGAATAGGCGCACCCTCTCGCCGGCGGCGAGCCGCCGGCTCACGTCATAGAGCCCGACAGCCAAGAGCGGTGCCAGCATCATGAAGCCGCCGGTAATCGGCAGGATCAGGTAGAACAAGTCGAAGACGAAAAGCGCGGTGGTCAGCGCGTAGCTCAGGATCACCAACACGATGCCATAGACGAGGCTGGTCGGCAGCGCCTGACGCAGATCGTTCCAACCGGCCGCCAGCCAATGCCATGGCCGATCGACTGCGACCCGACGAACTTGCGGCAGGCCAGGGCCGAAGACAGGTACCGCGTCCGACATGGCTTTCTCCCCAAAAGTCTACGACTAAAGTTTTACCAAATCCAACACCACTGCGTCAGATCGCGACTTGACATAGGTCAATGTGGAGCGGAGCGTTGGCCCCTAAGGTTGAACCCGTCCTAAAACGCGCCAATCGAAGAGGACCATCATGAACGCGTCGTCGGCGCGCGCGGGCGCGCGCGCAGCGGAAGTCTATGTCGAAGACGTCATACGCGCCTTCGTCATCGCCACCATGTTCTGGGGCCTGGTCGGCTTCCTGGTCGGCGTCGTCATCGCCTCGCAGCTCGCCTTTCCGGCGCTCAACCTCGATCTCGAATGGACGACTTTCGGGCGCCTACGTCCCGTGCACACTTCGGCGGTGATTTTCGCTTTCGGCGGCAATGCGCTGATCGGCTCTTCGCTCCACATCGTTCAGCGCACATGTCATGCGCGCCTCTTCGGCGGCGCGGGCGCGGGTTGGTTCATCTTCTGGGGCTATCAGCTGTTCATCGTCCTGGCGGCGCTCGGCTATGTGCTGGGCATTACTCAAGGCAAGGAATATGCCGAGCCGGAATGGTATCTCGATCTCTGGCTCACCGTGATCTGGGTGCTCTATCTTGTGGTCTTCGTCGGCACCGTGATCAAGCGCAAGGAACCCCATATCTACGTCGCCAATTGGTTCCTGCTCTCCTTCATCCTGACGGTCGCGGTGCTGCATATCGGCAACGCGCTCGCGCTTCCTGCCGACTGGCTGTCGTCGAAGAGCTACTCGCTCGCCGCCGGCGTGCAATCGGCCATGATTCAGTGGTGGTACGGCCACAACGCCGTCGGCTTCTTCCTGACGGCGGGCTTCCTCGGCATGATGTACTACTTCATCCCGAAGAACGCGGGCCGGCCGGTCTATTCCTACCGTCTGTCCATCGTGCATTTTTGGGCCCTGGTCTTCATGTATATCTGGGCGGGCCCCCATCACCTGCACTACACCGCGCTGCCCGATTGGGCGCAGACGCTCGGCATGGTCTTTTCGGTCGTGCTCTGGATGCCGTCCTGGGGCGGCATGATCAACGGCCTTATGACTCTCGCCGGCGCCTGGGACAAGCTTCGGACGGATGCCGGCCTGCGCTTCTCGGTCGCCGCTGTCGGCTTCTACGGCATGTCGACCTTCGAAGGCCCGGTCATGTCGATCAAGGCGGTCAACGCGCTCAGCCATTACACCGACTGGACCGTCGGGCACGTCCATTCCGGCGCGCTCGGCTGGGTCGCCTTTATCGTCTTCGGCTGCGTCTACTACCTGGTGCCGGTGCTCTGGAAGCGTCCGGGCATGTATTCGCAACGCTTGATCGCCTGGCATTTCTGGGTCTCGACCATAGGCATCGTCTTCTACATCACGGCGATGTGGGTCTCGGGCATCATGCAAGGCCTGATGTGGCGCGCCTATGACAGCCTCGGCTTCCTGCAATATTCCTTCGTCGAGACGGTGCAGGCGATGTTCCCGTTCTACGTCATCCGGGCGCTCGGCGGCGTGCTGTTCCTGGCCGGTGGCCTGATCATGGCTTACAACATGTGGCGGACGATCCGGGGCGATGTCTCGGCCGAAGCGGCCGAACCGGCCCGTCCCGCCATGGCGACGAGGTGAGTGTCATGGCCTTCCGTCACGAAATCCTGGAAAAGAACGTCATCCTGCTCTCGATCATGACGCTGATCACGATCTCGATCGGCGGCATCGTCCAGATCGCGCCCTTGTTCCTGGTCGAGCAGACCATCGAGCGCGTCGAGGGCATGCGGCCCTATTCGCCGCTCGAACTCGCCGGGCGCGACATCTACATCCGCGAGGGCTGCTATGTCTGCCACAGCCAGCAGATCCGGCCCTTCCGCGACGAACTCGAACGCTACGGCCATTACAGCCTGGCGGCCGAGAGCATGTACGATCATCCGTTCCAATGGGGCTCGAAGCGCACCGGGCCCGATCTCGCCCGCGTCGGCGGCAAATATTCGAATGACTGGCATGTCGCGCATATGATCGACCCGCGCGCCGTCGTGCCAGAATCGATCATGCCCGGCTATCCCTTCCTCAAGGACCGGCCGCTCGATACGCGCGACATCGCCAAGCGGCTAGCGGCCAACAAGGCGATCGGCGTGCCCTATACGGCCGAGATGGTCGAGAACGCAGCGGCCGATGTCGCCGCCCAGGCCGATCCCGACTCCGACGGGGCGGATGCGGTCGCCAAGCGCTATCCCAAGGCCGTGGTCGCCGATTTCGACGGCGACCCCAAGGTCGTGACCGAGATGGACGCGCTCGTCGCCTATCTCCAGATGCTGGGCACGCTGGTCAATACCAGCAAGCTCACACTCAAAGACGTCCAGCAATAGGAGGCGGCCATGGATCTTTCGACGATCTACGAAACCGCCCGCTCGGCCTGGACCGTCTGGTTCTTCCTGCTGTTCGTCGGCGTCGTCGCCTGGGCGCTCTGGCCCGGCCGCAAATCCGAAATGGACCGCAACGCCCGCATACCTCTCGAGGATTGAGGCCGACATGCCGACCAAGATCGAAAAGGACATCGTCACCGGCACCGACACCACCGGCCATGAATGGGACGGCGTCAAGGAGCTGAACACCCCCTTGCCGAAATGGTGGGTCTGGACCTTCTACGTCACCATGGCGTGGGGCGTCGCCTATTGCCTGGCCTATCCGTCGCTTCCCTGGTTCAAGGGCCTGCTCGGCTATTCCCAACGCGCCGAGATCGTCAAGGAGATGGATGCCGCCAAGGCCCAGAAGGCGCCGATGATGGCCCGGATCAACGCCGCTTCGCTCGAGGACATCCGCCGCAATCCGGCGCTGTTCGAATTCGCCCGCGCGGGCGGCCGCGCCATATTCGGCGACAATTGCGCGACCTGCCACGGCTCGGGCGGCGCCGGCACGCTCGGTTATCCCAATCTAGCCGACGACGACTGGCTCTGGGGCGGCGACCTCAAGTCGATCCACGAATCCATCGCATTCGGCATCCGCAATGCCGATGAGCGGTCGCGCGTCTCGGTGATGCCGAAATTCGGCACCGAAGGCGTGCTCACTGCGACCCAAATCGACGACGTCGCGGAATATCTCCTGTCCCTGACCGGGCGCCAAACCAATGCCCAAGCCGCTGGCCGCGGCCAACCGCTCTATGTCGAACATTGCGTCTCCTGCCATGGCGAGAAGGCCGAGGGCAACCGCGAGCTCGGCTCGCCCAATCTTGCCGACCAGATCTGGCTCTATGGCGGCGACAAGGCGTCGATCGTCAAGTCGATCGCCCAATCGCGCGCAGGCAGCATGCCGGCCTGGGCCGGCCGCTTCGACGAGGCAACGCTCAAGCTCCTCGCGGTCTACGTCCACGCCCTGGGCGGCGGGGAGTAACGGACGACGTCCATGCATGGCGCGGTGACGAAGGCGGACGCGGCTGCAGCGGGCCGGAAGAAGCCGCCTTCGGTCGAGCCCGAGCTTTATGCCGATCGGGTCAAGGTCTATCCGAAGACGATATCGGGCCCGTTTCGCAGTCTGAAATGGGCCGTGCTCGGGGTCTGTCTCAGCATCTACTACCTTGCGCCTTGGATCAGGTGGGACCGCGGACCGAATGCGCCCGATCAGGCGCTTTTGATCGATATGAACGGCAGGCGCGGCTACTTCTTCGCGATCGAGATCTGGCCGCAAGAGGTCTATTACATCGCCGGTCTGCTGATCCTGGGCGCCATCGGGCTTTTCCTGGCAACCACCCTCGCCGGGCGCGTGTGGTGCGGCTACGCCTGCCCGCAGACGGTCTGGACCGATCTGTTCATGCAGGTCGAACGTCTGATCGAAGGCGATCGCAATCAAAGAAAGAAGCTCGACGCCCAGCCCTTGAGCGCGGCTAAGGCGCTCAAGAAGACCGCCAAGCACGCCGCCTGGCTCGGCATTGCCTTCGCCACGGGCGGCGCCTGGATTCTCTATTTTGGCGACGCGCCGACCATGCTCCGTGAAGTTTTCGCGGGCGAGGCCTCGGTCGAGGCCTATGTCTTCATCGCGCTCCTGACCGCGACCACCTACACGCTGGCCGGCTGGGCGCGCGAACAGGTCTGCACCTATATGTGTCCCTGGCCGCGCTTTCAGGCGGCGATGCTCGATGCCGACTCGCTCGTCGTCAGCTACCGGAAATATCGCGGCGAGCCACGAGGCAGTCACAAGGCCGGCCAAAGCTGGGAAGGTCGCGGCGACTGCGTCGACT